>Ga0209378_1000057_pt1 | contig 70616 bp, 60 predicted proteins | sample GraSoiAngelo_156_FD_186170 | JGI IMG/M metagenome (GOLD analysis project Ga0209378, IMG submission 186170) | Grasslands soil microbial communities from the Angelo Coastal Reserve, California, USA - 14_1009_13_40cm (SPAdes) (version 2) | ecosystem: Environmental > Terrestrial > Soil > Grasslands ...
GCGCGAACTTGGAGAATATTCTCGCGGATCCGACTCCATTGCTGGCGGGCATGGTCGTAATCCCCGTTATCTCATTCATCCTCGTTAGATATTACACGCGAGGTGGAAGAAAGGCAATCGTGTAGCGGGTCGGGTCTCGAACCCCGACAAGTTAACGAAGGAACCGAAGTCTGTACCACAGGTGTTATGAGTGAGGTTGGAACATTGCTCCGTCAGGAGCGATGGAGTCGTTAGTACTTCCTCCAACCGCTGAGCCTCGAGGCTCTTCGATCGCTGGGGACGAGTTCTTTTTCGTGAAACTCTTCCTTCGATACACGATGGATTCGGCCTCGCGGGTAGGAGCGGCCCGCATTGAAACCGAACTCTTCGGAGTCGAGACCCGAGTAGAACAACCCGGTTTTTATTCCGGCCCTGCTGTTTCTCAGGTCGCTTAGTCTCAGGGCCGTCTCAAGGGCCGGCGAGCATTGTGCTTCCACGCAGGACTGCAGTGGTAACTGGGCACATGAACTCGAAACTGGGACACGAAGTTCGATAGTGCCTATACAAGAAATGCGTACTATACTAGTCTCTTGCCGAAGAACTCGCTCACAACAAAGAGTCTGGTTCTCATTCGGCAACGCGAACGGACAGTTCGGCTCGGGCCAAAACGATCCGCCCGAGGACGTGAAAGAAAGTTGAGAATGAAAACAAGAATCGTATCGCTAGATCTGTGCCCGCAGCGCTTCGCTGTTGAATTCAAACTCGGACGTGGACCTTGAAGTTGAGAACTCACCTACTGGTTGCTTTACTGATTATTGGGATGATAGCGGTGCCTGGTCTGCCACGTGCACATGCAGCATCCGGAACCTACTTCGACAACATCGTTGTTGTGGCGATGGAGAACCAGAATTATGCTGATGTTATGGGTACGGGCACTGGAAGTTCCAATGCCCCATTCATTGCAAGCATGTTGACCGCCGGGGCGACTATTCCCCTATACCATGGTTATGGTGCCGCTGGAAGAAGCATCAACGGGTGCTCGGCAGGTTGCTACACCGCCCAGATCTCGGGGTCTGACCAGGGCATCTCTGATGGCTACAGTTGTTGCATCAACGCTCCGACCCTAATGGATAGCATGGCCTCAGCAGGAATGACATGGCGAGCCTATTGCGAAAGTGGATGTCCAAGAGGCAACGACCACTTCCCGTTCACAGCTTTCACCAGCATCTACAACAGCCCGAACATATTTGCCGGCGGCAGCGTTTCGACCGCGAACTTTGTCGCAGCTGCCAATTCAGCCAGTCCACCTGTTTTCCTCTGGTTTACTCCGACGGACAGTCATAACATGCACGATAACAGCATTCAGACCGGGGATACCTATCTCCACAACTTTCTTGTCGGCTCAACTGGAAGCCTCGGAAGCCCGGCAAGTGGCTCTCTTCTCGCCAGCAACATCTTCCAGTCGGGACATAGAACGTTGCTGCTTTTCTGGTGGGATGAGTACGACCCTGCTCCTATTTTGTTCTATGAACCGGGAGTCGTCAAGCAAGCGTACGTTTCTTCCAGTGACCTATATGATGAGTTTTCTATTCTGCACCTGATGGAGAACAATTGGGCTCTGCCAACTCTAACCGCTAACGACGCGGCTGCCGCCCCGATGACTGAGATCTTTGGAACATCAACTCCTCCCGGGTTGACAACGAGCTTCACGGTTTCTCCATCCAGTCCTGTCGTGAGCTCGCCAGTGACCTTCACAGCAACCACAGTCGGAGGAATTGGGCCCTACACGGTAAGCTGGGATTTCGGTGATGGTGCAACCGCCACCGGAGCTGCGGTTAAGCATACCTATACGGGTGCTCAGTCGTACACGGTTACCGAGACCGTTCAGGACTCGTCCATTGCTCCAAAGACTGCGACAAGCTCTCAAACAGTCAATAGCAAGGCCGCGGCCGGAGGCTCAGGTGGAGGGTCGAGCGGTGGTTGCTTGTTGTGCGGCACGCTCCCCGTACTCTCTACCAGCACGTGGCTGCTCGTTATCGGCGGGCTCTTGGGTCTGATTGGTTCACTTGTTTTGCTCACTGTTAGAGCGCGAGCGAGTCTCGCTCGGACCAGGCGAAGAAATCGACCAGGTCGCTAGTCACTCCCCTTTTAGGATCCGGTGGTGCGGGTAGGCAGTCTGAACCTGTCGTTAATTGGAGGGTTTCGCGAGCCGTTTTTCTCTCCAAGACAAGACTATGTTGAGAATGCCGACGAGGGTTCCTGGTAGAATGCAGAAGAGTGTGACGATGAAGATTGCGATAGTGCGCTCGTAGCTGGTACTGGCGCCTAGCAGGACGATGACTCCGTTTACCATCCAGACTATTCCGAGGAAGAGAAAAAGGAAGGCCATGTCTGCCGGCCGTATTCCAAGGGCGGAGACTATTGTTGCCCAGGGTCCCAGTCTTATCGACTGTTCCCCAGTATGGTAGCCAGTGAACAGTTTTCGTACGCTGTCGAAGATGAGCCAGGCTCCGAGGATGAAGCCAAAGATCGAGATGAAGGAAGTTCTGAAGTTGGGCTTTTTCCATATCTCTGGTTCCTCTGTGGTGTTTCTTATTAGACGGGAGGAATACTCGTTCTGTCTATGACTGATTCAGATGCTGTGCTCTCCGATATGGAGGAGGGTGGAGACGGTATGGCAAAGTATGCGCGCATGGTATTGGAGTTCATCAAGAAGGACGTGTTCGAGGACCGGAAACAGGTCTCCGTGGAAGAAGTCGTCACACTCATCGCTGCGTTGACTGATATCTCTGTTAGTTTGCTGGCGAAATTCCGGAAGGACGAGGTGGACCTGGCGAAGGCGACGGAGGTTGGCAGGGACGTTTTCAAGTACATGGTCGGACGACTAGGCTTCGACATCGACAAGCTCGGGAAATCGAATATTTACATGTAAGATCGCTAGTTCTTGTCCGTTTGACCACTTTTTCTATGGGGTCGCGAGACTCTAGTAGGGCCTAGGGGGCGGCTAGAATTCACCGGTTTCCGGTTTCAGGAATCGTTTCCAGAAATTGGTTTCCGAAAAAATCGTTTTTCAACTGACTATTTTCATTCTATGATCTCCCATGCTGATTCTCAACCCGTTCTAGGGGACGGTTCTCTACTCCTCGGCGTTCGGCAGTAGCTCTGGCCCCATAGGCTTGCGCTTGCTCCTGTTCCTTCTCGTCTCCTCATATCGAGACTCTACCCAGCCGACCACTTTCTGCTCGGTCATCTGTTCTGCCTCCAGCTGCTTGTCCATGTTTTCCGCGACCACCTTGAGGAAGGTCTCCGGGTTTACCGGCTTGATGATATACGCGTCCGCCTGCAAGTTCACAGAATCAACCGCGTTCTCCAGTGACGGATAGCCGGTGATCATGATCTTCCTCGCCCGTGGAAGAATCTCGTGAACCTGAGCCAACAGATCTGTCCCGTCGACATCCCGTAGCTTGATGTCAATAATCGCAAGGTTGTACGGCCGAGCCTTACACCTCTCAACCGCTTCCAGCGCAGTCTCCGCAGTATCGACGCTGTAGCCCTGCGGCTCTAGAATATCTTTGAAGCTCTTTAGAATCCCCCGATCATCATCAACTATCAGAATATTCTTTGCCATCTCAGATGCTCACCTCCTCAGGTCAATCGGCAGTTCAACTGTCAAGGTCGTTCCTTCACCCACTTTGGAAAAGACCTTGATCTCGCCCTTGTGCGATTCAATCAGACGCTTGGTCACGGCCAGTCCGAGTCCCACCCCCTTCTCCCTGGTTGTGAAGAGCGGGCTGAACATCTTGGCCTTGACATCCTCCGGAATACCGATCCCCGTGTCTTGGAAGCTCACCGCGGCGATGTTCTGGTTCGTCCACGCGCTTATCTTGAGCTTCCCACCGTCAGGCATCGCTTGCAGAGCATTGGTGATAATGTTGGTAAAAGCTCGGCGAAGCAGGCCCGGGTCGACGCTCAGTTTCGGAAAGCCCGTCTCAACGCTGGATAAGACCTCCACGGACTTGGGTACCGGGATTGAGGAAAGAGAGTCATTGATCAGCCTCTGCATGTCATACTGAACAAAGGTCGGCTTCGCCTGTTTCGCATAGTCTTGAAGGTCGGACACGATCTTGTTCATGAAATCAGCCTGTTCCCGGATCGTCTCCAAGGCACTGCCAACACGAGGGTCCTTCTCAGGCGTCGACGTTGAATTTGCTTTCATAGCCTCCTTCGCTAGATGGATCGTGTTGATTATCGTCTGCAGGGGGTTTCGGAGATCATGGCCCACCATCCCCGCCGTCTCTCCAATAGCCGCCAACCGGGTCGTGTTACTTAACATCCTAGATCTCTCCTCAACCAAGTCCTCCAAGTGTTCAGAACGTGCCCTAAGCTTCGCCTCACCCTGTTTCAAACGGTCGATATCGACAAAGGCCAAGACCGCTCCCTCGATCCGGTTATCCGCGGTCCGGTATGGTCCTATCCGGACCAGAAACCAGCGCCCCTGCGGACCCTTGGCCTCTATCTCCTTGCTGACGACGTTGTCGACTACCTCGTTTATTGTCTCTTTAAGATCCGGTATCTGAAAACCAAGGTTGACGTCAAAGATGGGTCTGCCGAGATCGCTGGCTTTCAAATTGAACAGTTTATCGGCAAGCGGGCCCCAACGACGCAATCGCAGATCACTTCCCATCATGAGGACCGGCACGTTCGCACTCGCGTTGAGGTTTGTGATATCATTGTTGACCTGAGTCAGCTCAAGGTTTCTGTTCTGGAGCTCCTCGTTAACAGTGGTCAGCTCTTCATTCGTTGACTGAAGCTCCTCCTTGGCCGTTTCAAGCTCCTCGTTGGTACTCTGCAACTCCTCATTGCTAGACTGTATCTCCTCATTAGCAGCCTTCAGCTCCTCGTTGGCCGCCTCCTTGTCCTCGATGATCGACTGGAGATAGTCCTTAGTTGCAGAGAGTTCCTGCTGGAGCCGGACAAGCTTGAGATCTTCCGCTCTCCTCTCCTTCCTACTCTTATCGCCTCCAGCCCTTCCCAACGTCACTGAAGGAGCAGGCTTGGGCAAAGCTTCCTCGAACGCCACGAGAAAACAGGGATGAGCTCGATTGGTCTTTAGCGGCACCACCTCCAAGTTCACATCCAAGTATTTCCCATCGGACCTGATCGCGATCGCTTCCTTCCTAACTATCTCACCGCTCCTCTTCGCTCTATCTATCGCATTTCTGAGGTCCGTCATCATGCCCTCGCGGGCCATCTTCAAAACGTTGAGACTGGCTTTCCCAGGTGCAGGCTCGAGGAAGTAGCCTGTGCGTCCGCGAAATTGGATAATTTCCAGCTCACTGTTCACGATGACGCTGGCCGGCGTGTACTTTGTCAGCAAGATCCGGTCCGCCTCCTTGAAAATTTCCGGTTCCGGGACTTGACTCTCAGCCAGTCGATTGACTTCGGGCTTGCCAACTTGTCTTTTAGCAATATACGTCGTCGAAAAATCAAGGGGCCTACGGGTGACCACGGGTCTCTTGGAATAGATCTTGAAGCGTTTGTTAGCTACCTTGAAGATGTTGTCGAACTCACCTACAGTCTCGAAGTCTCCCAAGACAAGGAACCCCGCAGGCTTGAGCGAGTAGTGGAATATCGGGAGCAGCTTCTTTTGCAAAGGTGGCCCAAGATAGATCAGCAGGTTCCGGCAGATGATCAGGTCAAGCTTCGAAAATGGCGGATCCGCCGTGACGTCCTGCTTGGCGAAGACGCACATTCGGCGGATCGTCTTGTTTACCTGGTAGGAGCCATTTGTTTTGGCGAAAAAACGTCGTAGTCGTTCGGCCGATATCGAAGCGGATGCGGCGTACACGCCGTCCCGAGCCTTCTCCAACACGGTCTCATTTACGTCTGTTGCAAAGATCTGGATCCGCGGGTGGACCGAGGAATGGTCCAGGTACTCCACGAGGCTGATGGCTAGCGAGTAGACTTCTTCTCCGGTTGAGCAACCTGGAATCCATATCCTGATGGGGTCATCAGCCGACCTTTTCTTCATAATGCTGGGAAATACTTCCTGCTTCAACGCATCGAAGGTTTGAGGCTCACGGAAGAATCCGGTCACATTGATTAGAATGTCCTGGAACAAGGAACTCAGTTCGCCCGGGTTTGTCTTTAGAATGTTCAGGTAATCCTCCATCTTGTTGGTCTTGAGGATCAGCATTCGTCTCAGGATCCTTCTCTTGATGGTCGCATGTTTGTAGTCTGCAAAATCGACCCCGGTTGCCTTTCTCAGTAGACCGAAGATCTTGTCGAGGTCGTTCTGCGGTAGCAGCTTCTCCGCTGTTTCAGTTTCCAGGTAGGGCACGTAGGGATGCTGGCTCAGCTTGACAAGCTCTTGCGCGATGTCCTGTGGCCGGAGGATTAGGTCGACGCAGCCTGCTGCGACCGCGCTCCGGGGAAGGTCGTAGTACTTGGCCGACTTCTCGTCTTGGGCAATTGTGATTCCCCCTTCATCCTTGATAGCCCTCAGCCCATGAATACCATCCATGGAAGTCCCGGAGAGTATGATACCAATCGCTCTGCTCTTCTGGTCCTGAGCGAGGGACTCGAGAAATCCGTCGATGGGAGTATGCCTACGGTCGACCTCGCTGCGAGGGGTGAGGTGCAGAACACGCTTGGAAATAGTCATTGTCGTGTTCGGCGGAATCACGTAGACGTGTCCAGGCTTCACCCGGGTCCCGTCAGTAACCTCTTCCACCGCCAGCTTGGTTGTCCTGGAGAGAAGCTCGGTCAACAAGCTCTTGTAGGTAGGGTCAAGGTGCTGTACCAGTACCAGTGCCATGTTGATCGTTGAGGGGAGTTCTTGGAGCAGCTGCGTGAAGGCTTCGAGCCCTCCTGCAGAGGCACCGACCCCCGCTATTGAGAACGAATCATCACGAGTTCGATCACCGACAAGGATCTCCGCGGTCTTTCGTGTCGTCGAATCTACGGGCCGAGAAGCCCGTTTCCCATCACGGGCACCTGCATGCCTTTTCTTCACACGTCTTCGTTCAACGAGTTTTTGGGCCAATCGGGAAACGCTTGAGGATAATTCTCGTAGCAGACTCGGCCTCGCAGAATATAAAAGAACGACTCACGACCTATACAACCACGGTTGAGAGCGCAATGAGTTTTCGACCGCCTCCTTCATAGTTGATAAGAGATGGTTACTCATGCAGAAGCAAAGATCCACCGCGTCGGCCCACGACACACCATATACCTGGCGAAGGATCTAGTCGAGGACAGCACCTTTCCATTCCGCGCTGATGAGGATCTTACAGTGAGGATCGAAGGGGACGCTCTGATAATAGACAAGGACGGAAGGAGTGGTCGCCGGACAACTAAGCTGGACGAAGCCCATAGCAATAGGGACAAGATATTGACGAAGACTCTGGACGCTCTCGACTTTTCCCCTCTCACCTCAAAAGCGGAGAGAATCAACCAGATGCTGAGCGAGATTCACGAAGCGGAAATGCTCGAATCACGAGTTCGACATATGCCGAAAAATGAGCACGCTATCTTCGTCTGGGAGGAGGAGACATTCCTCGACATGGTCTTGTCAGAATTCTTCGATCCGGGCGCAACCGGCAAAGCCCCAAAGGGGCTGTTCTCCGTGAAACCTTCAGCACTCGAATCCGTGAACAATTTGGTGCAAAAAGATCTTTCAGGTCTAGACAAGCCCGAAGCGGTCAAGAAGATAAGGGGTTGGATGGCCGAAGTCCACGCGTCAAACGAAACTAATCTTCCCACCAGAATCGCGGTGGAAGACTATTCATGGTTCTTACAAAACGGATTAGCTAAGGGGCTCATGGAATTGGAGCAAAGCTTCGGGCGCAGGGTGAAGGAGAACATGACAATCCTCTGCGGATACAATGTTTCGAAGCTAAACGATCCTAAACATCTGGAGACTTTGATCGGTTTCCACGGCTACGCGATTCTCGACCAGCCCTTCAGAGCGTACAGAAGAGGCGGACCACTGAAAAGTCTCTAGACGATCGAAACGAGGACATCGACCAGGCCGTGGTACAGTGTATAAATTGTTATATACGCACACGACTCGCTAGGGAAAGGGCGGAGGTCATCAGCCATCGCCAAATTCATGTTATCCATTCGGGAAGAATCATACCGAATAATATCGGCGGAAGCGAGGGAGAGAGGCGTGTCAGTGCAAGAGTTGTTGAGAGCCGTGATCTTGCCAGAGTGGGTTAAAGAAAATATCGTGCCGTCCGCTCTGCAACAACCTTTGAGGGAAGTTGCACCACGGAGGAGCAACCACTCGACACTCTCGGCCCAACGAGAACCTTTCCTCGAAGCCGCCTTCATTCGGCCGAGAACCTAGATCGTCGACATTACCAAGATCTTGGTACGCCTAGGTAGCAAAGCGTTCCGAAGCCCCATCTCTAGTCTGAACCCTCCAGAACCAGCTTTACAGAGGACAACCGCTATACACGGACTTACCACCTACGCAGAAACATGGCAGCATGTATCGATTGACATGGAGAAAACATTGCTAGGAACCTTAGGGGCTTCGATCTGTGACCCAGTGTATAAAATGTTATATACCAATTCTATCCCTAATAGAATATTCTTGGAAGCGCAAACTGTACCAGAGTTCGGAGGTGACACGATGGACAAACTCAAACCGGGCGACAGGATATGGGTCAAGAACCCACGCTTGATAGCGGAACGCAAGATCGGCACAATAATGTCGACAAAGAAAACACGGAACGGGCTAAGATACATAGTGGAATGGGACGTCGACTTGGAAGAAACCCCGAACCACCACCCCGGATACCTCGAGAAGGAAATAGCTCCCATGAACAGCCGAGGTATCAGCTAACGGAGGGAAAACTGGAGCTCGTTCCTACTAGGCGGGCACTACGCCCTGACCGCGAACATGTAGAATATGCTGGTCAGGCTCTCTGTGAGCTAATGTCCACCTTGTAGAGGCGTAACTATCCTCTCGACGAAAATTCGTTCAGTCTAATCTGGTATCCTTGAATATCCCTATCTTTGGTCGATCAGATTCTTGGGGACGAACGTCTGTCTTGTAGAATCTGGAGACTTCTACCGGAGCACAATCATCAATTCCTGGATCTTCATCGGCACGGCCCCCTTCCCTTCCCAGCCTCATAGGCATCGACGACTTCTCTTATGAATCCAGGGGCAAGTTCGATGTATTCCAAACCCGAAGCTGTCCTACCATCGATGTTTCGCATGCAAGAACTTAGACAGGTCAGCCAGCTGAAACTACTCGGCTAATTTGTATTGAAAACGTGAATTACTCGAACTTCCCTCTAAACACTACAAGTGATCAGGCTAGAGGCCGAAGAGTTAAAGAAATGATCTGAGGAACCGGCATGTATATGCAAAGAATCACCCCCTTCCTCTGGTTCGACGACAAAGCAGAGGAGGCCGCGAAATTCTACACTTCCATCTTCAAGAATTCAAAGATTGGGAATATCAGCCGCCATGGAAAGGAAGGATATGAGATTCACGGGAGGCCAGCGGGAACTGTAATGACCGTGGAATTCCAAATCGAGGGGAAAGAATTCGTAGCACTAAACGGCGGGCCCCAATTCAAATTCACAGAGGCCGTGTCATTCTCGGTAGAATGCAAAACGCAAGAGGAAGTGGACGAGCTTTGGGAGAAGCTGACCGATGGCGGTGAAGAAGGAGCGTGTGGTTGGCTTAAGGACAAGTATGGTTTGTCGTGGCAGATCAATCCTACAATTTTGGGCGTGATGCTGCGGGACAAGGATCGTAAGAGAGCAGGGCGGGTCATGAAGGCAATGCTCACTATGAAGAAGATCGACGTCGGGGCTTTGAAGAAAGCATACGAGGGTTAGTTTGTCCGAGCTAGGAAACTGTCTTTTACCTAATTGGCGCTGGAAGTAAAATCATTTATACTACCGTGTTCGTGCGAGTATAGAGGCATTTACTTGAGCGACGATGTCGGGGACATACGGAAAGAGCTCCGGGAGGAATTCAGGTCGCTGAAGGATGAGATACGGCGCCAAGTCTCCCAAGCTCTGGATAAGCCTGGAAATGGTTCGATCAGGGTTGATCTCAACAAGGATGACATGGCTCAGACAGAGCCCTCCTTCGTTGTCGTGAAGGACCTTGTCAAACAGATTCGCGAGAACGTGAAATCAAGCCTGGCTACACGGGGCGAGATTGCGGTCGACGAGCTTGTCGATAGCATGCCTGAGACTACGGCAGCCGACCTCCTCAAGTCGTTAGCCAATACTGACAGGCTCAAGATGGTTAAGGTGTTGTACACCTCGAAGAAGACTTTCTCAGACTTCAAGACAGTCACCGGGCTTGAAGCGGCCTCTGTCAACAATCACTTGAAGAGCCTCTTGAACATGGGGCTCGTCTCCCACAGCGACGAGGGAGGATACGAGCTCACCACTAGAGGGAGAATCCTCACCAGGACTTTAGCGTTGATGAGCGAAGCGCTCGGAGGAGAACACGTTGATTGAGATAGGACGAGACTCCGGGCTGTCGATGGCGACGAGACGAATCGCAAGTACATTGATCGGCATGTCAGCGATTCTCGCCCTGATCTGGATCATCAGAGGACCCCTCGGAATCCAACAATACTCCCTTTCCCTGCTTCTCGCAGGTTTCAGCTTGGGTTTCCTCGGCCGGGTCTTCCGCACAGAGACTATCTCGGGAGCAGGTAGAGCGCTTGTCAGCTTCCTCTGGAACCTCACATGGGCATTTGTTGGAGTCATACTGGGGATCTGGATCCTTGGCTGGGTTGCTTCCCTGCAGTCCGAACTCTTTCCGACTGCAATTTCAAGCTGGACCCCCAGTCTTGTGGTTGCGGCAATCGCCACGGGGTTAGGAGCATACTCCACGCAAAGGCTCGGCCTGGCGCGGAGATGGAGAGCGACCCCCTTCATCGTCGGAGAGGGCAAAGGGCCGACAATGGAAGGGACCAAACTAACCGTGAAACAGGACACCGTGGGCATGCCGATTAGGCGAGAGGGACGGACCATCGGATGCGTATTAATGGGTGAAGTTTCAACCACTTTCAAGACCCCAATGGGAACTGTGAGCGCAATGCTCCCAGGTCCAGTCACAACAGTAGGGGTCCCGTTCCAAGGGAAAACAACGACGAACGACGAGGTTGTGAAGATGACTGGAAAATCGGCAAACGAGCTTTTTGCGGAGACAAGTTCGCGGGGAGACGAGTTGGATGTTGGGCGCATAAGACTCCGTGACGGCTGCATGGGCGACCGATGGAAGATTGGCCCACTCATCTTCGACTGGGACGGAGATGGCGAGCATCATCCAAAAGAGAGATGGCTGGCGAAGGGAGCTGGCACTGCCTACATCACTACAAATGGTCACCATGCAACCGCCAAGTGGAACGGAAGCACCCTCTCGGTGGGGGATGGTTTGATGGAGCTATCTGCGGGGTCCGACAGTTTCTCCTACTCTCCCACAGAAGTGAAGACCGCTTCCCCACTACACGCACTCCGCGTCACTCAGGACAAGATCACACTTGACATTCGAAAGTTCACACTGAAGGTTTCAGGGGACACCGTCGTTCTCAGAACTGAGGACAAGACCAGCAGAACAGAATCGAAAGCACTAGCCAACGATCTGCGGTCACTACTCACAGAGACGGCAAAGAAGCAGGTGAGAGATGTAATGGAAGGAAACCCGATCGACATTAGCGAGATGCTTAACACAACAGAGGAGGCACTAGCGAAATATGATTGAGGAACCTGCCATTATGACTAAATCAAAACAAGCCGAGACGGGTCAGATGAAAGCGATTGTCCGCGAACGATTCGGGTCACCGGACGTCCTTCAGTTGAAGGAGATAGAGAAGCCTGCTCCGAACGATTCTCGCGGAGTATTAGTAAAGGTCTACGCGTCCTCTGTAAACCCAGCAGACCGGTATGACGTGAACGGTATGTCGTTGGCTTTACGACTCGTCCTGCCCCTGTTTCGAATGGGCGTGGGAGTGCGCCGGCCAAAGGAGCCTCAGGTCGGAACGGACCTCGCGGGCACAGTCGAAGCAGTCAGCAGTAATGTCACCCAGTTCAAACCAGGAGATGAAGTATACGGCGTGGGATTCCATGGCTACGCAGAGTACGCAGTGGCTCGGGAAAACAGAGTAGCCCTCAAACCGAAGAATCGCTCATTCGAAGAATCCGCCGCAGTCCCCATCGCAGGATTCACGGCACTACAGGCTCTACGCAACCACGGACACATTGAGCCAGGAAAGAAAGTATTGATTAACGGAGCGGGTGGCGGAGTCGGAACGTTCGCGGTCCAGATTGCCAAATCATTCGGGGCCGAAGTCACTGCGGTGACAAACACGCAGAATCTAGACATGGTACGTTCCCTCGGCGCAGACCACGTCATCGATTATACCAAAGAAGACTTCACTAAGAACGAACAACGTTACGACCTAATCTGTGACATCGCCTCGGCTCATTCACCCTCCTCCTACAAGCGCATTATGAATCCCAACGGAATATGCGTCATTGTCGGTTTCAGAGACAAGGTCATCAACCGTTTGATCTACTTTGTCATTCGAAAACGATTTTCAACGGGAGATAAGAAATTCAAGTTCTTCGTAGCAAAATCAAACCAAGAAGACCTAGACTTTATGAAAGAACTTATGGAAGCAGGAAAAATTACACCTGTCATTGACAGACGCTACCAGTTAAGCGAGACTCCTCAGGCGATCAAGTACCTAGGTGAAGGAAAAGCACGAGGAAAAATAGTCATCACCGTAGCTGACGATCAGCAACCGTCCAGGGGTCCGTCAAGGAAGGAGGCATGGCAATGATCCTCGTCGTCGGCGGGCTCAACGGCTTCATAGGATCGAACACAACAGAGGCCTTAGTTGATGATCTGGGCCAGAACTGTGTGGTCACTAGGCATGAGAACGCAGAGGTTCCTCGTTTCCTTCAGAAGCATATCGATCATCACCACGTGATTATCGAACCCGCCGACTCGACGTCAATTGCGGACTTGCGAAAGATCGGCGAGAAGCACAAGATCGATGGAATCGTCAATGTTGCAGGAGGCTTCGCCTCAGGGGAGGGCCCGCTGCGCGGTCTTCAAGGATACTTCAACATGCTCAGCGCCACCTTCCAGGTGGCACAGGAATGGAGAGTCAAACGGGTAACATTCTCGAGCACCGGAGGAATGTACCTCGGACTTCAGGGCACAGCAAACGAGGAGCAACCCCTCTTTCTCGGCCAGAATCCTTTCCCCATTCTTGCCTATCAGAAGATCGTCGAAGTTGCCGCCGGTCAGTTCGCAAAGAAGACCGGGATCAGCACCATATGCGCCCGATTATTGGGAATGTACGGCCCGTTCGACGGTGGGATGCTCGGCCTCCCGTCAAGACTAGTTCATGCGGCTGTAGGCGGAAAACCGTTGAACCTCGAGAACGTATTCTTCGGTAACGCCGAAGATGCAATGGATCTTTGTTACATCAAGGACTTGGCACGCGCAATCGCATTACTTCAGACAGCCGAGAAACTGCAGTACGACGTGTACAACGTAGGCTCAGGCAGTGCCACTCCAAATAGAGAGCTGGTCGACGCGATCAAGAAAGCTGTTCCAGCTTTCAAAGCGGAGCTTCCACCTGGACACTTTCCATTTCCACCACTTCCTACCATGGAGACAAAGCGGTTACAAGAAGACACTGGCTTCTCACCGAAGTTCGACACCCGGTCGGGCATTCAACACTATGTCGACTGGCTCAAAGCGGGCAACCCGAAATAGAGCGGAATACCTCTAGACTCGTCGCACGGGACGTCCGGTTCTAGGACTGAATTCGGAGTCTGCTAGCCTTCCCAGGGCGGGAGTTCCAACGCGCGCTCATAGGCCGCGCGGCCATGCACCGGTTCACGGTCCGCGTGAGAAATGATGACTTGCTCAAACGGAAGCTCAAGCAAAGCGCGTAGCGCTGGCAATGCTCTTTTCTCATGCCACGGCGAACCCCAGACTCGGAGCTCGCCACCCCGCTCTGTTAGCCCGTCACCGAAGACTATCACCCGTTGCTCAGGCAACCAGAGAGGCGTCTCGAGGCGCCCTCTTCCATCGTAAAGAACGACAAAGCCTCCGGGAAGAACTCGGTCTGGTTCGATAATCTCCAGCGCGGTCTTGGGGACGTCGTCAGGCCAGAACAGTCTCGGACCGTAAGGACGGGCCTTGTAGCGGCGGACAAACTCTTCAATGTCCCGCACGTGATCCGGGATGACGACGGCGGCCATCGTCGGCGGCCGGTCGTCTAGACGCTTCCACAGTTCCTCGGCGCCTGTTTTCGGGACGAGTGGGTCGATCACTAGCCTCTCGCCTCCGGATTCGACATAGGTCGATGTCACAATCGGTTGCCAGTCGTCGCCGGGCTTCCAGTGATGATGTTCCGCACGCCAGATCCATAGGCCGGTTGCTACATTGCGGATCTCGACCTTATTGGTCACAGACTGCATGATAGGTTCTCCTTGGTCGCTGATCGAGTTAAGATTTGCTGAAAAGATGTTAGCTACTATGGGCTGGAGAGACTAGTCCTTTGCCGAAGAAGCTCCTAGGGCCGGCCCGAGTCAAGTAAAGCGGGATGATTATTCCAGCCGCTATTCTGATGACTCCCCCTATCCCTCCGACAGTACCTCCATAGACGATCTCTAGGATTCCGAGCAGGATCGAGACAACGTAGATCACGATTCCTCCCATCCAGGCCCAGCGAGCTCCAGTGTAGAATCCGACGCCCAGTAATAGGCCCAGAATGCCAAAGATGAGTACCGCAATTGCCAGCCATGTGGGACCCGTGCCGTTGCCAGAAAAGACGGACGCAGCCCCGAACAAGGATAACAAACCCCCTGCAGCAGCAATGACCGCGCCTATCATGACTCCAACTGGCCTCTTCGGCTTCGATCGAGGCTGCATAGCTTTCGAAGTCCCTAATGTTGATGAGATAAGAGGGTTCCGGTTAGTTTCACGGTTTCTACCTAGAGGTGGACGACTTGAGTAGGGTGGCGAGAAATCATCGATGACTGGTTTCAAGATCGATTCAAGAACCACCCATGACAATGTGGTCTTTGCTGGCCGAGGAGGAAAAAAGAGGAGAATGGGACTGTTGGCTTATGGGGTGACGCGTATCCAGTAGGGCACTTGGAGTGGGACGGTGCCGCCTGAGAGCACTATGTCTCCGTAGTAGTCTTTGGCTGCAGTGGACGGGGTTATTGTCAGGATTACTTTGAAGGCTCCGGTTCCGCTAGAACTGACTGTGAGGGAGGTTAGGGAAGTTGTCACGGAGATTCCGGTGACAGCTGGGGCGACGGTGATTGTATAGGCGACTGAGCCAGGGGCGACGGATGTGACTGAGACTTGGGATGTCAACTTCATGGAATGAGCTGCGACTGCTCCGAAGCCTAGGCTGGTGAATTTGCCGATGCTTATCGTTGCTGTCAGTTGGGATGCTGCGGCGAGGTCGATGCGTCCCGCGCCCCTGTCCATGGGGTTGGGGAGAGGTGTATTGTTTGAGGAGCTGCCTACAGGTCGATGGGCTGTGTTGACCAGAGCGGACTTGATTTGGAGCGGTGACCATGTCGGATGGAGCTGTTTGAGGAGTGCGGCTGATCCGGCGACGTGAGGTGTAGCCATGCTGGTGCCTTGGAAGAAAGCAAAGCAGGGAGACTGGGCGCACGATGTCATCAAGATCGAGCTGTAGACGTTTACGCCCGGGGCTACCACGTCAGGTTTGACCTCAGCTAGAACATTGGAACCTATCTTAGATGGACCTCTAGACGAAAAGCCGGCTAGGATGTCCGCACTCGGTCCGTCTGTGAAGAACTCCTGCTGGGCAGTTCCGTCGATGCTTGCGGTCTTCGTGGAGGCGCCGGCCATTGCCATTCCATTGTTTAAGGAAACCATTGCGGCAGGCACGGTTGGCTGGTTGGGGGTTCCGTCCCGGCCCATGGCTGTAGGATCTCCTGCGACGTTGTTGTATACGAGGACGCCCATTGCTCCTGCGTTTTGAGCGTTACGAATCTTGGTGCTGAACGTGCAGACTCCGCGGGCTATGAGCGCAATCTGTCCGGTAAAGTCTCCTGAGATAGCTGTGCAACCGTTCGTCGGGCTGGTCGTAGCGTAGGAGGCGCTTACCTGTCCGAAATTGTTGAACTGTCCGAGAGCGGCTCCGAAGGTTCCGAGGCCGGGGACTGTTACGGGTATGCCTACGAAGTGGGGATTGGTGCTTGCTCCAACCGTGATCACCTTGTCAGCGATTCCTGGCGATTGTATTGTTCCAGCTACGGGTCCAGAGTTTCCTGCGGCGATAGCGACTACAACTCCGCCGTCTACGGCGTTGTTGACCGCGTCAACGAGTGGGTCGTTGGGTGTGGGTGTTCCTCCGAGGCTGAGGTTGAGTACGTCCATGCCGTCCCTTACAGCCGCTTCAACGGCCATGGCGATGTCTTGAGAGCTTGCGTCTGTGACGTTTCCTGGGAATACGTTGTAGCTGCCGAGAAACGCTTTAGGCGCTATTCCGCTGAGAGTGCACCCCACGAAGGGCGCGCAGGTGTTGGCGACGCCTGCTGCGATGCCGGAGACGTGGCTTCCATGGTCTTGGGCCGCGTGCGCGTCAAAGACGGAGCAGACCGGCTGGGTGCAGAACATCTTTGCGACCAAGACCTTGTTGCTGGTGTAGAGGCAAGACGTGTCAACTTTGTGGACGGCTGAGTCGAGCGCGTCACACTTTGGATAGCCTTTCGGAACTGTGAGTGCGTTGTCGGTAAGGAACGGATGGGTTGTGTCGATTCCCGTGTCGAGGATTCCTATCTTGATTCCGGCGCCTGCATTGCTCTGGCCGCCGACGGCACTCCAGAGGACGGGTGCTCCGATGAGTGTGGGTGACCGGTTCATGTCCAGATGATACATGGTAGAGGGTACGACACTGACGACTCCCGGAATGGAGAAGAGGTGGTTGAGGTTGTGCCCGTTGAGCTTGACTGCGATTCCATTGAGGATTGTGGAGTATTCGTAGATGATCTGAACTTCGGGAGCGTTTCGAGCTAGCCATGTCCTAGCTATGTCTCTCTGGCGGGAGAGGTGGCTGGAGTAGGACTGGGCCGCTTGCGAGTTCAAGTCGAGTTTCTGTCCGGGAGAGGGCGCTGTTGCTGGAAGACCTGCAATATGTCCCTGGTAGGCTGCTAGGGGAGCATCTGAGAACGTGATGATAGCGTAGGTCGCATTAGAGCTCGGTTGAGAACTGTTCCCGGTTGCCTGTACGAATGTTACGGGTCCGAATGATATCAGTGTAACAAGTAGTAATGCGAAGAGGATTTTGGCGTTCAAGAATTTTCAAAGGGCTCTTTCAAGACTGAAATGTTCTTAACAGTTCCTGTCACTCCATGTAGACAGATTCACCTCTGGAAATCCTAGTATTGCGGAAGACTACTCCTTCAGCCGGCCATATTGAAGTCACCACGGCGGTTTTTGTGGCCACGGGGATGAAGGGAGCGGTTGACAACAGCTTCATCTTGAATGCTCGATAAAAGATCAATTGAGCGGAAATGTTCGCAGGATCACTGCATAGGCCGGCCAAATAATGGTCCAATCATAATAGAAAGTGTTCCTCGAGTGCCCAATACAAGCTTAGGGGTCCGACTCAAAAACCTAGAGGCCTGCCAAGTTTCTGGCCTATGGAATCCGGGAGTTGGAAGACTTCCATTTGGGCTGTATTCGTCTTGTTTTGTCGTGTTGGGGAGATATCGTCATCTTCCAGCCGGTATATCTCTCAGGTATCATTCCACTAAGTGTATTACGATGGGGGGCAAGTGTGGTATGGACCCTTGGTCAAGCTTCGTCCTCTGAGATGGTACGACCGAATCAAGACTGGTCCGAGTCCAGAAGATGATGCGCTTTTTGCATTGACTCGAGAGATAGCTGTGCGGCTGGACTCGCGGTTCTGGTACAGGCAGGTTGTCTGGGGGAGGTTTGTTCGTGGCGGCGTGGGCTGTATGATTACGATGCCGGTGATCTCGCGAGAGTTCTGGCTTGGGCCTCTCGGTATTCCATTGGCCGAGCTTATGTTTCCTGAATATCTGAAGGGAAAGTTGTCGCTTGACGAGTGGAGGATTCTGATTGAGATGCACTTGTTGAGGCTTAAGGCCTTCAATTCAGGGAGGATGTCCAGGTTGCTCGGAATGATGGGTCTAATGATCCTTGGGGCGTTTGCGGCTCTCCTCATCGTCTTCTACATTTTTGTCGGAAGACCATGGGGCCCGATTCTCGTTTTCCCAGCCCTGGGCGCCGCGATCTTGCTATCTCTGCTCTGGGTCGGGAGATCGTTGAGAACGTGGGAGTTCGAACTGGACGGAAACGCGGCCAGTCAGTTCGGAATCGAGCAGGTAACTCAGGTTCTCGAGAAGATGCAAGGTCTCGATCCGAGGGCAACACTGTCGAACCTCGTCGATCGGTTTTCGGCGTTCTGGACCCCGAGCATCGGCAAGCGGATGGAGGAGTTGAGGGACAAGCGGTTTGTAGGTCCTCCAAGACCGTCTCGAATGCCGAAGATAGGCTTCCGCGGACGGGCAATCATCATTGTTCTGGGAGTGGCTATTTTCTGGGGCCCAGGGGTAGTCGCTGGCAACCTCTACGCTAGAGGACAGGAAACGGTGGCATGTGTGACCAATACATGTGCAGCTCTGGTGATTATCGCCGCTGTTGGATATTGGTCCGCCATTCTGGGAGCGCTAAGCATGGTCCCGTTGGTAGCCCGTCGGGTGTGTCAAGCGAGGAGGAAGAAAAAGTACGAATCTTGAGGAGAAGCGGAATGAATGACACTCGACCTGTAGCATGGGTTGCACGCGCGAGACTCGGAAACGAACGGCGATTCACCTACGATGGTAGGCCATGTGTCGGCTAGTCCCGCCAAGTTGATCCACAAAGGTTGCAATTGTGGAAACCATCGACCGTAAAGCATCGGGCCATCTGACCGCACACCGGGCAGCGGTGAATGGGATCGTAAGCAAGATCCACAACTTGCCCTGATGATCCCAGGTCCATCGAGTCCTTCTCCTTTGTGGACTGCATTTTGAAGTGTCTCTTACCTAATCTGGTTCTTCACGCTATACAGGTATACTTGGTTCCGTCTGCGCTCGATCTCAGCACGCGATCTCGCGTCCACGGTGCTTCTGACAGACAGGATTGTCGGCTTGACCATTGGAGACTTTACCATGTTGTTGCAGCTTCTTTCCATCGCTCCCCTTGTAGGGGATCTGAACGCGTGGAAGAAATTGTGAATGCTCTGGGTGATCCTTGTCCAATCTTCTCGAACTGCCATTTTCTTTTCACCAACGATGAGAACGTTGTTCCGCCGGATTATGTTTGACCCGTCGTGCGCTGGTAGTTGTTTCACCGTCGTCCGACTGCTATTAGTTGCTGGCGCACGCCGGCACACCGGTTATATGGAAGAAATGGCCCTGGAGTTTTGTCTAGAAATTGTTTGAGCTGTTCTTTCGATTCCAGCCGACGGCAGGGCACGGGGATCACTACAACCTGTTGACGACGAAATTTCCGGATGCAAGATTCTCTTTGTGGTGTAACGGAAACACGGACGTTCTTGAGATAGAAGCCGCTGGGCTTGGGTCGCTCGAGGAATTGCAGAACGAGATAACCACGAGCACAAAGGCGCATCTCGATGGGAAGATTATCTCAAAGACATACCTTCAGGACAAGTTCCAGCTGGTGGCTCGAACATGTTGTTGCGGTTCTGACCACAAAGGGACTCCTATCAGTCCAATTATTCAGCGACACAATTTCATGCGCATACCTCCTCTGGTCTTGGCGGGAGGATGGGAATACCACCGTCTCGTTGGCTATGATGACAATGATCTAAAGGGATTACTTAGAGGCTTGGACAAGATTGGTGCAACGGAGGTCTTGCACAAGAAGTCTGTCTCGGAAGGAATGACAGACGACGCATTTCTGTTGTCGTTGAGCAGCTTGTTCGGCCAGCTAACTGATAAACAGATGAAAGCGATGCTCTCAGCAATAGAAGGCGGATATTACGAGATTCCTAAGCGAACGACCGCCGACGATCTAGCACGGAAGCATGGGCAGCCTAGGAGTACATTGGAGGAGCATATACGGAAGGCTGAAAGCAAGATTGTCTTGGCTATGGCACCTTACATGATGATGTATGCAAGGGTCCCCGAGCATCCTCTCTTGAACAAGACCAAAGCCGCTGGGGCAACCGTCGGCGCTAGAATGATGAAGCAGGTCGCCATGCAACTAGCCGCGAAAAGCCGAAACGCATAGCGCAACCTGCACCGTCCGATGGACCCAGTTGCGATATGCTCAAGATTGCCGGGGCCATAGTCAGGCCCTCAACTCGCTGGCCCTATCACCCTGCCTAGGATGAGGACGTCGGTCTGGCGTTTGTCACCAGAGGAACCTTTAGCAACCCGCAGCCTTCCAAGTCATCGTTATTTCTAGGTCTGTGTTTCCAGATCGTACAAGGGACATGCTAGGAAACAAGACTCTGATTCGAGGAACAAAAAAAAGGAAAGGGGAGGGGAAACTTCGCTTCTTCTATGCTGGTGTTGCTTGGACCAGTCTTTCTTCGGGTTTCTTTGAAGATGGTTCCTCTCGGCGGATAGAGAATGGAGTGTACATGATCTGCGCCTGTGCCGTCAACAGAGTCGACCGTTCGGTCTTCTTGATGGGAACCTGTCTACCATTGCTGTCAATCACTGAGATACTGCAAGGTGGTTCACGCGGAGCAGACTCGGACAATAGTACAAGTTTCGTGTGCAGCAGGTTGTGTTGACATTTCAACCGCGTCATGCCTGTTAGATCAGCCTTTATCCGTGTCTTCACCTTGTACTCCTTGGCCTCTCCAGGCTTCAGGTTGACGCGTGGAAACGGGAACTGTTTCTCTGGCACGGTAACAGACTGTCTCGGTTCCTGAATATCGTCGCCAGAAAACCCGGAAATCGTAACTTGCATGCCCGGATCCCGGTACGAAGGGGCGCTGAGTGTGAGGAAGAGATTGTCGATGTGTTGTTCTGCCTGTAAGCCGACCGTTGTTGTTACATATGTGTCTACTCCGACTGCAACGTCGGGGTTACATGAGATTCTCAGGTCCACGGGATTCAGTTTGGGGAATGGTGGCAACAGATTGAGTTGAAGAACGAATTCGGTCTCGCCGTGCAGCGGGAGCCACCAATAGTCTTCATAGTTGACTAGATCCTCTAGCATGTATGTCAACAGGCGTTTACCGTCTTTGACGCTGTTTGTCGCAGGCGCCTTCAAGTAGGCTAGGACAGTGTCTTCCGGAAACTCTGCTTGCAGTCTGTAGCCATGGAGACTCTCTGCGCCGCTAATTCTCCCATAGATGTTGAGGTTGTTCGGTATCAGCATTTCTTTCTCTAGTTCACCGAAGAATTTGTCGTCGCATGTGCTGAATGATACTTCTTTGAGAAGGTACTCTATGACCGGACCGCGTTCAGTTGGAGCGTCCGGCATTGTGGGCTAGCCTCTTAGACTGGACATGCGCAGCCGATTGGGCAGCGGCAGCAGCCAGTGCACGGATCGCACTGGGGGTGGGCATCGCAGCATTGGAAGTAGCGAGTCAAGTCGCAGTTTGCTATGTGGAACATTTGTTTTCCAAAAAGAATGTAACGAAGCCCAAGCTCTATTTAAGATAGTATTATCCCACAGTTCAGCGATGACAATCAGACACACACACCTCGACGATGACATGTGGACGGAACGCTCGCTAGAAAGGCGCACGAGGGTTAGTATGTATTCGGCAACCCTGTTTCTGATTCGAGAATGTAGACGCTGAGTGTTTGCGAAAAACATTAGGACTAGTTGATCAGCCAACTTACAAAAGATGCTCTCGTGATCCCGCCACTTTTGCTTGAACATGTTTCGAAGTCGTTCCAACGAAAGTCTGAGATAGGCAGGTCCGTAGAGAAGCTGGAGAATCGCCCTGTCCTAAGGAATGTAACACTCTCTGTCGGGGACGGTGAGACAGTCTGTATCCTAGGAAAGAATGGGGCGGGAAAGACCACGTTGATCAGGATCCTGTCTACACTAGTGTTGCCGGACAGTGGGGTTGCTAGAATTTGTGGTCGCGATGTAGCGGGAGAAGCCGACTCTGTCAAGCGTAACGTAGGTGTCATGTTGAATGCTGGCGACGGCGGCTTCCATCCTCGCCTCTCTGCAAGGCACAACCTTCGGTACTATGGCGCACTCCAGCTGATGCCGACAAGCAAGACGGAGGAGCGCATCAATGATCTCCTGAAGGAGCTTAACCTAGAAGATCGTGGAGCAGACCAGAGCCAGAGCTATTCTTCCGGCATGAGGCGGAGGCTTGCATTAGCAAGAGCACTCCTCCATGAACCACCAGTCCTACTTCTCGACGAGCCGACACTGGGCGTTGACCCTTGGACGTCGCGACACATCCACGATTATCTCGGGAAACTCTCCGAAGAAGGAGGGAAGACAATACTCTGCACAACCAACAATGTGCACGAAGCTGAGGAGCTGGGAAAAAGATCCTACTTGCTGGAGAATGGCGAGCTGTCGCCCTGGCAGGGGATGGAGGCTGATCTGGCACGTTGATTAGTGTCTCGGTCTGGTTGAACCGTTGGTGGACCCTCTTCGGTCGGGAAGCTAAGATCAGGGCATCCTACCGGCTAACAGCTCTTACGAGCCTCGTAAGTACGATTATGGGCATAGTCATCTACGGGTTTCTAGGGGCAACAGCGGTTGCGTCCAGCACATCGTCAACCTACGGGATGAGTCTTGGAGCTTACCTGGTTTCGGGAGTAGCATTTGCGTCGATCATGGGCACCAGTTTTGGTATGTTCCTCTCCTACGTGAGCCCTAACTCTATCGAAGAATTGTTGGTTACACGGACCGGACTTCGCGAATACATCATCTCGGCCTCTTCATTTTCGATAATGACAACCCTAGCCAGCGCATTATTCTCGTTCGCTGCAGCAACACTACTCTTCGGGATACAGTACTCGTACAACATTCCACTATTCACAACAATCATCTTCCTAGGTATAGTCACATCCGTGGGAATGGGCTTTGTCGGCCTCGCTTTCAACCTCGTATACAAACAGACGGCGGTCCTCAGCTGGTTCATTTACACTTTGACGGGCCTCGTCGGAAACATGCTTGTCCCAGTACAGGTCTTGCCCGGAGCCTTCCAAGCGTTATCTCTCGTGACACCCCAATACTATTTTTTCACTGGAATAAGGATCGCCCTCGGAAGCCAAGTTTCTCCAGCAACCGACATACTGGAGGTTTTCACAGTCTACGCCCTAGGCTTGCTGGGACTAGGCATCCTCGCGTTGAACCGCGCTCTGAGATCTATCAGAAGAACAGGGACGCATAGGTGGACATGACAGAAAACGAAGGCTGGAGGACGGCGGAGAACCAACGATGGGGGTCCTGGGAGAGATGAAGCAGGGTAGTGGCCGCAGTTGACTTTTCGAGTTACATTATGCATAAGAACGAATAACGAGTGAAGAGACAGATCAGCGTAGAGGCTGATCTATACGAGTTCTGCCGCAAGCCCCAGATCTGGTTCCGGGAGAAAGCTCTCTGGCTTTGGAGCCTCCATGATTATACTCTCGGCCCTGAGCGTCTTGTATGCTTCTTGGCGGTTCTTTGGTGAGTATCAGAACAGCATCTACTTCCAGCAAGGAGACTTCGTCCGCGATCCGGAGACGATAGGCTTCATGGTCCCGGCCATCGCCCTCGTCCTGGTCACAGCGATAATAGTTCTCAGAGGAAGGAGCCGAAAGCCCTGAACTATTGACTGAATTTTCCAAGCCTCTGGCCTTGGCGTAGGGAGCGGTTTTCCTAATGTGGAATCTCAAGCTCCGATTGTGACAGATTAGTTCGAGCAGACTATCATGAAGAAAGGCGTTGCTTTAGAAACGCCGCTGTCTTTTGAGCATCATTGTAGCGTAGTGAGATCAATTCCTTCGCAGTCTCAACATCTCTCTCCGATCGTAAGTGGAAGGTAATCCATCCCGCCGTGCTGGCGTGAACCGGTGCCGCTCGGCCTTGCCCTCACGGATTACTCGTTCTTGGTCTTCCCGCGACAAGTGTATGTCCAGATATCTTGGACCATGGTTGTGCATGAATTGGCGACCGTTAACCTGATACTCAGTTCCCCCGAAACTATGTGGTGCCTCAACAACATCCGGCAACTGCAACAACCACTCTCTCAATCCAATAGTCACGTTCTCAATCACTCTCGATTTGTCGGTCAAATTTGACGTGACTCGTGATGGATCATATCTGTAAATTTGGAGCTTGCATGTCTAAGATTACCGAATCGACTTCAGTGGTCATTCGAGTCACTCTGCCCTCTTCTAGCACCAGAATTATGTTGCAATTTCTTAGAGTGCTTGGGCGATGGGCGATCATCAAGGTGGTCTTGCCTTTCATCAGTTCTTGAATCGTCTCGAGTATAACCGCTTCTGTATGAACATCCAATGAACTGGTAGGCTCGTCGAGTATGAGTATGGGCGCGTTCTTGAGAAATGCGCGAGCTAGTGATATGCGCTGACGCTCTCCGCCAGAGAGCTTCATTCCTCGCTCACCGACCAAGGTCTCGTACCCGTTTGGTAGACTTGTGATGAACTCGTGAGCTTTCGCGGCGGTTGCTGCTCTAACCACCTCGTCCATGGTTGCGCTGGGACGGGCGAAGTGAATGTTCTCAGCTACGGTCGTTGAGAAGAGTACAGTCTCCTGATGGACCACTGCATACTGGTTTCGGAGATCCGCCAGCTTGTAGTCTTTCACGTCGATATCGTCCAGAGTAATTACGCCATCAGTTGGGTCGAAGAGGCGTAGTAGGAGTGTCGACAGTGTGGTCTTGCCTGAACCCGTCGGACCAACTACGCCGAGACAATTGGCAGACGGTAGTTCGAAGGATACGTCGTCGAGTACTGGATGGCCCTTTGTATACTCGAACGACACGTTTTGGAAGCTAATCTTGCCTTTAGCTCTCGCTAGGGGAAGCGCATTGGGTGACTCGGGCACGTCGGGCTTCTCGTCAAGAACGGCGCGATATCGTTCTACTCCGGTCAGCGACATCTGAATATCAAGTATTGACTGGCCTACGTTTCTTAGGGGACCGTAGAGCTGGGTCACATAGTAGTTTACGACTAGAAGGCTCCCGAGTGTCAGCACGCCTGTTTGAACGTGGCCTATTCCGATGTAGAACACGGCCGCCAATCCGGCAGCTGTCACAACGCCCACGAGTAGACTGTAAACGGCGCTGTCTACCTGTACCTTGAGTTGAGCGTTTAGACTCGCACTGTAGTGGGAGACTAACTGCTTGTTCTTCCGTTCTTCTTGCCCGTACGATTTCACTAATCTGGAGGCTCCTAGACTCTCTTGGGCTACGGCCATTGCCGCGCTTTCTGAGGCTCTGAACTTCCGCCATCCAGCGCGAATCCGTGGCCGAAATACAAAAGTGAGAAGGAACATCATGGGAGACACTAGCAGGGCAACCAGGGCGAGCTGCCAGTCAAAGTAGACCATGACAAGAATCATCGCGCCAATAGTCAGGATCGAAGTAGCCAAGGGAATCATGCTGTCGATTCCGAACGAACGTAGCATTGGGGCATCGTTGAGGGTACGATATGCTGAGTCTGCTGCCCCCATGGTATCGTGGTAGGCTATGGAGAGACGTTGCATCTGGCGGAAAAGACGGGCGCGCACGTCAAGTGTCATCCGATTTCCGACCTTGTTGGTGTACCAGACATTCACCAGGTTCTGTAGGTAGGTCAGGACTGCGGTTCCCATGAGTATGGTGATCGCGAGCCATAGGGTGAGACTTTTGGAGAGTTGGGCTCCAACGAAAACCGTGAGATATCCGGGTAATGGCTGAGATCCGAGAACGCTGTCGACTAACAACTTGATGGGCAGGGGAAAGATCAGCGTTATCGGTACAGTTGTCAGAGATATTATCAGTAGAACGACGATTGGCCAAAGATAAGGTCGAAGATCCTCAAAGGCTCGTTTGAGCATGAGGAGACCTCAACCCCACCAATCTAGCAAATTTGTTGAATAAACCCCCGTGATTACACCATTCCTTCAATCCATTAATCAAATGCTCATTCTCTTCGCGAATTTTCTAGTGGTCGAATTATCATAAAAGGACTGGATCCGAGTCTGCCTCGTCACATGAACGCGGCATAAGAGAAGCGTACTAAAGGTAAGAGCGCCGCGGCCAGGAAGTCGGCAATCTTCCACAAGGACTCAGCGGATAGAATTCTCCAAGCCGCGGGGACGCGAGCTGGGTACACGACTTTAGTTTTCCAAGTCGCTTCTTTGTGTTCGGCGGATGGAAAGCTTAGTATACAGACCAGTATACATATCTGTGTATGGCCAGCAAGAACCTCGCCATTCGAGAGGAAGTCTATCGAAAACTATCGGAAGCTAAGAAGGAGGGAGAAAGCTTCAGTGACGTGATCGAGAAGTTGCTTGAAAGGGGCGGCGACCTTCTGCCTTTGTGGGGCGTTCTCTCAGATAGTAAGCACTGGGCTGAGGTCGAGAACAGCGCGCGCGAGATTCGGAAACGAACAGTGATTCGCCTACGATAGTCTTCGACACGTCCGCGATAATCGACTTTCTTAGGAGAGGAGAGAAGACTCGGAAGATAGTCGAAGAGGCGCAGCGGGACCAGAATAGGATAGCCGCGACGACAATTTCACTCTTCGAGTTGCTATCTCCCATTTATCATAAGAGGCTCGTGAGAGAAGAGAAGTCGATCCGTGCTTTCGCAAGACAAGCGCTGATGCTAGGTCTAGATTTTGCCTCTGGAGAAGAATCTGCGAGGATCATGGGATCACTGTTGAGGCTCGGTAGACCAGTCAATTCTCTCGACGTTCTCATTTCCGGAATTGCTGTTGCAAATGGTGCCGACACGATAGTGACATCCGACGGAGACTTTCAAGCGATTCAGAAAGTAGCCAATATTGACGTTCTGTTGATCTAGGATTATCCAGACAGTGCTGTGAGCGAAGGGAAACCAGGCTATTAGCCTAAACAGCACGGGCGAACTTGCCGAGAACTCGGGGGACCCAGTTCAATCCCATCGTATACGCATTCCAGGCTGGACTAGGGACTATGGTTGGGTCGGCTTAGACGGACTTCAGTCTAACTTGCAACCGTTACGGTCACGGTAGCGATGTGCGTCAATGAGCCGCTAGTGGCGGTCACCGTGATCGTGTAAGTGCCTGATTGCGTGTTGCGCGCTGTTGAGACAGTGAGGGTTGAAGTGGAATAGGGGCCGACCGAGGAGGGTAGAGAGGTTGCGGGACTGTGGCGTGTGACGGGTGCGATGGTGGCGGTTAGGTCGATAGTATTGTTGAAGCCGTTTGTTCCTGTTACCCGTATCGTGAATGTTGCGGTGGAGCCTTTTCTGACTGTTTGGGAGGATGGGCTGAGTGTGATTGTAAAGTCTGGGGATGGAGAGATCTTGAATGACACGATTACAGAGTGCGAGAGGCTGCCGCTGCTTCCGTAGACGGTGACATTTCCATAGCCTCCCTGGGTCCCGCCAAAAATTGAGAGGGTTGCAGTGGCGGTTCCGTTAGGAACGAGATTGACACTTGTCGGATCGATAGACCAAGTGCTGCATGCGGGTGATGGACAGAGAGGAGACGGGGACGCGTAAAGGTTCACGGTTCCGCTGAAACCGTTGAGACTCGTAAGAACGATTGTTGATTTGCCCGTGGTGCCTGCGGGAATATTCAGGCCGCTAGGGTTGGCGGTCATTGTAAAGTCCGGAGCTGGAGCGGACGAGACCACGGTGAACGTTACGTCGACACTGTGTGATATGCTACCGCTTGTTCCGGTCACTGTTACGACCCAGTTGGTGGGCGGAGTGCCGGTCGTGGTGTAGAAGGTGAGGATCGAGGCAGCAGTTCCGCCCGGTGAGAGGTCGACGCTGGATGGGTTGATGCCCCAGCTTGGGCATGAGACGCAGAGTGGTGCGGGGGACGTTGTGAGTTTAACGGTTCCATTGAAACTGTTGATGCTGGTCAGGGTGATCTGGGACTTGCCAGTAGAGCCTGCAACGACTGTTTGGCTCGACGGATTGGCTGAGATTGTGAAATCCGGAGCGCCGGGGGCCACGACTGTAAATGTGACTGGTGCTGAGTGGGAGATGCTGCCACTGGTGCCGGTCACGGCTACATTGTAGGTTGCAAGGGGTGTCTGTGAGAAAGTGTAGATTGTGAAGCCGGCTGTGGCGTTCTGGTTCGCGGCCAATTGGACGACTGTCGGGCGTATCGTGTACTGCGGGCAGCCAATTGCCAAGCATGACACTGGAGGGCTGAGAGTCACATTTCCCTGAAAACCGTTAACGCTCGTCAGCAGGATTATGGACTTCCCGGCAGAGCCTTGTGGAATCGTGAGCATGTTTGGATGCGCGGACATTGTGAAGTCCGCTGAGGATGCGGGGGGCGTCACACTCGTCGAACTGCCCGATGGAACCGCGAAGACCAATCCCGTCAATAGTATGAAGAGGAAAAACACTTTCATTGGAATTCTCAAGAATTATACCTATGGTACTGTTACAGCCACGGGTAGCGTTTTTTGTGGGGTTAAATGTTTCGGTCGTTAGTGTCACTCAATTGAGCTCCTTTCTCGATGCTTCTTTACGTTGCGGATAGTTGGCTTGCGAGTTTGGACAAATCCGCGCCCGCTTTCCGGTACTCGCGTAGGCATCTATTTTAGCAACGTACGCGCGTCATTCTATCCGAGAGTATGGGAAAGAAGGAAGCGCCGACGGAACCGAAGAAGCAGAGCGAGGTTGCGAAGGCTGCGAAGGGATTCTTCTATGGTATGGCTCTGCACGGAATGGTGACCTACGCGTTGAGGCTGAGAATGCACATGGAGAACTTGTTCATGCTTATCACTATGGGCGACATGCTTGGGATACCAGTACTGCCGCCCTACTACAGTCTTAGGCTCCTTCCCTACGCGGTCCCGTCCTTGAAGACGTGGAAGCAGACACTGCTCAGGGATCGCGACATTACCGACTCATTGTACTAGGGGCGTCAAAGGCGGCGGTGAGCGCTGCGGTCAAAGCAGGGATGGCCGAGTACTTTGCATCCAATCCCGATGTCAAGTACATTCTCTTCGGTGGCAAAGGCGGGCTCGGCAAAACAACTCTCTCAGCGGCGACCGCCTATTGGCTAGCGAGTAGGGAAAAGAGGGTCTGCGTCTTCTCAACTGATCCCCAAGCCAGTCTCTCGGATATTTTCGAGAGAAAGGTCTTCGGCCAGGGAGAGGTCGAGCTCGCTGCGAACCTCTATGCTGTTGAGATAGACGCGGATCGGAGAATCGCGGAGTATCAGGAGGAGATTAGGAACAAGATCAAGGACATGTACAAGATGGAGACGATTCCCGAGGAAGTGGAAGACTACATCAACTCCTCGGCCGCTGAGCCGGCGATGGCGGAATCAGCTACGTTCGATGCCATGGTTGAGCTGATGACTGCAGGCAAGTTCGACTATTACGTGTTCGACATGATGCCCCACGGACACGCGATAAGATTCCTGGGCATGGCCGACATTCTTGACCAGTGGGTCGAGAAGATTGTCAGCGTGAGGAAAAAGGCCGGGGAGTATGGGGAGGCCGCGACGGTGATGGGTAGCAAGGGAAGCCTTGCCCAGGAAGATCTTGTCCTGAAAGAGCTTGAGTACATCAGAGGACGTCTAGACTTTGTCAGCACCATGGTCCGCGATCGAAAACATACCGCGTTCTTCTACGTTCTCATTCCGGAACTGATGCCCATCCTCGACACACGAAAAGCACTGGAGATGTTCCGCGAGTTCAATGTGACTGTGAGCGGGGTCGTCGTGAACCAGGTATATCCTAAAGAGTTGAAGGACCAGCCGGATGTTCCAGTCTTTTTGAAGAACAAGATATCCTCCCAGCAAGAATACGTACAACGGATCCAGAGCGAGTTCGGGAGTCTCATCAAAGGAATTGTGCCAATGCTTGACCGAGAGCCGAAGGGTCTGAAGATGATATCGAATGTAGCAGACATACTCTACGGATCATAACCGGCCATGGAGACAACGAAACCGAGCCTGCCCTTCCCTTCTTTCATAGCCGAAAAGAAGGACTTGAAGTATCTCTTCTTCGGCGGGAAGGGAGGAGTTGGAAAGACAGCAGTAGCCGGTGCAACAGCTTATTATCTCTCAGAATCGCTTGGAAGGAAAACACTGATCTCCTCCACCAATCCTGTCCACAGCCTCTCAAGCCTGTTTGGCCAGGATCTCTGGAAGAAGGGGACCCAGAAAGTTGAAGGAACCAGGAACCTCTACGCCGACGAGATAGACATTTCCTCAACCATAGAGAGATACAAGGGTGAGATCAAGGATCGGCTCGTCCAATTTCTGAAGTTCGCAGATATTCCTGTAGATATTGAGCCGTTTATCGAGATCGCTACGACAAATCCTTCATTCGAGGAGTCGGCGATGTTCGATGACATGGTTGACTTGATGCTTAACGAAAAGTATGACGCGTACGTTTTCGACACGGCACCGGTCGCACACACGTATAGACTGCTGGGTATGTCCAAGGTCTACAACCTCTGGCTCAACAAGATGATCAAGAGCCGTGAAGAGTCCATGTCTCTGCGGGCAAAACTTTCTTTCCGGAAAGAGAAGATAGCTCAGGAGCTGAAAAAGGACCCGCTTCTAATCTCGCTAGCCGGAACCAAGAAGAAGACAGAGGAGGCCAGAAAACTTCTCACCGACTCAGAAAGGACCGCGTTCTTTTTTGTGACCTTGCCACTCGCCCTCCCAATCGCGGTGATTGAACGGTTCATTACTTGGGTCCAAGCCTTCCAGATTCCTATTGGAGGAGTAATCGTCAACGAAGTTATTCCAACGGTTAACTCCGAAAAATTGTCTCCCTATGTCGCGAACCGGACGAATGAACAGGCGGGATACTTGAAACTGGCTGAACAGAAGTTTCCGGGAATGATAAGAGCCGTGCTGCCTCTATACGAGAGGGAAGTCAACGGCCTGGACATGGTTTCTAAGATGGCTCAAAGCCTGTCCTTAGGCTCGGAAACGAGAATCTAAGCGGTTTCTCTCCTATTATGCTTTATAAGGCCTCAAATCACCAGCTATTCTTATATTTTCGGCGGCTAGCTCCGCTACGTGATCTCGATTGTATGAATCGCTCATAGTAATGCTGAGCGGTATCATCGTCTATAGTGTCGTCTATCAGTTCTACGTGAAATGGTTCGACCGGAGTGTCGTGCAGTCTGATCCCAAGCGTCCGACGCCAGCCCACACGTACATGGATGGTGTCGAGTTCTTTCCATCAAACAAGTATGTTATGCTGGGCTGGCACTGGAAGAGCATCGCCGCGCTCGGACCAGTGACAGGGCCCGCCTTAGCGATAGTCTGGGGCTGGTTGCCCGGGTTTCTCTGGATACTGATCGGAAATTCGTTGTTGGGCTGGTTGCATGACTACAATTCGATGGTTTCATCAGTAAGAAACGAGGGCGCATCTCTTGGACCTTTAACGTACCAGCTAATAGGAACTAGGGCTCGAAAGGTCCTTGTCGCCTTTCTGGCGTTCTACTCGATCCTCATATTCGCAGCTTTCTTGGGTGCGCTTCTTCCTGTGGTCAAGGGCACGGGCGCGGGAGGTGCAGCCGCGATGGTATCGTTCCTTCTAATCGCAACAATAGGAGCCGTGTCTGGCTTCGCAATATTCAGGGCCAAGATCAATGTTGTGGCGGTTACCGGAATTTCTCTAGCAGCAGTCGCTCTATCCGTTTATCTCAGCCAGGTCGTGTTTGGAACCGTGATCAACTCAGCCTTCGTCTCCGCCGTACCCGATGCTCAGTTGCAGGAAGATATCCTCTTGATCTCCATGCTAGGATTCAGTTTTCTCGGAGCGGTCTTGCCGCTCTGGAGTTTTGCCATGCCGATAAACTATCTGGGATTCTACGTGGCCTACTTCGTTATCGCGGCAATCATAGGAAGCTCGTTCGTTGCGCCTCAGACTTTTGCTCAGCCTCTCTTCACCAACTGGTTCGCGCCCGTCTCGATAGGCGCCGGGTCCGGGCTGATCAGTACGATATCTTTTCCTCTATGGCCTCTTCTCTTTGTCACCATAGCCTGCGGTGCGTGCTCGGGTTGGCATGGCTTGATTGGTTCGTCTCTTTCATCCAAGCAGTTGGACAATGAGGCGGACGCTCACTTCGTTGGTGGGGGTGGGATGCTGCTTGAGGGGATTCTGGGGCTGACATCAGTGGTGGCGGTTGGGGCCCTTACGTCGACGAAAGGTGGTGCTCTGTCGCTCTATGTGAGTGGTGGAGCCAAGTATCTTAGCAACCTGCTGATCCCGTCGGCCGCATCGACCGCGATCATGGCCCTGATGGTTCTGATACTAGGGCTCACGTTGACCCAGCTGGCCCTCCGGTTTGCGAGGCTAGCTATCTCAGAGATGGTTGGACGGCGTTTTCTCAAGAACATCTACGTTACCTCGATTGTCGTGTCGATAATCACATTCTTGCTTACGAGCACGAGGTTCAGCGCTCCTTGGGGTTTCATCTGGACCCTGTTTGGTGGTTCCAACCAACTCCTTGCCGGTGTAACACTCCTCGTCACGACACTATGGCTCGCAAAGATTCGAAGGACAACATTGTTGACAGGCATACCGGCAGTATTCATGCTAGGCACAACCATCGTTGCGCTAGGCTATACTGCCTATGCCACGCTAGACATTGCTATGACGACGAGCACACCATTGAAGATTTACGGAAACGCGGTTGCGGGGGGAATCGCTGTCATACTGGCAATTCTAGGCATTGTATTGTCATACGATGGATTCCGCGCCTATCGGCGGATTAGAGTCGGGGCAGTCAGCGCGCCGTCAATGACTCTGGGGCCGATGCTCGCCAAGGCGGTCGAAGCGGAGACGCCGCAACCAAGCCTCGCTAACGAGTTCGCTGAAAAGTAGATAGCATCATGTAGGGTGCCGGCCTCCTAGTCACTGGTCTTGGCCTTCGTCTTCTCAGATATCGAAGTTGTCGCGGCTCTAGCCACTATCCTCGTCGTCGTCTATTTTCTCGGGACCTACTACAAGCACAGGATTCTCAAGCGATACGCTCACTGGTTCGAGGAGAGATTCTCCCGGAAGGCCAGGGTGAAGTTTGCATCGTTCGGGCATGCTGGTCTCAGAATAAAGTGCGAGATGAACAGCTCATCTGACGGGTTCAAGGAGCTAGAGTTTGCGTTAACGTTAGGCGCTAGAGAGAATCTGATCTACTACCCCTACTCGTTGATCACGAGGGATTCTGACAGGCTGAACTGCTGGGCTACCCTGACCGACCCAGTAAAGTTCCAGGTTGAGATTACGAGGCTGAGGAAGAACATGAAGCTCACCTGGGAAACAGCTGGCATTGAAGAAGTCAAGATCCCTCAACTCAGTGAGCTGGGGTACAGTGTCTATTCGAAGGGCGTCGAGTTCGCGAACCAACTGGTCGACCGGAGTGGTTTGGTTGCGAGATTGAAAGATCTGAACACTGTTGATTCTCTGATGCTTGAGGAAGAACCGTCGAGGCTCCACCTCGTGGCGAGGCTGCGCATGGACGAACTGGCTAAGACGATTGATCTTATCTCTCTGGTTGGACGATCGATCTAGTGAGAAACACGGGTCGAGGCTATTCGGCCGGAGCGCTCTAACGCGTCGAGTATCGTTGTTCTTAGCTCTTCGTAGTCCGGAAATTTGTTGAAGACTTTGTTCCCTCGAATCAAGATGCATGGAGTCCTTAGGATTCGGTGCCTGATCGATAACCAGACTCCTTGCGGGGACGCCGAGTCCACTGGATCGAGTACTACTGACCCGCCGAACTCAGTCTTGAGCTTCTGTGCTATCTCAGAGAGCTGGAAATATTGTTTCTTGACATCCTCCGGGTAGTCTTCCAGCTGTTCCGAATAAGGAGCCATGCCGGTCGCGTGCATGACTTCCATACAGTGCTGGCAGTGAGCGAACAGAGTGGGCATGATGCCGACAAAAGTAACCTTCAAGGGAAAACTAGGCGAAGAAGAGTGACCCGGTCTCACACTATTCGATTCCTCGTTCTGACATATAAGCGAACTTTCTCCTCTCAAGGGTGGGGATAAGGATCTGACCCGCTGCCCGATCTCTCGTAGCGTCCCCTCTCTTTCCATCATATTCGAGTCTCTCCGAGGCTACCGTAGCCACTTTCGATCATACTTGAGGAATAGGACTCTCAGTGAGAGTCCCTGATTCTCTTAAATGGTCATCGCCATACGAAACGCGGGCCATGGGATGGGAAGGAGGTGTGTTGATTTTTGAATAGAAAAGAAGGAATCATTGTGACCATTGTAGTACTCGCCACTTTCATCACCGGGATGTTCGCATCCGCATCTGCATCTCAGGTGCTCAACGTGTTCGTCACAAACTTTCCAAAGACTCACCTTGGACAAGAACCTGGGTCACTTGTCACGCTTCGCTGTCAAGGCTCTCCCGTGATAGCTCGCGAACTGTTCTGTACTAGATCGCATTCTGATGGAACGACACCAGAGAATTTCACGGTTCCAGTGGGTTCGGTCTTGGTCGTCACCGATGTCTCTTGGAGAATAGATAGGGGCAGGGTGTATGCGGGAAACTCGACGATTTTCACCATCGAACTCAGAGAACAATTGAGCAACCATCGAAGCTTGGTTTTCATCTCTTACCAAGTAGCCGACGTGGATGGCGTCGCGTTCAAGGACGAGCATCTGACAACAGGTTTTGTCGTTTCGCCCGGAGTTACCATCATGGCACCATCGGACTCGCTTGCCATGTTATACGGATATCTGGTGAACACTGGATAATTCCTGATGGTGCTAGATGTTGTCCTGAAAAACTGTCAAATCCCCTTTTTTTCCCGAGCCCGATAATCTTGACTATATGGTTGTGCTAAAAGCACGCGGCGGGAGCATAGTGCCGACAGGCCGATGCATCCCACTGCGGGAGAGATATCTCTGACCGTCGTCGACTGGCTGCTCCACTCGGACCCGTCGATCCGCTGGCAGGTGATGCGGGGACCTGACCGGTGCGCCCGCGGATAAGGTCGCGGCCGAGCGGGCACGGGTCGCCACCGAGGCGATAGCGAGAATAGCTGCGAATAGAACGATGAAAACATAATTCCGATATTCTAGGCGAGGTCCAGGCGAACGAGGCTCCGACTACTCATTACTCTTAGGCAGGCTCATCGTCAGTGTAGTGTCGGATAACTGGTAATATTTTGGACGATTGAAACTGCCCATGAGTCAGGTGGGGAGGGGTCACTCATCGGGTCTATTGTGATGACTTTGCCCTGATCTTCTTGTGGCCGCGTGCCTTTGAGGGAACCCACCCGCCATCCTTGGTTCGCTTGTAGCTTTCATTGTAGTATTGTCCAAAGTCGCTGGGGTTGAGGAGGGCGTCTGCTGGGACGAGAGCGCCCCAACCCCGTCCTCTCATGAAGATCTCATTGAAATCCGGATTGTGGATTAGATCCTTGGAGTTGTCGGGACGGTCGTGCCACACCTCCATATCGAGTATACGCAGTGTTTCTCCTTGATCCGCGATAAGTTGGGAAGCATCATCCGGTCCCGTTGGCTTTCCGATCAGGTCCCCCCGATGGACGGCGATTTCTTTGTAGTTGAATCTAAGGGTCCCGGACCCTTCGAGAATCAGATAGTATTCGTCGACTTCGCTGTGGCTGTGTAATCGAGCGGACGATTCACCGTTCTCGATCACTTCGACCCTGAAGGCAGTCCGGCCGGGCCCGAGCAGCGGCATGAGGAATCGCGTATAGTATCCTTCCCGTTTCCTTGTCAGCGAACGCTCAGATCCGTCCAGCCTAGTATCATCAAAGACGTTGATGACCGGCTTCCTCCAGAGGTTCTCTGAAAGCACCCCGTCCTTCTTCAGGTAAACGTCGTTTGACCAGAAAGATGTCAGACGTAGCAAGAAATCCATTCCCTGTTCGCTTAGAGAGGGTATCGTCAGAGTGAGCTCGCTGCTGGAGTTCCGGTTCAGGTTTCCTGCTTTCTTGCCCAGCTCGTCCCAGAGCCAATTGGTAAACGGTATTAGTCTTCCGCCATGTCCTTCGGGGATTGTTGGCTTTTCAAAGAATAGGTCCCAGGCCAGGTCTACTCTTATCGCCCCTTCACGGACGGCCTCCTCTAGTATTACCTTCATAGGAAAACCGGATGAGGACCCGGACATTTCTAGCTATCGGATCATCATCAGTGTCACTCAAGTTTGGGCTTATTACTAGCTTCTGACTGCTGGCTCATCGGAGAGCTTTGTCAGAAGTGAGGGAGACTAATTCTCCGTCAATCTCTCTAGCTGACTAAGATGGTCCCGTGCATCCAAGGGTGAAGAATGCAATAGTAATAGTAGGTGCCGGGGGTGTTGATGGAGTATGTGAACAGTTGACCCTTGCCTAGGGTGCCTGAGTCGAAAGCTCGGGACTCGGAAGTATTGAAGCCTGCTCCGTTCGGACACGCATTTGTGGTATCGGCTGTGGTGCACTCACTAGCTGTGTGAGGTTGGCCGCCGGTGTTTGTCCATGTTAGGGCTGTTCCAGATGTTATGTTCTTGGGTATGGGACTGTAGCCGCAGTTTCCAGTGTTGGAGCAGAACCCTGTATCCCAGATGGTCACGTTGGGGCCTGTTGGTGGTGCGGGAGCAGCTTGGGAGCGATTTGCCATGTAGAATACCCCAGCGATGACGACTACGATTATGATGACAGAAGCGAGTACGACCCAGATCTTTCGGCTTCGTCGAGGACCGATTGATGGTTTTGAGTTGGCCATTCTAGCTTCTCCTGTTATCCCAGTATTCCTGGACGACTCATAGCTCAACGCCTAAGGTCCGGCCGATTTTCGGACAGTTTTTTAGTTCACGATATCGTCTCGAATGTTCTGTTGCAGGCCCTGGACGATATCCAGATTCGAATAATGAAAGAGCTCGCCAGTCCCCGCTCTTTTCGATGGGACATCAGGGAGTCATACGGTAGCATTGCTGAAAGGATCGGGGTGGACGAGGAGACGGTCAGGAGGAGAGTGAAGCGGGCCCGAGAATCAGGGTTCTTGAAGGGATGGAAACTGTTCTTGAATCCACATCTCATCGGCTTGGAATCGACGGGAATGCAATTGGAAATCGATGATGAGACAAGAAAACCAGAGGTAATCTCGCGAGTCGAACAGGTCGATGGGTTGTGATTCTCATCGACTTCCACAGCAAGGCACTTCGGATCATTCTCTATTATCGAGACGAAAACGACTTGGAGAGGAAAATTCAGCGTATAAAGTCCATTTGCGGCAGCGACAAGCTGGTTCGTTGGCAGGGAGGTTTTCCCGGCTCCGATCTGAAGATGAAGAAGACTGATTGGGAGATAGTGAAGGCTTTTCGACAGGACCCTAGGCGAAGCCCGTCCGAGGTCGCCGAGGAAGCAAGAGTTTCCACCCGGACGGTCAAGAGAAGACTGACCGTTATGACTGAGAACAATTGCATCTTCATGTTGCCCGAGATTAACTACGATAAGTCCAACGGTATCGCGTCTGACTTCCTAATCGTGTGTCCGGACGAGGCGAAAAGAGGTGAGGCAAACAAGCAGATTCGTGCGAAACTCGATCGGATCGTATTCTCGCTCACGGATGTGAAAGGATTCTCGATCTTTGCTCAGATCTGCGTGAACCTGTTCGAGAGTGAGGAGATTCAAAAATGGATCAAAGGACTAGATGGTGTCAGCGATGTGAGGGTCGACATCATGCGGGAAAACATTCTCGTTGACAAGTGGCTTGACGAAGAGATAGAGAAACGACTCTTTGAACATCCAGCAGTCTAGGAAACATTGTCCCTTGACGGAATGCAGGGGACTCCGAATGGTCTGATCCTCATACGGTTAAGCCAGAATGAGACGATTGGTACGTACCAGATGAAGAGCCTGACGTGTACTCCGAGGAATAGCCAGTTCCAGGGGACGGCGAGGGAGAGTAGGACGATGATGGTCAGGAGTGTCATTCGGTTTCGGATTCTTCGGAATCTTACCATTTGGTCCTGGTCAACGAATTGCTTCTCCTCCTGTGCGATCAGGTGTGCGAATCCCGCCAGGATCAGCAGGGTTCCTGCATAGTCGATTGTGAACAGGATTGACGCGTAATCCTGGTCTGCCATCGTGTTGTAGAGGGACATTGCCTGATCGAAGAGATAGGGGAAGATCGCGACGAGGATCAGCAATATCACGTTCAGGAATGTTACGAGACGTGTCTCGACCGGGAGGACGGACATGTCACTGGTGTAGATGATCCAGCTGGTGATCAGGATCAAGAAGACGAAGAGAAACTCGAAAACATTCCTGTTGATATCATTGGCAGTGGAAGCCTGGTTGTTGGTTATTACTAGGCTGATTGCGCCGATAGATAGAGAGAGTCCGTAGATTAGGTCGGACAGCGTCTCTAGTCGGGGTCGCGGATGTTTGCGGTGTTGCTCTCCCTCTTGCATTGACATTATCGAATTCGTTGCCTCGCTCGGTTATGATGACTTGTAGAAATAGACTGGGATGGGCCTCCGTCTTCTCACCCAGATAGGATCCTCGCGTACTCTTCAGCCTAGTCTGGCGTCTTTGAATATCTTGATCTTTGGTTTCTCGGATTCTTGGGCTGGGACGTTTGGCTTGTAGAGCTTGTCGACTTCTATCTGGAGCACCATCATCAATTCCTTGATCTTCATCGGCACAGCCTCCCTTCCCTCCCAGTCGTAATAGACTTCGACCACTTCCTTAGCAAACCCAGGAGCCAAACTGATCCATTCCAGGCCCAAGACTATCTCCTTGTCAATTCGTGGTCATGAACTTAGACACGTCAGCAGACTGAAACTATTCTAATCAGTCGTGCTTTCCCTTACGAGGGGCGAGGCAAAGCCTTTCACTACCCCGATTCTGCATTATGGCTTAGGGGGAATAGGCACTGACGGAATCAGAGGATACCGACATTATTCCTGCGTCAAGCAGTATCGTGAGTGCACCCTCAGAAATTACCACAGTAAATTCAGGTCTGGCCAAGACAGTTATCCCGAGCAAAGACTCGCTGGCCAAGGTTACCTACTACAAGCTTGACCTAGACACTATCCTGGATGGATTGATCCCTGATCCGCTTCCAGAGTCGATCGGTAAGGACAATGCCATTCACCATCTGAACATCATAATCTTCGGAAAACCAAACACAGGCAAGTGCCTGACGAGTGATGATGTGGTGCCGACAACCACCGGTTCTATCGTCCGTGTTGGTAATCTGCATCCCGGTCTCGAGGTGTTTTCAGTTGATGAGAACTTCAAGCTGGTCAAGGACAAAGTAGTCGCCGTGGCCTCCAATGGTGTACGGGACGTTTTCAGAGTCAGACTCTCGGACGGTCGGCAGATCAAGTTGACCTCAAACCATCCGTTGTTGACGGCTTATGGCTGGAGGCAGTTGTCTGATCTACACGAGGGTATCCCCATAGCCGTTCCAAGGGTTCTTCCGGTTGAGGGTAAGCACCTCAACCATAATGCATCGAAGGTTCTCGGCTATCTCATCGCGGAAGGTGGTCTTACCAACATTACTCCAAGGTTCACGAACGCGGATCAGATGATTGTTGCTGATATGGGGAGGGCTTTGGCCCCGTTCGGCTTGCGGTTGAGCGAGCCGTACCAGCAAATCAACTACAATGTGGTGCAGATTAAGCCAGGCCAGCCGTTTAGGACAGACGATTCGCGTCATCAGTCCTATGGATACTATAAGCGATTCGCCGATGAGTTTGGTCTTCAGAGAGTTAACTCTCGCGGAAAGAGAATCCCCCAATCTGTTCTGCGTGCAGACAACGAGTCTCTCGCAATCTTTCTGAGTGCTTTGTTTGCTGGAGACGGGTGGGTCGACTCGCGCGGTAACATAGGCTATGGGACCATCTCTTCCGTTCTGGCGCACCAAGTTCAACACTGCCTTCTCAGATTCGGGGTCCTAAGTAAGCTTCGAAGGGGCGTGCGAGCTCTAGCATGGGACCGCAAGCGCCAGACCGTCTCGTACGAGGTATGGGTCCCGTTAGAATATCGACCGAAATTCGAGCAACACATTGCATTGCCGGAAAGAAGGGTCCTAGTTGGGGCAGACGCCGTGCTCCGGCATGAGCCTCGGCAGATTCGTAGATGGAGTCCGGATGACTTTCCACTTCCCGTTGCATATCTGAGATCCAGACGCAATTGGCCTGGTCCGTGGTCGGGCGGGGCGTTTGCGAGCATGAAAGAAGCACAGGAGTTCGCACGGAAATACAAGCGTCCTTACGCTCTGAAAATCGCGGAGGGTGACTGCTTCTGGCCGCGAATCAAATCCATTGAGTACATTGGCCCCGTTCAGACTCTTGATGTTCAAGTCGAAAAGACAGGAAATTTGGTCGTCAACGATATTTTCGTTCACAATACTACGCTGGCTGAGTCGCTTTCGCAGGCGCTGGCGCGTCGGTATGGCCAAGAGAATGTGAAGGCCCTTCGATCGACTAGAGATCTTCCGGCATTGTTTGAAAATATGGATAAACTGTTCAAGCGGTTTCGAAAGCCTCCGAGGGCGGTTTTGTTGTTTGCTGATGATATGACGAAGGCGTTGAAGAAGCTCTCGGGGACTGTTTCGGTAAAGGATTCCAATGGACAGTTACAGAAGATGAGGAGGGTCGACTACTGGCTGGATAAATGGTACGATATCAGAGGCGAACTCTTCAAGCGCGGCATGCGCCAAGGACTCGTGATCATGGTCGCCGCCCTCCACCGGTTCTATGGAGGAGATATCGACCTACGGGCTGACGCAGATCTGCTATTGGTCAGGAGTACTGGAACGCCTGGGACGTTTGATGCGAACAAGGTCGAGCGGATGCTTGGCCCAGTCGTCTACTACGCCATGCGCCAACACGAAGTCGACGCTTTACGGGATAGAAAAGAACTCGCATGGACAGCATATGTAGCAAAAACAGGCTCCGGAGTCTTCCGCGTACCCCGACCACCAGTCACAAAAAAATGGATAATGCGAAACGTAGGAGCTATCGAGACATCTCAGGAAACTGCTTTCGAGATAGTTGAGCCTGGCGGAAAATCAGAGCTAAGAGAGCCAGAGAAGAAATCAGCAGTCGAGGAGAAACTAACTATTCAGACTAGGCCGCACCGAGGCAAATGGGGGCGACGCTTCCTTATGGCCACGGGAGTCTTGGCGATACTATACTTAGCCTGGGCATACCTCCGGCCGCTCCTGAGATAGAAGCCTGGACCGGGTTCTTTGGGCCGCGCGACTTGAGTAGGCCCGGGGGGCCCTAGAAATCACAGGTGCGCGTGTCAGAGCCGATCTCAACATCGTTTTCGGCGCCGTTTTCAGAACCGGTTTCAAACTCGTTTCAACAGTCGTTTCATGGATTTGATCAAGAACCATTTCAAAACTGATTCCAATAACGGATTCGGAATCAAACGGGTTCGCAGTGGCAGGCTTCGCGATAACTAAGACTAGCTAGGATACGCATGAAACAGGCAATCGCATGATTCGCGACACCTAAATTCTTCCTAGGCTGTCTAGGATTTCGTTGTACAATTGGCCTCTTTTCTTGTCCGAATAGCCGTCGTAGTATAACTCCAGGATTCTGTATCCTCTCCTCCGTAACAGAGATCGTAGCTCTTCGTCCTTCGCCATTTGAGTTGTTCCAAGGTGGACCCGGCCGTCGATAAACACGAGTAGTGGTCTAGGTTCTAGGGGAAAGTAGAGGTCGGCGGTGGTTACTGGTATCTCGACCTGTGTAAGATAGCTTATTCGATCGTCTTGTAGCTTGATAGCTAGTTCCTGTTCCATCCGTGAAGGATTAACGCTCAGTCTTTCCCGCCAGTCGCTCCGCTGACTCGACATCTAGAAAGTTGAGCCGCTCCTAGGCTATTGCTCGGACACGAGAGCGAAACTGTCGTCGATTGAGAAATGCTACGCGATCTGCCAGGCGCTTGGGGGGCGACTACTGGGAAGAAATCGAAGGACAACACATGTTCTTCTGTTGTGACATCTGAGCAGTTGAATTCAAGAATATGATCAACGAGGTCAAGAAGAGAACGGGATGGAAAACGATAGATGAGATCAACATGACAGGAAACTACCGTGGCAGAGAGTGCGTGGCATTGTACGAGGGTAAGACGTATGGGTTCAGTATCCGGTTTGACTCGAAGGGTGGTATAGACCTGTTCAGGGAACTGGCGTAGGCTCCAAAGGGCTAGGGTCGGGGACCCAGAGCCGGGCATGAAGGAAGGAGGACTCGATAAGGGCAGCTGAACGAGGGATTCTCGTCGTTTCACGAGGGGCGAGGCGCGGGAAAAAAGACGACCTGGGGTTCGAGAAAAGAATGCTTATTTTTTTTCGACGTGGTCGCTGAAGAAGAGATATGCTTCACGGGTGAGCACTATCAGTAACTGAAGGAGTGGAAATGTACCCCATCACCTTCGAAAAATGGCTTAGACTAAAAGCTGCCTTGACCGCCTTTCTTGCTGGAAGTATCTCCTACCCCGTATTGTATCTGCTCGGCTTAGACTCGGAGTGGTACAGTCAGGTTCCTATCCTACTATTGTTCGGAGGGTTGGCCTATATATTCTATATTGGAGAATGGGAGCGCGTTCTATACAAGAGACGAAAAGATCCCGAGACCCGACCAAAAATCGTGCGGGCCGGAACTATCCTATTCCTCGCCGGGCTTACAACCCCCGTCATCCTCGACCTTCCGCCTATCGAAGACCTCGTAAAACAAAACATCCCGGACACAGCCCTCCTGATCACTTACGGATTGATGGTAGGCATTGGAGCGATCACGATAACTTGGGGAATCTTTGACAACTGCAAAAAGCTACCTGCTAGGGCTGAAAGATCTGCACGAAACGCGCTGCGAATGATGAAAGAAGCAGGTTACGAGATACGCGACGATCCCCTCTGGGTGGGACTGGACCCAGCTGTCCGATCAGCAGCTCACAACTATCCCGCCGAAGGCGGAAACGTAATCTTGGTTAATCCAAAGTACGTCAACACAAAATGGTTCGGCGGACTGGACAACATACTGGTTCACGAGATGTCGCATATCTACGGAAGGGCGACCAACCGTCCCTGGGAAAACCCGGAGATCGTCAAAGACCTAGAGGCGAAATACAAGACAGCGAGGAACTATCACACTAAGGGCTACCTGCTAAAGACGCTAGTCAGGTCAGCGTTCGACCTGGGAGAAGTACTTACCGACGACCTCGCCTACAAGGTGCTTGAAAAGTCAAAGATAACATGGGTTGAGCCAACCAGGGAATCGCTCCAGACACTCGTAAGATCAAGGCCTGGCTTGGCCCTCAGAACCAAACGTAAACAATGGAAAAACGCAATGCTGATCGCGAAGAACAGCATATGCATAGCAGAGATGGACAGACACAACATACCAGACACAGAAGACAAGGCGAAAAAAGCCAACCAGAAACTAATGTCCGCACTACCTGAAGAAGCCGCAAGAGCATACAAACAGCTTCACCAAATCGCACTCGAGCTGGAAGAGAACCTCACCGAGGCAGACTACAAGACCCTACTGGGCAACTACCTGGGAACACTCGTAGAGTTCGCCGAGGCCCAACCAGGCAGGGTTTGACTGAGTCAATATCATTCAAAGTGTAGGCGTCTGACACGAGCCGGACTCAAACAATTCTCTCTTCCAACCTTCGGCTAGATCGATCTGACTCCGTGAAAACGGAGCGAATTGAAATCGTCGTCAAAGGTGAAAATGTCTGAGACGCCATGGGTTCTCGCAAGCACCGCCGTTGAACAATCCGTGAAACTGAGCTTGATCTCGGCTCTCTGCTTGAAGAGCTCCCAGGATCCCTTCAAGATGTCTCCATCAACTTTCAGGAGGACCATTGTCTTGGAGTTAAGAATGTCCGTTCCTAGCTCGACGGCGAGACTATGGTTTCCGGTTTGCGACCGGCAGAGAGTAAGAGACTCGTCCAGTACATAGTCCGAGGTATAGAGCTTGCGATAAGGGGTCTCGCCGCGCCCAATCCTCGCGAAGGATTCGCGCGCAGAGACGTGTTGTCCATCCCTTTTGTTGTAGAATGCCACAAGGGGTCCAGTGTCAACGAAGAGCTTCAGCTGGACTCCCCGTAGAGGACCTTGTCATGATCGATAGATGTTCTCTCGGTCCCCTTTCCCCAATCCTGGGCCTTCCGTCGCCCAAGCGCTATGTCAAAAATCGGATCCTTCGAATCAATACCCGACTCCTCGCTAGTCCAGCGAAGGGCGGCCTCCCGCAACGCGTCCTTGATTGTGAGACCTTTCCTCTCAGCTATCTTGACCAAGGCACGGTACTCTTCTGCGTCCAGCTCGGTCTGAGCAACCTTTCGCTCCATGATATCTCCATGCAACACTACATGCCATGTACATGTAAGCATTTCGGAAATGGGAGGCTCGCAGAGGCGCAGACTATCCGAGGCCGTTCAAGATTTCCCGGTACAGTTCGTCTCCTTTCTTATCCGTGTAGCTACCGTAAACCAGTTCCAGTATCCTGTATCCTCTTTTCCGCAATAACGTTCGTAGTTCTTCGTCCTTCATCATCTGCCTCGTCTTTGGGTGGACCCGGCCATCCACGAGCACGATCAATGGTCGAGGATCTAGTGGAAAATAGAAGTCGGCTGTGGTTACGGGGACCTCGACTTGAGTCAGATAGTTCACCCGGTCAACTTGTAGCCTGAGAGCTAGTTCATGCTCCATCCGTGAAGGGTTAGCGTGTAAGCGCTCGCGCCAGTCGCTCCGCTGACTCGACATCTCTAAGGTTGCTGGTCAAAGAGAAAAGGAGCACTCAGTTCCACACATCTGTACCCGTTGGTTGAGAGCTTCGTCTCGACATGTGAGCGCATTAAGAATCTCGACAAGACATTCTGGCAGTTGGTTCTCAGCGAAGTGACACTCTCGATGAGGTCGTTTTCCGAAAGGAGCAAACACCCCGCACCCAAGCTCATCGATATACTGTCGCTTTCCGGACTGAGTTTCTTAATCGCTCAACTCCTCAAAGTTCTCGGATAGCTCTTCTCAGGGAGCCCTCTCCATGCTGGCAACGCTCGGAAGTCGTAGGTCAGAAGATCGTAGCGGCCGTCATGCTCCGATTGTGTAGCTCGGTTTAGCATAACCTTCTAGTGCTTTCCAATTAGGCTAGTTCTTGAAGTGTTATGGGTTCGATTTTTCGATAAACCTGGCGTGGGTCCAACGGCCGTTCTTGAACGGTCAGGAGATCCTTCTTTACCGATATTCCGAACAGTTTCTCATTTTCTTCTAGGAACGGTAAAATCAGCTCCCAATCCTTCGTGGTGAAGTCCGCGAGTCGTCCTCCGTTCAGCTGGTCGCTCGAAACCTTTCGATATGGATCTCGGATGAATATCGCCCCGCCTGAGGCTAGGGAGAATAGGTTGCTTCCGGGATACGGGTATTCTTGTTCGACGAATCGTCCGTCAAACGATGGTCTCAGCCCGTTCACAACAACGAACCCGCCGCCGTTGTAGGGGTCCCCGGCCATGAATGATTCCGCAAGATAATCGAGGCACGTTCCATTGATCACGACTCTTGGCCTGCCTACTGCGTTGATGAGGGGTCGTCCCGCTGCGTTGCCCAGCACATATACTTCACCGCCCTTCGCTGCATACATAAACGCCTGACCCACGTCACCGTGAACCACTAGCTTTCCATATTTCAGAATCTGGGCCGCCTGGTCCTGAGCGGTACCATGAACCGTGATCTCACAACCATCAATACCAGAAGCGACGTAATCTCCAACATCTCCGTAACAATCAATCTTCAAACCATTCGTTCGTGCGCCGAGCCCGCTCCCAATGAATCGATGGCCTCGCAGGTTGTAGAGTAGAATATTCCTCCAGCCTTCTCCATATGCATCGACCACGAACCTGGCAGCACTTTCCTCTCCTTCAGCCGGGAATTCTAGGGCATCAATGACCAGCACCTGCCCCTCAATCCCTGGATGAATCAGTCGAGATCGAGTCTTCCAATCTAGTCGAGTATACAAGTCATAATTTGACAATGAAACAGAAGAGAATACATCATTCAACGCTTCATGATACAGTTGCAGTAGAGAGCTTCTTTTCTTTCTTCCCGTATCGTAGATTCTGTCGTAGAGTAGTGAAAGTGCTTTTATCGCGAATTGTCGGGACTCTTGTCCCTTCACAGCCAGCAGTTTCAGCTCCTCCAGAATCTCCCTCACATACTGGAAGCCAGCATCCCTCAATGCGGGACGAACATACTCATAGAATCCCAACGGGTCCTGCGTACCGGGACCCTTCTGCAACTGAATCGCAATACTAGCATTCAGAGAGAGTGATGAACCCACGCTCGGCAACCAGTCCTGCTCCGGAAGCTCTATCGACTTTCCAAACTTGTCAGCACACTCCAATACCTTACCCTCCTCCCCATCCCTCACAGTAAACAGAAATGCCCCACCATCCGTGAAGCTTCCACCCCGCGCATTCCAGTAAGAATCCGCAAATCTACTCGGAATCCTTTGATCTTCCTGCAATTTTCCTAGGACCGCATTGGTCGCCTGCCTCTCCGACGCGATGATCCCAATCTTCAGAGGGCCTTCCTGGACCGCGAACACTTGTGGTCTCAGCATCGACGTATCAGTAATCCCCAGCAATTGCCATGCGTTCTTCTCCACTTCATTTCTAGCCACGATAAAGAACCATGGGCCATCAGGGGACCCGTGAATATGCGTCGACTGTATCAGTCGGTAGATCTTTTTCTTCTCTTCCCCCAGCATCTCAAAATCTCTCTCAGTCGTCGGCGCCAGAGCCTCGATCAGACACTCCAGCGGATACTTGTAGACACGGCTGAGAAGGTCGAACAGTAACACCGAGACCTCCGTATCAGTCAAGAATAACGGGTGAATGTTCCGCTGGGCCAGATACTCCATTATCGAATGATAATTCGCAAAATCACCATTATGCACCAACGCCTCATGCAATCCCACGAACGGGTGCGCGCCGCCTGGATGCCAGACCCGGCCCTTCGTCGGATACCGATGATGACCAATCCAGACATGCGCCTTGAAATCCTCCAGCCTGTAATACCGTACAACATCATCCCCAAAACCCACGAGCTTCAGCACGACCATGTTCTTTCCATGGGAGACCACGAAGGCCTTCTTTTCGCCCAACGACGAGTAATACTGCTGATTCAGTCGGTAAGAATTCTGGTAGAGAAATTCATCTTCTACCTCGTTTTCCTTGAGCCTCTCTAAACCATTCCTACGAGCAAACTCTGCAAGAACATTTTTTCTGATCTTTACGAAATACCTGTAAACTTCAGGAGGTTCTACCTCCAGACCCGGAATCGAATGATAGTCATCAACCGCCTCCACCCTAGCCTCATAATCAACAACAAAGAAAGGCAGAACATGCTCGTCCTCGACTTTCTTTCTGACTGAGCTGTCCAAATAGGCAACCTGCAGGATGTAATCTTCTTCCAGGATTTTCTTAGAGACCCCTAATTGTTCCGGGACCAGTCCGACAGCCGCGATTCCTCCGCCCTTTCCGTTTCCCCTGTTCCGCATCTGGATGAGAGATTGAAGGAGATATTTTCCTTCAAGCGGGGCATTACATGCCAGACCTACAACTCCGCATCCACCTTCAGCCTCCTGCTTGCCGACGGGAACACTGTCAAAGGGCAGAGTTCTTCTCGAATCAATAATCCGCTGTCCAACCAATTCTCTCACTTGTATCTCACCAGTAGATCCTTTCTTCCCCGCAGATCCCGGACACTCTTCAACCCGAAACCAGCCAGAATCGATCTCAACCGCTTCGTCCAAGCCGTGTAGAGATTCACAATTCTCTCTTCGCCCCATTCGGGCTCGATGAATTGGGATAATTCTGGGTCCGTTGTAGTGATTCCGACTTGGCATCCCCGTCCCCTCTCGCAATTACCGCAGTGGGTACAACCGACAGCAACCGCTTCAGCAGTCGCCACCACACACCCATCCGCTCCTAGGGCAATTGATTTCGCAATATCGTCAGCAGTCCTGATACCACCACTAGCTATCAACACAATATCGTCTCGGACCCCTTCCGACACTAGATAATCGTGGACCTTTGGAATCGCATACTCCACCGGCATCGCAATGTTCTTTTTCGCGATCTCTGGCGCTGCCCCTGTCCCACCGTACCCACCGTCGATATGGATGATGTTCGCTCCAGCATAGTAGCTCCCAATCGCCACCATGTCCACATCCGTCGGCGTTGACACTTTCACCGACACAAGTGCACGAGGATTCACAGTCTTGATCCAGTCAACATGCTTCTTGTGATCCTCCACCGAATAGACACTATGAAACGGAAACGGCGAGTAAAGACTAGTAAACATCGATGACTCCCGCATCTTCGCAACCTCCGACGTCACCTTGTCAGCCAGCAAATGCCCGCCCAATCCCGGTTTCGCGCCCTGGGCGTACTTGAACTCGACAATGGGCGCGTACTGTATCGTCTCCTCCCGAACCCCGAACATACCCGTCGCCACCTGCGTAATCACATTATCACGATACGGAACAATAGCATCCGGATAACCGCCTTCACCAGTAGACGTGTAAGTCCCAATCTTCTTCGCAGCCCGCGCCCGCGCAAGCATGAAGTTGAGACTGATCGATCCAAACGACATCCCACCGCCATAAATCGGCAACGGAATCTCGATTTTCCGACCTTCTCCTCTCTTGTTCAGTGAGATCGAAAGATCGACAGTTTCCTGATCAACCTTAGCGAAAGCATCGTTTTTCCATCCTAGAACATCAAAACCGCCACCAGAATCCCCAATCTTATACTCCAGATCATTTTTCGGCAGATCCCCTGTCAACGCCATCTCGTAAGTCGCCAGTATCAGCTCCGCGGTCCAGCGCTTGTTCCCCAGCCCCGCCGGCAAACCATGACGGAGGCTCGGAAGAACCTCTAATCCGTGATGGATTCTTTCCGAATGTTTTTCCACGATCAGTTCTTGGTTGCCCATGCGATCCCCTTGAACGACTGCTCCCGAAGCTCTGTGTCCATCATCGACCGGCCAATATCCCCTCGCAACCGTCTAACGTCGCGCATGCCCATGGCGCTGAGAATCTCGATTAGCTGATCATGCCAAACTCCAAACAAGTTCACAAGACGCTGCGCACCCCAACCTGGATCGATCCTCCGTGGTCTCAGCTTGTAGCTCTCCCTGTCCCTAGTCTCGCCAAGAAACTCGGCTTGCAAAGCCACGAGAACAGTTGTATCAATGCCGACAAGGTCGGCCCCACAAATAATCGCCTTCGGAACATGCTCCGCCAAGGTTATTCCACCGCTCGCGATGATCGTTACCTGGTCCCGGAGTCCCTCTTTCACTAGCTGCTGGTGGGCCTCTTTCAGAGAAGCCGAAAGATGCAAGGGGTCCTTCGAGTAATCCTGACCGTGATAGTCAGCATACAAGTGCAATCCGTGCACTCCCTCTCGTGCCAGCTTGCACACAACCATTCCAGTGTCCTCCCGGAGAGGTATTCTCGCGATAACAATCGAGGACGGAAGCCGTCTCGCCAGCTTCTCGAACAAATCCGACTCTTCAGCATCATATTCCACAACAGCCGGCTTCTTCTCTATAGTTTCATAGATGCTGTTCTCGTCAACAATCGGAACCATCCTCTCCCTGTGAGAATCACCCCTCGTCTGGTCTCTGGAAACAAACATGGTCCCAAGCTTCTCGGCCGCCGTTCCAACAGCAGCCCAAACACCCCTGTTCCCGGTAGGTAGCTCGTCGAAGATTATCGGAACCGGAACCTTCACCGTCGAGGGAGCCTGATCTAGCTTGGAGAAATCCACTTTAGTCGGTTTTCTGCCAATATCGACACAGGTCGAAATATACTCGCGACCATACACACCATCTCTGGTAGGACGAACGATCTCTGACATGTCCGTCCATATCCCATCAAACCCCTCTCCGCCAAATGCGCCCTTGTAGCCCATCCCCTTAACCGGGATCTTCCCGGTTGATGCTTCATTCCATATCGTAAACACAGCCTCAGGCGTCCAGAACGAATCGCCCAGCCTCTTGTATTCATCCGACTGTTTCACCGTCATAATGTGCGGATACTCCTGGACACACCTCATGCACCCAACACACTTGTGCTTCAACGGCTTGAACCCGCCAAGCCGCCCCCCAAAAACCCCGTAGATACACGGTCGACTGAGAACAACTTCCTTGTTGAGCTTGAACTCGAAAGCCTCATGCACCAGCATAGCCGCAAGCCGCACCTTACGCGCACTCACATCGAACTTGTTCGGAATCTGATAGACATGCGGAGCCGGTTTGGTCTCTATCCTGAAACGCTCATACTTCGAGGGCTTGATGGTTTCAGTTTCCAAGTACCATGCCCTCTACAAACGCACAGGAAGAGGCAAATCTTTCGAACAAATATAAGCTCTCTGCGACCATGACCAAACATTCGTCCAGGAATACCGATCAGACGCAATGGCTTGGATGCAGACGACACTCCACGTATCCACCGAGCTCTTCAATTCATAAGCAGCGACCGTGAGAAGAACCAGTTGCCATGGAGACCAGCCACGTCGAGCTCCAAGAGATACCCGTCCTACGCGTCAGAGCCGACATGAAGGGGAAGGGACCCTCCGCAGCATTCAACCTGCTAGAGTCCAAGCTCCCGACCATAAAGGGTCGCAAGTTCTACGGCACCTTCCAACCCACACCTGACGGAGAAGAGTACTACGCCTGCGTAGTGCGGGTCGATTCTGACGATCCCCGGAAAATGCAGCTGGAGACGGGAACGATCCCGGGCGGATGGTACGCCCGCAGCAAACTCATGGACTGGGAGAAGCACCTCTCCAAGTTGCCCAGTCTCATCGAAGAAATGGCTCGCACTCATGACGTAGACTCGAACCGTCCATCATTGGAGTTCTATCGAAGCCAGGCAGAGATGCACCTCTTCCTCCCTGTGAAGAGTCATCCCGCGATCGAAGCAAAATAGACATCGTTCTTCGCGGTTGAGAACCCATGCGTATGTGTACTTGTGTACAGTGCGCTTAAGTGTCCAGTGAGCAAGGTTCTAGTTCTGGTTGAATAGAGGAGGCGAAGCGGTTCCGAAACGGTTTCCGCTCTGGAACAATCGTTGTCGTACTGCTGACGCTGATGGCGTTCGGGACCGTTGGTCTAGCGAGACCCGTTCTTGCAATAACTCCCGATTTTACGCTTTCCGCTGATCCAGGCAAAGTCAGCATTCCAATGGGATACTGGGCCGAGACGATGCTCACTATTACCAGTTTGAACGGATTCGAAGGCATAATTCAGCTTTCAACTATGGTTGGACAAAGCACGGGGCTCGATGGAGCAGGGTTCTCGACAGGGATGACGCTCAGCCCAAACGGAAGTGTGAACACGGACCTCCAGCTAACTCCCGGAAAAACTCCCGGAAATTACAATCTGTCGATAACAGCGACGATCGGTTCCATTTCCCATATGCTTGTAATACCGATCACAGTGTCACAAATCACAAGTCCTGACTTCACCACTAGGCTCTGGGGATCGTACTCGACCCTCCAAGAAAGAGACATCACAATACCGGAACAATTCGTCAGCCTTGGAGGTTTCAGAGGTCAAGTGAGCCTGTCGGCCAAACTCACACCGGACATTTCGAATGCTCCCACCGTATCATTTCAGCCGAGCACCTTCGATCTCTTGGCGAGTGCTAGTCTTGCTTACAACAGCGTTGTCTCGACAGTAAGGACAACTCCTGTCGGCACTTACATCGTGGCAATCACAGCATCAAGCGGAACAATATCGCATACCTACCAGGCCATAATGATGGTCGGAGACTACAGACCACCATCGGAACACCCTCCACCCGACAACAGCACCTCTGGTGCTAACGGTCAGACCTCGACCAGTTCGGCCACGAACAACTACTCGCCCCTCAACAATGCATCTGCGACTTTGTCACTACTCCAGTCGTTCTGGTGGCTGCAAACAATAATCGGACTAGCCATCACTACCTTGGTAGTCTACCGTAGAAGACCACTTTTCAAGGAACAATGACCCAGAAGAGGCTAAAGCCACTCTCATCTGCCTGACACTTGTGCTCTCGCAAGTATCGCGTTGACGACCTCGGATTTTGCGTCCGCATAATTCTGCACATACTTCCACTTCCTACTCGCTAGGCTCTGTTTGGTGCGGGCGTAGAGTTGACGATCGGCTTCATTCGTCCGCAGCCAATCTCGAAGTATCAGAACTCTTCGGATCTCCTCCGATCCCGTTGTGAAGACGTGCAAGTTGATGTTGGTGTCAGGACCTTTGAAGAGGCGATGCTGGTGCCAATCAGGCTCTCGAATCCGCAGCACATAGCCCGCCGCTTCGAGTGCAGGGACATACGATGGCTCGTCTGCGGAGTTAGCCACTACGAGAAGGATGGCGATAATCGGTTTGGCAACGAGCCCAGGCACGGCAGTTGACCCGATATGCTCCACCAAGATCTCTTGTTTCCCCAAGGCAGTTTTGGTTCGTTTTGCTTCGCGGGCGAAGTCTTGGGGCCATGCAAGATCATATTCTACGAGGATGATTGGGGCTTCATGGGGCTTCAGTTCACCAACAGTAGCCCGCTGAAGTTATTCCTCGGTCATCGGTGAAGAGAGTTTCTTACGCTCTGCCGATTTTGGCCACTCCATCCCTTGCGGAGAACTACGTGACGTCAATAGGCATATTCTTTTCTCCCAAGCATCGTTGGTACTTTCGTTGACAGCTGCTTGATCGTGAAGCAGGACCAGTCGAGCCAACTAGATAATCCAGTATGGAACGCTCTCTCTACCAGCCACGCTTCCTTTGCCGAGGGCAACGAGCTAGCCAAACGCTACCCCATAGATGTCGCTCCGCTTGCCGCGACACGCGATCAATATCTGTAATCTTATCATTCACTCGCCAAGCTGCTCGGTCCAGCAGGAGCGACCGCCCTCGCTTTCGCAACGGTCTCTGACCTTCCCGCTGGCTGGACCATTGTTCGTACGTTGCTAATGCCCAGATGGTATGGAATGGCCCAGTACCCCCGGAGGTGAAACATAGCGCTGAGGATCTCAACATTTCGCAAATCGATGAGATGCTCGAGCTTACCGAGCTGAACGAACTCGGTCGATTTCGCAAACGAGCACCTGAACTGGGATCATACCTCGGAATCCGCGAAGCAGGCCAACTCGTGGCTATGGCGGGGGAAGGATTCCGATTCCCTGGATACACTGAGATTAGCGCTGTCTGCACGCATCCCGACCACCGAGGCCGTGGATATGCCAGCTCACTTGTCTCCGCCCTCATACAAAAGATCACCAAGAGTGGTGAGACTCCTTTCCTTCACGTCGGCACAGAGAATGCTCAAGCAATACGCGTATATGAGAAACTTGGCTTCAAGACCAGACGCACCATAACTTTCGCTATTGTGAAAAGAGAATAATCCATCGGACTATTGTCCTAGTGTGACATTAGCCCAGCGAACACTTCGCAATGTCTCGTAGTGACGGGTAATTCGATAGTACTGTGGACTCGGTTCACAGGTTGCGATTCGCTTAACCTTCAACAGTGAACGTGGCTTATCCGGCGAGACGGATAGTAAAAGAGGAGAGACGGCTACGCGCTACATATTGACAGTTGACTTCGAAGAAGATAACGACATTGACAGTTTCATCCGGTTTGTCCAGTACCACACTAAACGGCTGAAGTGTCCTAGCAAGGACGTGTTCATCCGGCTCGCTCACGAATGGGAAAAACAGCTGGTGAGCCACCCTGAGCCAAACAACGGCAATGGAATCAAGAAAGAAAAGAAAAAAACGCTTAAAGAACCATCCGAGTAAATTCAAGATCCGAGTACGATACAAGTACCACTACTACCGCTGGATCAGCACCCAAGACTACGGCAGCTTCAAAGACATCTACGAAAAATACAAAGACAAGGGATTCTCCTTTTGGTGTGTACCAAAGGGAGACACAGTGTTCACCAACCCCGGAATAGAATCAATGGGCGAGCAGCTAGACTCGATAGTATCCGCGAACGGAAATTACGAGATTCCATCTCGATATTCTGAGAGAGACTATGCGGGCGACCTTGTAGTCGTAAAACCATTCCTCCTTCCAGAGACCCGGTTGACTCCAGAGCATCCGGTCTTATCCTGCGAATCTAATCCGCAAAAATCAAAATGGTACAATCCTCAAGCGAGACCATCCTTAAGGAAAACTTGGAAACATGCAGGAGAACTAACAGAGAGAGATTGGGTCTTCTTCCCACTCTTCAAAGGCAATAGAGAGGGCGATCCCGAACTACTCTACCTCCTCGGCCTGTACATGGCCGAAGGATATCCAACAGGCAATCAAGTCTACTTTGCACTGGGACACAAAGAACGACAACTCGCCGAGCAGATTCTTCAGATGGCGGAAAAGCACTGGAGCGTAAAGGGCTCAATAAACCATCACAGAACTGGACTGCTCGTTCGTTTTTCCAAACCAGCTTTGGCCGAATTCATGAGGAAAGAGTTCGGCAGTAGAGCGGTCAATAAGAAGATCCCGTCGTGGATTATAGAACAACGCGATCCTCAACCTTTCCTCGAAGGATGGCTGAAGGGAGACGGGTTCAAGCGTGGAAACACTTGGAGGCTCACGACATCATCCAAAACCGCTGCTTACCAGGCGCTGCTCGTGGGTTCTCGGCTTGGCATTCTACCTGCCATCTACACGGACGACAGGGAGGCGCGAGGGATTATCCAGGGACGAAAGGTCAACGCGAAGCCATCATACGAGATACGATTCCATCAGGACGGCAGCAAATACTCAAACAAGCCAAGTCACGTGGTAAAGACGGAAAACGGCTTCTGGGTCAGGATAAACAAGATAGAGAGAGAAAGATTCTCTGGCAAGGTCTGCAATATGGAGACGCCGTCAAACACGTACCTTCTATCCTTCATCGTACACAACTGTGCGGATTTGCCCCCGGAGTATTCTAGCCAGGATGGAACATGGACAGGATACCGATTAGATGGCGATAAGACTCATACCGAATCTACGTTGAAGAGGTATGGACGCCATAAGGCGTGGATCGATAGCAGTTACAAGTTCGAAGGAAAACCCGTAATCCTCGTCTACAACGCCGACTGATAACCCGCGACCTATCTTCGATTTCTCATCATCACTAATCGTTGTCGTCACTACGCGTGACTGTCAATTGTAACCACGTGATGTGAGCGACCCTTAAGAGACACAGTTCCATCTTAGCTCGGCATGGAGACAGAGATCGTCCAGAAGGAGACGCTTTGGCGGAACTCCAACTTTCTAAAGCTCTGGACCTCAGAGACCATCTCTCAATTCGGCAGCCAGTTCACCGGGCTAGCCCTGCCCCTAACAGCCATCATCATTCTAAGCGCGGACTCTGTTCAGGTGGGAATACTCAACTTCGCCGGATCCGTACCCTGGTTGATGTTCGGACTCCTAGCCGGGGTCTGGATTGACCGGCATCGCAAGCAGCGCATAATGGTCACCTCCAACATACTTCGTGGATCAATACTCGCATTGATTCCAATTGCAGCCGTCTTGGGAGTCATAACGAAACTTGGAATTCCATTTCTATACGCGATAAGCTTCGCTGTCGGATTTTTACAAGTCTTCTTTGACATCACATACCAATCCTATCTGCCCTCCCTCGTGCGGAGGGATCAGCTGGTGGAAGGAAACCGCAACCTGCAGGCTAGCGCATCCACAGCCCAAGTGGCTGGACCCACGATAGCCGGGATCATCATCAGCATAGTCACCGCGCCCATCGCCATTGCCATCGATGCAGCCTCCTTCTTTGCATCTGCACTCGCACTAGGACGAATCGAACATGAAGAGGTGATCGATAGAGAGATCGCAAAGCCTTCGGTATTGGCCGATATCCGGGAGGGGCTTCACGTCGTCTTTGGCGACAGACGACTTCGGATGATCGCAGGCTGCACAGGAACATCCAATTTCTTCTCAACCGGTCTGGGCACGCTTTTCCTACTTTACCTGATACAGCCGAGCCCTGCTGGACTTGGAGTCTCCAAGAACCTCGCGGGAGTTACAGCCGGGATCATATTCAGCGTGGCAAGTGTCGGCGCTCTTGTCGGAGTCGCGATCTCCACTAGGGCGGCAAAGAACATTGGAGTTGGACCCGCGATAATTGGAAGCATACTCATCGGTGGACTCGGGGCGATTCCTTACTATACGTCCGGATCCCTGACCGCATCTCCCTTGATTACACTTGGAGGGTTTGCGGTCAACTGGAGCATGCTATCCATCATGGCAGGCCAGTTCGTAAGCTTCATCGCCACGGTAGTTTACAATGTCAACCAGGTCAGTTTGAGACAGGCGATAGTACCGCTTCGTCTACAGGGACGAATGAACGCAACAATGCGGTTCCTAGTCTGGGGAACAATACCGCTCGGCGCTCTCACCGGCGGATTACTGGGAGAGTTTCTCGGATTGCGGACCGCGATTGGAATAGCGATACTAGGAGGCTCGTTAGCGTTTCTTTGGGTTCTGCTCTCGCCCGTACGCTCACTCAAGAAGATACCCGAACCTCTCGAATAGAATGGACCCGAAGCGTCTATGAGAACCCTTTAGCCAGTCTCTGAAAATCTTCGCTGCCCAGCTTCCATTCAGCTACCTCAGCATTTTCTTTGACATGATCCGTGTCAGCTGCCTTGGGAATCGCAACTACAGAGTCATGTTGTAGGACCCAGTTTAGAGCTATCTGGTTTCTGCTCTTACCCAGTTTCTCCGCTATCTCGTCCAGGACTTTGAACGATGAACCTCTTCCTCTTGGAATTTTTCCCTGGCCAAGGGGACTGTACGCGATCACGGTCAAGCCTTCCTTCTGGCAATACTGCAGGATTCCCGCCTCCACACTTCTATCGATCAGACTGAACTCGACCTGGTTAGAGACAATTTTCTCGTGAGAGAGCGATTCCTGCGCCTCTTTCATCTGCTCGACCGAGAAGTTGCTTACCCCGATATGACTAATGAGGCCGTCACCAACAAGTTTCTCCATCGCTCGCATCGTCTCTGAGAGAGGAATCCTCGGGTTCGGCCAATGCAACTGGTAGAGATCCATCTGCTTCAATCCGAGCCTCTTCAAGCTGCTCTTGGCCGCTTCCAATACGTCATTGTATGCGAAGTGTCTCGGAGAAACCTTCGAGGCCACAAAGACCCTGTCACGGCGCCCCTCGAGCGCCCGGGCTACAACTTCCTCGCTGTGACCTGCCCCGTACATTTCCGCCGTATCGATGAATTTCATCTCAAGGTCCAATCCCAGCCGGAGAGCCTCTATCCCAGCTTCATCTCGGGAAGAGTCTGGTCCCATCTCGCCACCGATTCCCCAGGTTCCGAGCCCCACGATCGGGATTGACTCGTAAGTACGTCCTAAGGGTCTGAACTGCAATAGGTCTCATCCTTACAGTTCGAGAAAGTGTCTTGCGGCTTCAAGCTTAGCTAAGCAAGATGACGAGAACGCAGTATTATACGTCACGAAAATGGTTTTCTCAAGCATTCTTTTTCATACTAGCCCCCCGGGGGGTCGATTTCTCCCGTGTCCCGCCCTTCATGACGCAAGACAAAACCGGACACGAAATCGCCCATTATCAGCCCTGATCTCGAATCTGGAAGGCATCCCCTTAATTGCCTAGCAAATCCTTCTTGACGACCACTAGATTCGCTCTAGGCTCCAAGCCCAGACCGCGCCCAGAAGCGCGAGACTCGCCCATTATCAGTGCCAGACAGCGAGAAACCACTCTAGAAAGGGGGATCTTGCACAGAACACCTCGTGATGCAAGAGCGGTTGAGGGAAAAGTCCAGCTTTCTTCTTTAGCGGCGGGCGTTTCGCCAGGACATCTCGATCCTGTTCGCGCCTTTCGCGATCAGTTCCTCGCCTATCTCGCGGGCGAGTTTCATGCCCTCGTTCGCCGCGCCTGAACGTTCCACAAACAATCGCTCCTTTCCGTCGACCGAGAGAATACACGCCCTCACCTGAATCCGGTTTCCTCTCGCCGCGGCAAGCCCGCCCACAGGGACCTTGCTTGTTCCCTCGAGAATCCGCACCAGCTCTCTCTCCGCATCCACCTCCGCGCGAGTCGGCTGGTGCTCAATCGACCTCAACGTCTCAATAACCTTCAGATTATCCCGTCTCGCGACGATAGCCAGCGCTCCCTGACCAGGAGCCGGCATAAATTCTTCAATCGACAACCGCTCCGAGACTCTCTCGGCGATACCCAGCCTAGCAAGACCTGCTTCAGCTAGAATAGTAGCATCGAACTCTCCCCTGTGCACCTTCTCGACCCTTGTCTCAACGTCCCCCCAGAGAGGCTCAGGGATCAGATCCGGCCTAGCACGTCTAAGCTGCGCGACTCTGACAGGGTTGCTCGTTCCAACCCTGCTGCCCTTCACAAGATCCTTCAACCGCCTATCTCCCGTACTCACGAGCGCTTCTGCTGGAGACCCCCTCTCTGGAACACTCGCGATCACAAGCCGTGCACTTCTATCTATGATCGGCACGTCCTTCATGTTGTGAACCGCAAAATCGACCCTGCCTTCCAAGATCTGCTGATCGACATCCTTGTCGACTATTCCTCTCTGTTCGAGAGAGAACATAGACCTACTCTTGCTTGTATCACCTGCGGTCTCGATTATCTTCCTGTCAATTCTCAAGCCAGCGTTCTTCTGGATTATCCGGCTAACAACAAGATCCGTCTGAACCAGCGACAACTTGCTGTTTCGAGAACCGACCTTGAGAAATATTCTCGGCTCACCGTGGTGGAGGTTTCAACGACAGCATCGACCGCGGAATCGGATAGAACGACTCGAGTCTTTGCGATAATAAGAGTATCTTAGAGATCGGTTGGAACTTCGCTCGAACCCTGAGAACCCGCATCGCTCTTCGGTGAGTGCTGCAACGTTCTAACCACATCCTCCAGTCTCAGCTGAGTCTTATGCAACCTGATCTCGTCCTCCTCAAAACCCAACTCCACCATTCCATGATCCGTCAAGAACTTGGCAGCCCAAGAAACAGCGTTCCTCGGAATACGCAGCTGTTTCGATATCTCGTCGAGCTTGTGCCAGGCACCGTCTACGATATGCATCCAGACGTACCAGAGAAGCATCGGTCGTGGTCCACCAGGCATTGTCTAGAGGCTCCCGATTCCCACAACAGCCCCTGTATCCTACTAACCCTAGTGTAACTATACGATTTTTCACCGAGTAACACGTGGGTGAACCGCAACACCTCAACCAGGAGGCTCAACCGTTCATGGGTCCGATAGGAAAGATTCTCACATCGCTCCTCCTGTTCATATTAGTCATTCTTGCTGTCTGGCAGTTCACAAGCCCTGCACTGATCCCCTCAGTCCGGACGAAATACCTCTCATCTCCACAATACGCGAACCGTGGAAGCTGGGTCTTGCTGGAAGTCTCCGGATACGGCAAGATCTTCCTAGCGTTCTCAATCGCAAACCTGACCTATCCCCGCACAAGCCTCCCGACCTCATACTCGATCATTATCAGCAAGGTGAACGAGACTGCGCCCTCTTCGTACGGTCGAGGCCTCACACTGAAAATTACCGCGATGCGCATCTAAGACAACTATGATGGTTCCGTTTCCTGCAGGGCGCCATCAGGAAACTTTCCAGACGCGGTCCAAGCCACAACCCTCTTCAACTTCAAAACCTCAGCAAACCACCAGCTCAGGTTTACGATAAGCTACCAGCTTTACGAGATCCTCATCTTAGGCTCACTGTTAGATCATTCGGCAACTCAGGCGTTTAACATAACGCAGAACGTCGTCTGAGCGTTTCTGATTCTGCTAAAGGATTATTTATCTCACCACGAGGCTCGGTTCCGATTGTTGAGTTTTGGCCATAACCTACGACTATATTGACGATTATCTGTATCGCATCGCCCAGCCAAGAGATCTCCTCCTTCAAAAGATGGAAGAGGAAGCCGACACTGGAGCAGTCCCTATCATCGGACCCCTCGTCGGCCGGCTTCTGTACAATCTTGCCCGGAGCAGCCGGAGTAAGAACGTCCTCGAGATAGGAACAGCCATCGGCTATTCGGGAATCTGGCTTGGAAGAGCGGTCGCGCCCCTCAAAGGATCGGTCACAACGATCGACAAGGATCCTGCGCGAATCAAACGAGCTGAGAAGAACATCGCTGAGGCTAAGCTCCAAAAGGTCATCAAGGTCCTGAAGGGAGACGCCTTGCGCATCCTTCCAACTTTCAAAGATGAATATGATCTGATCTTCCTTGACTCTGACAAGGACATTTACTTGGACGCGTTCAAGTTAAGCGTGAAAAGGCTCCGTAAAGGAGGCCTGTTTATCGCCGACAACACTTTGTGGGGCGGCGACGTCGCGAAAGGCGGCAAGTCCGAGCTAACCCAAACGATGATCAAGTTCAACAAGGAAGTATCCGGATACCCGGGAATGTCAACTGTAATTGTCCCGTTACGCGACGGAGTTCTAGTCGGCCTGAAAGAATAGATGTTTCAAAAACCATTGCACTCTACAGCGCATATATCCCGGCAAAACTTTCCTGGTTACACTACAAGTTTATACGATTCTGTACAAATCTCTTTAATCAAGGACACGATGGTGGGGAGGTACTCCTGCAGTTCTCGGCCTCCGAAACACGGGGAAGAAGAAGTATAGGAGTTAGGTAAGAACAATGGAAATCCAACAAATACCGAAGGTTCCCCAAGGGGAATTCCGATACCAAAGGTCCTACACTAAACCAGGCGTCCACCCATACGACGCGGTAAAATGGGAAATCCGGGACGCGGTCATAACCGACCACAAAGGACAGACGATCTTCGAACAGAAGAACGTTGAAGTTCCCTCATTCTGGTCTCAGACAGCCACAAACATCGTCGCCTCGAAATACTTCCGCGGGAGACTCGGCACCCCCGGAAGAGAAAGCAGTGTCAAACAACTCATAGGCCGCGTCGCAGGAACCATCGCCCGCTGGGGCAAGAAAGGAAACTACTTCCTCGACGAAGAGGAAGCTGAGACGTTCGAGTCAGAACTCACACACATTCTCCTACACCAGATGGCCGCCTTCAACAGCCCCGTCTGGTTCAACGTGGGAGTCGAGGATCGACCCCAATGCTCTGCCTGTCAGCCATACGACGCGATGATAAGCACTCCATACGGTATGACGCCCATTGGCGACATAGTATCACACAACCTACTAGGGTTGCCTGTTTATGACCCCCAAGGGATCACTCTAGTAACGGGTGTGAAACAAAATGGAGTCAAGAAGGTGTATCGGATTACAGTATCCAATGGAATTTCATTGGATGTCACGGCGGACCACGTTGTGCTTGCCTCATCGAAGAGACGTACCGCAGGGACTTGGCAGCGTGTGGATGCGCTGAAGATCGGCACAAAGTTACAACTTCACGCACATAAAGGAATAGAAGCATCTAGACCCAAATTTAACGGAAGTATTTCAGTCCCAGAGGAGGAGGCTGCCCTTGCTGGCTGGCTGCAGTCGGATGGATTCGTTGGCCAGTATCAGAATGGAACTAACACGTCGTTGACGCTTGAATTCGAGACAGCGAATAGTGAAGAATACGATTTCGTGCTAGGCAAGGTAAGTAAGGTCTTCCCGAACTCCCATTACAACGTAACCCCGGTCAAAGTCAAGAGTCCAGATCTCAACTATAGGAGGGTGCGTATGTACGGTGAGACTCTAGCACCCTTCGTAACAAAGTACAATCTTCTCAAGAGAGGGACAGCGATGCAGGCTCCCAAGAATCTGATTGGAGCAAGCAAGGAGTCCATTGTCGAATACCTAAAAAGTCTATTTCAGGCCGAGGGATACATCGCCCTGTCTACAAAGAGCAAGAGTTCTCGCATCGGCTTCGCCGTGATTAGCAGATCCCTCGCCAGAGACGTTCAACGGTTGCTGCTTTGCTTGGGAATCTACAGCAGGCTTCGTATGAAGAAGGAGAAGAGGCCCGATAGGTATGACCTCTGGGAGGTCGACATAAGCATAGGAAGCGAGAGAAAGAGGTTTTCAGAGCTGATTGGTTTCATCAGCATTCGTAAGCAAGAACGCTTACAAAATTCTCTTAAGATCCACGGTAAGAATTGTCCCGACGTTCGATGGGAAACCATAGTCTCTATCGATGAACTCGGAGAAAAGCCTGTCTATGACATACAAACACTGAGCGGTCAGTACCTCTCGGAGAACATTGTCGTCCACAATTGCTTCATCAATTCCGTCCAGGACGATATGCGGTCGATAATGCAGCTCGCCCAGACGGAAGGCATGCTGTTCAAGTACGGATCTGGAACAGGATCAAACCTCTCATCCCTCCGATCATCAAAGGAACACCTCTCGACCGGTGGAAAGGCGAGCGGTCCTGTTTCGTTCATGAAGGGTTTCGACGCGTTCGCAGGCGTCATAAAATCCGGCGGACGAACACGTCGAGCCGCGAAAATGGTCATTCTCAACGTCGACCATCCTGATATCGAGGAGTTCATTTGGTCAAAGGCGAAAGAGGAGAAGAAAGCCTGGGCCCTAATCGACGCGGGCTACGATGGAGCCGTCGACGGAGAAGCCTACAGCTCCATCTTCTTCCAGAACGCCAACCACAGTGTCCGCGTCACAGACGAGTTCATGCACGCAGTAACAGAGGACAAGGAATGGAAGACCCGATACATCACAAACCACCAGGTAGCGGAGGTCTACAAGGCCCGCAACCTAATGAGAGAGATGGCTGAGGCTGCTTACATCTGCGGCGATCCTGGAATCCAGTTCGACACCATAGTCAACAAATGGCACCCTTGCCCGAACACGAACCGGATTAACGCGTCTAACCCGTGTTCAGAGTACATGTTCCTCGACGACTCCGCCTGCAACCTCGCCTCCCTGAACCTAATGAAGTTCAGAACCGTAGACGGCGAGTTCGACGCCGAATCCTTCGAACACGCAGTCGAGATCGTGATCAGCGCCCAAGAGATCCTCGTCAGCAACGCAGGCTATCCAACCCCTGCGATAGAGAAGAACAGTCACGACTTTCGCCCTCTGGGACTTGGCTACGCAAACCTAGGCGCCCTACTAATGGCGCGAGGCCTCCCATACGACAGCGACGAAGGCCGAAACTACGCAGCCGCAATATCAGCCCTGATGTCCGGTAGAGCATACGCCGCATCATCCCGCATCGCCAAGAGACTTGGCCCGTTCAAGGGATACGCTGTGAACGAGAAACCTTTCCTCAACGTTATCGACATGCACAGGGCACACGCGTACAAGATTCCTACCGAAGGAGTCTCTGAGGAACTGTTGAAAGCAGCTCTCAAGTCTTGGGACGACACTCTCTCGTTAGGCGAGAGATTCGGATTCAAGAACGCGCAGATATCTGTGATCGCGCCAACGGGAACAATCGCGTTCATGATGGACTGCGACACCACCGGCATTGAACCCGACATCGCCCTTATCAAATACAAGTGGCTCGTCGGAGGCGGCGTGATCAAGATCGTCAACAACACCGTTCCCGAAGCGCTAACAAAGCTCGGCTACTCCAAGATCGAGGCCAGCGAGATTCTCAAGTACCTAGAAGACCACGACACAATAGAAGGCGCTTCCCACCTCAAACAAGCCCACCTGCCAGTCTTTGATTGCGCGTTCAAACCTGCAAAGGGTACCAGAAGCATACACTACATGGGCCACGTCAAGATGATGGCGGCTGTTCAGCCATTCATCTCCGGAGCCATATCCAAGACCGTGAACATGCCTGGCAACGTTACCGTGGACGAAATAGTCGAGACCTACATCACTGCTTGGAAGATGGGATTGAAAGCCATCGCGATCTACCGTGATGGCTCCAAGAGAACCCAGCCCCTGACCACAACCATCCAGGACAAGAGCAAAGCAGCTGAGAAGACTAAGGAGCAAGTGGTCTTCAAGCCCTTCCGACGCCGACTCCCAGAAGAGAGAGAGGCGATAATTCACAAGTTCTCGATCGCCCAGAACGAAGGCTACCTCATGGTAGGCCTCTACGATGACAATACTCCCGGTGAGATATTTGTGGTCATGTCGAAGGAGGGAAGCACTATCTCAGGATTGATGGACGCGTTCTCAACCTCCATCTCCCTCGCCCTACAGTACGGCGTCCCATTGAAGGTGCTCGTGAACAAGTTCACCCATACACGATTCGAGCCAGCAGGCATCACCACCAACCAGGACATTCGATTCGCCAAGTCCGTAGTCGATTACATCTTCAGATGGCTCGGCCTGAAGTTCCTTCCAAAGGAAGAACAGGACGCGCTCGGGCTCGCAAGGACAACCCTGGAGAACGGGACTCAAGTAAAACTGGTCGAGCCAGTTGGTTCAAAGGCCGCGCTGATAGCCACAGAGGTCAGTGCGCGAGAGGCTCCTGAATTAGCGACTCCTCTAGCGAGCTTCGACAATCAATCCGACGCGCCCGCGTGTGAGAACTGCGGCATGATAATGGTCCGGGCAGGGTCGTGCTACAAGTGCAATAACTGCGGCAACACTAGCGGTTGCGGTTAGGAACCTAGCTTACGCCCTCTCTACCAGAAGCACTAACCCTTCAGTCTCTCTAATCTTCACAAGGGTCCCTTTTTGTATCAATCCTTCTGACGTCTTCGCAGAGAACTCTTCGCTGGTCACAACCACGGTGCCACTGGATTCCGTAATGTCAGAGGTTGCACGACCGGTAGATCCTATCAACCGCTTAAGAGTTTCCTCAGTCAAATTCGATGGTGGTTTATCTTGACCCGAGAACGCGTAGAATAAGAACCATAGAACGAGGACTCCAACGAATACAGCGATTATTCCATACAACGCAATGTCGATAGCACTCATGCAGTACTCGTCCTCAAACCGTGAAACCCGGGATTAAGTCTTGCTGAAATTATCCAGAGTGTTGAACCTTTCTCGGGAACAGCTTAGGCCGCACAACAAAGACGGCAGGGTCTGGGATAATCACAATATGTGACTACGAGAAGTGAACCGACATTATAAGCGGCGACGGCACTGTTCCTTTCCTGAGGCGAAAAAATTCATGAAATGTTACCCACGCCAAAACCCCGAGAAGACTGAGACAGCTGTCACCTGGATCAATAGGAACCCGTTGAGGCTAACACTCCGTTAGGAGGGTTGAGAAATGGGCGATGTCACTGTCCCTCGAAACGCTACCGTGAAGCTGACAAAGGTGGACGGCCAACTTCACCTTTTAGACAGAGCTAGAGTACGGGCGGAAGCAGAATCGCCCATCGAGGTCTCAGGCGAAGTAATCTGTGAGGGAGACGCTGAGTTCGAAGGCAGCCTCACTTGCTCAGGACTAAGCATTGAACATGGAAGAGTAGAGATCTCAGGCGACCTCAAGACGAGCGGCGATATCGAAGTGGAACACGGAGAGCTGCGGGTCCAAGGCTCTCTGGAAGCGGGCTCCGTAGAAGTCGATTCTCGCCTATTTGTTGGAAAGTCTGCGACAGCTCACGACTTCGAGGTTGGAGGAATGCTGGAAATTGGAGGCTCAATCAGCGCGACCAAGGTCGATGTCGGAGGATCCTTCAAAGTCGAAGGCGATGCAAATGTCGAGGATGTCGACGTTGGGGGCCGAATCGAGGTCAATGGGAAAATTCAATGCGTGAGGCTTGACGCTGGCGGAAGCGCTGAGGTCGGCGGTGGCGAAATTTCTCGAATAATCGACGTTGGGGGCTCGTTCCGGTCCTCCAAGCCCTTGAAGTTCGATAAGATTGACGTTGGAGGAACCGTGTCCCTGGACCAGGGAGGAGAGGGGAGAACCATCGATGTGGGAGGAAGATTCGAGAGCAAAGGGAATTTGACCTTTGAATCGATAGATGTTGGAGGAATGGTCGATATCGCCGGGAACGGAGAAGGAGAGGAAGTGGATATCGGAGGCTTGCTACAGGTTTCTGGCAACCTGCACCTGAAGCGGGATCTAGAGATGGGCGGGACAGCCCGAATTGGAGGAAGCCTGAGGCTCGCCTCCTTGGAGGTCGGTGGCATGATAGAAGCGGATCTAATAGTGGCTGAAGACGAGGTAGAAGTTGGAGGGAGACTGCGTACAACTAAGGGGACCAAGGCGAAGACGATACAGCTCGGTCAACGGTCAGAGGTCCTAGGAGTCCTTGTTGGCGAGCATGTGAAGGTCGGAGACAACGCCCGGATTGAAGACGTCTACGCAGACAATCTAGATATGGGTGAAAAGGTCCGAGCTCGAAACGTCTACGCTAGGACTGCCCGGTTCGAGTCTCGCTGTCGGATAAGTGGCGAGGTAAAGTACGTGGATAGGATCGAGTCGGAACCTGACGTAGAGTTCGCGAAACCTCCCGTGAAGACTGACGACCTGCCCAAGTCTCCCCTCTGAGATGGCTGGGCGTGGCGAAACGATCTCGCGTAGACATCTATTCTGAAATCCTTGAGGCTCTCAAGCGGAGAGGACCTACGAAGATTACGCGAGTTTCATATGCTGTCGGGCTTCCTGTGGATCGGATTAAGAGGTTTCTCACCGACCTGTCTTCCTTCGGATTGGTCAGAATACTAACGGGTGAGGATACGTCGTACTCGATAACGCATCGCGGGCTGGAGTTTCTCGCAGCGTATTGGAAGCTTGCGAGTTTCCTGAAATTCCTCGGAGAGAAGACGACGGTTGAGGCCGATTCTGGAGTAGTCTAGGCTACGTAGCTCTTGTATTCCTTTTCGAATTCCCTGACAATCTCGAATTTTGGCAATCTTCTAGACCTTGACTCCCCGTGATGCTGGAAGGTTATCTCCGGGAACATCACAGCGGGACCGTCAACCGCTAGCCGCGTGGCCGGGTGGTCCGGTCCAAGTATTCTAGCGCAGATCTGGCGGGTGAGTCGTCGGACGTCTCCCTCATCTGCATAGCCAAGGGTGTGGAGGTATTCGTGGAGTAGGGTGTAGAAGACGTATGCGTTGATGTAGCGTCTGTCCTTTGCAAGATGAGTTATCTGATCCAAGAGGCTTCTGTTCATGACAATGAAGTTGGACCCCATTTGATGGAATGCCCCGATATAGTCAGGTAGATCAGCGAGACCCAGCATGAGTCCAGTGCGTCGCCGGCCTATGCTAGTTTTGACTGATCTCTTGACGAGCTGGAAGACTTCTGAGAAGTTGAAGCTGCGGTCGAGGCTCTCCGACACATCCATGTTGTTTTGAGGCGTTTCCATTCGAGAATTTTTCCTAAGCACGTTGACCACGTGCTCTACAGTTATTTTGGGCTCTGAGCTATATAAGGACTGGATTTTCAATCACCCAATCAGAGGACGTTTCCCTGGACAATAGTAGAGACGAGTGGAGCAGCGTTGTCCGTGCGATCGAGGATGCGGTGCCCATCTACGAGTCAACTAGCGAGTGGATATCGTTGGGGCTCGCGGGCCCTTTGAGGCGAAGAGCCGTCGCGTTTCTCCGATCTCATAGGCGAGAATGGGTTCTGGATTCTGGTGTGGGTCCAGGGGTTTCGAGCCGGATGTTGCTGGAGGATGGCTTCGAGAATATTGTTGGCCTGGACCCGTCTGTTCACCTGGTCAGATTTGCAAGGTCTCGTCTTGGGCGTCGGTTCTGTCCGGTTGTTGGAGTTGCAGAGAACCTTCCTTTCAGACCAGGTTCTCTGGGAGCTGTTATCACTTGTTTCTCGCTGAGAGATGTGGTGAATCCGGATCTTAGTCTGGATGAGTTCGCGCATGCGACGAGGCGTGGTGGTGCTCTCGCTGTTGTTGATATTGGCAAGCCTGACAATTTATTTTGGAGGTCACTAATTGGCTTCTACATCTCACATGTTATGCCGGTTCTGGCCCGCTTCTCTATTCGGGGAAGGACGTGTGGTAATCCGTTTAGGATGATTATTCCGACCTGGAAGAAGTTGCAGACCAATAAGCGACTCTCTGATATGATCGAATTGTCGTTCGGGCCCTGTGCATTGAAGGGCTTCTTCCTTGGAAGCCTGGTTGTCTTCGAGGCGGATAGATTCTCTGTTTGGAAGGACGTCCTCCAGTAAGATCGGCCTGTGGTCGGAAGAGGTCCAATATTGTATGATTTCGTGGGGGAAAGAGACAACGAGAGATAGCTCGATGGGTGTCCCACCAAGCGGTTTTGGTGTCCTGTCGAGAGTCTGCTCTCTTGCGTCGCGAGGTGCGCTGTGCAAGACCCCCCCTTTTGCTTGAGAAAATCTGCTGGCTGGTAGTGATTATGGGCGAGACAGGCGATTCAGGGCACAATAGGGCCTTGGATCACATGGCGTTTTAACGAGTCGTCAAGAAGGATTTGCTAGGCAATTAAGGGGATGCCTTCCAGATTCGAGATCAGGGCTGATAATGGGCGATTTCGTGTCCGGTTTTGTCTTGCGTCATGAAGGGCGGGGCGGGGTGAAAATCGACCTCCCCGGAGGGTCATAGATTAGTTAGCGGGAAAGAATAGTTACTGAAAAAGAAAGGGGTGTAGGAAAATTGTTGCAGAAAAGAGACAAGCCCAGGGAAGGTCCCAGAAAACGGACCTGTAACCTCGGAAAGGGCGGAGTGTTGTGTCTTGGATATGAGGTGGCTAGAGGTCTTCTCTGTTTAGGATTCCGTGCATTGCCCTGCTGATGATTTGGACAGTCACGAAGGATAGGACGAAGACTGTAGCCATGACCACGGCTATGCCCAAGGCCTCTATTCCCAGTTGTTGTAGCGCTGCGGTTCCCCCGCCGAACAAGAGTCCGTCCGAGATTGGAGAGTTCCCTGGAGTAACCGGGTTTCCGGAGGCAATTGCAAAGGGTCTCTGAGAAAAGAAGGCGATCATCGCGACCCCGAATAGCCCGCCGAGTAAATGTCCCGGGAACAGGCCAACAGGGTCTGAGAACCATTTGAATCTTGAGAACCACTTTTCGCCGGTGAGGAAGAGGGGTCCGCCGATGAGCCCAAGAATCACTGCGCTTCCCGGGCTAACGAAGCCGGCGAGAGGGGTTATGATTATGAGTCCCATGAGTACGCCGTTGGTGGCATAGATCAGGTCTGGCATCTTCTTGATCATTCGATAGCGGAAGTACATTATCGAGAGAAATGAGGAAGCAGCGGCAAGAAACGTTGTAAGGACAACTGTCATGGCTGAGTTGTTGAATGCGAGAACGCTGCCCGGGTTGAAGCCGAACCATCCGATCCAGAGAAGCAGTATCGACAAGGTCAGCCATCCGCTGTTTAACTTGTACGGTACCTGAACGCTTTCGATCCTTCCCCTATTCTGCTCCTCTCGCCAGATTTGAAGAACGATTCCAAGCCCCGCCGCCCCTGCCGCTCCATGGACTACGAGTCCTCCCGCGAAATCAGCCATGCCCATGCGAGCCAGCCAGCCTCCAGGATTCCAGATCCACGCTGCCGGGAGATTCCAGATTAGAACGAAGTAGACGATTGAGTAAACGAAGAAAGCTTGCAGTTTCATCTTACGCAAGACAACGACGCCCACGAGGGCCAGGGTGACAGAAGCAAAGGCTGTCTCGAAAAGAAAGTAGGTCCCGGTCGTCAGACCCTGTCCCGCCGTTGACCACCAAGCGCCGGTCAGTAGCTGGTTCGCATCTGAAGAGAAGCCGCCGAGGAAAAACCCGTTGTAACTGGGATTTCCGATTAATCCGCTGATTGTCGGGGCGAAGGCAGTGTTGAAACCGACAAAGGCCATGAAGAAAACAGCTGAGCAGGTGATCAGCATAGTCTTTAGGAGACTGATGTCCATCTCGGCGCCAAGCTCTCCTATTTCGAGAAATCCGACAGAAACAGTCATTATGAAGACGAGAAGTCCACAAATGATCACCCAGAGATTATTCGCGAGCACAACTTCGAGAGGAAGAGCCATCGTCTCGTGACCCTGTCCGCAGTCTGGAATCGAGTGAGATTTAAACTGGGTACATGGTTCTCTCTAGCCAAGGATCATAAGCTTTGGTCATCGGCACGAAATGATGCGTCTCTAGGCAGCGAACTAGTACTCGTAGTTCAAGCTAGGCTTTGAGGTCGGTAACAGCCACCTTACAATGACCCCAGCTAGAGCACATGGATGAAGATGCCAACTCAGCTGAACCGTCTCTTCAGGCTTTACGCGACCAGAAAAGGGGTCTCGACCGAAAACAAGCGATCATCCCCTAACGAGAATAGAGAGCCTATGATCAAGAAACCTAATTCCGCTGGAAGTAAGAAATCGTCTAAGAACTCACGTCGCTTACAATTTATTCGGAATAAAAAATATGGGACGGGTATCTAGGCCTCCCCTGAGGGGCTCCTAGTACCTTCGATGCTTTTGGTAACAGTCCCTGCAGTAAACTGGTCTACCTTCTGTTGGCTGGAAAGGAACTTCAGTCTCCTTACCACAGTCAGAACAGACGACTTTGTGCATTGTTCTGGGACCACCGTACGAACCACGACTCATTCGGCCTAGTACACCTCCTATAAT
>Ga0209378_1000061_pt1 | contig 69125 bp, 60 predicted proteins | sample GraSoiAngelo_156_FD_186170 | JGI IMG/M metagenome (GOLD analysis project Ga0209378, IMG submission 186170) | Grasslands soil microbial communities from the Angelo Coastal Reserve, California, USA - 14_1009_13_40cm (SPAdes) (version 2) | ecosystem: Environmental > Terrestrial > Soil > Grasslands ...
CGAAACGGCAGGTCCGCAGCCTGCTGATCATTGCCAAGAAGCCCATCGAACAGGTGAGGCGCTTTGCGCTGGACGCTAGTTCGTGCAGCACGCAGACGCTCACGCGCATTCTCTGCGCGGAAAAGTGGAAGATCGCGCCGCAATTCTTTGAGGCGCCGCCGGACTTGCCCGCGATGTTGAATCAGGCAGAGGCAGTGCTCCTAATTGGCGATCCGGCTTTGCGAATCGCCGTGGGAATCGAAAGGGAAAGCTGGCCTGGCGCCGAAGGCCAAATCATTTGCCAGGCGGCTGCTCTCGGAATCACCAGCGTGGAGACGCTTTACGTTTATGACGTGGTGGGCGAATGGCGAAGTCTGACGGGATTGCCTGCAGTGCTTGCAATGTGGACGGCCAGGCGAGACGTCGCCACTCCGGAAGTGGCCGCGGATTTCCTCGCCTCGCGGGATTTCGGTTTGTCGCGCGTCACCGAGATTTGTTTCGACGCCGCGCGCGAGCTGGAATTACCGCAGCGAACTCTCGAATCGTACTTGCGGCATAATATTGACTTTTCGCTTGATGAAGAAAATCGCCGCGGCCTGGAACTGTATTTCACGCACGCAGCGAAACTCGGCTTGATCCCGCAATCCAAGCCCGTCGAGTGGGCCGCAACGAAAGCGGAGGCAGTGAAATTGTAGGGGCGCGCTTTAGCGCGTCCCCAGTAGTGTCACGAACCATGATTACAGGTAAGAGTAAGGATAGACCTTGGGGCTGACCAAACAACAAGCTCTGGACATGCTCGAATCCGATGACCTTGTGGGCCTCGGCATGGCCGCGCATCAGATGCGCCTGAAGAAAAACGATCCCCGTGTCGTCACTTACCAGATCGACCGCAACATCAACTACACGAATTTCTGCACTGAATATTGTTCCTTCTGCGCGTTCTACCGCCCGCTCGGCGCCAGGGACGGCTACATCCTTCCATTCGAGGAAATCTACAAGAAAATCGACGAAATGCTAGAACTCGGCGGCACAGGCATTTTGCTCCAGGGCGGCCTGCACCCGGACTTGCAAATCGGCTACTACGAAAATCTGTTGCGCTCCCTGAAGGCACGCTATCCGCAAGTCCATCTGCATTGTTTTTCGGCGCCGGAAATCTTGTGCATCGCGGAAGTCAGCGAAATCAGCATTCGCGAAACGATACAGCGCCTGATGGACGCCGGGTTGCAATCCATTCCCGGCGGTGGTGCGGAAATTCTCGACGATGAAGTTCGCGCGAAAATTGCGCGCCTGAAGTGCACCAGCGACGACTGGGAAGAAATGCATCGCGTGGCCCATTCGCTGGGGCTGCGCACCACCGCCACCATGATGTTCGGTTGCGGCGAAGAGCTTCGCCACCGCGTCAACCATCTCGAACGGTTGCGGCGCATTCAGGAAGATACCGGCGGGTTCACCGCCTTCATTCCCTGGATGTTTGCTGCGGAAAATACCGCGCTCGGAAAAAAAGTGCAGGAGACCACCGCGGTCGATTACCTGAAAACGCTGGCTGTCAGCCGTCTGTATCTCGACAACATCGATCACATCCAGTCCAGTTGGCTCACACCGGGAATCAAAGTTTGCCAGATCGGTTTGCAGTTTGGCGCCGACGATGTCGGCAGCATCTTGATTGAAGAAAATGTCGTCTTCGCCGCCGGTGTAAAAAACCGCACGAACGAAAGCGAACTCCGCCGCGTCATCTCTGACGCCGGTTTCATTCCGGCCCAGCGCGACACGCTTTATAGAAGTTATGTTTTGAAATGATTCCAGCTGCTGCGAAAAAAATCGCGGCAGCAAGGCGCTTACACGGGTTTTGGACGCAGGTGAATGGAAACATCGACGACCATGCCGTCGGGCAACTCCACGTCTTCCAGGAGATAAAGAACGCCGCCGCGGAAACGCGCCTGAATCTTTCGCGGCTCCGGTTTGGAGCTAACGGCTTCAGCCTTGGATCTGGCAGGTTCAGCCTTGGAGCTGGCTGCTTCAGTTTTTTTCGTAGTCGCCGAACCGGAGACTTTCCCCTCCGTTTCGTCCAGCGCCTCGTTGGCGAGCGCATCGGCTTCGCGATTCTGCTCGCGATAAACGTGCTCGATGCGGAAAGAATCGAGGGCCTTGGACATTTTTTGAGCGCGCTCGAAAAGCGGGCGCAAATCTTCGCTTTTCACTTTGTACTGCCCGCGCATTTGTTTGACGAGAAGTTCGGAATCGCTCTCGATGCGCAGCGCGCGGATGCTGTGCGATTGCGCATAGTCCATCGCCGCAATCAAGCCGTAATATTCGGCAACGTTGTTGGTCGTCCGGCCGATATATTTTTTCAGCTTGGCGACGATTTCCCCTCGCCCGTCGCGGATCACCACGCCGTAAGCAGCCGGTCCGGGGTTGCCGCGCGAGCCGCCGTCAATATTCGCGCGATGCACCGCGGCAGCCGGCTTGGGCTCCGACGGAGCGTCAGCGAACAAATCTTTTCCACGGGAAGTTGGCGGGCGGCGCGGCATCAGGAATTTGTCGACGCCGCCGAGGAAGTATTTGCGGAGCCAGCCGCAGAATTCGCGACCGGAATGGGTTCCAGGGTGTACAGGATGAGGCCGCAACTTTCGCAGCGGAAAACTTCTTCGTTGGTTTCCGTAGCCAGTTCCTGAAGAATGTGCGGCAGGACGCGCATGCCGCAGCCGCGACACTGCCCGTCGCGGGCTTCGGCCATGGCCGTGCCGTTGTGGCGCTTGGCGATGCGCGCGTACAGTTCGCGCAAATCTTCCGGCACGGGTGCGATGATTTTTTCGCGTTCGGCCAAGGCGGCGTCGAGTTGTTTCTTTTTCTCCGTACCCTGCGCTTGAATTTCTTTTCGCTCCGCGGCGACGGCCTGCTCGGCTTCTTTCAATCTCGACTCCGCGATTTTCACGCGGCGTTCGGCCTCTTCCGCAGACATCATCACTTCGAGCTGGCGGTCTTCGGCTTTGGCAACTTCGGCTTCGGCGTTGGCGATTTCGTGTTGCAATGCCTTGAAAGCTTCGTTGGTTTTTACCGCGCCACTCTGATCGCGGTACTTCCGCGCCCGATCTTTCCACTGCTGCACGTCGAACTCGAATTTCTTGCGTTCCGCAATGATCTGCGCGTGCGCTTCTTTTGCGGACGCCACATCGGCGCGTGCGTCGCCAAGCTTGGTTTCTGCTTCGCGGATGCGCTTCGGAAAGGCTTCCAGTTCCGCGCGCAGAACGGCAATCTGGTGGTCAACGCGCTGCAGTTCGATCAAGAGAGGAATGGCGGGATGCATAAGCAGATAATTCTAGCACAGGGTCGCGGCGGACTTTGCAGGAACCGCGGCGGCGGATAGAATGCCTGAGATTTGCATGCAAGATGATGAGGAGTTGCGCGTTCGAAGGAGGAAGAGACATGCCGCACGTGCAGATTACCTGGGTGGAAGGCCGGACGCCGGAGCAAAAGCGGAAAATCGCGGAGCGCGTCACAACTGTGTTGATCGAAGATGGCAAAGCCAAACGCGAAAATATTCACGTTTCGTTTCACGATGTGCCAGCAACGAACTACGCCGAAGCCGGTGTGCTGGTGGTGGACCAGAAGCGCACGCCGTGAGCAAGTAGCACGCCGTATGATGGGCACCATTCCCGTTCGAATGGCATGGATCTACCGCCACATTGGCGATGAGTAGCTGGCGAGAGGAGGGCCTCGCATGGCCGACACGCTGCAGAAACGGCTGGAGAGATGGATTTCGGCCGGAGTGGTGGATGCAAGCACGGCGTCGCGCATTCGAACGTTTGAGGAGTCCCAAGGTTCGGGCGAGCGATTGCGCTGGCCGGTCCTGCTGGCTGTTGCATTGGGCGGCGTACTGCTGTGCGCGGGGATCTTGCTGTTCGTGGCCGCGCATTGGGACGAGCTTTCGCCCGCGTGGCGTTTCACGCTGGTCCTTATTCTCGTGGGAGTATTTCCTCTTGCGGCGGCCCTGATTGAGGAAAGATTCCCGGCGCTCTCAACGACGTTCTATGCGATCGGAACGGTTTGCGTCGGCGCGGGAATTTTTCTGACCGCGCAAATCTTCAATCTGGAGGAGCACTGGCCGAGCGGGATTCTGATGTGGGCCGTCGGTGCGCTTGCCGGATGGCTGCTGCTGCGGCATTGGACGCAGGCGGCGCTGCTGGCATTGCTGGTGCCGGGGTGGCTTGTAGGCGAGTGGGAAGTGCGGACTCAGGGATTTGCTGTGAGCAACCGATTGATCACCGAAGGGCTGGTGCTGATTGCCATTACCTACCTGGGCGCGAGAACGAGCCAGGAGGACTCCGCCACTCGCCGCGCGCTCGCGTGGATCGGCGGACTGGCTGTGTTGCCGCTGAGCGTGTGGGCGTTTGCCGACGGCCGGGGATACTGGGGGTGGTGGTCGCAGAACCGGACGCCAGTTTCAGCTCTATTCCAAATCACAAGCTGGGCCATCGCGATCTGCGCCCCGCTGGCGCTGGCCTTTGCGCTGCGCAAACGCGCGGCGTGGACAACTGCGGTGGCCGCGGCCTGGGTTCTGGTAATCGGAACGTTTAGCACCAGGGATGAGGGCGCAAACCTCCCCATCTATGCATGGAATAAGTTGGGACCGTATTTTTGGGCGGGAGTTGGCGCCCTGGCCATGGTGGCCTGGGGACTGGCGGAGCGGCGGCGCGAACGCATCAACCTGGGAGTCGCGGGTTTTGCTTTGACGGTGATTATTTTCTATTTCTCGAACGTCATGGATAAGCTCGGCCGTTCCGTGAGCCTGATCGGGCTCGGCGTACTGTTCCTGTTTGGTGGATGGGTGTTGGAGCGAACGCGGCGGCAACTGGTCGCGCGAGTCGTGGGAGGAAGGCCATGAAACTGTCGCGGAAGGGCATCATCCTGGCCGCGCTGCAATTGGCGATTGTGGCAAGCCTGGCGGCGAAATATGCAATCGATCGCGCGCGGTTTCCACGAGTCTGGGCGCAGACCGTGGCTTACGATCCCGATCTGCCGATTCGCGGACGGTACTTGAGCGTACGATTGCGCGTGGATGCAGATCGTGTCTACGGCGTTTCACCCCTGCCAAGAGCAATTCAAGGTAATTTCTGGGGCGACATGCGGGATGTCTATTTGCACGCCGAGAACGGACACCTGGTGGCAAGTCCCGCGCCCCGGCCGACGGGGCTGAGCGTGACGCGATGGAAGACGCGCAGCGGAGATGTAGCGGCCGCTCTCAGCGAGCCGGTGGATTTCTTTTTGCCGGAACACGCAGTCGATCCATCGCGGCGCCAGGCCGGCGAAGAATTATGGGTGGAGGTAACGGTTCCGAAGAAAGGCCCGCCGCGGCCAATCCGGCTGGCCGTGAAGAAGGGAAACACCTTTACGCCCCTCGAAATCAAATGAAAAGCGGACCACCCTTCCACGGAGACTGTGAAAGCGATCCGCGTGTTTCATTCGAACGCTGGCTGAATTTCTCTGTCCTCAGACGCGAGCGTCCCGGCGAATCATGGACCAGTCGACGAAGTAGCCTAGTCCAACTGCAAGAGGAATGATGCCGAACGCGGCAATCGTCCAAATGTCGCGGTCCGCCTGGATGCCGGCAATCAATCCGAAAGTGGCGATGTAGCCGAGCGCCGCGCTGACAAGCAGGATGCCGGAGCGGCGGGAACGCGCCGCCTGGTTCAATTCCGGCTCCATGGGAATGTCCACTCCGCGGGCAATCGCCGCGAGGCGCTCTTCGCTGCGCAGCTTGCGGACCCGGTAATAGGTGTACAGCGCGCCGAGGGGAACGCCCATCCCCAGTGTCACGGCCACCAATCCAATCAATTCTCCGCCCATAGTGTGATCCTTCTTTCGTTTATGCGCCTGTTAGGCGCGTTTTGTTGGGGGAACTGCCTTCACTAAGAGGTACGCGGAGCGTGCAGGAAAAGTTCCCCGGGGTTTAGGGGAGTGGGTCAATTCCCGATAACCCGTGCGGGTTCAATGGGTGGGCGCAACACTAGCTCAGGGAATGCTCTATTTCGAGAAATAGATAATCGCGATACCAATAATTATGAATGTTCCTACCAGCAGGTCAGTTGATTTCGTGGACTCCCATAGTGGCCTCAATGGACAGATTGGGATAGCGAATGGGGGAGCCGGCCGGAGCGGGTGCGTGGCGCGCGGCGGCGGTGAATTCGCCCCCGGAACACTCGACGGTATAGGAATAGCCATCACGCTCGGAGCGGGTCATGGAGAGAGAATTGGAGGAGATGAGTTCTTCAAACGAAGCGCACTGGCCGTTAATGGCGATGTAGGCGCGCTCCGCCTGGGCGATTTGCAGGAGGTCGCTTCGGACACCGGTCAAGGTGATGGCTTGCGTCGGAGCCGTGCCTTCGTCGGTCGTAGGCATTCTCTTCAGGGAGAAATGATACACAACGAAGAACAGGGCGGCGCAGGCCAGAAGTCCGACAAGAGAGCGCACAAGGAAATTGTGGCTTGATGCGCCGCGCACTGCAAGCGCAGCACAAGGCCAGTTGCGTTAGGAAACAACGCCGTTCAAGGAGGTGCAACCGCAAGCGCGGCGCAGCCATCCAACGAGTGTCGTTTGGATCAGCGGCGCTTTCTTTCCCTGCTTTGTGCGACCCGCAACGGTAGCGTACACTGAATGTTTCGCGGTCTCGTCTAATTCCGAGTGAGGCATCCTTTGAGCACATCGATTCGTAGTCGCGTGATTCCGTTCCTTTGCGCGCTTGGTCTGGTAGTCAGCATGGCGCATTCAGCGCAGGCCGCGCCGCCGGACACGCAGGCAAAGCGTTCGCCGCTGCTCGCGGCGCTGCAGGCGGAGCTGGAACGCTCGATGAAAACCCTGGGCACGCTGGATCCGCCGGCCTACTACCTGGGGTACACGGTAACGGAGACACAGCGCGCGGATGTGTCCGGTTCGAACGGAGCGCTGCTCAACAGCAACGAAGCGCGCAACCGGTGGCTGGAAGTTGCGGTTCGAACCGGCAGCTACAATCTGGATAATTCGCACAAGGTTGGCGAGCGGCAGCAGGCCAGCGGAGGGCCAGGTACTTCCGTGCCGATCGACGATGACGCCGAAGTGCTGCGCCGGGCGATCTGGCTGGAGACCGACAGGCAGTACCGCGCGGCTTCCGAAGCGCTGATCAAGATCAAGACGGGCAAAGAAGTAAAAGTAGAGACAGCGGAAGGGCGCGCGCCGGACTTTTCGCGCGAAGAGCCACACACCTACATTGGCCCGCAAGTTTCCATCGCCGTGGACCGCAAGCCCTGGGAAGAAAAAGTCCGCGCTTACACAAAGGCTTTTCGCGATTCGCCGTCGATTATCAATTCCATCGTGACGTTCTCGGCGCAAGCGCAAAACGCCTATCAGGTGACCAGCGAAGGGACGCAACTGCAATTCGGGCAGATTCGCTACCGGCTCGAGCTATTCATCCAGGGCAAAGCGCCGGACGGAATGGACATCGACCGTTACTACAATTTCGATTGGGTCGACGCCAAGGACGCGCCAGACGATAAAGAGGTGGACGCGGCGGAAGCGACGATGCGCAAGGAACTAGAAGGACTGGTCGCCGCGCCCATCAATGATCCGACCGTGGGGCCGGCTTTGCTGACAGGACGCGCAGCGGCGGTATTTTTTCACGAGGTCTTCGGGCATCGCGCTGAAGGCCATCGACAAAAAGATGTGACCGAGGGGCAAACGTTTTCGAAAAAAGTGGGCGAGCAAATCCTTCCGGAATTTCTGAGCATTACCGACGACACGACGATGAGAAAACTCGGCAAGCAGGACCTGCTGGGCTACTACCAGTTCGATGATGAGGGCGTGCCGGCGCAGCGCGTGGCGCTGGTGGAGCACGGCGTTCTGAAGAATTTCGAAATGTCGCGATCCCCGCTGGTTGGGTTTCCGCATTCGAACGGACATGGCAGGCGGCAGCTCGGCGCCACACCGGTTTCGCGCCAGGGCAACCTGATCGTGCAGAGCAGCAAGACGGTAACGAACGCGCAGCTTCGCGCCAAGCTGATCGAATTGATTAAGGCACAGGGCAAGGCCTTTGGATTGTTGATCGATGACATCGCCGGCGGATTTACATTCACGGGACGCGGGCAGCCGCAGGCGTTCCAGGTGCTGCCGCTGGTGGTCTACAAAGTTTTTCCCGACGGCCGGCCCGACGAGTTGGTGCGCGGAGTGGATATTGTAGGCACGCCGCTGGCGGCGCTGACGAAAATTGTCGCGACGGGCAATACGCCGGAGGTTTTCAATGGTTATTGTGGCGCGGAATCTGGCTCCGTTCCCGTCGCTGCGGCATCTCCCGCGATTTTGACTTCGGAATTGGAAGTGCAGAAAAAAGAGACTTCCACGGACCGGCCGCCGATCCTGCCGCCGCCCGCGCACGACGTGATCAAGACGGGAGGCCAGCAGTGAGGCGCGCAGAGGCAACAGCAGGACTGATTTTGTTTTTAATTGCGCTGGGCTCCGGGGCCGCCGCGGGCGCGCAGGTTCCGCAGGATAACGACCACACGCTGCAAGCCATGCGCGATGAAATGACGCGCGCGAAGACTCGCCTGGAATTAAAAATTCCGAACATCGAGCAGCCGGTGCGGCCGTACTTCGTGCAGTACCGTTTGCTCGATTTGGAAGTGCGCGAAGTCGTCGCGGAATTCGGCACGCTACTTTCCAGCACGCACACGCGGAACCGCTTCATGGATGTGGATGCGCGAGTGGGCAGTTACAAGCTGGACAGTTCAAACTTTGTGAGCGACGAAGGCTTTCGCGGCTTTATCGGACCTACCGGCGAGGTGGGAGTCGACCGCGATTACGATTCGCTGCGGCAGGACTTGTGGATTGCCACTGATCAGGCCTTCAAGGAAGCGGTCGAGACGTATTCGCGAAAGCAGGCGTATCTCAGCAGTCTGGCGCGGCAATCGGACATCGACGACTTTGCGAAAGGCGAGCCCGTGCAACTCGTTGAAGCGCTGGAGACCCCGGATTGGACTAGCCGCAACTGGGACCAGGAAGCGCGCGAGACTTCCGCAACGCTGCGGGCGTTTTCCGAGATTCACGAGTCGCGCGTGACGTATTACCTCGTTTACGCGACGGAGTACCTGCTTACCAGCGAAGGAACGGAGATTCGCCAGAACCGGCATTTTGCGGCGATTGAAGCCGGGGTGAGCACATTTGCGAACGATGGTGTGCCGCTGAATGACTTTTATGCCACCTACGCGACGCGTCCGGCCGACTTGCCCGGGGTCGAAACGGTGCGCAAAGGGCTAAATGTCGCGGGCACTGAACTCATGACCCTGCGAGCCGCGCCTCCCGCGCAGGACTATACCGGGCCGGTCCTTTTCGAAGCGCGCGCCGCTGCGCCGATGCTGGCGCAGGTGCTTGGACCCGCGGTGAATGGAGCGAGGCCTCCGATTTCGTTTAGCCCGGTGATGGAGCAGATGCTCGGTAACCTGGGCGGCAAGAGCGATTGGGTGGGGCGGCTAGGCGCACGAGTTCTGCCAGCGGGCGTGTCCCTGGTGGATGATCCGAGCGCAAGAGATTTCCGGGGCACGCCGCTGATCGGCAGCTATGCCGTAGACAATGAAGGCGTGCGCGCTCAGAAAGTCACGCTGGTGGATAGTGGCAACCTGAAGAACGAGCTGATGTCCCGCCGGCCCGGCCCAGATTTCAACGAGTCCAATGGACACGGCCGCGCCGCGTTTTTGAACGACGCCAAGCCGACCATGAGCAATCTGTTTTTTTCTTCGGCGCAAACACTTTCTGCGGCAGACTTGAAGAAGAAATTTCTAGATAGTTGCCGCGCGGAAAAACTGAATTATTGCCTGGTCGTGCGCGAAATGGACAATCCCGTGCTCAGCTTGCTGCACCAGGAGGATTTCTCGGAGCTTCTGGCCAGCTATGGCGGAGGCGCGGGGAACGGCGACCGCTTGCCGCTGGTTGTTTACCGCGTCTATCCGGAAACCGGCCGGGAGGAGATGATCCGTGGGTCGCGCATCATCGGACTGAACACACGCGCGCTGCGGAACCTCGCCGGCATCGGGAACGACAATTTTGTGTACAACTACATGCAGAGCCAGAACAACGGGTTTGCCGGAACGGCGCTGGGGGCGTTTGGCTCGGCGCAAGTTGGGTTACCAGCTGCGGTGGTGGCGCCGTCGCTGCTGTTCGACGAACTGGAAATGCGCGGAGCGCGCGGAGAAGCCAAGCGGCTCCCGCTCTTGCCGCCGCCGCCGATGAGCCCAGCAAAGTAAGTTCGTTTCAGGAACTGCTTCCATGAATGAATTCACACGACGCGGACTGATCTTCGGAGCAGCCACGGCCGGAGCGTACGGATTGCTGGCGGGTGTGGAACGTGTTTGCCTCTCCGCCTTCGCCGATAACGACGAGACGGATGGCGACGTGGGCCCGATCCAGATTGTAAAATTCTCGGACGCGGGTGCACGGCTGGGGGTTTATACGCTGGCGAAGGTGCGGAAGAACAAATCCGAATGGAAGAAGCAGCTCACGCCGCTGCAATACGATGTAACGCGGCGCGCCGCGACCGAGTCGGCCTTTTTCGGTGCGCTCTACGATCAGCATGCGCCGGGGTTGTACCGCTGCGTCGATTGCGGCAATGCGCTCTTCGATTCGAAATCGAAATTCGACTCCGGCACGGGTTGGCCGAGCTTCTGGGAAGCCATCGCCGGGGAGAACGTCTTCGAGAAAAAAGATTTCAGCATGGGCGCGCTGCGAACAGAGGTAAAATGCGCGCTCTGCGACGCGCATGTGGGGCACGTTTTCACGGACGGCCCCGAACCGACAGGACTTCGCTACTGCATGAATTCCGCCGCGTTGCATTTCATCCCGCGAAAAAGCTAGCTTCTGGCGTAATGCCCTGGAAATCGAAACTGGTCCGCCACCGGCGTGCGCATCAGAACGGCACTCCTCGGTGTTTCGGCGAGGGCGTGAATCTGAGGTAGTCTAAGCGGACCATGGTTGTTCCGTATTCCGTGGAAGAAGGACGGGAGAAAAAGCGGGCGGCGCTCTTGAGTGTCGGCTCGGCATTGCTGCTGGTTTCGCTGAAGACGTTTTTGGTGGTCCGCACCGGAAGCTTGGGAGTGCTTTCGGAGGCATTGCACTCCGGTCTCGACCTGCTTGCGGCGATCATCACGTTTCTCTCGGTGCGCATGTCCGATCAGCCGGCTGATGAAAAGCATCCTTACGGGCACGGCAAATTTGAGAACTTCTCCGCATTCGTCGAGACGGGGCTGCTCGCACTAACGGCTCTTTACATTGTTTATGAGGCGTTTGACCGGCTGTTCTTCCGCAGCGTGCACATTCAGCCAAGCGTTACGGCGATTCTGGTGCTCTTGCTCGCGTTGTCCATCGATCTAACGCGGGCGCGGGCCCTCGGGTACGTCTCTCGCAAATATTCCAGCGACGCTCTGGAGGCCGACGCGCTGCATTTTTCGACCGACGTGTGGAGCACTATCGTGGTGATCACCGGCATCGGGCTCGTGTGGGCCGGTGAAACCTGGAACATGCCTTGGCTGAATTACGCGGATGCTCTGGCGGGACTGACGGTGGCAGCCGTCATTTTGTGGGTGGGCGCGCAACTAGGCAGACGCACGCTGGATGCCTTGCTGGACGCGGCACCGCAAGGCTTGCAGCAGGAGATCGCCAAGGCCGTAGCGCGCATGGACGGCGTGCTGGACGTCGATCGCGTGCGCGTGCGGCGGGCGGGCAACCGCCACTTTGTGGATGCAACGGTGAGCGTGGCAAGAACGGCGAGCCTCGAGCAGGTCCATGCCCTGAGCGACGCCATCGAAAAACGCATCGGCGAAATCGTTCCGGCGGATGTCATGGTGCACGCGGAACCGCGCGCGCCCCAGGGCGAACACTTGTTCGAAGCGATTCGCGCGGTCGCGCAGAAGTTGGGCCTCGCGGTTCATGACCTGACCGCCGTGCAACAGGATGGGCAACTTTTCATCGAGCTGCACCTGGAAGTGGACGAAAATTTAAGCTTGGGCGATGCGCACCGCCAAGCCACGGAGCTGGAAGAAAAAATTCGCGAACTGCGCGACGGGCAGGTGGAAGTCAACATTCACATCGAACCGCTGGGCAGGCACATTGCCACGCCGGACGCAGGCGCAGGGCAGATGAAGCAGCTTTCGCGCGCGATTGAGGAGTTTTTAAACAAGCTGCCGCTGGAGTTCGATGAACTCGTGAATTGCCACGATGTGCGCGTGCGGCAGGTGGAGCACCACATCCTGGTTTCGTGCCATTGCACGATGAGGAGCGAGCTGCCCATCACGCAAATCCACGACGTGACCGCAGCGCTGGAAGACCGCGTGAAAGAAAAGTTTCCGCAAATATACCGCCTCACCATTCACCCTGAACCATTCGAAGAAAAATAACGGCGCTAAATTTTATCCTGTGCCGGGGGGTTCTTGCCGGTCACCGGGCAAGCGGAAGCTTGCGCAAGCGCACGTCGGAAGGGCGGGCAACAACCTGCGCACCCAGCGCGATCAAGGCGGGGAAGCAAACAAGAACATACCGCGGCTCGGGTGTCTCCAGGGTGGTCAGAAAGACCGTTCGGATCACGAGGAATAGGGCCAGAAAGGCAACCACTGGCCGTGCTGAAGGATTTGAACGCCAATTCCCCGCGCCCCAGACGCCCAGTCCTACGTAGAACAAGTTCAGGACAAAAAGCAGGCTGGTGACTTCCTGATCGACAGGGTCATCCTCGCGCATTTGCGCCAGCGGAAAAACGTGCCCGGAAACGGGCAGCAATTCAATGCGCGGCGTAAACCAGATGGCGGCGGCACGCGCGGCAGGCAGCCAGAGGTACGTTCGCAAAGGGTGGCGCGACGTGCGCTCGCGCGCCAGTTGCGCGAACGCCGCATCTTCTTCCGGCGTGAGCGTCAAATCATTGTTGTATTGTTCGAGAATGGCGGCAACGCGCTGCTTCTCTTCCACCGTATCAAAAGCGCGCGCGGGAATCTCTTCGATGTTGATGGCTTCTTCGTTTAGCTTCCACGGCACCAGATAACAATCCCGGACGCGATAGAGCCACGTCTTTTCCCAAGCCATAAAGCCGTACGGCACGAGTTCGCCCGGCAGATTCGAGTTCTTTGGTGCGAGGAATTGCGGTTCGCCGAGCGTTATCATGTTCCGAATCGCCCAGGGAGAAAGAATCATCAGGCAGCCGAGCGCCATGGCCAGGCAAGCCCAGAACCAGCGCCGGTAATTTCCCCGCTGAAAAAATAACCCGCCAAAAGTGACGGCAGCGGCAACAAGCAACAGCGGTGTTTCAGGACGAAGAAGCGTCCCCAAACCGACAACCAATCCTGCACCCAGCGCCGAGTACTCCACGCTTTTCCCCAAGGGGAGATGGGTACTCTTCAACAGAAAATCAGGTTTCTGCACTCGTCTCAACGCGACCAGGAGAGCAACGCTAGCCAGCGCTATCCAGAAAGTAGCGAACACCTCGGTCAGCGGCACAGCCGTATAGTTCGCCGTAAAGGGACACAAAGCCGCGAGCCAAAGCGCCACAGCGTAGGCGCGCTTGTTCGGCGTTGGGTCTCCCGAGGTGCAGGCTAAGAGCGCCGCCAGCCGCGCAATCACCAGGCAGGAAAGCAGATCCACGCCAACCTGCGCCAGCATGACCCCAAGACGAGCGTCGTCGCCTGTGCGGCCCGTGAGCGCATAGAGAATGGCAAGAAACGCCGGATAACCCGGCATGCGCAGATCAACCGGAGTGATGGCGCCGCCGACGGTCATTGCATAGACGTGGTGCTTCAGCCAGTTGGTGGCGATTTGCTCGTAAAGGACTGTGTCGCCGGAGTTGGCGGGGAACTTCAGCACGAAATAGAGCCGCAGGCACAGACCTGCAACTAACGCCACAAGGGGATTCGAGAAAACTCGCTTCATCAATGCTACGCATCTTACAATAGAGCAGACGGAATCGCGCAGACGGACTCAGCCCTAGCCCTGATGTATCTTTGCCTGCCGTGCCGCCGGGTTGAAAAGTGACATGAAGGAACGCGGTCCCATATTTTATGATGCGGAGCGTGTACGCTGGCGCCGCACGCGTCGAGTAATGGAAATTACTGGCGTCCTGCTGACCATATTGCTCGCCTATTTTTTTGTGACCATCGCCGTCAGCGTGGAATTACCCGCGGGTCTCCTGCCGGATACCAAGCCCGGATATCGCGCCGTCAAGTCGAAGAAGAAACCGGCTACTCGCGAAGGCCGGCGCCGCCGAGTGGCGAACATCGGAAAGCTCCCGGCAACTTATGATCCTGTGCGAGCCGCATTTTTCGTAAGCTGGGATCCCAACAGCCTCGCTTCTCTGAAGAAGCACTACAAAGATATCGACCTGCTGATTCCCGAGCAGCTCCATGCCGTCTCTGCCGATGGAGCGCTGACCATCGTGGACTACGAGCGCGGCCAATACACCGCCAAAGCTGCACCCGCCGAAGCCATCTCGATTTTGAAAGAAGACAAGCTGCATCAGTGGATGAAATCACTGAATCCTCCTGTCGAGCTGCCCATCATGGGCCTCGTCAATAACTACGACGGCGTCGAGTGGCGCATCAAGGAAATGGCGCAGATGCTCGCGAGTCCTGCTGCGCGGCAGAATCTCGCGCGGGAGATCGCCGAATACGCCGCCGAATCGCATGAGGCCGGCATCGTTGTCGATTTTGAAGAGGTCCCCGATGCCAGCCAGGCGCACTTCCGTCAATTCATCGCCGCGCTCGCGCCCGCGCTTCACTCCGCTGGATTGAAACTCATGATCGCTCTGCCGGCGCGCGACGACGCGTACGATTATGAGTTTTTCGGCAAGGAGTGCGACGCCATCGTGGTGATGAACTACGACCAGCACTGGCTGACTTCCCCTCCGGGCCCCATCGCCGCCCAGGACTGGTTCGTCGAAAACCTGCGCCAGATTATCGATGTCGTTCCTCCGCAAAAAATCATCGTGGGAATTGCGAACTATGCTTACGATTGGCCCGTTGCTCCAGAAAAGAACAATGAGGCCGCCGCAGAGTACAGCATCCAGGAAGCCTTGCTGCACGTCGAGGAATCGGATACCGACGTCGAATTCGACAGCAATTCGCTGAACCCACACTATTCGTACTACGACGAGCACAACCACCTGCACCAGGTGTGGATGCTCGACGCCGTCACCGCGTACAACGAGCTTCGGGCCAGCGAGCGATTAGGCGTGCAAGGTACGGCGCTCTGGCGGCTAGGTTCTTCAGACACTTCTTTGTGGCCGATTTGGGATGCGACTCACGCCGACGATACAGCCCGGCAAAAGCTTGCCGACCTGCCGCCGGGTCCGGACTTAATCCTCGAAGGCGACGGCGACATCTGGCACTTTACGGATACGCCGAAGCACGGCAAACGCTCCTTTGAGTACGACCCAGCCAGCGATCTCTTCACCGATGAATCCTACGACGCCATCCCGCTTTCCTATAACATCGACCGCATCGGCGGCGCGAACAAGAAAATTGCCATCTCCTTCGACGATGGCCCCGACCCTCAATGGACACCCAAAATCCTCGACATTCTAAAGGAGAAGAAGGCCCCTGGCGTTTTCTTCATCATCGGTGACCAGGCAAATAAGAGGCCGGACATTCTAAAGCGCGAATTCGCCGAAGGCCACGAAATCGGGAATCACACTTTTACACATCCGAAGTTCGACGAGATTTCACACACGCAAATCCGCTGGGAATTGAATCTGACCCAGCGGCTGATTGAAAGCACGCTCGACGTCAAAACCATTCTTTTCCGCCCTCCGTACGGCATCGATCATCAGCCGGAGTACGCGGAGGAAGTGGCCCAACTCCCTCTCGCACAGGAGATGGGCTATTTGATCGTGGGCCAGCGCATCGATCCGGACGACTGGAGCCTGCGCAATGGCAAGCCCATCCCTGCAAAAGAGATTGTCGAGAGCGTGCTGAGGCAAGCCGGAAACGGCAATATCATCCTGCTGCACGACGGCGGCGGCGACCGCACTCAGACCATTGAGGCTCTTCCGCAAATCATCGACGCCCTGCGCAACAAGGGATACCAGCTTGTCTCCGTCTCGGATCTGATTAGGAAAACGCGCGCCGAAGTAATGCCTCTCCTCTCTCCCGAAGAGCGCTTCGAAGCTCGCGCCGACGGATTTATCTTCACGCTGTTTCAATGGTCGCGGTTCTTCATTGGCACCATCTTCTTCCTTGGCATTGTGATGGTCAGCGGGCGCGCCGTGATTATTGGCTTGCTCGCCCTGATCGAAAAGCTTCGCCCCGACCATGCCGCGATGCCCAACCCTCCTCCGACCGTGACCGTGCTGATCCCCGCGCACAACGAAGAAAGTGTGATCGTGCAGACCGTCACGTCCGTACTTGCTTCTGATCTGAAGGATTTGCGCATCATCGTGGTTAATGACGGCTCCGCGGATCGAACCGGCGAGCTGCTGGACGAGAATTTCTCGCGCCAGCCGCGCGTGCGCATCATTCACCAGGTGAATCGCGGAAAAGCTGCGGCGCTGAATCTTGCCATGTCCCTGGCGGACACCGACATTGTGGTGACCATCGACGCTGACACCGAAATCGAACCGGACGCCGTCAGCAAACTCGTCCGGCATTTTTCCGATCCCAAGGTTGGCGCCGTCGCCGGCAACGTGAAGGTCGGCAACCGTTCGCGCTGGCTTACACGCTGGCAAGCGCTTGAGTACATCACCAGTCAGAATATGGAGAAGCGCGCCTTCGACCTCTTGAACTGCATCACCGTCGTGCCCGGCGCGCTCGGCGCCTGGCGAAAGAAAGCCATCGAAGCCGCGGGCGGCATCACGGCGGATACCGTCGCCGAAGACGCCGATTTGACCATTGCCATCCGGCGCCTGGGCTGGCGCATCAGCTATGATGAAGAGGCCATTGCCTGGACCGAAGCTCCGGAGACGGCCGGCCAACTGATCCGCCAGCGCTTCCGCTGGACCTTCGGCACACTGCAATCCTTCTGGAAGCACGGCGACACTTTGTTGCGGCCAAAATACGGAACCCTCGGCTGGATAGCGCTGCCGAACATCTTTGTATTCCAACTCATATTGCCGCTCGTCTCCCCAATCATCGACCTGATGTTCTTTGGCTCCTTGTTGCTCTGGGGACTCGCGCAGTTCCGCGTCACGCGGCTGCCGCAACTCTGGACCTCCGCCGACGTGGAAAAATCCCTTCTCTTCTTTCTCGGATTCCTGCTCATCGACATACTGACGTGCATGGTCGCGTTCGTGCTGGAACGCAAGGAAGATTGGACCCTTCTCATTCCCGTGTTGTTGCAGCGTTTCTACTATCGCCAGTTGATGTACGTCGTGCTCTTCCGTTCCGTGAAGGAAGCCGTCAGCGGCCGTCCCGTTGGTTGGCGCGGCGTCGAGCCGGAAGCACCGCAGCGAACCTCCAAAGCTCCACCCAAGCCCGCCACGGCGCCCGTCGAAGGCAATTGAGCCTGCTCACACCACGGCTGCCAGTGCGTCAGATTCCCTGGGGGCTGTGTCCATGTCTGCTGTGGTTCCTCGTCGCGTCTTTCTGAAGTCTTCAGCGGCCGCCGGGGCCGCCTTGCTCGTCCCCTTCTATCTCTCCGGCAATCCGCGAGTTCACAAGACTTCTGGCTCCCCCTCATCCGATTCTTCGAGCTCCTTTTTGCCAAACGCTTGGCTCGAAGTTTCGCAAGACGGCACTGTGAAGATCTGGTGCGGCAAGTCCGAGATCGGACAGGGCGTTCGCACGGCGCTGCCCATGATTGTCGCGGAGGAACTTTCCTGCGATTGGCGCCGCGTCCAAGTTGTCCAGGCCGACCTCGATCCGAAGTATGGCGACCAACTTACGGGAGGAAGCCTGAGCGTTCGCACTTCGTATGACAATCTGCGCAAAGCCGGGGCCGCCGCTCGCGAAATGCTGATTTCCGCAGCCGCGAGGGAATGGTATGTGGAGCGCTCCGCGTGCCGTGCGGAAAACGGCTCGGTCATCCATTTGTCGACGCAAAAACGATTTCTTTACGCTCAACTTGTCACGCTTGCAGCCGGGATTTCGCCGCCAAATGATCCGCCGCTGAAGAATCCTTCGGACTTCAAGCTTATCGGCAAGCCTTCCCGCAGCACAGATTCGTTCGCCAAAGTAACTGGCGCCGCCAAATTCGGCTTGGACACTCGGCTTCCCGGAATGTTCATTGCCTCCGTGGTACGCAGCCCGGTTTACGGCGGCACGCCGCGCCATTTCAACGCTGACGAAGTGAACTCTGCTCCCCATGTCCGCGCGGTGTTCGAAGTGAAGTCCGCCCATCTGACGCATCAATTCGGAGAGACCTCCGGGCCCGGCAGCCGCAATTACTCCTGCGCTGGCGTGGCTGTTGTCGCCGATTCGACCTGGGCCGCCGTGCAGGCGCGAAAACTTCTCAAGGTCGAATGGAATGAGCCTCCTTCCGCCTCCGAAAGCACCGCCAGCTTGCGTGAAAAAATGCTGCGCCTCGCTTCCGAGCCGGGAGCCGTCATTCGCAGCGACGGCGACTTCGACAAGGCACATGCAAGTGCCGTGAAGAAAATTGATGCCGTTTACGAAGTGCCTTTCCTCGCCCACGCCACGATGGAACCCGTAAATTGCACGGCCCACGTTCGCGGCGATTCCTGCGAACTCTGGGCGCCCACGCAGATCCCGGGAGCAGCCGCCGATGCCGTTGCCAGTGCGCTCGGGATTCCGCGCGAGCGCGTCAAAGTCCACGTCACATTCATCGGTGGTGGCTTTGGCCGTCGCCTTATTCAGGATTATGCCGTTGAGGCCGCCCTTATCTCCCGCGACGCGGGCGCGGCCGTGCAAGTGGTGTGGTCTCGCGAGGACGACATCCGCCACGATTTTTACCGACCGGCCGCCTGCCACGTTTTGCAGGCCGGCCTGGACGCGCAAGGCCATCTCGTCTCCTGGCGCCACCGCGGCTCTTCGCCCTCCATCGAAACTTTTTATAACGGCACAGGCATCTCTCCTCGCGCTGCTGCGCAGGTGGATTCGCTGGACTTTCCCGCGCTCTTCGTGCCCAATTTTCGGCTCGAATTCACTGTCGCCGAATCCAGCATGCCGCTCGGCTATTGGCGTTCCGTCGATGCCTCCGGCAACCAGTTTGTTATTTCCGGCTTCTTTGACGAAGCCGCCCATGCCGCCGGCCGTGATCCACTCGAATTTTTGCTCGCCGCGTTGGGCCCGGCGCGAAAGATTCCTGTGGGGAATGCGGAGACCCTCGATGTCGGCCGTCGTCGAAGCGTCATCCAGCTGGCCGCACAGAAATGCGGCTGGAATGAGCCGCTGCCCGCAGGCCGTGGCCGCGGCATTGCCGCCGCGTTTGGCTGGGGTAGCTACGTCGCGCAAGTTGCGGAAGTTACTTGCGACGGGAACAGGGGTACGCTTCGTGTCGATCGCGTGGTCTGCGCCGTCGATTGCGGCACGGCCGTGAACCCTCTGGGCGTGAAGGCACAGATGGAAGGGGCCATCAATTTCGGCTTAGCGCAAGCGCTGAAAAGCACCATTACCATTTCGGGAGGACAAGTGGCACAAAGTAATTTTCACGATTATGAAGTTCTGCGGATGAGCGACGCTCCGCCCGTCATCGAGGTCCATATTGTGCCCAGCGCCGAGCCGCCAGGCGGCTGCGGGGAACTCGGAGTTCCTCCTGCTGCGCCGGCGGTTGCCAACGCCATTTTCGCAGCGACTGGAAAACGCATCCGGCGGCTGCCGATCCGTGCCGCCGATCTGCACCCGGGTTGAACGGATTTCTTCGGATTTTCAACCACCCCGGTGTTGTTGTAGGATATCGGTCTGCAAGTTGGGAGGACTCCATGGCCATCAGTTTTACCTTGAACGGCAAACCTCAATCCGTCGATGTCAGCCCGGACATGCCTCTGCTTTGGGTGCTCCGTGACACCTTGAACATGACCGGCACCAAGTTCGGCTGCGGCATGGCGCTCTGCGGAGCCTGTACCGTGCACATCAACGGCGAAGCCACGCGTTCCTGCGTCACCGCGATCTCCAGCGTCGCAGGGAAGAAAGTCACCACAATCGAAGGCCTCTCTGCGGACGGCAGCCATCCCGTTCAGCAAGCCTGGATGGAAGAAGACGTTCCGCAATGCGGCTACTGCCAATCCGGACAGATTATGTCCGCCGTCGCCCTGCTTTCCAAGAAGCCCAACCCCACCGACGCCGACATCGACGATGCCATGAGCGGCAACATTTGCCGCTGCGGCACGTACCAGCGCATTCGCAAGGCCATTCACCGCGCCGCGTCCATGCAGACCGGGAAGGCCAAGTCCGCCGCTTAGCCCTTCTTCAATTGCAGTCGTAACTATGAATTCAGAGGTGTCCCATGGCAATCGCTGCAGTCGTAAATCGTCGTGAATTTCTTAAGACCGGTGCCGCGGGAGGTGTCGCGCTCGTCGTCGGCTTCCGTCTCTCTCCAGCCGCATTCGCCGATCAAGCCGAGGACCAGGAGAAGAAACCGCCCAATCCCTTTGATGCCTGGGTCCGTATTACTCCGGACAATCGCGTCACGCTCATTCTGAGCAAATCGGAAATGGGCCAGGGCATCATGACGGCGCTTCCCATGATCCTCGCAGAAGAACTGTGCGTGGATTGGAAGCAGGTGAAGGTTCAGCAAGCGCCCACCAATCCGAAAATTTATGACCTCGGCACCGGCGGGAGCGGCAGCGTTGCCGGCTCGTGGCTGCCCCTGCGGCGCGCGGGCGCTGCGGCGCGTGAAATGCTGGTCGCTGCAGCGGCCAAGCAATGGGAAGTCAGTCCCGACACGTGCAAAGCCCAGGGCGGGCAAGTCGTTCACGGCAATCCCAAACGGTACTTGTCTTATGGCGAACTGGTCGAAGCCGCCGCGAAGCTTCCCATTCCCAATCTAAACACCGTGCCACTCAAGAACTCGGACGATTTCACGCTGGTCGGCCACGACACGCGGCGCTTTGAAGTGCGCGACAAGGCTACGGGTTCCGCGAAGTTCGGCATCGATTCCCGCGTTCCCGGAATGCTCTTTGCCGTCGTCGCGCGCTGTCCGGTTTTTGGCGGCAAGGTCACCTCGTTTGACGCCACGAAAGCGAAAGCCGTGGCGGGCGTTCGCGATGTCATTCAATTTGAAACCAGCGGAAGAGGCGCTTCAACTACCGGCGGAGTCGCCGTTCTCGCTGACAATTCCTGGGCCGCGATCCAGGGCCGCAATGCTCTCGAAGTGAAATGGGAGGAAGGTCCGGCGGCAAAGGAATCGACAGCCGAACTTCAAAAGCAGTTTCTCGCGAACGCCGCCAAGCCCGGAAGAGTTCTTCGCAACGAAGGCGATGCCGACTCCGCTCTCGGCTCCAGTCCGAAAAAAGTTGAGGCGGTCTACGAGTTGCCATTCGCACCTCACGCTTGCATGGAACCGATGAATTGCACCGTGCACATCCGGCCCGACGGCGCGGAAGCGTGGATTCCAACTCAGGCGCCCCAATGGGCGCAAGCCGTCATTGCCGAAGCATCCAAACTGCCTCCGGAAAAAGTGATCGTACACACCACGCTGATGGGCGGCGGTTTTGGCCGCCGCTACCAGGCAGATTTCGTGATGGAAGCAGCACAAGTAGCCGCAAAGAGCGCGGGCAAGCCCATCATGGTTCTGTGGACCCGCGAAGACGACATGCACCACGGGTTTTACCGCCCGGCGTCCTATCACAAGTTGCAAGGCGCCTTGGACACCGACGGAAATCTCGCGGCCTGGAAACATTTTCAGACTTCGACCTCCATCGCCGCAAAGTGGAGCCAGAAAGGCGCGGATGATCCGGGGCTGGGCGAGTTCGGCACGGGAGCTACAATTCCTTACACAACGCCGAACCTCCGCCTCGAGTACCTGCTTGCCGAATCGAGCGTGCCGCGCGCCTGGTGGCGCTCCGTGGAACACTCCAGCAGCGGCTTCGTCATCGAGAGTTTTATTGATGAGCTTGCCGCTGCTGCCGGCCAGGATCCGCTGGCCTTTCGCCTGAAACTCATCGGCAGCGACCGCAAGATTCCGCGGTTCGGCGAGGAAAAAGCGACGCCGCTCGACACCGCGCGGTTGAAGGGCGTTTTGCAACTCGCCGCCGAAAAGGCCGGCTGGGGAAAGCCTTTGCCCAAAGGCATGGGGCGAGGCATCGCCACATTTTTTTCTTTCAATTCCTACACCGCGGCCGTCGCGGAAGCCAGCGTGAAAGATGGCAGCGTGAAGCTGCACCGTCTCGTTTACGCGGTCGATTGCGGCCGGCCGATTAATCCTGATGGCGTCCGCGCGCAAGTCGAAAGCGCCGCGATCTACGGCCTTTCCGCCGCCCTGCACGATGCCATCACCATCAAGGATGGCCGCGTTGAGCAATCGAACTTCAACGATTACCAGATGCCGCGCATCAGCGAGACTCCGAAAACGGAAGTCCACGTGGTGACGAGCAAGGAAGAGCCGACCGGCATCGGCGAGCCCGGCTTGCCGGTGGTCGCTCCGGCCATGTGCAACGCGATTTTCGCGGCGACCGGAAAGCGCATCCGGCGGCTCCCGATTCGGCGCGAAGATCTGGCATAGCGTTTCCTGCGCGCCTTATTGCAAAATAGCGCGTGCCTTTGTCACCGACTCTTCTCGCGGCGATTCCGCTGGCGATCTGGATTTACCTCTTTCTGGCGCGTGGCAATTTCTGGCGGGTGCGCGAAGACGACACTCAGCCCGAACCTCTGGCAAGCTGGCCTCGGGTTGTTGCTGTCGTTCCCGCGCGCAATGAAGCCAAAACCATTGCGCAAACTGTCGGGGCTCTCTGCAAACAGGATTATCCCGGTGAGTTCTCGATTGTCGTCGTAGATGATCATAGCGAAGACGGGACCGCCGCCGTTGCGCGCAAGGCAGCGGAAGAATCCGGCACTCCCAGGCGAATCGCGATTCATACGGCCGCCGATCTTCCGCCGGGCTGGACGGGAAAACTCTGGGCGCTCCACGAAGGAATTCAGGCCGGGTCTTATAGTTCGCTGGATTTTTTCTGGTTTACCGACGCGGATGTCGTGCACGCGCCGGACACGTTGAAGCGTTTGGTCTTTCGCGCGGAAAATGATTCGCTTGATCTCGTTTCATTGATGGTGCTGCTGCAGGCAAAAACTTTTCCGGAGCGGCTGCTGATTCCGCCATTTCTTTATTTTTTCCTGATGCTCTATCCGCCGCGCTGGATCGCCGACCCGAACGCAACCACGGCCGGAGCCGCGGGCGGATGTATTTTGCTGCGGCGGAATGTGCTCGCACCCATTGGCGGGATTGCCTCGATTCGCGGCGAGGTGATTGACGACTGTGCACTGGCGCGCGCGGTGAAAAGCCGCGGCGGGAAAATCTGGATGGGGCTCACGCGGGCGAGCGTGAGCTTGCGGAGCTACGGCAGCTTCGCAGAGATTCGCGACATGATCGCGCGCACTGCGTTTACGCAACTTCACTATTCGCTGGTCCTGTTGATCGCCACGCTGGTCGGGTTGTTTGCGGCCTATCTCTTGGCGTGGATTCTTTTTTTCGCTTACGCGGGCGAAGCCTGGCCCCTTGTGGATACGGCCATTGCTCTAATGACCGCAACGTTTCTTGTGACCGTGCGGTTTTACAATTTGTCGACAGCCTGGGCTTTGACACTGCCAGTGGCAGCGGTTTTCTACGGCTATGCGACGTGCCTTTCCGCGATGCGCTACTGGCTCGGCCGCGGCGGCCAGTGGAAGGGCCGAGCGCAGGCGCTGCGGCGAAACTAATGGGGATGGCGGCGCATCGAAATTTGTAGTTTTGCGCATCGAAATTTGTTATCCTGCGCAAAGGTGAAGTACAGGGCTGTATCCCGTTGGCCGCCGAGCGGCCACCTCTCAAAAGAGGAAGGGAACGGCACCGGAGGCCACCATGAGTGTTGTTCCTAATTCCGGGAACGGAAAAATCACCGTGCCCGATCTTCTGCAGCGCAAGACTCAGGCCGCGGGTTCCCCATCCAGCTTCCAGAAAATCACTTGCCTGACGGCGTATGACTATCCGACCGCGCGCTTGCTTGACGAAGCCGGCGTGGACGTGATTCTTGTGGGCGATTCGCTGGGCATGGTGGTGCTGGGGCATGAGAACACGCTATCCGTCACCATCGACGAGATGCTGCATCATACCCGCGCTGTGCGCCGCGGAACGCGCCGCGCGCTAGTCGTCGCGGACATGCCTTACGGCAGCTACCACACAGACCTGGCCGATTCCCTGCACAACGCCATGCGTTTCGTGAAGGAAGCGGGCGCCGAGGCCGTGAAGGTAGAAGGTGGGGAGCGCCGACTGGAATTGATTTCGCGGCTGACGGAAGCGGAAATCCCAGTGATGGGGCACGTCGGGTTAACGCCGCAATCAGTGAATGCGCTGGGCGGATACCGCGTTCAGGGGAAAACAGCGGACGCGGCGGAGCAGCTGATTCGCGATGCGCGGGCCGTGGAAGCGTCCGGCGCTTTTGCGGTTGTGTTGGAAGCAGTCCCGCGCGAACTGGCGGCGCAGATTACGCGCGAGTTGCGCATTCCTACGATCGGCATCGGAGCCGGGCCGGATTGCGACGGGCAGATTCTCGTGGTGCACGATTTGCTGGGACTGACGTTTGGGCAAACGCCGAAATTTGCGAGGCAGTATGCCAACGTCGGAGAGATTATCTCCAAAGCAGTGCGCGAATACTGCAATGATGTGCGCGAAGGCGGGTTTCCTTCGGACGCCGAGTCTTATCACGCGCCACAAGCGACTAGAGACCGCAAAACTATGTTCATCGACAGCTGAGCAGGCCGCAATCCTGAAAACACAAAAAAGGAAACGGACATGACGCCACAAGAAATGCGCGCGCTGTATGACTATAACGCCTGGGCGAATCACCGGTCGCTGGACGCGGCGTCCAAACTCACGGCGGAACAGTTCGTTCAACCGATGGGTTCGAGCTTCGGCTCCGTGCGCGATACGCTCGCGCATATCTATGGAGCGGAGTGGATCTGGCTGGAACGCTTTCAAGGCCGCTCGCCCGCGTCGCTGCCGGACACAGCGCAATTCAAAGACATCGCGAGTTTGAAAGAGCGCTGGAACGAACATGAGGCGCGGCTGATCGGTTTTGTTCGCGGGCTGACGCAGTCCGACCTGGATCGTACGATGGAATACAAGACCTTGAAGTTCGGTGTTTACAGCAATCCTCTCTGGCAATCGATGCAACATCTCGTCAATCACGGGAGCTATCACCGCGGGCAGGTCACGACGCTCTTGCGGCAACTCGGCGCACAGCCAATCCTGACCGACCTGATGCACTTTTATCGCGAACGGGCCACCGCGGCGGGCGCGTAGGTTCGACTCCCTTATTCCCACCGTGGAAACGATCCGAACTGTCGCCTGGATGAAAGAATATGCGCGGCAGGCACACGCGGAGAGCCGCATCGTCGGGCTGGTGCCGACGATGGGCGCGCTTCACGCGGGACATTTGTCCTTGATCGCGCGCGCCCGCCGCGACTGCTCGCCGGTGATTGCTTCCATCTTCGTCAACCCGAAACAGTTTGGCCCCAATGAGGATTTTTCAAAATATCCGCGTACTTTTGAGAGCGACAGCGAAAAACTGCAGCGCGCAGGCGTGGATTCTCTTTTTGCGCCGGAACCCGCGGAGATTTATCCGAATGGATTCTCCACCTACGTTAACGTGGATGGATTAAGCGACCGGCTCGAAGGGCGCTCGCGGCCCGGGCATTTCCGTGGCGTTACGACGATAGTGATGAAACTGTTGCAGATCGTGCAGCCTAACTTTGCGTACTTCGGGCGCAAGGATGCGCAGCAGTCGCGTCTGATTACGCAAATGGCGCAGGATTTGAATCTCGATACAGAAATAGTGATTTGCCCGCCGGTGCGCGAGCCGGACGGCCTGGCGCTTTCGTCGCGAAATGTTTATTTGAACGCGGACGAACGCAAGGCCGCCACGGTTTTGTATCGCGCGCTGGAGGCAGCGAAAAGCGAGCTTGCCGCGGGAGTTCGCGATGCGCTGCAACTGCAATCCAATTTGCGGCGGAAACTGGAGTCGGAGCGGCTGGCGAGGGTGGATTACGCCGAAATTGTGGATGCGGAAACATTTGAGCCGGTCGTGCGCGTGCGCAAACCCTGCTATGCGTTGCTTGCGGTTTTTATCGGCAAAACACGCTTGATCGACAATTTGTATATGGAGCCGAAATCCTCGGATTCCGAAGAACTGGTGTTTCATTTCTAGCGCCTTTGAGGAGCGGCGTTTCCCGCCTTCGCGGTTGTTTTTGCTAAACTTTGCTTAGAGGTCCAAATTCCTTCTTGAGGTGACGGAGATGAAATCCCGGATTCGATTCGCTTCGATCTTTCTGGCGTTGGTATTGCCTGCGCTGGCCCAGGCCAGCGGCACGGTTCCAGAGGGAACAAAGATCACGGTAGTGACCGATCAGCCCGTGAGCTCCAAGACCGCCAAGGCCGGGCAGTCGGTCACTGGTTCGGTCGCGCACGATGTGATATCGGGGGGCAAAGTGGTGATTCCCAAAGGCTCGGCCGTCAAAATGACGGTGAGCGGCGTGCAGACTTCGGGGCGGCTGTCCACGCCCGCTAAACTATGGCTGCGGCTTCGCACCGTGACCGTGGGTGGCAAGACATACACGATTGCAACGAGTTCCGCCGGAAGAACGCTGGGCGGCAAGGGCAAACGAGACGCCGGGTTCATCGGCGGCGGCGCGGCGGGCGGCGCTGTGATTGGAGCGCTGGCAGGCGGCGGCAAGGGCGCGGCGATCGGTGCTGCGGCTGGCGCGGGAGCCGGAACGGCAGGCGCGGCGGCGACAGGGAAGAAAGATATCGAATTTCCGGCGGAAACGAAGCTGGCGTTCACCACGCGGGCGTCCGTGACGATCAACTGACGCGCATCTTCAGCGGATAGGCAGGGCGTGGAGCATCGTCTCGCCTATCCGCGAAAGCAATCCACGACCCGAGTAAGGCTTTCGGTTCAGTTCTACCTCGCAGATGAGAACGCCATTCGGATGGACTGGTTCTGGTGCAATTTTCTTGGCCGCATCAAACTTTGCGTGAGAAAGGCAGATGCCGACGAGGCTTCAAGCTTGCTGGAGTAAGGCGCTCCTGAGAAGTTCGACGTAGAAGGAGTTGGCGAGTATCAGCAGCCGCGCTGTCCCATTTGCCAGTCTTTTAACGTTTCCTTTCGGGGATTGAACAAACCGGTGGACTACACCAGGGCCCTCTTGGCGGGCCTCGACCGCTGCATCGCAGTCTTTGGGAATGCGATGCCTGTCGTCACCAATGGCCTGAGTCGAGCGAGAAACCTCCCAACAACTTCCTGATAGCAGCGTCTTCCATCCCCTTGGTTGTGAGGATGATCGAGACCCTCCTGGTTTGGTTGATAGGGGTGATCGTAACCCTCCCTGATGCCATATATGACGATAGGGGGCAGCAGGCGGGATATGAACCGGGCGCATCCCTGACGGATTGACTGGGAGGAAGAACTCTTCAAGGAATAAAGAACCTACGCAGTAGCGACCCGCGCGGCGGGCTGTTTTTTCGAGATGACTTTGAGGACTTCGGAGGCGTGGCCTTTGGCTCTAACGATGGGCCAGAGTTCTTCGATTTTTCCGGTTTTGCCGATGAGGAAAGAGCTGCGGATAATGCCCATGAAGGTGCGGCCCATGAACTTTTTTTTCTGCCAGACGCCGAATTTCTGAATGGTTTTGTGAGTGGGATCGCTGAGCAAGGGGAAATTGAGTCTGTACTTCTCCTTGAACGAAGCAAGCGCCTTGACGGGATCGGCGCTCATGCCGAGGATGGCCGTGCCCAGCCTGTCGAATTGCCTCTTTGCGTCACGAAACTCGGACGCTTCGATGGTTCAACCGGGAGTGCTGGCCTTGGGCAAGAAAAAGACGAGAACGCGCTGGCCAGCGAAGTCCTTGAGCGCGATTTCTTTGCCTTCGTCGGATTGCAGGCGGAAGGCGGGGGCATTGGCGCCTACTTTGAGCATGGAAAGTTCCTCACGTCAGTTGTTGGAAGCATAACAGGAATCGGAGCGAATGGCCTCGGAAGATCGCCCTACAGACGTTCCTCATCTGCTACGAAAAAAAACAGCGACAAATTTCATTTCGCTTACGCAAGTAACTTGCGGAGGATGTCGTTGACGGCCTGCGGGTTGGCTTGGCCGCGCGTTGCCTTCATGACCTGGCCGACGAAAAATTTGAAGACGCCTTCGTTTCCGGATTTGAACTTGGCGACGTTGGCCGGATTTTTGGCGATGACTTCACGGGCCGCTTGTTCGATGGCGACATCGCTGACTTGGGCGCCAAGCCCTTCGGCAGCGACGATTTCGGCGGCACTGCGGCCGGATTCGAACATGGTGGCGAAAACTTTCTTGGCGACGGCGCCGGTTATTTTGCCAGATTCAACAAGCTTCACTAGTTCGCCGAGAGCGACCGGCGAGACAGGGCTCGCGGTGATTTCCTTGCCGGAATCTTTCAGGCCGCGAAGAAGTTCGGTTTGCATCCAGTTGGCGGCAGCTTTGCCGGGAGCGCCAGCTTTGACGACGGCTTCGAAATAATCGGCAAGGGATTGCGTGCTGGTGAGAACTTCGGCGTCATAGGGCGTGATGCCGTAGGCGGTGACGAAGCGGGCGCGCTTGGCTTCAGGGAGCTCGGGAAGCGCGCGGCGGACTTCTTCGCGCCAGGCGGAACTGATGTGGACGGGGAGAAGATCGGGCTCCGGGAAATAGCGGTAGTCGTGGGCCTTTTCCTTGGAACGCATGGAGACGGTATGGCCTTCGGCTTGATTCCAGAGGCGTGTCTCCTGAAAGAGGCGGCCGCCGGATTCCAGGACGCCGATGTGGCGCTCGATTTCGTATTCCAGAGCTTTTTGGAGAAAGCGAAAAGAATTCAGATTTTTTACTTCGACCTTGGTGCCGAATTCCTTTGAGCCGCGCGGACGAACGCTAACGTTGGCGTCACAACGGAGCGAGCCTTCCTCCATATTGCAATCGCTGACGCCGGTGTAGAGCATGATCTGGCGGAGCGTAGTGAGGTAAGCGTAAGCCTCCTCGGGCGTACGCATATCCGGCTGGGAGACGATTTCGCTGAGCGGTGTGCCGCACCGGTTGTAGTCAATGTAAGCCTTGGTGGCAGATTGCGAGAAGCCTTCGTGGAGATTCTTGGCGGCGTCTTCTTCGAGATGGAGCCGCGTGATGCCGATGCGTTTTTTTTCTCCGCCGACTTCGATTTCGAGCCAGCCGCCGGTGGCGAGCGGCAATTCGTACTGGGAAATTTGATAGCCCTTGGGGAGGTCCGGGTAGAAATAGTTTTTGCGAGCGAAGCGGGAATGGTCGTGAACGGTGCAATTCAAGGCGAGCGCGGCGCGCATGGCCATTTCGACGGCACGCTTGTTGAGCACGGGGAGAGTGCCGGGGAGGCCGAGGCAGACGGGGCAGACGTCGGTGTTTGGGGGATCGCCGAAACGCGTGGAACAGCCGCAGAAGATTTTTGTGCGCGTGAGGAGCTGGACGTGGACTTCCAAGCCGATGACGGGCTCGTATTTCGCGAGCACGTCGGGAGCGATGGAGGCGGCCTCTGGAGCGGATTTCGCCATAAGAGACAAAGATTATAGCAGAGCAGATGCTGTGGCTGGCCGGACAGAGAGCGGACGGCCTCCCCGACTGGGTCGGGGTAAACTCCAGGCCGTCCCTGCAGCTTCGGGGGCGATGGCGAAAAGCACGGGTCTGAAAGACCCGCCACTACAATCAGGCGGACGCGCGCTGGGCGAACGGGCGCAGCGCAGGGACGAAGCGCTCGGCTAGGGCGTAGGCGCCGAAGAGAAGAACGGCATAGAAGGCGTCGCCGGCCAGGGTGTTCCAGAAAAAGGGAATACCCGCAAGGTAGCAGGCGGCGAGGCCGGAGGCGGTTTTTGGATAGGAGTTCAGGAGCCACCAAACGGCAAAGTTGGTGACGAGGAAGAATTGGATGGCGCCGAGGAACGTGGCGAGAGAGATGCGGGCGATGCTGCGGCGGTCCCGGAGCCAAAGGCCAATGGCGACGTTGATCAGGAAGCTGGCGTAGACGATGGGGAGTAGTTTGTGGAAGCCGATGAAAACGTCGCCAACAAAAAGCGCAACGAGCGGGAATGTGAAAGCAAGGCGGCGGTCCTTCAGCAGCGCGCCAGAGAAGAGCGCCATGGCGCCAAGGGGAGTGAAGTTCCAAGGATGCGGAGCAATGCGCAAGCTGGCGGCGAGCATAATCAGGGCGACCGCGAACAGAGTGCGATAGAGCAGGCGCGGAGTGTTAATGGCGTTTTCGTTCATTGAGATTCCTCCTTGCTGAATCATCTGAGGGCGTTGAAGCAACCATCGAAGAGAGATTTCTCGCTTCGCTCGAAATGACGGAATGGCCGGGCACATGTCCAAATCGGCCGGCAACAAATCGCAAAAGACAAAGCCATCGCGGTTGACGACTTCTCCCGTTCGAATAGGAATCGGAGTTTGAAAGATGGGACCATCGAAAACAAAGGTGTGGAATTCGCCGTTTTCGCCGCAGGGGTCGACGTGGGACGGAAGATCGCGGAACAAGGATTCATCGAGTTCGCGGCCAGCAAAGCTGGCGTCGAGAACTTTGGCGTCGACGCATGCGGCGATGGCGCGGAAATGATGCCGGTGGAAGTGCTCGATCAACTCGCGGGTGTCGCGCTTCCAAATGGGGAAGAGCGCTGTCATGCCGATGCGGGCAAGATTCTTCTCCCGATAGGCGCGGAGATCTTCGAGGAAGATGTCGCCAAAGGCGACTTTGCGGACGCCCTGAGCGAGGTGAATGCGCAGGGCTTCTTCCATGCGCGCTTCGTAGACGGGATTGACGCATTGCGGCGGGATGAAAACTTCATGAAGGGGAAGGCCGATGGATTCGGCCTGGCGCTTGAGAAGTTCGCGGCGGACGCCGTGCATGGCGATGCGGTCGTAGGTTTCCGTGACGGTCGTGAGCAACGCGACGACCTGGAAAGTCTTCTGTTGGAATAGCGTGTGCAGCGCCATGGCGCTGTCTTTGCCGCCGCTCCAACAGAAGAGGATGGGTTCGGGTGAAGTCATCAGTTTCGTCCAGTGAAACGGTAGTTGAGGCCGAGACGGAAATCGCGGCCGAGCGCAGGGAAGCCGAGGGCGTCCTGGTATTGCTTGTCGAAAAGGTTGGTGACACGGCCAGTGAAGGAAATGCCACGAGCGATGAGATAGCTAGTGGCAAGATCGAAGCGCGCGTAGCCGGGATTGTGAGTCAAACCGAAGCCGAGAAAATCGCTGTCGGTGCGGATGCCTGAGAAATAGCCAGTGAGATTCAAATTCCAATGACGATAGAAAGTATTGAGGATGAGGCTGCCGGAGTTGACCGGACGACGAAGAAGGTGATTGCCTGGCATCTGGACGGGATCGAAGGCGTTGGGAGATTTCAGGACGCGCGTGTCGTCATGCGAGTAGTTGCCGTCAAGGCTGAGCCAGTGCCGAAGGCGCAATTGGCCCGAGAGATTGACGCCGCGGGCGCGAGCGAGATCCGTATTGAAGTACGTGCCGGTGCCTTGCGGGCAGGCGGTAGTGGTTGTGGGATCGAAAGTAAAGCTGACAATGTCGCGGAAACGATTGTTGAAGTAAGTGGCGGAGAGACGCAGGCGCTGACCGGCAAGAAACTGATCGAGACCAGCGTCATAGGTCTGGCTGCGCTCGGGGCGAAGTGAAGAATTGCCGGGGAAGCAAGGGTCGCTGCCGAAGGATTGCTCAAGAGCGGGCTCCTTGAAGCCCTGGCCGTAGGAGAAGCGCGCGCGAGTGTCGCCCCAGAAGCCGCGGCCGTCGTGGAGAGCGTAAACGGCGCCAGCGCGTGGAACAACGCGAGTGCCAAACGTCGTGTTGGCCTCGGCACGCGCACCGGCACTCAGGGTGAGGCGGGCAAGAGGCTGCCAGCGGGCATCGAGAAAACCTGCTTGATTGTTGCGACGCGCATGGAAACCGGCGATTAGGCTCGGATAGGCATTCTCAACTTCGTATTCGTAGCCGGCGGCGACAGCGCCGGTGCGGAACGTATAGGTGGATTGCTCTTGAAGACCGGCGCGATTGAATTGGTCGACGAAAGTGAAGGCTGGAGGATTGGCGTTGGTATCCAGCGTGCGGTTTTCATGGCCGCTGAGGCGATGGATCCAATGCGGGCCCGCGCGGAAATCCCAGCTGAAATGAAAGAGGAGGAGTTTGAGGCGTTCGAATTGAGAGAGGCTGGGCGGGAGGAAGAGGATGGGTCCGGGAAGACCGGCGAAACTGGAGTTGCTGCGGACGGTGAGGCGCAAATGGTTCGCGTCGCTGAAACTGTAACCGAAGTTGCCAGAGAAATTGCGATTAAGGAATGCGTCGTTACTTCCCTGGCCGTCGGTCTGGAAATAGGAGCCCGCGAGTGAATAATCGAACGCGCCGAGGAGGCCAGCTACCAAAGCGCCGCCGCGAGCGGAGGAATAGCTACCGCCTTCGGCGAAAAGATGGAGTTCGGGAATGCGCGTGGCGCCTCGATGGCTGAAGAGTTGAACAACGCCGGAGACCGCATCGGTGCCGTAGAGAGCGCTTTCGGCGCCGTGAACGACTTCGAGCTTGTCAATGTTGTCAAAGGTTTGGCTGGAAAGATTGAGAAAGCCGCCCGGCTCGTTGAGAGGCGTGCCGTCAACGAAAAACTTGGTGAAATTGGAGTTGCCACCATCGAGGAAGAAAGTGGTGAGACCTCCTTCGCGGCCGGTGCGAGCGATGGCGGCGCCCGGAAGAGTGCCGAGAGCATCCGCTAGCGAGACGAGCTGGCGCTGGCGGATTTCGTCTGGCATGAGGACATCGACCGGAGCGGGCGTCTGGCTGATTTCGAGAGGCTGGGAGTTGGCGGTGACCACGACATTTTCGGAGACTTGCGCGATTTCGAGCTTGACGTCGAGAGTGCGAGAGTCTGAAGCGGACAGCAAAAGAGAAAATTCGCGAGGGACGAAAGAGGTACGTTCGAAACGAATCCGGTAGGGGCCAAAAGCCAAAACTACAGTGTAGGCACCGTCTGCGGCCGTGGAAGTTGAAGCCGTGGGTACTGCAGCGTTTTCAGGTTGAGCCGTGATTTTTACGCCCGCGATGGTGTAGCCGGAAGCGTCGGTAACGCGGCCGGACAGATGGGCATCCGTGGAATTGCTTTGCGCTTGCAAGGAAAAGCTGAGTACAGAAACTGCGAAGAGAAGAAAGGCAGTTCGAAGAAGAGTCATATTCATTTGATCCTCCGCTCCCTCTCGCGCGGGAGTTGAAGGTTGACCAGTGCGATCAAAAGGAATCGTACGGCTGCGAACTTCGCCGGTCTCCTGGCTTGGCGGTAGCTCCGGCCCTTTCGAATCAGGACCGTTGCGGGACCTTCCCGCGGAGTCGCCCAGCGATGGAGCGACTGGCCGCAGTGGCCCACGCATACACTGAATCCGCCCTACAGTCGCGCGGCGGCGACGGCTTTTCTTGAATTGGCGATCAGATTTCGCTAAGACAACATTCGCGAAATCAACAATTCAAGTGCAACCGCTGATGCGGTTGCCCGTCTTCCCGAGCACGAAGTTCGCGGTTATTGTGGTCTGCAGCACGGGGCCGCAGGGTCGGGGTTAACGAGAAGAAGGGCGAACTAAAGTTCGCCCCTACACTACGTTCCAGCTAGAACGGTGACGCGCGGCCGGCCGGAGGAGCCAAGCTCCACGGTAAGCGGCGTCTGGAAAACCTGTTCGAGCAATTCGCGCTGATAAATGTTTATGGGCGGACCGACACGCAAGCAACGGCCGCGCTGCATCAAGACGACTTGATCAGCATATTCGGCGGCGAGATTCAGCTCGTGCGTGACGACGATGACGGTGTAACGATTTGCAGCGGCGAGACGGCGGAGAGCATCGAGCAAACCGATCTGCGCGGCGATATCGAGATGGAGAGTGGGTTCATCAAGCAGCAGCAGCAGAGGCTGCTGGGCTAGGGCGCGGGCGAGAATGACACGCTGCTTTTCGCCGCCGGAAATCTGGTCCATCCAGCGATCGCTGAGATCGGTGGCCCCCACCTGGGCGAGAGCATTCTTGGCGATGATGACGTCGTCTTCGGATTCAAAACGCAGCGAGCGGCCATGAGCATGCCGGCCCTGAAGGACAAATTCCCAGGCGCGGGCGGGAAAAAGCAAACGGCTCTCTTGCTGGACGACGGCGATGCGCTGCGCGCGGGTGCGAGGAGTAAGCGAGTGAGTGACGAAGCCGTTGAGCAAAATGCGCCCGGAGAGAGGCGCAAGTTCACCGGAGACTAATTTCAGCAATGTGGACTTGCCGCTGGCATTGGGGCCAAGAATGGCCACTATTTCGCCGGGTCGGGCCTGAAAGCTGGTTGCCTCCAGCGTGAAGAGCGGAGCTTGCGCGGGATTCGCGGAATAGGCATAGCTGACTTGCTCGACACTCAGGCGTATTTCGTTGGCCAGGCGGCCAGCTTCGGCAAGATGCCGCGCGTGAGAGGAACCAGGGCTCATGCGAGCCGCCTACGAAGGAGGTAGATGAAGAGCGGAGCGCCGACCACGGCGGTCACGGCGCCGACGGCGAGTTCGTTGGGTGCAACCACAGTGCGCGCCAGAGTGTCCGCGAAAACAACAGCAATGGCGCCGCCGATCGCGGCTGTCGGCAACAGAGTGCGATGGTCTGACCCGAAGATGAGGCGCATCACATGCGGAACGATCAGACCAACGTAACCGATGGCGCCGCTGACGGAGACGGCCAACCCGGTTAACAAAGACGCCGCAATGTAAACGACCAGACGAATGCGCGGAACGTCCACGCCAAGGTGCATGGCTTCTTTTTCTCCGGCGAGAAGCAAGTTCAAATCGGAAGCGGTGGTGTAAATCGCACCAGAGGCAGCGATGAACCCGATGCCAAGAAACCAATAGACGCTCTTCTGCAGAGGAGTAGACAGATCGCCCATCAGCCAGAAGGAGAGACCACGGAGATTTCCCGTGAGAGTGCTCATGAGGAACATGATGATGGCGGAAATGAAAGAGGCGGTGATGACACCGCCGAGGAGAAGAGTGGTGCTGTCAATTTGGCCCTCGCGGCGACCGAGAAAATAGACGGCGGCGACGGTGGCGGCAGCACCAAGAAACGCACCGAGAGGAGTCAGCAATGCCGCGAATACCGGAGAGAGGGTGAGGTGGGGCTCGAGGATGAGCGCCAGGATGGCGCCGAGGCCCGCACCACTGGAAACGCCAAGGACGTAGGGATCAGCGAGAGGATTGCGAAGGAGCGCCTGGAAGCTGGTGCCGGCCACGGAGAGAGACGCACCGACAATGATTCCGAGGAGAATCCGGGGAAGGCGGATATTCTGGATGATCAGGACGTAGTCGCTGGAAATGTTGGTGCGCTGGTGCAACAAGACGTTCCATAGATCGCGGCCAAGAGCATAGAGAGAAACAGGGACAGCGCCAAATTTAATGGCAATGACGACAACAACGAACAAAATCAGGAGCAATGCGAAGCATTGCAGGAGGAGGCGCCGGAGCGTCAGCGGGCGCATGCGCGGCCTCCGGGAACAGTGTCGCTGCTGCGCAGTACGCCGGAAAGCATAGAAAATGCCGAATGGGGAGGCTGAACCGGCGGCAGAGGCATCTTTTCGTTCTTGTCTTTTTCGGTTTTTTCTTTATCCATTTTCTCCTTGGCAGGTTTCTCGTTGAGGTTTTCCGGTTTTTCAACAAAGGCTTCGGGATGAAGCTGCCGCGCAAGCTCTTCAATTGCGGCGACGATGCGCGGGGCCGGCCGGTTCACGGCGTCACTAATCACGGCGTAGCGGCGATTGGTGACGGCTTCCAGGATGCGCCAGCCAGGAAGAGTAGACAGGGCTTCGAGGCCCGGAGGAGCTGTTTCAGAATGCGAGGCCGCAAAGACGAGATAGTCAGGTTGCAGACGAGCGGCTTCTTCAAGGCTGATCTGCGGCCAGTCCTGCTCAGCATCAACGATGGAGACGGCGCCTGCATAGCGGAGCGCGTCGGCGATGAAAGTGTGCTTGCCAACGGAGATGAGCGGCTGGTGCCATACAACAAAGAGAACACGCTCTGCAGGAGAAGACGCAAGACGTTGCCGCAGAGCGGCAAGCTGATGTTCCATTTCGGCGGCGACCGACGCACCGACGTCTGGAACGCCCAAGAGGTCGGCGAGCTTTTTCGATGAAGCGATGATGTCATTGACGGAGTGAGGGTCGGTGGCGTAGGAAGGGATTCCCAGGTTATCCAGAGCGTGGACGGTTTCAAGGCGGTTCAGACCTTTAGTCACGAGGACGAGATCGGGATGGAGAGCGGCAATTTGCTCCAGGCTTGGATTGATTGCGCCGCCGACCTTGGTTTTTTTCTGGGCATCGGGCGGGTAGTCGCAGAATTCCGTGTCGCCGACGAGACGGTCCTGCACGCCGAGAGCATAGACCGTTTCGGTGAGGCTTGGAGCCAGGGACACGATACGGCGAAGAGGTTGCGGAATGCGCACAGAGCGGCCGGTTTCATCGGTGACTTCACGGTAGACCGGAGAGGCGGGAGACGAATGGAAAGCACCTTGCGCGCGGGAGGGCGCTGCGCCGAGCAGCAAAGCAGCCGCAGCAAAAATCATTCTTCGCAAAAGTTGGTTGGTTAACTTCACAAATCTCCCACGGCGAGGAAACTTCCATTGTCCAACAAAAAAGCCCCACGAGACACCTAAGGGGCTTCCGGCATTGCCCTTTCTCGCGAAGAGCGCGGCCCTCTGCGGCACGGAAGGGTGGCCTGGCTTACGGCTCTTGAGCCGATCACAGTGGCGGGACCGCGGCCGATTCACACGGCCTTCCCCGCTTCCCCTGCCTGCAAATTGAATTTTGAGTGTAAGCCGCACCCGCGGGAGTGTCAATGCGGGACCGAAACATGCGGGACCGAAAACACTAGTGAAAAAACGGCGTGCTCAGCGGTTTTTCCAGTTGGGCTTGCGCTTTTCCACCAGGGCGCGCAGACCTTCCTGCGAATCCTCAAGGCGGTAGAGCTCATTCAAGAAAATGTTCATCGAATGCTTGAGGCCGTCGCGCAGGGACAGGCCCATGCCGCCGAGAATGGCTTTTTTCGCCATCGTGAGCACCGGGCCGGAGTGGCCGTTAATACGGCCAACGAGATCGTTTACCGTTTTTTCGAGCTGGGCCTCCGGGACGAGACGATTCACCATGCCGAGTTCCAAAGCGCGTTCGGCGGTCACGGGCTCACCGGTCAGAACAAGCTCGAGGGCGATCTTGGGCCCGACGAGAAACGGAAGAATTGTGGAAGCAAGCGGGGGGAAGACGCCGATGCTGATTTCGGGCTGCGCGAACCGGGCTTTCGGCGTGGCAATCACGAGATCTCCGAACGCGGCGAGTTCCGCGCCGCCGCCGATCGCCGGTCCGTTTACCACGCACACGACAGGCTTGCCCACTTCCAGCATCCCCGAGAACGCCGCGTGGAATGCATCCAGCATTTGAAACACACGTTGTGAGGTATATTCGCCAATGTCGATTCCACCGCAGAAGACCTTGCAAGCGGAATCGAGAACGATCAACTTGACATCGTCACGCTCGCCGGCATGAGTGATTCCACCGGCGATTTCGCGGAGCATGGCTTCGTTGAGGAGATTGTGCTCCGGACGGTTGAGGGTCATCTTGGCAACGCCGGCCTCAATGCGGAACTTCACATGCTCAAATTGCTCCGGTTTGCGCCGTTCCGGTTGCGCAGTGAAGTCTTGGGTGTCGACTGGCTCAATCATCTCTTTGCGCTCCTGAGCTGGTATTGCCCTTCTGGGCTCGAGAAAATTGGAGAATGTGGCTAAATCCGATGCTAGCACGGCGCCGCGTCGCATTAACGATGGGGAAGGCTCATGGTGCGCAAATAGTTTGCAGGCCCGGAAGGACAGGTTCAGAAGAAAGGCGTGGGAGTTATGGCCACGGAAAAAACTTTTGCGGTGATAGCCAGTTTCTTCTTGTGGATATCCGGGCAACGGTTATTCTTTGCATTGGCCCAAAGTGGGAGCGAAAGAGAACACGCGGAGCAATTCACAAGAATGCATGCATACGATGCTGCGCCCCAGGAACGGACGGCGGTAGCGGTCCGAATGCGCGAACCGCCAGATGCGGATGGATTCCCTTCTTCGTCTTCGTGGGAGCTTTTGGCCCCACTGCACTTCGATACCGACTGGCAAGGCAAGAATGCCGATCCTGAAAGAGCGACGGAAGTACGGCTATTGTGGAGGCCGGAGTTCCTTTTTGTGCGATTTCACGCGCGGTTTCGCGGGATCACGGTTTTTCCGGATGCCGAGCCCAATGGCCGCCGCGACCAGCTCTGGGACCGCGACGTCGCGGAAGTTTTCGTGCAGCCCGATCCCTCTCAGCTCCGTCGATATAAGGAATTTGAAGTGAGTCCAAACGGATTTTGGATCGATCTGGATATCGCACCGGGCGAAAAACACGACTTGAAGAGCGGTATGCGACGGCGCGTTGTTTTGAACGAAGCCGCCAAGACCTGGGTCGCGGAGCTTGCGCTGCCAATGAAATGCCTCGTAGCACACTTCGATCCCGCAGTTAGCTGGAAAGTGAATTTCTACCGCGTCGAAGGAAGGACTGAGCCGCGTTTCTACTCCGCATGGCAGCCTACGCGAACGCCTGCGCCTAATTTCCACGTTCCAGAAGCGTTTGGAGAATTGGTGTTCGCGCAGCGTCCCTTGCGGCGAAAGTAGCGGGCTTGTCCGAGTCCCGCTCCAGATCAAGGTGGCGTCCCTCTTGATTTTTCCCTATGCTTTTGCCCGTGAAAAGAACCCTGTATTTCGGATATTTGGTAACCAGGCGATACCTCCGAGCACTTTTGTTTCTTATTTCTGTTGTCGTGGTTTTTTGCGGTGCCTTGGCGGTGCTCGCTCGCCCACAGCAAGCGGCCAAGGAAGCTGGTCCCGCCGTCACAACAGTTGCGCCTCCGAACTGGTGGGTGGGACTCACGCCGGAAGTAATGCTATTGCTTTCGGGGCACGATCTGGAAGCAACGCACGTTGCTTGCAACCTGCCCACACTTCGCGTGTCTCGCACCCAGGCGACAGCGGGCGGAAACTATCTCTTTGTATGGCTGAAGATCGGATCGGATACGAAATCGGGTACCGCCATCTGCCGAATTACCGCGCCGAAGGGAACAACATCGTTCGAGCTTCCGATCGCGGCCCGCGCTCCGGCGCTGGGAAAGTTTCAAGGGCTATCGCCGGATGACGTGATGTATCTGATCATGCCGGACCGCTTTGCTAACGGCGACTCGACGAATGATGAGCCTGCTGAAGCGCCGGGTTCGCACAATCGTTCAAAACCACGCGCGTACCACGGCGGCGACCTCCGCGGGATTCAAAATCACCTGCCCTATTTGAAGGATCTTGGCGTGACCACGCTCTGGCTCACACCTATCGTGAAAAATGGAGCCGCACAGGACTACCACGGATACGGCGCCGTGGACCTCTATGCCGTCGATGCACATCTGGGAGCGCTGAAGGATTATGTGGAACTCGTCGCAGCCGCGCACAAGCAGGGGATGAAGATTTTTTTTGACATTGTGCCGAATCACGTCGGACCGAAACATCTCTGGGTTGCGAATCCGCCGCTGCCCGATTGGTTTCATGGCACGCTACAGCACCACATCGATTCCTTTTCGCCACTGAAAGGCAATTTTTATGGCAAGGCGGGCGATCAGGCCACCGGAAACGATCCATTCGAATCGTTGATTGATCCTCATGCATCAATGCGCATGAAACGAAATCTTACGGAGGGCTGGTTCTTCGGAATCCTGCCGGACCTGAACACGGAGAACCCGCTGGTCGAACAATATCTTGTGCAGAACAGCATCTGGTGGGCGGAAACCTGCGGGCTGGACGGATACCGCGTCGACACGTTTCCCTACGTGGGCCGGAAGTTCTGGGCGACCTGGCACGCGGGATTGCGGAGGTTGTATCCAAACCTGACGACAGTCGGAGAAGTGTTTCATCCCGATCCGAGCGTGACGTCGTTTTTCGCGGGCGGAGTGAGACGCTACGACGGTATTGACAGCGGACTCTCCACGGTCTTCGACTTTCCGATGTTTTTTGCGTTGCGCGAGGTGCTTCTGCGGAATGCACCCACGGGCCGTATCGCGGACGTGCTGCGGCACGATGCGCTGTATCCCCATCCGGAAGGGCTCGTTCCATTTTTTGCGAATCATGACGTGCCGCGATTCGCGAGCGCCGAAGGCAGCACTCTCGCGAAGCTGAGGCTGGCGTTCGGACTCACGCTCACGCTGCGAGGCATTCCGGAGATTTACTACGGAGACGAGATCGGAATGCCGGCAGGTAGGGATCCAGACAACCGGCGCGACTTCCCCGGCGGATGGATTGGCGACAAGAACGATGCCTTCACGCAAGCGGGGCGAACGAGAGATCAACAGGAGATTTTCGCTTACGTGCAGGCGTTGCTAAGGCTTCGGCGCGAGCACGCCGCTCTGCACAGGGGCCAGTTATGGCATTTGGCTTCCGATGAATCATCTTACGTTTTTGCGCGCGAATCCGACGAAGAACTCCTTGTCGCCGCGTTCAACAACGCCGAACAGCCGCGGGAGCTTCACATTTCATTGACGGATACGCCCGTGCAGAAAGCGTCGGCAATCGAACTTCTCTTCGGCGATGCGAAGGCCGAGTTGACTGGAAGAGAAATCCACCTCACGCTGCCGGCGCAATCCTTCTCTATTTTTTCTTTGAACTAGGCCGAGACGGATGCGGCTCTAGAACGCGAGCCGAACGGTCCAATTCCGTGCAGCGTCCGGCACGGTGAGCGTGACGGAGTGAGCGAGGCCATCGTAGCGCCATTCGCGCGTGACCTGATCTCCGATGCGAACTTCCTTGGGCGCAACCGTCGTGCCGACCAATCGCAGTTCAGCGCTGTTCCACCAAGGATGGTAGGCAATTTTCTCGGTGTTGCTTGTCACGGTCACGGAGCCATTCGAAACCTGGCAGGAATAGTTCACGCGCAGAATCTCGCCCTTCTGATACGCGAACGTGTGCCCGTCATCCTGATAGAGTGTTCCACGGCAATCAGAGTCTGATGCGCTGCTAGGCAGATAGACGCGCAATTGGAGTGGCCCCTTTGGCTTCTCCTCCGTGGATTGCACCAAGGGCTGCATCGGCACAATGGCTCCGGCGCGTACATAGAGAGGCATCTCGTCGAGGCGCGGGTGCAGCGATAGCTTTTCCTTGCTCGATAGCTTCGTGTTTGTCCAGAAGTCGTACCACTCGCCGGGCGGGAACGAAATTTCTTCGGCATCCACCATTTCCGTGGTCACCGGCGCGGCAAAAAAATCCCGTCCAAATAGAAAATCTCGATTGTCTCCGTAGAAATCCGAGGCGTGCGGATATTCGAGGAACACAGGGCGCATCAACGGCAATCCCGTGCGCGAGGCCTCTTCGATGCCAGTATAAAGATACGGCATCAACATATAGCGCAGCTCCATGTATCTGCGGCGAATGGCCTCATGCTCCGGGCCGTGCACCCACGGCTCCTGGTCCGCCGTACCCTTCGCGGTGTGATCGCGATAAATGGGATTCAACGCTCCGACCTCGAACCAGCGCGTCAACAGGTCAGCCGTTGGTGAACCCGCAAAGCCTCCGATGTCATCGCCAATGAGCGGGAAACCGGAAATCCCCATACTTAAGAGCATCGGCGTGCTCATCTTCAGATGATTCCAGGTGCTGCTGTTGTCGCCCGTCCAGGTGGCTGAATAGCGCTGGGCGCCGGAGTACGCGGCGCGCGTGAGGACGAAAGGCCGTTCGTTCGCCTGCAGTTTGCGCAACCCGTCGTATGTGGCGCGTACGTTCTGCATCCCGTAAATATTGTGAATAGCGCGATGGTCAAGTGTGGTTCCATCGTCGAGACGGTGCACGACATCGAGCGGCATGGTTTTATCGGCGCGCAGGAACAGCGCTGGCTCATTCATGTCATTCCAGAAGCCCGCCGCCCCCATGCCGACGAAGTCCTTGTAGAGTCCGCCCCACCAGTCCCGCACGCGCGTCAAAGTAAAATCTGGAAAAACACTTTCGCCGGGCCAAACCGTGCCGACGAAAACGGATCCGTCAGGATTCTTCACAAACACATCGTTCTTCATTCCCGAGTCGTACGGAGCATATGCGTGGTTGGGATCTTTCTTGATGTGAAGGTCGGTGATCAAAATCGTGTGCATTCCCTGAGCACGGAAGTCGGCGATCATTTTCTCGAAAGTCGGGAAGTATTCCCGGTTGATCGTGAAAGGCGCGTTGCCCTGCTGATAGTCGATGTCGAAGTAGATGGCATCGGCAGGTATTTTTTTCTCACGAAGCGTCTTGACTATTTCTCGCGCTCGCGATTCCGGATAGTAAGAATAGCGGCATTGCTGGTAGCCGAGGGTCCAAAGCGGCGGCAGCGGAGAACGTCCCGTCAGGGCGGTGTATTCTTCGATGATTTTCTTGGGATCGGGTCCAGCAATGAAGTAGTAGTTCAACTCGCCGCCTTCGGCGCCGAAGGAAAAATAATCTTGCGACTCTTTGCCAAAATCGAAGACGCTTCGATAGGTGTTGTCAAAGAAAAGGCCGTAGGCGAGGCCATTGCGCAAACCAATGAAAAAGGGAATGGTCTTATACAAAGGGTCCGACGACTCCTGCCAGCCAAATTCATCGGTGTTCCAGTCTGTAAAGGCGCGGTTCCGGCGGTTCATGGGGCCGGCTTTGTCACCTAGCCCAAAATAATTTTCGTCCGCGGGCATTTTCTTCCAGGCGTGAACGCGCCGCCCGTTCCAGGCCATTGGCAGGTTTGGTTCGTCGGCAAGGAGAACGTTCCCCGCAGGATCACAGAAATTGATCAGCAATGGCGACCGCTGAATAGTGGCGACTACGTTCCCTGCGGCGATTTTTAATTCCGTCTGGTTTTCTTCGAATTTGACTGCCGGCGGCTCGGGCGATTCGATCACGGCCCAGGAAAAGTCCTTGGGAAAGGTACCGTTCGGAGCGACGCGCACACGGAACACGCCATCACGGAATACGGTGAGGCGCACTTTTGCCGTGCCGGCAGTAAGCTCGACACCATCTTTCAACTTTTCGACGCGCTGAACTTTGCCAAGGTGTTGCCAGCCTTGCGCGACCGCAAGTCCACCTCCGAAAACGGAGGCGAATAGTCCAATTCCGAGGCGCCGAGCAAACCTTGTCATATCCATCCTCCCTGGAAGAACAGAAAAGTGAAGAGCGATCAGGTGAGTTTCCTAATTGCGCAGAAATGATCCGGCCCCGACCCGTCGTATCAAGCTGCGAGCCACTGTTCGAAAAACGCAGACGCCTTTGCACCTTCGATTCGGCGTCTTACCGCATCCATCACGCGACAACGCACCGATCCACGACGCTCGTGGAAACCAACCCAATACGGCAGATGCAAGGCGCAATCCATGGGAGTGATTTCAAGACGAGCGTCGCGAATCTTGAAAAAACCCTGCTGGAAAATGACCCGCAAGACTTTATCGCGCAACAGTTCCGCAGCGCGCTCTTCGGCCAGCGCCGCGGTCAGCCGGTTGCGCCCCTCCAATGCCAGCAAGTCGCGTTCAACCGGGATACGAGGAAATTCGAACAGGTCCAGCGAACCGTCCACGGCATCGATGGCAAAAAGCCGCGCCGGCGCGCCCACGCATTTCACCTGGAACAAGAAATAGGGAACGTAGGCGTCGGCGATTCGCCGCAGAGGGCCGCTGCGCATTCGCCAATAGAGCGCAGACAAGCGGGTGCCGGAAAATGCGCGCACGGCCTCTTCCTGTGTCACGTTTGGCTTCAAAACGCGGATTGCGCTTGTACCCATCGAGTCGGCTCTTCGCTCGCTCCTATCGGAAATAAATCCAGAGTCCCACGACAGTGGCCAGCAACATCAGGCTAAAGACAACGTTGATGGCATGCTCCGTAGGCGTCTCGAACGCGGGCTTGCGCTGGGGTATGCCGACGGCAATGGTTTCCATTTTGTCACCCACAGTTGCGAAGGTCAGACCTGCAAGGCGTTTGCGGTCTGGCGCCGGCGTCATCAAGCTCACCCCAATCAGCACAACGGAACAAACCACGAACATGAAAATCGCGTAATGCAGAAAGTTCATGTCGATGAGCCAGCGCGCGGCCGGTGAATCAAAGTGGCCGCCGCTGGCGCGATCGGCAAGTTCCATGACAAAACGCGCGGCGCCCATAACGAAGCCGGTAAGCAGTGAGGCGATGGCGCCGGAGCCGTTAAGGCGAGGCCACAGGATTCCCAGGATGAAACAGGCGGAAATTGGCGGGCTGATATAGGCTTGGACGCTTTGCAAGTAGATGTAGAGCTGGCTGCTGATGTAGTGGATGAAGGGCACCCAGAGCAGGCCTAGCAGAACCATGACGCCCGTCGCCACTCGGCCAAAATTCACCAACTGCTTCTCGGAAGCTTGCGGACGGAGCTTCTTGTAAAAATCAAGAGTGACGAGCGTGGAAGCCGAGTTAAACACGGAGCTCATCGCCCCCATAACCGCCGCTAGCAATGCCGCCATGACCAGGCCAACGAGTCCGACTGGCAAAAGGTTGAGGACGAGCGTGGGGTAGGCGAAGTCCGGCTTTTTCACTTGTTCAGGAAAGAGCGCAAAAGCGATGATGCCGGGCAGAACCAGCATGAATACGGGCAGGATTTTCAGGAAGCCGGCGAATATCGTTCCGGCTTTGGCGTGACCCTCATCCCGTGCCGATAGCACGCGCTGCACGATCACCTGGTCGGTACACCAGTACCAAATGCCAAGGATCGGCGCGCCAAAAAAGATGCCGGTCCACGGGAAGTTCGAATCCGAGGAAGGCTTTATCATGTGGAAATAATCGGGAGGGACCATGGTGCGGAGATGTTCCAAGCCGCCCACGCGTCCCAGACCAATGATTGTAAGGGCAACCGCGCCAGTGATGAGGATCAGAGTCTGCACCGTGTCTGTGTAGATGACCGCGGCCAATCCGCCGGCGACGGTGTAAATGCCGGTGGCAATGACCAAAACAACGGCCGTCTCCCATAGCTTCCAGCCGGCCACGCGCTCGAGCACGACGCTCGCAGCGTAAAGCTGCACAGAAATCTTCGTGAAGATGTAAGCGATGATGGAAATCCCCGCCAGGTAGACAGCGCATTGGCGGTTGAAGCGGCGTTCCAGGAATTCCGGCATGGTGAATACGTTTGAGCGCAGGTAAAAGGGCACGAAAACCCAGCCGAGAATCAGCAAGATCAGGCACGCCAGCCACTCGAAGTGTCCGACCGCGAGTCCGGACGAGGCGCCCGTACCGGAGAGGCCGATGAAGTGCTCCGTGGAAATATTCGATACGAACAAGGATGCGCCAATGAAAAACCATCCTATGTCGCGGCCCGCGAGGAAATAATCCTCAGAAGTGCGTTCCTTTCTGGCAAAGTACATGCCAATGCCGAAGACGATGGCGAAATAGACTCCGATTATCACAAGATCGACGGTTGCGAGCGCTCGGTGGGTTACCGCGACAGAAGATGCGAACAGCATCCGTGCCTCCTTGGCGCCGCGGTCGTGAAACCGGCCCCGGCGTACGGCCTCAATGAGACTCCAGCCACTCCTGCGAACTGGGCGTGGCCGTACTTGCTAAGAACGTCGTTTCTGTCTTGTGCCAGCCAAGCCCCTGGGGAAAGTTTGTGAAAATTGGTGACTGCGAAGTCTATAACAGGCGTATTCCAGTCTCAATGCTAGATTCAATGACGCGACCGGTATGAGCCGCGAGGATATTCCCGCTGATGGAATCCCCCGCGTAGTTGCGGCGGTTTCCTACAGTCGCACCGTATAATCGGTGAGCTGCGACCAGATCAAACGAGAACGTGGGCCGCTCGCAAATTCACATGCCGATTCTTTCTCTGCAAGAGGTCTCAAAAGACTATTTGACGGACGGCCGGGCCGTGCATGCGCTCAGCGATGTTTCCCTGAATGTTGAGCGTGGCGAATTTGTGGCGCTTGTAGGACGCAGCGGCTGCGGAAAGTCCACGCTGCTCAATCTGGCAGGTGCAATGGATTTTCCTACTTCGGGCAAGGTGTTTCTGGACGGAGTTTCTACGTCGTCGCTGAAAGATAGCGGCTTGACGCAGTTGCGTCGCGAGAGGGTCGGCTTCATTTTTCAGTCGTTTCAATTGCTGCACACGCTGACGGTATTCGAGAACGTGGAGCTGCCGTTGCTCCTCTCCGGGAAGCCAAATCCGCGCCAAGCGGCACGGGAGAGGCTTGCCTGGGTGGAACTTGAAGGACTCGGCGATCGCTATCCCCACCAGCTTTCCGGCGGGCAGATGCAGCGTGTGGCGATTGCACGCGCGCTCATCCATTCACCAAGTATCCTGCTGGCTGACGAACCCACCGGCAATCTCGACACCACGACGGGCAGCTTGATTCTTGAGTTGCTCCGGCGCCTTACGCGGGAGCAAAACACTGCGACGATTATGGCAACTCACAGTCCGGAGGCCGCGTCGCTGGCGAACATGCTCGTTCGGTTGCGTGACGGAGAAATTCAAGAGATTACGCGGCGCTGAAAATGCCTCTCCTCGTGCTCTTTTACCGATTGATGGTACGCCCGCTCTTTCGAGAGCCGGTGCGGAGCTTGCTGACGATCCTGGCGATCGCTTTGGGGGTCGCGGTTGTGCTGGCCATTGATCTTGCAGGCGGGGCGGCCACTGGTTCGTTCCGGAGTTCGATGGAAACGCTGGCCGGAGATAACCATCTGGAACTCGTCACCGCCGGAGGCGTACAGGAAAATGTGGTTGGCACGCTGGCGACGCTGCCTTATTCGATTCGAGTCTCGCCGCGCATCGAAGACTACGCGGTGATAACGAATACCAAGAAGTCGCTACCTCTCATCGGGCTGGATCTTGTCGTAGAAGCCAGCGACCTCGCGCAAAATGAATCACAAAAAACTGCGGGATCCCAGACGCCAGATGTTTCGGAACAGATGTTGGAGTACCTGGGAGACCCGGACAGCATTTGGGTTGGTTCGAGCCTCGGGTATAGAGCAGGCGACCGCGTCCAGTTGCTCATCAACGATCAGGTTCATGGCTACACGGTCCGTGGCGTCTACGCCGATTCAAACGGCAACGAATCCGCCATTGTGATGGACCTCACAGCTGCCCAACATGCTCTGGCGCGCTTTGGCCGCGTCGACCGCATCCTGCTGAAAGTACCGCAGACTCCGAGCCTAGAAGAGTGGCAACAGCGATTGCAGACCGTGCTTCCCGCTGGCGTGGAAATTCGTCCACAGGGCACGGGCACGAACGAGAATCGCCGCATGCTGGCGGCTTTCCGGTGGAATCTGCGGCTCTTGAGCTACATTTCTCTTGTTGTCGGCGCTTTTCTTATTTACAACACGATTTCCGTCTCAGTTGTTCGCCGCCGCCCAGAGATAGGAATCGTCCGCGCCCTGGGCGCCGGCAAGCGTGTCATTCTCTCGGCATTTGTTGTCGAAGCTGCATGCCTCGGGTTTGCGGGCGCCCTAATCGGCCTGCCCCTCGGTCGGTTCATGGCAACTGGAGCGGTTCGATTGATGTCCGCCACGGTGGAATCGCTTTACGTAAGCAGCCGCCCAGGAATTATTGAGCTGGACACGGCATCCGTTTTCCTTGCGTTCGCAATCGGCGTAGGGGTTGCGGTCGCATCGGCTTATTCACCAGCGCGCGAGGCCTCCACGGTCTCACCGGTCGAGGCGATGGCGCGCGGCCGGCGGGAATATAATGTGCGCGTCCAAAAAGGCAGAGACTTATGGATGGCTGTTCTGCTCGGTTTGGCCGCAGCCGCGGTTTCTCGCGCTCCTGCGGTCGCCGGCAAGCCATTGCTGGGCTATCTCGCCGCGATCCTGCTGGTGGTTGCATCGGCGCTGACAATCCCTGCATTCGTACATACTCTGACGTCGCTTTCTTCCAAACTTCTTGGCAAGCTTCTCGGCGTGGAAGCGATGCTTGCCTCGCGCAGCCTTGCGGCCTCCCTGCGTCGAACTTCTGTTCTCGTCGGCGCGCTTTCAACCGCCATTGCGATGATGACGGCGGTCGGCATCATGGTCGGCAGTTTCCGTCAGACCGTCGTTATTTGGATGGGCGACCAGTTGCCGGCCGATCTCTATCTTCGTCCCGCTGGTTCGGCAGCCGCAGACCGCCATCCAACGCTTTCTCCTGGTTTAGCGGAAGAGATTGCGAAATTACCAGATGTGGTGGCGGTTGATCGCCTGCGCGCTTACGAGATCAATTTTGAGAACATGCCGGCTACGCTCGCTTCGGCGGACCTGAACGTCCTGCGCTCCTATCATAATTCCGATTTTTTCTCCGGCCGTCCCAAGGAACAAGTCCTCGCCGAACTGCGCGATTCGAATACCGTGATCGTGAGCGAGCCATTTACCTACAAACATCATCTGAAGGCCGGGGATTCCTTGACGCTTTCGCTTGGCCAAACACGGGCGTCTTTCCGCATCGCCGACGTCTATTACGATTACGCCAGCGAGCGCGGCAGTATTCTAATGGATCGCAAGACCATGCTGCGGTATTTGCCCGATCCCGCCCCTTCGAATCTCGCTATTTATGTTTCTTCGGATGCACAAATGGGCGTTGTTCGAGCTGAAATCGAAAAAGCCGTCGCTGGCCACTGCGTCCTGATGTTTTCGAACCGGGACTTGCGCGCTGAAGCCATCCGTATTTTTGACCGTACCTTTGCCATCACCTACGCTTTGGAAGCGGTCGCGGTCATTGTCGCGGTGATGGGGATTGCCGGAGCACTTCTTGCTCTGGTGATTGACCGCCGCCGCGAGCTTGGCCTTCTTCAATTTCTCGGCGCAGCCACGGGGCAAGTTCGCAAGCTGATTCTCGTCGAAGCCGGTTTGCTTGGGATTCTTGCCAATCTCGCTGGTCTCGCGCTGGGTTTTGCGCTGTCGCTCATCTTAATCTATGTAATTAACAAACAGTCGTTCGGTTGGACGATCCGGTTTCACTGGCCAGTCGTAGTTCTTCTTGGCGCATTGACGGTCGTGTATGCAGCGACCGTGCTTGCGGGGCTTTATCCCGCAGAAGTCGCGGTGCGCTTGAATCCAGTCGAGGTCGTCCATGAAGAGTAGGCTCGCGCCTATTGCAGCCGCGCTCTTACTCTGGCAGCCTTTTTCGGCGCAATACCGTACAGCCTTGCCGGGATACCGCTACGAATTCCCCCGCGATCATTTTAATCATCCGGATTATCAGACCGAATGGTGGTACTACACGGGAAATCTGAAATCGGCAGACGGACGGCGGTTCGGATTCGAACTGACTTTTTTTCGGCAAGGAATCAACCGCGATCCTGCGAAGGCCACCACGTGGGATGTGAAAGATCTCTACCTTGCGCATCTCGCGCTGAGCGATCTGGACGGTGGTAAGTTTTATCACGCCGAAAGAATAAACCGATCCGGCCCAGGGATGGCCGCGGTGAGCGAATCGCTCGGCCGCATATGGAATGGCAATTGGCAGAGTCAATGGCATGACAACGACCAGGTGCTAAGGGCGTTCGACAACCGTTTTCAATTGCAGTTGACGCTGCACCCGGAAAAACCTCCTGTCATTCACGGTAAAAACGGCGTCAGCCAAAAAGCAGACGGACCGGGCCGCGCCTCACACTATATTTCTCTCACGCGCCTTGCGACTTCCGGTGCGATCGAACTGAGCAAGAAGAAATTTGAAGTGAGCGGCACCAGTTGGATGGACCATGAATTCTTCACGCACCAACTCGAGACCGACCAAACTGGCTGGGACTGGCTGAGCCTGCAACTCGCGGACAATACGGAGTTGATGCTCTTTCACATTCGACGCAAAGACGGTTCGGTTGATCCCCACTCGGCCGGAACATACGTAGACACAAACGGAAAGACAACTCATCTTCGCTCGGATGAGTTTACCTTGCAGCCAGCCGGCGAAATTTGGGCAAGCCCGATTACGGGCGCGCGCTATCCCATCCATTGGAGAGTCACCATTCCCAAATTGAGCATCGAGATAGAAGTGAAGACTCCCCTCGAATCGCAGGAATTGACTGGCAAATCGCCGTTCGCTCCAAACTATTGGGAAGGTGCGATCGTTCTCACTGGCCGGCGCGGCCAAGAGTCAGTGAGCGGGGAGGGCTATCTGGAAATGACCGGCTACGACCGCCCCGTTCAGTTTGCGAAATAGAATAACGGTCGCCCACCAACCGGAGTAGGCTGACTCATACCTTGCGCTTCTACAGGTTCTGTGTTAGATAGGTAGAAGGCGGAGGCATGTTATGGTAGAGAAATCCGATCTCCCGCAAGGCACTTTGGACTTGTTGATTCTGAAAGTTATCGCACTCGGCCCGGTGCACGGGTACGCGATCGCGCAACGCCTGGAACAGGTGTCGCGAGGGGTGGTGCAGGTTCCGCAAGGTTCGCTTTATCCGGCGTTGCACAGGCTCGAAAACCGCGGGCTTCTTGCCGCAGATTGGGAGGAAACCGAGAGCGGCAGAGAAGCAAAGTTCTATCGGCTGACGAGAAAGGGGCGGATGCAGCTCGAGACGGAAACCGCGAGCTGGCAACGCTTGATTGAAGCTGTCGGGCTGGTCCTGAAACTGTCCGAGGGAGGTGCTGAATGAATTGGTGGCAGCGTCTTTTGCGCCGAAGGAAGATGGAAGATCAGCTCGAGAAGGAACTGGGCTTCCACCTTGACCAGCACGCAAGCGAGCTGATCGCGAAGGGCCTCTCTCCCGACGAAGCGCGTCGGCAAGCGAGGCTTGCCCTTGGCGGCCCGGAACAGGTGAAAGAAAACTGCCGCGATGCCCGCGGCACGCGATGGCTGGAAGATCTGCTGCAGGATTTCCTTTACGCCATTCGTATGCTCGGGAAGCAACCCGGCTTCGCGGCTGTCGCTCTGTTGACCCTGGCCCTTGGCATCGGCGCAACAACCGTCATGTTCACGGTCTTCAACGGCGTTCTGCTAAAGCCGTTGCCTTATCCGGAGCCTGGCAGGCTGGTCGCGGTCCACGGCCACACAGACTCGTGGAATACAGCAGTGTATGGCGAGCAGAATCTCGCCTACCTTGATTTTCTCGACGGTCAGCGGCAGAGCCGCTCTCTAGCGATGGCAGGGTTCCTCTTCAACGGGGGCATTGTAGGCGCGCCAGGAAACCCTGAGTATGCGGATCGTCGCGAAATCTCATCCAATCTCTTTTCCGTACTAGGTGTTCCAATCGAGCGAGGGCGCGCCTTCCTGCCCGAAGAGGACCAGCCTGGAGCAGCACCGGTGATCATTTTGGGCAACAGTTTCTGGCAGCGCCGCTTCGCCAACAATCCGAACGCTCTCGGTCTGTCTCTCATCCTCGATGATAAGAGTTACACGGTTGTTGGTATCGCGCCTGCGGGTTTCCGACTGGATGGCGAGGAGCCGGATGTATTTACTCCCGTGGGTCAAAACACCGCTGGATTCCTGCGAAATCGGAGGGCGCATCCCATTTGGGTTGTGGCGCGTCTGCGTCCGGGCACGAAGCTGCAGGAGGCACAATCGGAGTTAGCGGTGGTTGGACACCAGTTGGCAGGGCAGTACCCGGATTCCAACGCGGGACGCAGCTTTGTGGCAGCGCCTCTGCGTCCAGGTATTGGAGATGTCCGATCGACACTCTGGCTGCTTCTCGGCGCTGTAGGCTTGGTGCTGTTGATTGCTTGCGCCAATGTGGCTAGCCTGCTCCTGGCGCGCGCGGTTTCGCGCGAGCGTGAACTTGCAATGCGCGTAGCTCTCGGGGCGAGCAGTGGTCGCTTGATGCGCCAATGTTTGACCGAGAGTGCAGTCCTGGGACTTTCCGGAGGCGTGCTCGGTGTTCTGGTCGCAGCGGCTGGCTTCCGGCCCTTCGTGCAATTCTGGCCAGGCGTCCTGCCGCGCTCGGAGGAAGTTCAGCTCGATTGGCGAGTGCTGCTGTTTGCTTTGACCGCTTCTTTGTTGAGCGGTCTTCTGTTCGGGCTAGCGCCGGCCCTTCGCGCGCCTGTGCGGGAGGTCGAACAGACACTTCGTTCAGGAGGACGGACTCTAACCGGGAGTTCCCGCCGTCTGCACGGCACTTTTGTCAGCTCCGAAATTGCCCTGGCAGTGGTGCTCTTGGTCGCTGCGGGGATGCTGGGGCGCACTCTTCTGCGACTGTCATCGGTGAACCCCGGTGTCAACATCCGGAACGTTCTAGTCACGCGGATGGCGCTTTCGCCTGCCGCGCTTGCAAATCCCGCAAGGATACGTGCCGCATGGCAGGACGTCCTGGACCGAGCACGCCGCGTTCCGGGAGTCGAATCCGTTGCTGCGGTCGATACTTTCCCCATGCGCCAGGGAGAGAATCAATTGGGCTACTGGAACACTCCAGCTGTTCCACCTGAGAACCAGCAGCCGCTTGCGCTCGCAACCAGTGTGACCCCGGATTATCCGAAGGTTATGGGCATCCCTCTGCTAAAGGGTAGATTCTTTGATGACCATGATAGACGGGGCAGCGAGCCTGTTATCGTGATCGATGAGGTTCTCGCGCAACAAGCGTTCGGCACCGAGGAGCCTGTAGGAAAGCGCCTGTGGATTCCAGAAATGTCCGGCCCCAACTGGACAGGGAGCTCCGATCCCGTGTATGTGGTGGGTGTGGTGGGCCATGTCCGCCATTGGGGGCTTGCCCGCGACGATCAGGCGCAAGTGCGCGCCCAGTTCTACTATCCCTTCGCTCAAGTGCCAGACATGGCCTTGCGGCGCTGGTCTGAACTGATGTCCATCGCCGTACGGACCAGTATCCCTCCTCTGAATGCAGTCGAACCGCTCCGTCGCGAATTGCGAGGAGCTACTGGCGGAGCCGGTGGCGATCAAGCTCTTTACGAGGTTCGGACCTTGGAGCAACTCGCGAGCGATTCACTAGCACGGCAACGATTCTTGCTGCTGCTATTCGCTATCTTCGCCGGCCTGGCGTTGCTGCTGGCGTGCATCGGAATTTATGGCGTGCTCGCCTATCTAACCAGCCAGCGGGTACGGGAAATCGGCGTACGCATGGCGCTCGGTGCAACCACTGGCGAAGTCACACGCATGGTGCTTGGGCAAAGCCTCGGAATGATTTTCGTTGGAGTTGGCGTGGGCATACTCGCCGCTTTGGGGGCGGGGCGTCTTCTGGCGCACACCGTGGATGGAATGCAGTCCACTGGGCTGTCCACTTTCATCATTACCATTCCCATCTTGGTCGTTGCCGCCCTAATGGCAAGCTATGGGCCAGCGCGTCGTGCCAGCCGGATCGATCCAATCAGCGCCCTGCGCCAGGACTAGACCTCTATTCCGCTTGCACATGGGGCCAGCTTGCGAATGCCACATGCGAAGTTGTCCCATATTCAGCTTTCGAAAAAGCGTATCTTTAGACCATTCGAAAGTTAGTGTGGTCCGCAATCACGCTTCCAAACCCGATGATCGTAGGACCGGCCGAAATGAGAATGAAATCTACGATAGGCGAACAACCAAGTATGGCTCCCCGGTCTAGATTCGAACTAGCAACCCTTCGGTTAACAGCCTTGTGCCTGATTTTAATCACAATTATGCCGGAGCCGAGACAAATCGATGGGAATCAGCAAGTTCTAGCTAAATGGGCGTAGTCAGATTTACCTTCTCTTTGCGGTCTTTATTCACTTTTTGCCGCCATTCATCACAACTCATATGACACTAACTCGGAGCGTCCTTGCCTTGGGCGCCTACAGACGGATTCCATCCGTCCCTTGATCATGACAGCCTCTTTCACTCACAATGGCCTCGGGCCAGATGTCTAAGACTCTCAAACGCGGTGACCACGTTGAATGGAACTCTGAAGCGGGTCGAGTTCGCGGCGTTATCCTGAAGAAAGTTGTTTCCGATGTGCGATTCAAAGGCTACGTCCACCACGCCACGAAAGACGAACCGCAGTATTTCATCAAGAGTGATGAGACCGACCACATCGCCATCCACAAAGGCGCAGCACTTCTGAAGGCGCGTCCTCGGAAGAAGGCAAAGAAATTAGCGAGGATGCAAAGAACGAAACATTGAGAGCACGGTTCGAGCGGCTTCTTGCCCCTGGCGGTTCGCGTTCCAATGGCTATTCGGTTGTCATTGTAAGGGGACCTGGTCACGACCGTGCAAATCTCCTGTGCCCCTCAGAGGCGGACAGCCACCTTGCGAGGCAAAGCTCCGCCTAAAACAAGCGGCAGCTTCAAGAATCGACACACTCTAGCAACTCCTTAGTTTCGTTGGCATTACGTCAGCGCACGGTCCGCTACTTAGCTGGCCACTGGAAACAGAGGTTGTACCCGTCGGGATCGCTAACGTACAACTGCTTCATTCCGTAAGGCGCGACCTTCGGCTCCGTAGCGGCAACGCCCCGTGCGCGAAGGTGTGCGTACGCCGCATCGACATCTGGGCAACCGAAGTAAATCGCCGTATCCTCGTGAGCAGCAACGCGAGCGGGATCAGGTGCTGGCGGCCGCGCATCCTCTTCGTAAGCCGTGTTCAGCATCAACTCCACGCCATTTAGCGTGAGCAATGCCCAATCGAAACGCTCTTTCCCCGGACTCGAAGTGCTCTTCACCTGGAATCCCAGCACATCGCGATAAAACACAATGGACGCGGGCATATCGAAGACTTGCAACAGCGGCGCCATCCCACGTATTTCAATTGCCATGTCATCCCCCTCTTGGATGCCTATGATATCGCTCCCAACACAGGCTACGCTAAAATGAACTCTAGAATGGTGAAGTGAACTCTAGAATGGTGAAGCGAAGAGCGATTACGATTACCCTGACTCTGACTGTGCCGACGGTCGCAGCTTTATCTCTTCATTCGACGCACTTGAGGGCCCGTGAGATTCCTCAAGTTAGCCTGCTGCGCACGCCGCACGGCGGGATTCAGCCGCAAACTGTGCTGGACCGCGATGGCGCGCTGCACATGATCTATTTCAAGGGCGATGCCTCGGCGGGCGATATCGAATACGTGCGTCGCTCGGCCGACAGGAAGCACTTCTCTCAACCGATTCGCGTAAACAGCGAGCCCGAAAGCGCCGTGGCGATTGGCACGGTGCGAGGCCCACAAATAGCGCTCGGGCGTAACGGACGAGTCTACGTAATCTGGTTTGGTTCACGGGAGCGCTCCGGCAATGCTCCCGACACGATGCCGGTGTTCTTTTCGCGGTTGAACAATTCAGGCAAAGCGTTCGAGCCGCAGCGCAACCTCATGCAATATGCGAAAGGCGGTGACGGCGGTCTTTCCATCGCGGCTGACACACTGGGCGATGTCTACGCTGTCTGGCATGCCATGGGGGCGGAACCCGGAGAGGGCCATCGGCGGGTCTATCTGGCCCGTTCCGCCGATGACGGCAGGACTTTTGCGCGCGAAGTACCGATTTCGCCGCCCGCCCTTGGTGCGTGCGGATGCTGCGGTATGCGGGCGTTCGCAGACGAGCGCGGAACCCTCTTTGTTCTGTACCGCGCGGCGGCGGAGAGCGTCCATCGAGATATGACCCTGCTCATATCCACAGACCAAGGAGTCACGTTTCACGATACGACGGTGGGTCCTTGGGAACTGAATGCCTGCCCAATGAGTACTGCGTATCTAAGCGAAGGTGGCAAACGAGTGCTAGCCGCCTGGGAGACTGCTGGCCAGGTTTACTTCGATTCCGTCGAACCCGTTTCGCTCAAGGTTACGGCACCCATCGCTGCGCCCGGCGAAAGTGACAATCGAAAGCATCCTGCCGTCGCGGCGAACGTGAATGGACAAGTGCTGATGGTCTGGACGGAAGGAACGGGCTGGTCCAAGGGCGGGTCCCTCGCTTGGAAGCTTTTAGATAATACCGGTAAGCCCACTAAAGCAGAAGGTTATGCGCCGGGAGTTCCTGTTTGGGGACTGCCGAGCGTGTTCGCAGATCGCAAGGGAAATTTCACTATTATTTACTGATCGCATTTGGAGTGACCGTCCCCGCTTGCTCATGCCGGGAGTCCCGCATTGCTATAACTATCAGTTTCGACTTGACCCTGGAATGGGTTCCAGCGTCTAGAATTTCTCGTGGAGGATAGCCCATGCGTTCCGGACAGCACAAACAGCTGTCGCAGTTGACTTTTCTTCGTCTTTATTGATCGTGATTCGCACACTCGACACTTCATCGTCGAAGGGCCAAATTTCCTGAGAATATTCGCAACTCATTGAATGACAAGGGGGTTGGCTCCCCGGGGAGGATTCGAACCTCCAACATTTCGGTTAACAGCCTTGAGACCAACTTAATCACAATTTGCCGGAGCCGAGACAAATCGAGGGGATTCAGCAAGTTCTGATCAAATGGAGCTAACTCAGATTGACCTTCTCTTTTCAGTTTTCGTTACCGTTTGCCGCCATTCATCACCATTCGCATGGCACCTACATGACACCGCGCATATTGGCAGCTTCCAACCAAATGGCAGCGTTGTTTCTGCGTTGCCCATAATCAGTCCACGATCGATGCCCAGCGCGGAGATCACTTCCTGCAAGCCGAGGTGGAAACCCAACTAACCGGGATTTTGGTCCTTCTCCGGGGCGAGTAGGCCTGAACTCCCATTGAGCCAAATTGCCTGTTTCAGCCAACGAACCCGAGAACCCTTTGTCCTATGTAGAAAACGTCGGGCAAGGAAGAGTAAGAAACCGCTTGACATCTGACATAGTGATATAGTTAGCTATAACAGTATAGGACGAGGGAGGTTCGTTGAAGCTGATTGATCGCCAGTGAGTGAACCAGCGAAATGAACTTCTTAAAGGAGAATGAAACTTGAAATCCATTCGTTTTGTGTTGTCCGTTGCTCTGATGTCGCTTTCCGCCATGGCCTTTGCGCAGTCCGACGCGCACAAGTTGGACGAGCCCAAGACTCTAGCGCCGAAGTCCGAGGCGCAGACTTCCTTCGACACCATGAAAACCCTCGCGGGGGATTGGGAAGGCCCCGTGAAGACCGACATGCCGGTAGCGGCGAAGGTGGACATTAAGCCGCTGCACGTTTCGATGCGCGTGACCTCGCGGGGAAACGTCCTCGTGCACGAGTTCCAGGAAGCCGGAACACCGTTGGACCCGGCAAAGTACGACCATCCCGTCACGATGCTGTACGTCGACGCGGACCAGCTCACACTGGTCCACTATTGTGACGCGGGGAACCGGCCGCGCATGACCGGAAAAATATCGTCGGACGGAAAGACGCTGGAATTCGAATTCGCCGATCTTTCCGGCAGCAATAAGTACGGACACATGTACCACGCGGTGTTCACCATCATTGACGCGAATCATCACACCGAGGACTGGACTTACATGATGCCTGGGGACAAACCGGTCCACGCGCACGTCGACCTGCAGCGGGCAAAATAACGCTGGCGTGTCTCTAGCAAGGGGTAACAGGAAAACCCGATGGACCGTGAGTGGAACGACAGTCAGCCGATTTACCGACAACTTCGCGACCGTGTCGTCGCGATGATACTTGACGGCGTGCTCGAGGAAGGTGATCCGCTGCCTTCGGTGCGCAATGTCGCGGCCGAATATCGTGTCAATCCGCTCACGGTTCTGAAGGGCTATCAACAATTAGTGGATGAGGAACTGGTAGAGAGCAAGCGAGGCCTCGGCATGTTCATCAATACGGGCGCACGCAGTCTGTTGCTGCAGGGCGAACGGCAGAGGTTTCTTGCCGAAGAATGGCCCCGGGTCCACGCAACCATTCAGCGGCTCGGCCTGACACCGGAAGAACTAAATGCTGCCGCAAATCGCAGGTCGTCATCAGATGGCGCACAGTCAAAAACCGCCGAGTCGAAGCCCCGCAAAGAGGAGCGCTAAAGCCATGGCATGCATAGAAGCACGCGGTCTGCGGAAGGCATTCGGAACAACGGTCGCGGTGGACGGCATCGATTTGCGTGTCGAAGAGGGTCGCATCCTCGGACTTATTGGGCCCAACGGGGCGGGCAAGACGACAGCACTCAATGCGATTTTAGGCCTCACCTCATATCAAGGTGAACTGAGGGTGCTCGGACGAGACCCCTGGACGGAGCGCGAAAAGCTCATGCGCGATGCCTGTTTCATTGCCGATGTCGCCGTGCTGCCGCGCTGGATGAGGGTTTGGCAGGCTCTCGACTACTTCGCGGGCGTGCATCCGCGATTCGACCGCGCGAAGGCGGAAGGCTTTCTTGCGAAGACCACCATCGGGCGCGCCAGCAAAGTCCGGGAATTGTCGAAGGGCATGGTCGCGCAACTGCATCTCGCCCTGGTCATGGCCATTGACGCGAAATTGCTGGTGCTGGACGAGCCGACGCTTGGCCTGGATATTTTGTATCGCAAGCAGTTCTACGATTCGTTGCTGAATGACTACTTCGATCGAAGCCGCACCATCGTGGTGACCACCCATCAAGTGGAAGAGATTCAGGACGTCCTGACCGATGTCATGTTCATTAACCGCGGCCGCATCGTATTCGATTGCAGCATGGAAGAATTCGAGTCGCGCTATACGGAATTGATGGTGCATCCCGAACAGCTCGGCGCAGCACGGGCGCTCAGGCCGATCCACGAGCGCCAGGTGTTCGGCCGCAGCATCTTGCTGTTCGATCGTATCGAACGCCAGCAAATCGCCGCGCTTGGCGACGTGCGAACGCCAAGCATCGCCGACTTGTTTGTTGCCGTGCTCAGCAATCAAAGCGGCGTGGCCCAAGGAGGGACTCGATGAGTACTCCATCAAACACTGTGCCCGGGTCTCCCCTCGAATCGCAAGTAACCGCGCCTGCGGTCATCACCGCCAGTCGGCGCATGTACTGGTCGGTGCGCCGCGAATTGTGGGAGCACCGTTCGATCTATATCGCCCCGCTGGCCGCCGCGGCCGTTTCTCTGTTGGGCTTCTTGACTGGGTTAACGCTCAGCCCGGCGCATCGGCACCAGCCGCTCGACGTACCGTACGAATTCGCAGCTGCTCTGATTATGGGGACAGGTTTTATAGTTGGGATTTTCTACTCTCTGGACGCGCTGTACGGAGAGCGCCGCGATCGCAGCATCCTGTTCTGGAAGTCGCTGCCAGTTTCCGACCTCACCACGGTGCTCTCGAAGTTCACCATTCCCCTCATCATTCTGCCGCTGCTCAGCTTCGCCATCGCGGTGGTCACACAGTTTGTCATGCTGCTGCTGAGCAGCGGCCTGAGTGCCGGGACGCTCGGGGCACGGATGTCGTTCTTCCACTTGTCACTGATGCTCCTCTACCACATTCTGACCGTTCATGGCCTCTGGTACGCGCCCCTCTACGGCTGGTTGCTGCTGGTTTCAGCTTGGGCACCACGCGCGCCGTTTATATGGGCGTTCTTGCCTCCGTTCGTGATCTGGGGAGTCGAGAAGATTGCGTTCAGAACTTCGCATTTCGTCGGCATGCTGCAGTACCGCTTGACCGGGCCGGAACCTTCCGCCACCACAGCGCGGAGCGGAAACCTGATGGAAATGATGTCAGCGCTCACTCCGGTGCAATTCTTCAGTACGCCGGGTCTGTGGGTAGGGCTGGCAGTCGCCGTGATATTGCTCGCCACAGCGGTGCGGCTACGGCGGTACCGCGAACCAATCTGAGTCACCCGGGAATGGATCCCCTTTCGCGCGTAGGGAGAAACGACTATGAGTACAGATGCAATCAAGGAACGGGTCAGAGAAACTTCACCGCAAGTTTACGCACGAATCGGTGGCGTGTTGTATCTGATTATCATAGTCATTGGTTTCTGCAGTCAGTTTTTCGTCAGGGACAAACTCGTGGTATCAGGAGATGTTACAGCCACAGCCAATAATATTATGGCCTCTGAGTCGCTGTGGCGGATCAGTATTGCCAGCGAGCTGATATTGCTTGTGTGTGCTGTCGCGCTAACGCTGATCTTATATGTATTGCTCAGGCCGGTGAACAAAAACCTTGCTTTGCTTGCGGTGTTTTTCAATATAGTCGAATTCCCTATTGAGGCCACCAGCAAGCTATGTCTTTTTGCGGCATTGTTCCTCTCGGGGAACGCAGATTACCTGAAGGCACTTGAACCACATCAGCTACACGCTCTAGTGAACATTTCTCTAAAGTTGCATGACTATGGCTTTGGCATTGACCTCGTATTTTTTGGCTTTGCATGTCTGGTGTATGGGTCTTTGCTTTTCAGGTCGGGTTATTTCCCCAAGGCGCTTGGCGTTTTAATGGCGATTGCTGGTCTGAGTTATCTGACGAATAGCTTCACGCTCATCCTCGCCCCCACATATGCAGCGACGATCTTCCCCATTCTGGTGCTTGCCTTAACCGGAGAATTGTCACTTTGCCTGTGGCTCATGGTGAAGGGTGTAAACGTCCCGAAGTGGGACGCGAAAGCACGCCTGGCTGATCTTTATTCATGACGCCGATGCCTGTCCGCCTTCGCCAAGCTGTGGCCTTGGAGTCATCTGATTCGCATGCATTTGATTCAGTCCCTGGTGAAGGAAAAACGAATAGGAGCACAACTGAAATGATGGAACGAATTGCAGAAACTTCGCCGCGTCTCAAGGCCAGGATTACCGGTGCCTTTTATCTCCTCACCATACTGACGGGAATATTCGCCCAGGGTTTCGTGAGCGGCAGCCTTGTGGTAGACGGCGACGCCGCAGCTACGGCGACCAACATACTGATGCACAAGAGCTTGTTTCAGTTGGGTTTCGCAGTCTACCTCATCGAAATGGCGTGCCAGATCGCCATCACAGCTCTCTTTTATGACTTGCTTAAGCCGGCGGGCAGGAGCGTCTCTTTGGTTGCAGCGTTCTTAGGACTCACCGGTTGCATCATCAAGACGCTTAGCCGCCTCTTTTTCATCGCCCCCTTGTTCATCGTGGGAGGCGCGCACTACTTGAGTGTATTCAGCGCGGAACAGTTGCAGGCGCTGGCGCTCCTCTTTCTTAGGGTGAATGACCATGGCGCCGCGATCGCCTTGGTATTTTTCGGATCTTATGCACTCCTGACGGGCTACCTCATTATCAGGTCCACCTTCCTGCCTCGGATTCTGGGCGTGTTGTCGGTATTGGGGGGTTTGGGTTGGCTGACCTTCCTGTATCAGCCGCTCGGATACCATCTGTTCCCCTACATTGCGGCCCTCGGTCTCCTCGGGGCAGCATCGCTAATCCTGTGGCTCCTTGTGTTCGGCGTGAACGAACAACGATGGAAGGAGCAGGCCAGCGCGGCATAAAAGCCGATGCACAAGCAATTTTTATTCAGCGCTTCGCGTAATAGAAAACGCGTGGGAACCCAGCCGTAAAGTTTAATTATCTGTTTAGGAGAAAACATGGAACCACTTATTGATGTTAACTGCTCACCGATGGAGTGTACTTCTCTCTCGCGGAGTGCCCCGATTTGGCAGGACATCCTGGCACAGGCAATGACCGGGGAACTCCTCGCCGCGATGAACTACACCTCCTTATCGGAGATCTGTGACGATCCCGCAGAAGTAGCCGATGCCTTGGAGCATTCGGAGTGTGAACGGGGCCATGCCGCTGTGTTCGCTGCCGAGGGCCGCAAGATTGGAGTGGAGGTCTGCAATAACGTCGACGCAAAACATTGGAAGCGGCTCCGCGACGCCTTCCTGCGTTGCATCACCGAGCGGGACTTTATCGGCTGCCTAATCGTCCAGGAAATCATGTTGGAATCCTTCGCCGTCGCAAGCTATTCCCGCGTCGGGAACGTGGGACCGGGTAGTCTAGGCGAGTCCTTTGCCCGCATCGCCGCCGAGGAAGGAGAGCACGTCGATCACGCCATGGCGATTCTCAGAGCGGAGCGAGCCCGAGACGTGCAGCGCTTCGACGACAAGGTCTACCGGCTGCATCTGGATGTGATGACCACCCTCGCGCAGATGCTGGCGAAGGAATGCAAGGATGGACATTGCGAAGTGTGCCACGCCAGCTGCGTCAAACCGTCACTGTTCGAGGTTAGCTTGTCTGCAGCGGAGCTTCGCGGAGCGTCGCTGCAACAGTATTTGAAGACGCTGGACATGCTGGGGATACCCGGGGAGGTGACACTTGCATGGGTGGCTCAGTTGCCAGTGTAGCCGGAGAACGGACCATCGAGACCGATTTCGCTCTGATCGGCCATCAGGAAAGTTGGAGAGCGGCTGCGGACGTGCTCGCTGTCCTGCGCGGACCCGAGCGTACACCTCTGCCGGACGACGAGATCAAGGATATCCTTCCATGGATTCCGCCCAGACCCGTCTGTCATGTTGACATCGGATCGGTTGCGGGCGCGAAGGCGCGCGGCCTGTACATCGACTCCTTCATTCCTCCCGACCGACTGGAAGCCGCCTACGTGCACGAGAACATCGCCCGCGTTCGAAAGGCAGCGGCTTGTGCGATCCAGGCAGGAGCGAAGATCGTGAGTCTCGGCGGATTCAGCTCCATTCTGATCGAGGGCAATTTCGATCAGCTCCCTGAAAGAAACGATACGGTCTTCACGACGGGCAATACGTTGACAGTTGCTTTTATCGTTCAGGGTATCCAAAAGATGTGCGCGCTGGAAGGCCGGAACCTCTGCAGATCAACGCTGCTCATCGTGGGAGCAACAGGAGATGTGGGTTCCGGCTGCGTCCGTTGTTTGGCGCCACTCGTAGGGCGCGTGCTGCTCAGCGCACGCAAAGTGGAGCGACTACGCAGGCTAGCAGCGGAGTTGCAAGACGATGGAGTTCAGGTCGAGATCGCGACTGACCTTCAGCGATTCTCAGCCGAGGCCGACGTGGTGATCTGCGCGGCGAGTCTGGCGTCCCCGTCGCTTCTGTTGGGCCGGATCGCGCCTGACGCAATTGTTTGCGATGCGGGCTACCCGAAGAACTTGTCTCCAACGGCGGAGATGCTCGACGCCAAAGTCTTCTTCGGGGGTCTGGGACAGATCACTGGCGGAATGAAGTTCGCGCCGGATTTTCATGGAGTTCTGAATCGGCATCCGTTCCCCGATGTGGTTCATGGCTGTCTACTCGAAGGCATGGCTCTTGCTTTGGAACACCGGTTCGAGCCTTTCTCTCAGGGAAGAGGATTCATCACTCCGGAGCGGGTCGACGAGATTGAGACAATTGCTGCACGGCAGGGGATCTATCTCGCACCGCTTTACAATGCCGACGGATCATTCGAGGACGGACTTGATGCCAGATGGAATGGTCGAGAGGATGAGTCCATGGGCGAAAGACCAAGTCGAACTGTCGAATCTTCTTATTGAGATAGGTTGGGAGGATTGGGCATCGGACCAGCGGGCGCTGTCGATCGGCTCCGTACTTTATGATGCGAAGTCTCCGATTGAAGGGCCATGGGCCTTTAGGAGCCGCCCCCGACGATAGACAAGTGCAAAGGCTTCAGCCGATCGACGACTTCAAGAACTCCGTCTACCAGGGATTCGCCCCTTTGATCGTTCAGGTCGCGCAATGTCTGCCCGCCACCCAGATGCGCGTCGTCATACGCATAGCAACCCGGGCATTTCAAAGGGCATTCACGCGTGATTTCTATCGAAAGAGAGGGGTGTTCACCCTTGAGGATCTTGCGCCATGTTTGAAAAATTTGAGATGTGTGCACGGGTGATGGTCCTTTCCCGACCGCACGCAAAATGTACGGTCTGTGAATGCGTTGCTTGGTTGCAATCCTCGCGGGAGAGACTGCGGGGCACGGATTCTGTTTCAAAACAAGGTCGGTCGCTTCGGTACTTCGTGAGCCGGGGAGTCGACTTTAAGAAAGGCAGGGAGGAGACGTGTCTGTCGCTTGGTGCACAAAGGTCGGATCGTAGGAAGGTCCTCTACCTTCGAGAATCTGCCCAAACGAAAACAAGCTGGCCTGAAAGTGAGGATGGAAGGCCAGGTAATCCGATGCGTGGTTCCTCGCTGCAAAGGGTACCTGGGAATGAAGCTGAGAAACCAAAGTGTTCAGATTGCCCTGCGGTTTGACTGCAGGTGGATCGGGCAGCCGGTCGAGGGATGCCCCAACAATCAGCAGGCACAACAAACATGCCGCGATCGGGGCGCTCATAGTCTTGTAGCCCCGTGCATTTATCCGTCGGGAAAGAACGTTGCTTACGGTCACTGGCTCAGGCAGCAAAGGCATCCCCTCTTCTTACGATGCAAGAAACTCTATGGGAGATAGCTTGCGACCAGAAGGGATACATGTACAGCGAAATGGCAATCGACTCCGAAGACTAGCCGCTCCTTGGTGGTTAGTTGGTCTGAGACGAGCGAAGAGAGGAGGGTGAAGCCAAACCTCGAAAAAGAGGCGATAGGAACTAGATGTGGCTAGTGATGGTTTTGGCCTGGCTTTCGTCTCTTCTTCGCTGTGGGGAAAATCGTGGGGACTCCATGCATGCGGAGCCACATCATTGCACATCGTGCCACCACCAAATTCTTCCTTAGCTCCTTTATTTTCAGAAATGAGATTGAAAAGGAAGGACTTCCAAGAGGTAGCTCGCCTGGCTTGGGCGCACGCAGCTCGACTCCAACAACTCCTCCAATCACTTCTAACTGCTAATGTCTCCAACAAATCGGGGAATCTGAAAGACAAGCCCGCCGCGGAATGTTTGCGTTGCAGCGTCAAGCAGGGAACCAAGTACGCGCTCGCCTGGGATCATAGCCGCCGCGAACGGCACTCTTGTTAGGCTACGGGATCACGACCAGCCTGTGGGCGTGTGCGTCGCGTTCCCAGGCATCCTCGATCTCGGCAAGCGGAACACGCTCGGTCTCGATGCGCAATGTGCCGCGGGCTACGCTGTTCATCACTTGTTGGAACGCGTCGGTGAGTATGTCCCAAGACGGCATGCCTCCGGTTCCTAGAATCGTCAGCGCCGTGCTTCGCAGGACTGCCGCGGGCAGAGTGATTGTAGATCCAGCGCTCTCGCCCACCTCCACCAGTCGAGTCTCCGATTCCCCAATCGCAAATTCTTTTCCGGTGATGGCTTTCAGCAGAGCTTCGGTCGGGTGACCCCATAGATAGTCGATGATCACGTCAAAACGCTTTTCGCCGGCCTCGCGGCGGAAGGCTGCGATCAATTCTTCATCGGGTTTCTCGAGGCGAATCGTCGAGTCGGCGCCAAGCTCGTGGAGTGTGCTCAACACCTGTTCGTTGCGTCCTGCCGCAACGACGCGTCCCGCGCCCAAGATTTTGGCGATCTGTACCGCCAGCTTGCCCGCGACTCCGGTGGCGCCGAGGATCAGGACGGTTTCGCCAGCGGCCAGCTTCGCACTGTGCTTGAGAGACAGCCAGGCCGACACACCGGGATTGGGAATGGCCGCGGCAATGACATCGTCCAGTTCTTCAGGGATCGAAAAACATTGAACTCGCCGAAGCACAGTGCGCTCGGCCATCGCGCCGTACGGCCGCCGCGCTCCGCCGAAGAACACTCGCGTGCCGTCGTCGAGCCGCCCCACGCCATCCATGCCGCAAACGACAGGAAATTCGCGCGGGCTGGCGTAGTGCGTTCCGGCCGCCATCTGTTTGTCCACAGGCTTCAGCGCAGCCGCGGAGACATTTATGAGCACCTCACCTTCGCGCGGAGTTGGATCGGGAAATTCCTCAAAGCGCGGCGGTTTGCCGAGAGCATGCAGCACGGCGGCATGCATCAGTGGCCTCCTTTCAGATGTTCACCTCGGTTCGCTAGGCAATTGATGAAACCGAGTTGATGGTGACAAATGCCCTTCGCAGAGGCAAGACCAATTGCGTCCAATGAGTGAGCCTCGGTCCGACTTGAGAAGTCGCCTAAACCGGAGATGCGCTCCGCTTTGTTACCTCACCGATTGTGTCCGGATCACGGGGAAACAGGAAGGAACCGAATTACTTCTTGTTTGCCGACAATTCGCGCAGAGCCTAATTTTGCACTTCCCAGAACTCCGCTTGCGCAGGTATCGTAGCTCGAGCCGCGCTCTTCTCGGAACGAGGATGGGATGCTTTTTCTAAGACGCCAACTGCTTCGAACTCTGTCATTTGCTTTCGGGTCGAGCTTCATCTGGAGCCGGAACCAACTCGGCATCGCTGCGCAGACAGCCATACAGCCAAATGTCATCCCTCCCCTTGCGGGGGCAGCTGTTCGCGATGGGATCGCTGGAGGAGCAGAAATGGAAAAAGTGACCGGAATCGGAGGGTTCTTCTTTCGAGCCAAAGATCCGAAAACGTTGAGGCTTTGGTACCAGCAACACCTGGGGATTTTGACGATACCAACGACCTCCGAGGAACACGGGTGGCAGCAAGAGGCAGGACCAACCGCTTTCGCTCCCTTCGCTGAGACGAGCGACTATTTCGGGGATGCCCACAAGGTTTGGATGTTGAACTTTCGAGTGCGGGATCTCGACAAAATGGCGGCCCAGCTACAAGCTGCGGGAATCGCTGTCAAGATTGACCCACAGTCTTATCCCTACGGCCGGTTCGCTCGCCTGCATGACCCTGAGGGGAATCCGATCGAATTGTGGCAACCTAAGGTTCCAGACACTAAAGGCTAGGTCGCGAAACAGTTCAGGACTGTTTCTGAATTCTTCCTGAGTTACTGCAAACCGGAAGCAATGCCGGACCTGTTGTGGGAAGTTTGAGATTCCTCGGATTCGCGGCGAAGAGATCCTCCATAACATCGCTCCGTCTCCTGGTTTCTAGGAAACTAGATTCTCAGTCGTTCGCTCAGTGGACGAAGGCGGCCAGGCTAGAAATAGTTTGTTGAAACCATTCGGTAGTCTGCCGAATGCTCTGTCGTTTTCCAACGCATTGAGAAAATTAAGGTTGGCTCTTCGACGGATGCCTGCCCACAGACTGTAATTTGATCAGTCGAATGTGGCGAATTCTAAACACACTGTTTCCTGCTGTTTACGAGAGGATCGAATTTACGATTCTGGCCCCAAGTATAGAAGTTGCACCTAACTGCACCCAAAATGATTTGTTATCAGCTTCAGCGTAAGGACCTGAAATCAAAGAGGAAGAATGGCTCCCCGGGCTAGATTCGAACTAGCAACCCTTCGGTTAACAGCCTTGAGACCAATTTAATCGCAATTTGCCGGAGCCGAGCCAAATCGAGGGAAATCAGCAAGTTCTGATCAAACGCGACTAACTCAGATTCGCCTTCTCTTTGCAGTCTCCATCGTCATTCGCCGCTATTCATCACAATTCGCATGACACTGGTATGACACCAACCTCCGTTCGCCTACCAGCTCGGAGCGGCTGTAATTGAAGCTGGGCAGGCGCGGGACTCCCGATTGTCGTGCAGGTGGTAGAGATCACTTGGGAGGATAATACCCGAACGGCGAAAGCACTCCACGATACCGACGTACTCGCTCTTGTTACTGGACGGGGCCCGGTCAGTCCGTTCACGACCCAAGTACAAGATCGAGGCGCGCAGCTTCGGCGAACGCTCGAAAGTCCCGGTCTCGCGTGAGGAGAGGAACGCCTCCGTCGATGCAGCTTTGGGCAATCAGAGCGTCGCCGAGGCGTGCCTTGCGGCGCTTCGCCAGCACCTTCGCTCGCAACTCTCCCGCTCGTTTCCAATAGCCAGATCCGATCTCGATCAAAGGCACTTCTGAGAGCGTTTCGGCAACGCCTGTAGGGAGCTTCGGGTCGCTTAACAGCTCGGTGAGCACAACGGGAACCATAACCACCTGTCGGTCTTCCAGTGCTTTATCGAGTAGCTGTGCATCCTCACCTGCGCCGCCTTCTAAAAAGGCAACCCATGTGCTCGTATCGGCCGCGATCATCGGTCGGCTTTCAGTTCTGCTAACGTGCGCGTGAAGCGAACCTTGCCTCGGAGTTGGCGTAGGCGAGCGTAGGTCCTCGATGCCGCAACTAGCTGCAGCCCGGTACGGACGGTTTGGGTGATACCGGTGCCACTGGCTCGTCGCGCTTTCTTGAGAAGCTCGAGCGGTACCTCCACGGTGATCTTACGCGCTGTCTCCATTGTATCTCATCATACCATACTCAAGACCAGTGCTGAATATGGTATCTCCTATCCTGCTCGCCAAGTTGCGTGGGTTCTCTCGACGGAGTTCGACCGCGCATTCGGTCGAGAGCCGAATGCTTGGTTTCATCGCGATTCGCCGCGATTGATCTGATAACACGCAGAGAAACTTGTTACAGTTGATTTTTATTCGTCTTTATTGATCACGATTGATCGTGATTCGGGCACCCGACATCGCATCGTCGAATGGCCGGATTTCCTGAAAATGTTCGCAACTCGTTGAATGACCCCAAGGAGTTGGCTCCCCGGAAAGGATTCGAACCTCCAACATTTCGGTTAACAGCTATCGACGTTATTTAATCAAATCTTGCCGGAAGACCAGACTAGACCGAAGAGAATCAGCAAGTTCTGATCAAAAGCGGCGAGACACTTGACAAAAACATTTTGCGGGCGTAGATAGATAGGGTGTCTACGGTAGACAATCAACGGGACGCCCTCGAACTGCTCCAAGGCACGCTTGAAGTGCTCATTCTTCGCAGCCTGCAGGCTGCACCGAATCACGCCTACGGCATTTCGCAATTTCTCGAGCGCCAATCCGAATACGAGTTTCTCGTGGACAATGGTTCGCTTTACCCCGCGCTCCAACGCCTGCTGCAAAGGCGCTGGATTACGTCGCAATGGAAAAAATCCCCCAACGGACGCCGCGCCAAGTATTACCGCTTGACGGCTCTGGGCCGCACGCAACTGGTCGCCGCAAAATCTAGATGGCTGCGCTTCGTTGAAGCCATGGGGCGCATCCTGGCCCCGCAGAGGTGAACCATGCGCGAATGGTGGTCGAAACTCGCTCGAGCCCTGCATCTTCGCCGCGGACTCGATGACGATCTGTCCGACGAGATGCGCGCGCACCTCGAGCTCATGACCGACGACAATCTCGAACGCGGTATGCCTCCCGGCGAAGCTTGCGCCGCTGCTCGCCGTCATTTTGGGAACCTGACGCGCACGCAAGAAAGGGCGCGCGAAGCCTGGCAGTTCCCGAGACTCGAAACATTCCTACAAGACATTCGCTATGGTCTGCGTGGCATTCGCAAAGCCCCAAGTTTTTCCCTGGTTGTCATTTTCACGCTCGCGCTCGGCATTGGCG
>Ga0209378_1000066_pt1 | contig 67162 bp, 59 predicted proteins | sample GraSoiAngelo_156_FD_186170 | JGI IMG/M metagenome (GOLD analysis project Ga0209378, IMG submission 186170) | Grasslands soil microbial communities from the Angelo Coastal Reserve, California, USA - 14_1009_13_40cm (SPAdes) (version 2) | ecosystem: Environmental > Terrestrial > Soil > Grasslands ...
CTCGTAATTCTGAAATTGATCGAAACTGGCGCAGGCGGGAGCGAGAAGCACCACGTCGCCGGGCCGTGCCGCGTGCGAAGCAATTTCCACTGCCCGCTCGATGGTTCCGGCGCGCTCGATGGCCACGCTGCCGGTAATTTGGCTTTCGATTTTTTCGGCTGCGGCACCAATCAGGAGCGCCAGAATGGCTTTATCTCGCAACGGTTTTTGCAGGACGGTGTAATCGCTGCCTTTATCTTTACCGCCCAGCAGGATCAGGATTCGTCCGGGAAAAGCATCCAGCGCTTTCAACGTGGCATCCACGTTAGTCGCCTTCGAATCGTTGTAATAGCGCACGCCGCCGATTTCGGCAACGAACTCGAGGCGATGCTCCACGCCTGCAAACGAGCGCACTCCGTTCGCGATAGCTGCTGGTTCAGCCCCAGCCAGCCGCGTCGCCGCTACAGCCGCGAGCACATTTTCCAGGTTGTGCGCGCCCGCCAGCGGAATCGCTTTGAGATGCAATACTGTTTCTTCCTGGCCTTCATGGCGAAACAAAATTTCGCTTCCCCGTAGGAACGCTCCCTGGGCCACGCGTTGCTTGCGGCTGAACCAGAAGACATGCGGCTTCGCCGGCGCAAGCGGCGTGGTCGCCGGATCATCTGCATTCAGGACCGCGCTGTCGGCTTCCGTCTGATTCTCGAAAATGCGCGCTTTGGCGCGGCCATACGCTTCGAGCGTGTGGTGCCGGTCCAGATGGTCGGGGGTGAGATTCAAGAACACACTGATGTTGGGTCGAAAGGTTTCTATCAGCTCCAGTTGAAAACTGCTTAATTCCACCACCGTGATCGAATCGTTGCTGGTCTGCTCCACTCGTGCGATCAAAGGAGTGCCAATGTTTCCGGCGAGAATCGTGGAAAAGCCGGCGTTCTTCAAAATGTGATCGATCAAGGAAGTCGTCGTCGTCTTCCCGTTGGACCCGGTAATTCCGATCAGCCTTCCGCGTAGAAAACGGGCCGCAAGCTCGACTTCGCTCCAGATAGTGACGCCCTTGGCGCACGCGGTTTGCAGCAGGGGAGCATCGGCCGGTACGCCGGGACTCGGAACGATCAGATCCTGCTCGAGGAATGAATTTTCCCGGTGGCCGCCCAGCTCCAGCCTTACACCGGCAGTACGAAGCGGCGCAATCGCATCGGTGATTTCGTTTTCGGTACGCGCATCCGTCGCAGTCACGACGGCACCGCGTGAGACGCAAAAGAGCGCGGTGGCCACACCTGTTCTTGCCAGTCCAACGACCAGCACGCGCTTGCCCCGCAACTCAAACGGATTCGGCATAACTCCCGCAAACCAGAATGCTTCGTTACCTCAATTTCAACGTCGTAAGTGCGAACAGCGCAAAAACGAGAGCTGCGATCCAAAACCGTACGATTACTTTCGATTCGCTCCAGCCAAGCAATTCGAAATGGTGATGGATGGGCGCCATGCGAAAGATGCGCTTGCCGCGGAGCTTGAACGAGCCCACCTGCAGAATTACCGAAACGGCTTCCAGCACAAAAACGCCGCCGACAAAGAACAGCAGAATCTCCTGCTTGATAATGACGGCGATCACACCGAGCGTTCCTCCCAGCGAAAGTGAGCCGACATCTCCCATGAAGATTTCCGCGGGATGTGCGTTGTACCAAAGGAAGCCGAGCGATGCGCCGACGAGTGCGCCGCAGAAGACTGTTAGCTCGCCCACCTTCGGGATGTATTGAATGTCGAGGTACGTGGCCCAGCGGAAGTTGCTGCTGACGTAGGTCAACACTGTCAGGGCTCCCGCCGCGATGACTGTGCAGCCAATAGCGAGACCGTCCAGCCCGTCCGTCAAGTTGACGGCATTCGAAGAGCCGACGATCACAACGCCCACAAAAAAGAGAAATGGAATGAAAGCCAGCGGCCACAAATGCGGTGAATGCATGAACGAGTGGAAAACAAGATCGGGGCGGAAGCGCTTCAGGAACGGAATCATCAACTGCGTGGAGTAAGCGCTGTGAGTGGTCAGAACGAGGAGCGAAACGCCCACCACCAGGCTGACGAACACCTGGAAATAGATTTTCTTTTTCGCGGTGAGACCTAGATTGCGCTGCTTGGAGACCTTTGCGTAATCGTCGATGAAACCGATGACCGCGAAACCGATCAGTGCGAATAGCGACAGCAGGATGAAAGGGTTTGTCAGATCAGCCCAGAGCAGTGTCGGTACGGCGGTAGAAAGAACAATCAGTACGCCACCCATCGTTGGCGTGCCTGCTTTTTTCTTGTGCTCCTGCGGGCCTTCTTCGCGTATGAACTGGCCGATTTGCAGTTCGCGCAGGCGCCGGATCAGCGAGGGGCCGAAAACCAGCGCCAGAAACATTGCTGTGAGACTCGCATACACGGTTCGAACAGTGATGTAACGAAATACATTCAGCGGGCTGATGTACTTGCGCAAAACTTCGTAGAGGAGGTAGTAAAGCATTTCAGTGCTGTACCTCCTGACCCGTGATTTCCCCGGCCGCCGCGTGCCGCGCGATCAGCGCTTCCACAATTTGCTCCATCTTCACACCGCGCGAACCTTTCACCAGCAGCAAATCGCCAGACGCAATAAAGTCCGCCAGAAATCCGGCGGCCTCCTGCGGCCTGGCGAAAAACTTCGCTCGCTCGCGCGGGAGTCCCGCCCCCACGGCGCCTTCTACGACCTGCGCTGCGTCGCCGGATACGCCGATAACCCAATCAATCTTCGCGGTCTTCGCGGCAAATTGGCCTGCGGCGCGATGCAATTCCGGCGAAGCTGTGCCCAACTCGCGCATCTCGCCGGCAGCGAGGATACGCCGCCGAAAATTCGGTGTGGCCGCAAGCAGTTCCGTCATGGCTTGCAGCGCCGCGGGACTCGAGTTGTAGCTGTCGTTGATAAGCGCCGCCCCGTTTGAAAACCGCAATAGCTCCCCGCGCATCGCCGGCGCACGCAGCGAACGAAACACGTCCTGCGCTTCCGCTGCGCCGATGTCCCATACGCTCGCCGCTGCCAGAGCCGCCAGCGCGTTGGCGATTGCGTGACGCCCCGGAACATTCAGCTCTAACCGCACGCGTCCTTCGGGACTTACATAGTCAAAAGCCGTTCCCAGCGCTCCGCGATCCTCGATGTCACGGGCCATGAAAAAAGCCGTGTTCTCGATGCCATACGTCAATACGCGCCCGGGCGCGAATGCTCCAAACGCAGCGACGCGCGGGTCGTCCGCGTTGAGCACCGCAGTGGACTCGCGGCCGTTCAGCCCTTCAATTAACTCGCGCTTCGCGAGCGCAATCTCGTCCACCGACGCAAAAAATTCCAGGTGCGCCGGCGAAACGCGCGTCACCAGTCCGACATCCGGCCGGGCGATTTCCGCTAGCCGTGCAAGCTCACCGCGGCGCGACATTCCCATTTCCAGCACAACCGCCTGATGCGTTTCCTCCAATCGAAACAGCGTCAGCGGCAGCCCGTACTCGTTATTTAAGTTTCCTTCCGATTTCAGGACCCGCAGCTTCGCGCCCAGCAGTGCCGCGAGGATCTCCTTCGTGGTGGTCTTGCCAACAGAACCCGTGACTCCGGCAATTTTCCCGCCCCAAGACTCGCGCACCGCGCGCGCCAGTTGCTTGAGCGCGAGGAAGGTATCCTCCACGGCGATGCATCGGCCGCGGACCGGGTCTGCATATCGCGGAAGCTGCGCCTCTGCCACCACCGCCGCAATGGCTCCGCCTTCCAGCGCACCGGCCACATGGGCGTGTCCATCGTGACGCGGTCCGTGGATGGCGATGAACAGTTCTCCGGCACGAATCGCGCGAGAATCAATCGACACACCGGCCAGCCGGGCCAAGGGGTTGAGTCCCGTCCCCGGCCGAGTACCCAGAGCGTCAGCCACCTGTGTAATCGTCCACCGCATAAGTTCCTCAAAGGATTCGTCTTACCCCAGTACCGAACGCCTCGCTGTGTTCTCAACGTTTTGAGGGCTCCTCCTTTCGAGAGGTCCGCAATTGGCTCACCCCGACGGTGTCGGGACCCGAGCGCCCTCGTCTCTACTATGAACTAAGCGCGCTAGGTGCCAAACCCTGAGCCGCCTCGCGGCTCGCCTTTCGACGGACCGCCGTTACTGCTTTCGTCTCGCGGTCCTTCAAAACCACGTTCGCGCAAGGCGCGCCGCGCCATTTCGCGATCGTCAAACTCAAACGTTCTGTCGGCGAGAATCTGATAATTCTCGTGGCCTTTTCCCGCCAACAATACGATGTCGCCACTGCGGGCTTCGTCCATGGCCATGCCGATGGCCTTCTCTCTGTCCGGTTCGATCAGATATTTTCCGGCGGTTTTCTGCAGCCCCACGATGATGTCGCTGATGATCTTCAGCGGGTCTTCGCTGCGCGGATTGTCGCTGGAAAGAATTGTCAGATCGCTGAGCCTGCCGGTGACTTCTCCCATCACCGGCCGCTTGGTCCGGTCCTTTTCTCCGCCACAGCCGAACAGCGTGATGATCCGGCCCTTGGGATTCAGCTCGCGCGCGGTTCGAATCAGGTTTTCCAAGGCATCGTCGGTGTGCGCATAATCGACGATTACCAGGAAGGGTTGCCCAAGATCGATCCGCTGGAAACGCCCGGAAACACTTTCAAGATTGCGGATGCCACTTTCAATGACTTCGTTTGAAAGACCCAACGCCTGCGCCGCTCCGATTGCGGCCAGGAGATTGTAAACGTTGATCCTGCCGACCAGCCGCGATTCCACGTGCACCTTTCCATTTGGCGTCTGTGCCGTGAACGTCAAACCGTCGAAAGTGAGTTGAAATTTCTTTGTGGTGATGTCGGCGTCCAATTCCAGTCCATATGTGACGGTTTTCTTAGCGAGCCCGACCAGCCGCTTGCCGAATTGGTCGTCCCCATTCAACACTGCAACTTCCGGTGCACCGGCCCCTGTGCCCGCAAACAAGCGCTTCTTTGCCGCGAAATAATCCTCGAACGTCTTGTGAAAATCCATGTGCTCGCGCGTGAGGTTGGTAAACACAGCGGCTTGAAAATGGCACCCCCATAGCCGGTCCATCGCCAGCGAATGCGAGCTGGCTTCGAGCACCGCGTACTTTCCGCCCGCATCGCGAATCTCCGCGAAAAAACCCTGCAAGTCCACCGATTCAGGGGTCGTATTGGGCGCGGGGTAGTCGCCGAGAGGCGTGTGATACGCAATCGTTCCAAACAATCCAGTTTTGGTGCCGGAAGCCTTCACGATGGCATCCACGACGGAGGTCGTAGTCGTTTTCCCGTTCGTGCCCGTCACCCCAACGAGCTGCAGCGCGTTCGCAGGATGCCTCAGGAAATTCGCGGCCGTGATCGCCAGCGCTTTGCGCGCTTCTCGAACCTGAATCCACGTCACGCCCGTGATCCTGCCGGGAGCCTTGTCTTCACTCGCTATGGCAACTGCGCCCCGCTTGATGGCGTCCCGAATAAAAGCGTTTCCGTCTGCCTTCGCTCCATGCAAGGCAAAAAAGAGCGAGCCCGGCTGCACTTTTCGCGAATCGCAAGCCACCTTATGAATGATCAGTTTGTTTGCGCTGGCAGGCAGAGTTGTCTCCACGCCTTGGAACACTTCGCTCAGCGTTCTTCCGCTGTCCGTTGTGCTCGTGGGGGCAGAATGCTTTCGTTGGCGGTCAACCTGGTTCGTGGCGGCGTCCTGTACTTGTTCGTCTTGGCTAAATCCAGTTTTCATCCTAATGCCTGACTCTCCGGAACGGCTTCGCAATTTTTGCCGCTGGTGTTCCGAACTGCACGGTTATCTTCGCGCCCTGCCGGACCTTGGCTCCAGCGGCCGGCGTTTGGCTTGTTGCAAGACTGCTGCCAACCAGGACCGGCTCCAGCCCCAGCTTCAAACACATTTCCGTCACTTCGCGCATGGTCTTTCCGGAAAAGTCCGGCACCTGAATGTCGCCGCCCTCGTCCACAGCCACCGTCACCGGAGGCGCAGGGCTATTGCCCTCTCTAGTGTTGGTTGCCGCGGACTTCGCAGGAGGTTGGTCGGGCTGTTCCGAGAAGTCCGCTGGCGTGAAATCCTCGAGGACCGAACTGTCCGAGGCGTCGCGATTCCTGTACGCTGCCTGGACGAGCCTCGGACCAATAGGCACATCGCGCGGCACATCCAGATACGGCAATACTTGCTCCGCGACGCGCTTGAAAACTGGCGCGGCAACCTGGCCTCCCTCGTGCTGCCCCACCGGCGAATCGAGTGACACCAGAATTGTGACGGCGGGGTTGCTGATCGGCGCAAAACCCGTAAACGAAGCGATCAACTGCGTCCTCGAATATCGTCCCGTCGCGGGATCGATTTTCTGCGCGGAGCCGGTTTTCCCCGCGGCGGTCCAGCCATCGAGATGCGCGAGTTTTCCCGTGCCGTTCAGTACCACGCCTTCCATAAGCCTCCGTAGAGTCGCGGCCGTCTCCGGCCGGATTACTCTTCGCGGCTCGGAGTGTGCCAGCGCGCCTTCCGCAGTCAGTACGCGATCGCCGCGCTTCAATTCCGCAACGACGTGTGGTTTGTATAGCATTCCTCCGTTAGCAATCGCGGAAACAGCGCTGATGAGCTGAATCGGCGTGACCCCGACTTCCTGCCCCATGGAGATCGATCCAATCGAGACCGCCGACCAGTTGTCCAATCGCCGCAAGAGTCCTTTGCTTTCCCCGGGCATGTCCACGCCGGTCGGCTGGCCAAAGCCAAATGCCCGGATGTAGTCGTAAAATTTCGGCGCTCCCAGCCGCAGCGCTATTTTGATCGCACCCACATCGCTCGACTGCGCCAGAATGTCGGCGACAGTCAGCATGCCAAACGGCTTATGGTCGCGGATGCGATGCCCGGCAACGTAAACCGCCCCATTCTCGCAATCGAAAACTTCCGTAGGCCGCGTAATTCCTTGGTCGAACGCCGCTGCTAGAGTGATGAGCTTAAAAGTTGATCCCGGCTCGTACAGTGCCATGACCGCGCGGTTCATTCGTGCTTCCGCCGGCGCCTCGTTCGCCACATTAGGGTTGAACTTCGGCCAGTTCGCCAGCCCGAGAATTTCCCCGGTATTCGGATTCATCACCATCACGGTGCCGGCCATCGCGTGTGTCTTGGCAATCGCTGCGGCCAGCTCTCGCTCCGCGATGTACTGGATTTTTTCGTCCAGCGTCAGAACCACGTTCGCACCCGGCTCGCGTCGGGCTTCTCCACCATCGAACCAGCGTTGTCGCGCGTCCGCCATCACGATGATTTTTTCGCTCTTGCCCCGGATCTGGTTATCTAATTCGTATTCGATCCCGCCCAAACCCTTTTCATCGAGATCGACGAAGCCCAGCACATGCGACGCCAGGTCGCGCTTCGGATAAATGCGCTGATTTTCTTTTTGGAAGTAGACGCCCTTCAGATTGAGCGCTTCGACCGCTTCCTTCTTGTCGGGTGGCAGCTTGCGCGCGATCCACACGAACGAATGCGAAGATTCAAATCGCGCTTCCAGCACTTCACGCGGAATCCCCAGCACGCCGGAAATCAGCCGCGCCGCCAGTTGCTGGTCGCCAAGCTCGGACGGCACCGCGAACGCCGAATCCACGGGGATGCTCATCGCCAGCGGGTGCATGTTGCGGTCGTAGATCGCGCCGCGCTTCGGCGTTATTTCAATTACGCGCTGCTGCTGCCGCTGCGCTCTAGCCATGTATTCGGTGTGAAGGAAGAGTTGCAGGTATCCCAGCCGCCCAAAAACGACGGTCATCCATAGAAGTGATAGGCAGGCAACAATCAGCAGACGCTTGACCGTACTGCGCTCAGTAAACGAGTTGACCGTCTTACGGTTTCGATTCCATTCGACCGCCCGGCGGTTGCGCTCGGAACCTGCCGCTATGCGGCCACCTGTGTCGGCGTGAGCACGGTTTTCTGGCATGACGAAATCAAATGGACAAGCGCTCCGCCTGGAGATTCAAATGCCTGATAGCAATGGACTGCCGACCCGTACCCTCCGAGTGGAGAGAACTACGGCGCGCGATTCCGCCTAACGTAACGGGCGGCCGCCACTTCTGCGCCGTACGGAGCCTCATATTCCTGCACCTGCGTCGGCAGCGGCTCTGTCAAGCCCAGTTGGCGGCGCGCAATCACGTCGATGCGCATCGGACTGCGCAGTCCGGCGATCTCCAATTTCAAGGACGAATTCAGCGAGGCCGCCTCGGATTGCCGGGCTTTGACGTCCTCGAGCTGAAAACTCAAATCAATGCAGCGGAAATGCTGATAAATGTACAGCATAAAAAACGTGGCAATCACGGTGCCCAGCGCAGCCGTGCGGTACAGCCTGCGCATCTTCGCGGGCTCGACGTGGCGCACGATGCGCGAATTATCGATCCTCTTGACGGTATGAAACTCGGTCATTGCCGATGATTTTTTCCTGCGTGCCATAACATTACCTTGCCGACTGCCAAGGGGTCGGCGTTCTTTCCGCACACCGCAGCTTCGCGCTTCGCGAACGCGGGTTGCCCATCGTTTCTTGTTCACCGGGCAGGATCACATGTTTGGTCAGCACGCGGAGCGTTCCAGTGCGCTCTCCCTCTTGAAACGCGCGCTTCACCAGGCGGTCTTCCCGCGAGTGGTAGCTCAACACCACCCAGCGTCCTCCTGAATTCATTGTGGCCGGGGTCCGAGAAAGAAACTGCCCGAGTTCCTCCATCTCTCGATTCACCGCTATCCGCAGCGCCAGAAACGTTTTTGTTGCGGGATGCAGTCTCTGCCTTCCCCATTGCTTTCGGGCCCCTGCCACAGTCGTTGCCAAGTGCGCGGTGTCCCTTATGGGTCGCGCTCGCACGATCGCCTTGGCGATCCTTCTGGAATCGTGCTCGTCCGCTTCGCGGAAGAGCAAGTCGGCAATTTCCTTCTCCGACCAACGATTCACAATCTCGTCTGCCGTTAGTTCTTCGCCGACAGTATCCATCCGCATGTCCAGCGGAGCAGCCTCGCGAAATGAAAATCCGCGCGCGGCTTGATCAAGCTGCATGCTCGAAACCCCCAAGTCGGCCAAGGCCCCGTCCACCCCGGGAATCCCCAACTCTTGCGCGACCTCCGCAATCCTCGAGAACTGGGCGTGTACCAGCGTCACTTTCGCCCCAAAGATCTTGAGCCGCTCCTGCGCCAGCTCCAGCGCCTGTGCGTCCCGGTCCAGACTGATCAACCGCCCAGAGGTCAATCTCTTCGCGATTGCTTCCGAGTGTCCGCCCGCTCCCAGCGTGGCGTCGATGTACGTTCCGTCCGGCTTTATTCGCAGCCATTCGAGCACCTCTTGCAACAGCACCGGCGTGTGCGGCGCAGCCAATCTTGCAAAACCCTAGATTCCCAAATCTTCGAGCGCCTTGTCGTCTTCGTCCGTGTACGGCTCGTTCTTCAATTGATCCAAAACTCTGGTATGGTTCATCACTTCCAGATAGTCCAAGTTCCCCAGGACGTCCACGTCACCCTTGGTTTGGGCTGCTTCCCGCAGTACGGTCGGCAGCAGCAGCCTTCCCTGCCCATCGAGCTCCACCGTCTGTCCGTAATAGCTCGTCCGCATCAGGAACTTTCTCTTCGCCCGGTTTGTGCTCGGCATCTGCGCCAGCTTGTCTTCGATCTCCGACCAAACTTTCATGGGGTAAATCCTGGCCGTCTCACCGGTGGTGCTGGTGATATAAAACTGATTCCCGTACTCCTTCAATTCGTCGAGAAACACGGCGGGTATCTTCAACCGACCCTTCTCGTCCACCTTCGCCGGACAGTTGCCCCGCAGCTTCATGCGCCCCGCTGTCGGCCATTTTGCGGCCGCCTGAAATGTCAGCCGTCCTGCGGCTGCCCAAGGCGATGTTGACGCCGTTTTTCGCGGTGTCAGACACCAAAATGTGGTCTAGAATGGCCAAAAATGCTCCACTTTCGCCACAGATCTGGGAACCTGTTGAATTTATTCTAAAGCGCCCTATTCCCCACTACCCCGCCCCTACTTCTACCCACTTCTTACCACTTTTCGCCACATCCTACCCTGCTTTTGGTGCTTGTCAAGAGGAAACATGCATTTTTTTAAAAATAGTTGTGAAAAATTATTTGCGTTCGATTTTCATTCCTGGACACCATAGCTTGTGGTCTCGCCAAGATTTGCTAACTAGGCTTAGGGGTTAGTATCTCTGCCGCTCCCACGCGCACCGGGACACGGGTTTTGCTTCGTAGAAATCCCTATTTGAATTGAAAATGAGTCGTGCTAATCTTCCGAGGTCGTCGACTTTTCGGATCCGTCAAGGAGTCTCAATCATGGAATGGGTTACGCCTCAGCACGAAGAGATCAACCTCAACTGCGAAGTCAGCTCGTACGCCAACGCACAGCTCTAATCTTTCTGGCCGCTCAAAGCGGTCAGTGGCAAACGAGCAGGAATGCGCGTAAAAGTCCTCGGCTCCGCAGCCGGGGGCGGCTTTCCCCAATGGAATTGTGCTTGTCCAAACTGTAGCGGCCTACGCAACGGCAGTGTTAAGGCGCGCCCACGCACGCAAACTCAAATCGCAATCGCGGCGGATCCTGAATACGCGCTTCGCGCCTATTGGACTCTCATTAACGCTTCCCCCGACCTTCGCTGGCAAATCGTTGCTACGCCCGAGCTAGCTCCTTTCCCAAACACGCGGTCTTCCACTGCAATCATGGATGTCTATCTGCAAAGCGCCGATGTCGACGCCCTTATGGGTTTGCTGCACTTGCGGGAGTTCCAGGCGTTCAAAGTTTTCTCCATGCCAGCTATCCGGAGTATTTTGTCGGAAGAGAATTCCATCTTCCGAGTCCTGGGCCGCGCGAGCCCGCCAGTGCAATGGTTTTCTCTTCCGTTCTCCTCTCATGTGAACTGGGAGAAGAAGCACAATCCAGACGCAGTTCCGCAATTCACCGCCCACGCCGTATCCCTCGGTGGAGAGTATCCGGATTACATCGGTAGGAAACTGCGAGCCACGCTGCCCGCCCAAGAGGCGGTCATCGCTTTGGCCTTCGAGTTCGCTGGGAAGCGCGTCTTCGTCGCGCCGACGCTGCCCGGTCGCAACACCGAATGGAAGAGGTGGGCCGAATCGAGCGACCTGGTGCTGATCGACGGCACGTTCTGGAGCGACGACGAGTTGCTCCAAACAGGCCGTAGCAAGAAAACAGCTCGGCAAATCGGCCACTTGCCGATTTCCGGTCCGGGCGGATTAATGGACCAGTATCCGAAGTCTGCCAGAGGGCGCAAGGTCCTGATCCACATCAACAATACGAACCCAATATTGAATGAAGTCAGCCCCGAGCACCGCGCCGCGCGTGAAGCCGGATGGGAAATCGCCTATGATGGAATGGAGTTCAACCTATGACTTCTTCCGTCCAAAGTTCGCGCGAAAAGCCGTTGCTCTCGGAAGCGGAATTCATCGCCGGCTTCCATGCCATTGGCGAAGAGCGCTATCACCACAAGCATCCGTTTCACCTGCTCCTGCATGAAGGCAAGCTTACGCGCGGCCAACTTCAGGCGTGGGCGCTGAATCGCTACTACTATCAGAGCCGTATTCCTATCAAGGACGCGGCAATTCTGGCGCGCAGTGAAGATCCCGGGTTTCGCCTCGTCTGGCGCAAACGCATCCTCGATCATGATGGTGACGGAACCAAGCCTGGTGGCATTGAAAAATGGCTGCGTCTTGTTGAAACCACGGGCCTATCCCGCGAACACGCACTCCGCGGCGACGGCATTCTCCCGGCGACGCGTTTCGCCGTCCAGGCGTACGTTGACTTCGTATCCACGCGCTCGCACCTCGAGGCGGTGGCTTCCTCCCTCACCGAACTTTTCTCGAAAAAGTTGATCGTCCTCCGTATGGATCGTCTGCGCGAACACTACCCTTGGCTCTCTGGCGGCCTCGACTATTTCACCGGTCGCCTCACGCAAGCTCCCGAAGACGCCGATTTCGCGCTCGCCTGGGTCGTCAAACACGCCCGCACCCGCGGAGAACAGGATCTGGCCCACGCCGCTCTCCGAGCCAAATGTGACATTCTTTGGGCTCAGCTCGACGCGCTCTATTTTGCATATGTGAATCCCGGCTGGCCGCCGCCGGGCGCTTTCCAACCGGCGAAAGAATCTTTAAGGACTTAGATGACCGCCCGTGAACTAAGCAGCCGTCCGCGCCTTGCTCCTGGTTGCCGCCTCAGCGAAAACAATCAGCAGCGCATCCTGCAAATGCCTGAGCGGGCTCTGCGCCTGAACGGCCCCAGCCTCGAAATCGTTCAGCGTTGCGACGGCAAGCATACCGTCCAGCAAATTGTTTCCGAGCTGCAGCAAATCTATTCCAAGGCGCAAGCGCAAAAAGTGGAAGAGGACATCCTCGGCTATCTCGCTCTTTTGCAAAAGGAACGCGCTCTCGATTTCGAGGTGTAGCGCCGGCTTGCTGGCATCGGTTGAGTTCTGGTGGTCCCGATCCGTTCGCGACCGCATTTCGATTTGGCGATGACATCTACTATTTCCAATCCGCTGGCACTGATTGCCGAACTCACCCACCGCTGCCCGCTCCATTGCGTCTACTGCTCGAATCCCCTTGAATTGCAATCCCGCTCCACCGAACTCTCCACCGAATCGTGGTCTCGCGTCTTTCAGGAAGCCGCCAGTCTCGGCGTCCTCCAAGCCGACTTCACCGGCGGCGAACCTCTCGCCCGCATCGATATTGTCGATCTCGTCCGTGCCGCGCGCTCGGCCGGCTTGTACGTCAATCTGATTACTTCCGGCCTGCCTCTCGATGAATCGAAACTCGCTGCGCTCGTCGCTGCCGGCCTCGATCACATTCAACTCAGCTTCCAAGGTGCGCGCGAAGAACTCTCCAACGAAATCTCCGGCACAAAGTCCCACACGCAAAAACTCCGCGTCCTCGAATGGGTCAAGCAACATCGCGTTGCGCTGACGCTCAATTTCGTCATCCACCACCGCAACATTGATCAACTCGAAGAGATGGTGGCTCTTGCAGAAACTTCGAGCGCGACGCGCATCGAGTTCGCCAACGTCCAGTATTACGGCTGGGCGTTCGCCAATCGCGAAACTCTACTGCCCACGCGCGAGCAGCTGGCTCGCTCCATCGGCGTAATCAAACGCGAGCAGCAACGCCTGGAAGGCAGGATTCGCGTCGAATACGTCGTCCCCGACTATTACGCAAAATACCCCAAGCCCTGCATGGGGGGCTGGGGACGCAAGCTAATGCTGATTGCGCCAAGCGGCGACGCGCTTCCCTGCCACGCCGCACATGTGATTCCCGGCCTCGCGTTTGAAAATGTGAAAGACCATGGCCTGCGCGAAATCTGGGAACGCTCCGCCGCATTCCAGAAATTCCGCGGTGAAGATTGGATGCAGGAGCCTTGCAAGACTTGCGACCGACGCGAGCAGGACTTCGGCGGCTGCCGGTGCCAGGCATCGCTCCTCGCAGGAGATGCCGCTGCCACTGATCCGGTCTGCTCGCTCGCGCCGCTGCGCCCCAAAGTCGACGCGATTCTTGCGGCCGTGAATCTTGCTCCCGCTTCTGTAGCACCGGGGATTGCCGGCCCTTACATAGCCGAGGCACCCCCCGCCAACGAGCCGCCCACTCGGCCTTCCTGGCTCTACCGGCCAAATCCTGCCTAATCCGCCGGCGCGGCTTGCGTTTCTCTCAGTCTCATGACCACTCGCACGATGAAAATCAGGCTCCCGAGCAGCACCAGCGATCCAAACGCTGTCAGCGTGTATGGCGCTCCAATCCGTTTCGCGACGCCGCCTGCGAGCAACGCGCCGATCGGTTGCACGCCCATGAACATCGTTGCGTAAACCGCCATCACGCGGCTGCGCAGCTCATCCGGCACTCGATTTTGAATCAACGTGTTCGTTGCCGCCATCTGCGATGTTGCCGCAGATCCCACCACGAAAAGCACTGCAACGCACAGCCAGAATGTCTTCGCTTGCGAAAAGAGAATCAGGCACACCGAGCAGGTCGTCGAAGTTGCAGCAATCCATCGCGCCAGCCCCTTGTAATGTGTCCGCGCGGCGAAGTGCAGCGCGCCAAGCACCGCCCCGATTCCCGCCGAACTCATCAGCAATCCCAGCGTCCGCGCGTTTCCCTTCAAAATATCCTGCGCGTAAATCGGCATGAACACCGAGTATTGCAAACCAAAAAGGCTCAGCACGCTGAGGAGCAGCAACGCCGACCGCATTGGCAGGTCACTCATTGCAAACCGGAATCCTTGCACAAAACTCCGCAGCGGCGAATCCGTGCTCGGCTTAATCTCCCTCCGCTCGATCCGCATCATCAGCAACGCCACGATCACCGCCACAAAGCTCAATCCGTTCAGAAAGAAACACCACCCTTCTCCCACCCAGGCAATCGCAAACCCTGCAATCGCCGGCCCCGCTACCCGCGCACCATTGAAAATCGAGGAATTCAGCGCGATCGCGTTCGGCAGATCTTCCTTCCCTACCATGTGCACCAGAAACGCCTGCCGTATCGGCACATCAAACGCGTTCACGATTCCGACCAGAAACGCGACGACAATCAATTCCCACTCGTTGATCAATTTCGTCAGCGTCAGCCCCGCCAGCGCAAACGCCAGAATCATCGAGATTGTCTGGGTTGCAATCACGCCGCGATGCCGGTCGTACCGGTCGCCAACGTAGCCGCCGATCGAGGACAGAAACAGCATGGGCACCTGGCTCGCGAAGCCGAACACTCCGAGTAACGCCGCGGATCCGGTTAGTTTATAGACGAGCCAGAGCTGCGCCGTCGTCTGCATCCACGTGCCAATCAGCGAAATGAGTTGTCCGGCAATGAAAAGTTGGAAATTGCGGTGCTGCATGGCGCGGAAGCGCCTAGAAGGGGCCGGAAAGCGCGCGGGCACGGCCGTGCTGACCGCGGTGCGGTCACTGTTCAAAATATTCTTCCTCCACTCGTTGGATGCCAACGCCGTGAACTAGTCACGATGCCGCGAGAGGAGATACGTTGTCAACGCAATCAAAAGGAGAACCCGATCCAGATTGTCTCTCGGAGAAAGGGCGGCGCTATTCGTTGGGAGGGTCTGGCGCGCCCACGTGCAAGTGGCTCAAATCGCGCAGCATGGCTTTGTCTTCTTCGCTCATGCCCCGCGTGAAATTCGGGTCATTCAGGTGCTGATTGCGCGCAGACTCCGGCATATTCTGCAATACCCCCAGCCTCTGCTGAATCGCCCGCTGCCGGTCCGGAGGAAGCTGCTTCCACTTCGGCGCCAAATCATTCCGGACGTGATCCTTCTGTTCCGGCGTCAACCTGCTGAATGTTTCCTCGCGCTTTTTGATTTCTTGTCTGTCCGCCGGAGACAGATTTCTTTGCCTGTTATAGTTCTCGATAACCTTTCTTTGCTCTTGCGGGCTCAGTTGGTTAAGTTTTTTCTGTGGTGGCGGCGTATACGCAGACGGCGGCCGGTTCGGATTGATGCTCGGCGTCCCCATAATGTCAGCTCGATTGGGGTTCGGGCTCGGGGGGCGGTTCGCGCCCGAATTCTGCCGCTCGTTTTGCGCCCTGCGCGCACCCTGCTGCTGTTGTCGGCGCTCCTGCCTTTGCTCTTGTCTCTGCGGTTGTCTCGACGACTGTTGTCGAGGGGGCTGATTCCTCTGCTTGGGCGGCTTATTGTCCTGCCGATTCTGCGCCCAGTTCGCGCGTGGTCCTTGCGCGAAAGCCGGAACAGCCAGCGCCGCGCTCAGTCCCAGCGCTATCAGCCCTCCCGCGAATTGGAGTTTCCGTCTCATTACCCTTTACATGGTTTGATTCGAATTCGCATCGGCGTCATCCGCTTGCACCGGCTGCGGCAACTCGCTCAACGGTGCGAAGTCCGAAATCACGTCGTAATTTTCCAGCACCTGCATGTTCTGATTGATCTTGTCGATGTCCACCGCGCTCAACGAGCTATCCGCAGGACGCGAACCCATCCACACTGTCGCCAGGAGCAGCATCGACGCCGCCAGTACCACTCGCGGCGACGGCGCGAACCATCCCCACCAGCTTTGCTTCACCGGTTCCGCCGCCACTCGCGCGTGCATGCGAATATCAAACGCCGCTGACGGCTCGATCACCGGCATCTCATCCAGCAATACGTTCACCGCGCGAAATTCGTTCACGCGCAGCTGGCACGCCGCGCACGTCGCGAGATGCTTCTCCACGTCTCGGCGTTCGCCTTCCTTCAAGCGCCCGTCCACGTACGGCAAAATTCGGTTTTCCATCCGGCTGCAACTCATGTGACTGTCCTTCCCTTCCTGGCCCAACCTCTATTGCCTTGCTTGCTGCGCCACGAGGGGAGCTAGTTCCACTCGCAGCGTTTCATACGCCCGGAACAGCAGCGATTTCAGCGCGCTCTCCGAGCATTGCAAAATCTTCGAAATCTCTCCGTAATCCAGCTCCTGGTACTTGTGCAACAGCACCGCTGCGCGCTGTTTCTCCGGCAATTTGTCAATCGCATGGCGGATCATTTTCTTGCGCGCTTCTTCGACCAAGTGTTGCTCGATGTTCGGGTGCTTTTCGGCGACATCGATCGTTTTCTCGTCACCATCTTCGGCATCCACCGTTATCGGCGCGTCCAGAGAAATTTCCATGCGCTGGTAACGATTGTCCCGCAGCGAATTCAACGCCAGGTTTGTCGCGATCCGGAAGAGCCAGGTGGTGAACTTCGCGCTCGGCACGTACTCTTCCCGCGCGCGGTACACTCTTATGAAAACTTCCTGCGCCAGGTCTTCCGCCTGCTCCCGGTTCCGAACCATCCGGTACAGGAAATTGACCAGAGGACTCCTGTAGCGATGGAGTAGAAGCGCGAACGACTGTTCATCGCCCGCCTTCGCGTCCAGCATTAGTTGGACGTCCGACCTGGCCATAGTCGCCACACTGTATCAAACCCCTGTTGTCTCAGAAAGTTGCAAATGGAAGGGCGCTCAAAAGCGAAAGGAAGGCGAAACTAAACGTGGAATAAGTGCTGCATTATCAACAAACTGACGACGCCCACGAACACCAGAAGCGCCATCCGCCAATTCGGCTCCCGGTTCACTTCCGGAAGCAAGTCCGTCGCCGCCACGTACAACGTGACGCCTCCCGAAAGGGGCAGCGCATATTTCAATTGCCCTTGCAGCGAAGTCGTCAGAGCCACGCCTGCCACCGTCGCCCCTCCTAATAACCCTGCCGCCAAAATTGCGTTGCGCTTTCCTTGCCCGCTCGCCAGCACGACCGAAGCCACTGTAAACCCCTCCGGCAGCTTGTGCAGAAACACGGCGAAGAACATCACCGCGCCCAGCCATGTCGAAACCAGGAATCCCGCCGCGATCGCCACGCCGTCAAAAAAAGTGTGAATCGTCAGCCCCACCAGCACGCTCGTCCGCGCATGCTGATGACTCATTTCTTCGAAATGTGTTTCTTCGGCAAAATGAAAATGTGGTGCCAGCGTGTGCTCAAACAGGTGCACCAGGAAGTAACCCACCAGTACAAACAGCAGCGCGCTTTCGCCCGACAGCCGCACCGACTCCGGAATTACCTCGACAAACGCCACCGCCAGCATGTACCCGGCGCCCAGCGCCAAAAAATATTGCAGATATTTCCGCGGCCACTCCTTGTGAACAACAAAATATCCGCCGGCCAAATTCCCGGCCGCCGCCACGAGCCCCAGCCCCGCCGCCAGCGCCGTCCGGAATGTCAGATCATGTTCCATCACTAGTGGTATAGGCTCCAGCTTGCGCAACCTTTCATGCCATCTCGGCGGTGATCTATGGTCACATCTTCTCTCCGCCGCTCTTCTCTGCGCCCCCTGCGTTCTTCGCGAACTCTGTACTACTAATCCTCAAATTCGTTGTGCGCCGCGCAAAAATGTTATCGTCCGTCGCAATACCTTCCGACGTGTGGGTCATTTGCTTTTGGTTGCGGCTCCGCCGCGCTGTGTTAATTCTGAGGGTTTTTCCTCACTTTCTTCTTTAGCCAGAATGTCGAAACAAAATCACATCCCCTTCCTGCACCACGTATTCCTTCCCCTCCAACCGCACATGCGCCTTCTCTCGCGCCGCCGCCAGGCTCCCCGCCGCCAGCAAATCATTCCATCGCACGACTTCCGCGCGTATAAATCCTTTCTCGATGTCGCTATGAATCGCTCCCGCCGCCTTCGCCGCCGTCGCTCCCTTTCGAATCGTCCACGCACGCACTTCCGGCTCTCCCGCCGTAAAAAACTGGATCAGCCCCATCAAGTCATACGTCGCCCGAATCAACCGGTTCAGCCCCGGCTCTTTCAATCCGTACGACGCCAGCAATTCCGCGGCTTCCTTCTCCTCCATCTCTGAAAGTTCCGCCTCCAACCGCCCACAAATCGCTACCACCGCCGCGTTCGGCAACCCTTGCAAGGCGCTCAATTTGTGGCGCTCCACCGCCGTTTCCAGCTTGTCCGCTTCCTCGTCCCCCAGGTTCAGCACGTACAACACCGGCCGCGCCGACAAGAATAAGAATCCCCCGATCGACTTTCTCTCCTCCGCCGTCAGCTCCAGTTCCCGCAGCGCCTTCTCCGCCTCCAGATGAATTTTGCATTTCTCCAGCGCGGTTTTCTCGATCTCCAGCGCCGGATCACGTTTCTTCTTCAGATCTTTATCCACCCGCTCTAGGCGCCGCGTAATCTGGTCATGGTCGGAAAGCATCAGCTCCAGATCAAGATTCGTGGCGTCCCGCAGCGGATCAATGCTGCCCTCCGAATGCGGCACCGAAGGATCCTCGAAAACGCGAATCACGTGCGCGATCACGTCCACGTCACGCAGTTGCGCCAAAGCATCGCGCATGCGCTCCTTCTGCATACCGCCCAAGTCCACGTAGTTCACAGTTGCGTAGGTGATCTTCTTTGGGCTGTACAGCTTCGCCAACTCCACGAGCCGCCGTTCCGGCACTTTCGCGACACCCACGTGCGTCGCTGACGCTCCGCTCTTCCCCTCCACGTGCGCCTTCGTCAATATCCGAAACAGAGTCGTCTTCCCAACCTGTGGTAGTCCAATAATTCCAGTCTGCACTCCAGCCCCTTCAACGCGCTAATTTGCGCTCGCACAAACCCATCATCCTAGCACACCCGGTTCCGGGCGCCGTTGCTACGGCCGTCATGACTTCTTAACTCGAGTCCTGATTCCCATTCAGGTCTTCTCCTGCTCTATTCTCATTTTGGGAACTTGCTGTTGACACAGGCATTTCTTCGCGTTAGGGTTTCTTACGGATACCTACATTAGGGTATTTACCTGACACCCTTTTCAGGTATTGTGATTTGGCCTCGTATTTCCAGGCATTGAGAGGAGGTAATTCTCGTGCCTGCCACTGCACGCTCAAACAGAATTCACCCACTCTGCTATGAACACCATTCGGAGATGATCGTTCGAGAGCTATCTTCGAGCGAAGACGCTATAACTTATGCTTGTCAGGAACCTGACTGTTTTGTGAGCTACAGTAGGTCCGATGGCTATTTCCTGAATACCCAGAATCCATTCGTTATGAAGCGATGCCCGATTCCTCCCCATCAGTACTGTGCGCATGATCGTTATCCGATGTACTTGCTCGAAGTGCAGCCGGAACATCCCGACTTCCGCCTCTGGCGATGTCCCCAATGCAATATGAGCCGTTTGGGCGGCCAGCTTACATGATCCTCTAGTAGAGCCCCTTCGTCCTCTCCCTGCACATTGCTCTGAATCTCGCAGTTCCTGCCAAATTCAGTTTCTTGTAAACGCAATCCCATGTTCTCACGTCAAACTGAGGGACTTGAACGCTGGACGGAATTTCTACTTCATGCTGCCAATGGGCCTTACGGTTTTGGACCTCTCGGCTTACGTCGGCCTGCTCGCCGTCGGCGCCGTAACCCTGAACATATTCTTGGGCTTACTCATGGCCTTCCGCTACAGCCCTCACCGCTCCTGGCCAAATCATCGATTCAATTATTTCCGGTTTCACAACTGGACCGGCTACATTGCGCTCGCTCTATCGATCCTCCATCCCGTGATTCTGCTCTTGAACAAAAATCCGCGCTTCCTTGTCTTCGACCTCGTCTATCCCGTACATTCTCCGGCGCAACCCTTTGACAACACCATAGGCGCTGTCGCGCTGTACCTCATCGCATTTGTAGTAGGCACTTCCTACTTGCGCATCACTCTGGGCCGCCATCTTTGGAAGTCCTTCCATTTTTCTATTTATTTCGCAGCTGCCGCTCTTTTCTGGCACAGCCTGTTCACCGATCCCAGCTTGAAAAATGACCCCGTGGATTGGTTCGATGGCGGCAAACTCTTCGTCGAATCTTGTCTGGTCCTTGTCGCTGCCGTCAGTTTGTTGCGCTTGCGACATGCCCGCAAGAAAGCGTTTCATGCCCGCCAAATCGCCCAGCAGATAGCCATGTCTGAATAGAAGTCAAAAAACGTTGTCCGCGAGACAGAGATTGTTAAGCTATTTCTCCGTTTCCTGAATGGAGCCATCGTGGCCGAGACAGCCGCTGTCCCCGCATTTGACGTCGCCGAGGCAACGAAGCACCTCGCTGAACGCGACGAACGTCTGAAACGCCTCATCGAAGAAACCGTCCCGTTCCAACTCAAGATCGAAGCCGCACACTCTCCTTACGAAACTCTCCTTGAAGCTGTCACTCACCAATCCATCTCCGGCAAAGCTGCCGCCACCATCTTCGCCCGCGTCAAGGCGCTCAGCTCCACCGGCGGCATCCCCACTCCCCAGGAGATGCTAAAGCTGCGCAAGCCCGCGCTCCGCAAGGCAGGCCTTTCCGCCGCAAAAATCCTGGCCATGAAAGACCTCGCGCAAAAAACCATCGAAGGCGTCGTCCCCACGCTCGAACAAGCCCAAAAGCTCTCCGACGAAGAGCTTGTCAAGCGTCTCGTCTCTGTCCGCGGCATCGGCGACTGGACCGTCGAAATGTTTTTGATCTTCAGCCTCGGCCGCCCTGACGTTCTTCCCATTCACGACCTCGGCGTCAAGAAAGGCTGGTCCATCACTTACGGCAAGAAGCGCATGCCGAAGCCCAAGGAACTCCTGGCCTTTGGCGAACGCTGGCGTCCCTACCGCACCATCGCCAGTTGGTACATGTGGCGCGCCTGCCAGCGCGCCGGGAACGCGGCCATGCGCAAAATCCGCCCCGCCCATGTCCGCAAACCTCGCCAACACGCCGAGCGTGGTCGAGCGTCGTCCAAGCGCCCGCGCCGCTAACGCCTTAAGCGCGAACACGAGGGGAACGCTCCGACTTTTCGCTTAACCCAGCCGTATTTTTCCTTGACTACCCGGGCCCATCGGAGTAAGGTCTCTTTTAAGAAATCATCTGTTTTGGCCGCGGCGGCTTCTCTGCCGCGTTTTTTATTTGCGCGTGCTTCCTTCCGGCCATCCTTGGGTACTTTCTACTGGCGGTTGCGGAATGCAGTCTTTCACAATTTCAGTGCATTCTAAATCCTTCAGAATCAACACTTGCAGAAGTGCATCAAAACAAAGAACTCACCTTAGAATGAACAGGCTCGAAAGACGCAGGGTCGCAATCACGGCTGACCTAAAAACAAAGGACGTAGCGCGGGAATGGGCATTTTTTGCATTGTACGGGCTTTCATGAGGTTTCGCGGGCCGGAGGTCCTAAGGGACACTTATGAAAAAACGGGGGTATCGGGGGGGGGCGGTCACTTGTTGAAGGTTTCAGAATTTACTACCTACCGAAACTAACTCTTTCACCACCAAATACATGCCCGCTAATCCCGCAAGCAACACGCCGCTTTCCAGTGAAACTGAAATCCGGTGCAATTTGCTGAACTCCACGAACAAAGGATTGTCTGAAGCCGTCGCTTGAATCGATCCCATCTGCACCCGCAGCGCCGCCATCTTGGGGCTGACCGCATGCTGCGACACGACCGTGAGCAAAATCATGAGCACGACACAAAGTGCCGCCGGCGTCGCAAGACTGGCAAACGTCCGCGTCCGCGCCAGCCGTGCTAGCAGAATCACGATGCCGCAAACCACGCCGATCATGTGCATCCACCAAAGCCCGAACCCCACCATGGCCCCGGCTTGGTCCCGGCTCGCCAGGATCCGGAACGCCCCGGGCGCCACGACAAAACTCAAAAACACATCGCTCCCCAGCCACATGCTCAATCCGAGGAATTCGAGAGTGCGAAGAAAGTTCATCATGGGTGCACTATACAAGACCGTTGCCGTTCCGGCCACGGCATCGCCTTCCAGAGGGCAATCCGGGAAAGCCCGCCAACCCATGCGTGCTCCCGCTTCTAAATAGCAAGTTCAGCACAAAACTCACACGACGACTGCACGATCCAGACTGATAATGGGAGAATGTGGAAGAATGGTGGGCGACAAAGGACTCGAACCTTTGACCTCTCCCGTGTGAGGGGAGCGCTCTAACCAACTGAGCTAGTCGCCCGTTGCCAGTAACCGCGACAGCCGGTCCCGCCATCTATTTGTAACAGGAAGGACGCGGGTTTTCAACCGATGCCGACTGCCACCTCTCAAGTCGTCTCGCAGCTCCAGCGCTCCATCGCGCGCGCCATCTACGGCAAGGAAGATGCCATTCAGCTCGCGCTGATCACTCTGCTCGCGCGGGGCCACCTGCTCATCGAAGACGTTCCCGGAGTCGGCAAGACCACGCTCGCGCAAGCGCTCGCAAAATCTTTTCATTGCAGCTTCCAGCGCATCCAGTTCACGTCCGATCTTCTTCCCAGCGACGTTCTCGGCGTGAGCGTTTACAATCCCGAATCACGCGAATTTGAATTTCGCTCCGGCCCGATTTTCGCCAACGTGGTCCTCGCCGACGAAATCAACCGCACCACTCCGCGCACGCAGTCCGCGCTTCTCGAGGCCATGAACGAAGCGCAAGTCACCGTCGACGGCAAAACGCTTCCGCTTCCGCAGCCTTTTCTCGTCATCGCCACGCAAAATCCCGTCGAGCACCACGGCACGTACCCTTTGCCCGAATCGCAGCTCGACCGTTTCTTGATGCGCATCAAGATGGGCTATCCCTCGCACGAAACGGAAAAAGAAATTCTCCGCAAGCGCGTTGGCGATAATCCTCTTGATTCGCTCGATCCCATCGCGGACGTCAGCGATGTTCTCGCTATGCAGGACGCCGTCGCCCACGTCAAGGTGGACGCCAGTTTGCACGATTACGCCCTCGAGATCGTCAATCGCACGCGCAAGAGCGAGCAGCTTGCGCTCGGCGTCAGTCCCCGGGGCACTCTTATGCTCCAGCGCGCCGCGCAAGCCCGCGCTTTCCTGGATGGCCGCGACTATTGCCTCCCCGACGATTTCAAGCAGCTGGCCGTTTCCGTTTTCTCCCATCGCGTCGTCGCCAGCTCGCGCCACGCCTCGCTGCAAAAAAAATCGGAGACCACCGATTCCGTTCTTCGCGATATCGTGGAATCCGTCCCCGTTCCTTTGTGACCGTTGAGCTGTGAGTGTGCAAACCACGATCGCGCGACTCTGGGCCAAGGCCGACCGACCCGCCGTCCGCGCATTTTTTCTCTCCATCACCGCGCTCACGGCCGCGCTCCTTCTCGCGCTGTACTCCGGCGCTGCCGCTGAACTCGGCCAGCGCGCGCTCGCAAGCACAACGGCGCTCGCCGCGCTCGCCATTGCCGCGTGGGTGGGCGTAACGCTTGTTCCCATCCTCGCGAAGCGCACACCGCTCCGCTGGATTGGTTACAAGATGGAGTACCGCATCACCCTCGAAGGTTGGATCTATCTCGGCGGGATCATTCTTGTTGCGCTTGCGGCGTTAAACACCGGAAACAATCTGCTGTTTCTGATTCTCTCGAGCCTCATCGCCATCGTCTTATTGTCCGGCATTCTCTCTTCCATCAGCCTATCGGGCATCGAATTGCGGCTGGTATTGCCCGAACACATTTTCGCCGGCCAGCCGGTTCGCGCCATGGTCGAGCTCGAAAATGAAAAGCTGACGCTGCCTTCGTTCTCGCTGCGCGTCGAAGCAGCCAAGTCAAAACAGGGGCATTCCACCGCCATTCTCGAAACGCCGGTTTATTTTCCTTACCTCCCAAAGCATGACCGCGTGCAACAAGTTATCCCGGTGACATTTCCGCGACGCGGGGTCTATCGCCAGGAAGCTTTCCGCATCGTCACTCGTTTTCCCTTTGGCTTCCTGCGGAAAGCGCGCCAATTGAATTTGAAAACCGAGGCGCTCGTCTATCCTTCCGTCGAGCCGACTGCGGAATACCTGGAGATTCTTCCTGGACTCGAGGGGGCGCTCGAAAGCCTGACCAAGGGCCGCGGCCAGGATCTCTACGCGCTGCGCGACTACATCCCCACCGACAGCGCGCGCCACGTCCACTGGAAAGCTTCCGCGCGCTCTGGTTCGCTGATGGTCCGCGAATTTACCCGGGAGGACGATTGCCGCATCCTGCTGGTTCTCGACCCTCACTTGTCCGCAGAAGAATCCGCCAGCCTGAAGCCCGGAGCGTCTGTCGCGAATGAGCGTTTCGAGCGAGTTGTAAACATCTGCGCCAGCCTCGCCTGGCACTTTTACCAGAACAACTCCTTGCTGCAATTTCGCACTGCCGGCGTGGAAATTCTACTGGCGCCCGCCGACCAAATTATTTTTCCCATCCTCGAACATCTGGCTGTCGCGCAACCCCTGCCCCCCGACCCGCAGCAGTCGCTGATGGCCGATCTCGCAACATCGCCCGAACTTTTCAAAATTATCGTGACCACCCAGCCCCACGGCTCCGTCCCCGCCTCCGTCTGGAGCTCGTCATACGTCGTCTTCCTCGACGAGCCTGGGTCGTAGGCAGGAGCAGCTTTGCTTGTCCAGTTCGTTCAACGAATTTTCAAAAAACTGGCAGACACAAATGTTTGTCCAAGTTAGCTGTGCGAGAATGTGTCACCACGATGCCAAACGGCCGCGATCTCGCCGCATTTCGCAAACAATTGCTGGGCTGGTTTCGCCAGTTTCAGCGCGATTTGCCTTGGCGGCGCACCACGGATCCTTATCGCATCTGGCTTTCGGAAATTATGCTGCAGCAGACGCGCGTCGCCGCCGTGATTCCACACTACGTGCGCTTTCTCGAACGATTTCCGGACGTTCACGCGCTGGCCGCCGCGCCCCAAGAAGAAGTGTTGCGTCTATGGTCCGGTCTCGGGTATTACAGCCGGGCGCGCAACCTGCAAAAGGCCGCACAACAAATCGTCGCGAAACACAGCGGCCAGTTTCCAACTCGGATAGAGGATGCCCTGGGCTTGCCCGGCATCGGAAACTACACGGCTGCGGCGATTCTGAGCATTGCGTACGGTGAAAAGCGGGCCGTCCTCGACGGCAACGTGGCGCGTGTCCTTGCGCGCCTTGGCGCAGTTCGCGGTGACATCCGCGAGTCACGCCGCTGGCAAGAGTTGCAAAAAAGTGCAGATCGCTTGCTTGCTCCAAAATCGCCGGGCGATTGGAATCAAGCCATGATGGAGCTGGGCGCGACGGTGTGCAATCCGAAATCGCCACAATGCCTGCTCTGCCCCATCGGACAATTCTGCGATGGACGTAAACTTGGTATCGTGGAATCGTTGCCCGAAAAACGGAAGAAGCGCGCGAGCGTGGAAGTGACTCTCGCTACAGCCGTGTTCGTGGATGAAAACGGTTGGACATTGTTGCTCCCGGCGCCGTCGAAAGAGAACCAAAGCAAGGAACCATTGGCGGATTACATTCCGTTGCTGGTTTCAAACTTATGGCATTTCCCCACAGTCGCGGCGGCCGGTGATCCCGGCGCGAAATTGCGCACGTATCTCGGCAGGCTCGCTCGCGAACTGAGAAACAGAAGTTTGCACCTCGTTCCGGGGGGCGAAGTTCATCACGCGGTGACGTACCGGGCCATCACCATCAAACTATTTCTAATCCGGGTAAAAAGAGTTCCGCGGATCAAAGGCTCGGAACTCGTGCCGTTAAGCGATATTTCCGTCGTGCCAGTGTCCGGTCTCACCCACAAAGTGGCGCGGGCCGCGCGTGCCGCCCTGGCGGCATCAGATTTGGCTTCAGCCCGGCGCTGAGCGTTATTCTTTCGCCCAGCTTCGTTCCCGCCGCGCCTCGCAAATGCTACGATAAAAATGTCCGCCATGGCCGCCTCCATCGCATCCCCGAGTGACGCCGCTCTGCCCGCCGAGCGTTTCTTCCGCACCTCGTTGTCACTGCTCATCCTTACATCGACGGTCACACTCGTCAGCACTGGGGAGCTTGACGTCATCACCAGCTTCGCAGCTCCGCTCATTGCGCTTTACAAGGGTTTTCGGTGGTGGCACGGACGCCCCGCCGAGCTCTCTCCCCGCGCCGCAACGTTTTGCGTGATCGCCTACCTGGCGTTCTTCCCCGTGGATGCTTTGTTTCTCTCCCGCCTTTCTGTTGGGAGTTCTGCCAATCCCCCGCTCTTCGCCGCGCTTCTGGCGTCGGTGCATTTTTTGATGTTCGTCAGCATCGTCCGTTTCTATAGCGCGGTCACGGACCGCGACGCGTTTTTTCTCGCGATGCTATCCTTCGCGGGTATTCTTGCCGCGGCCGTTCTTACGGTTGATACGACCTTCCTGATTCTCTTTTTCATCTTCATGCTTTTCGGTGTTTCCACTTTCGTTGGAATGGAATTGCGCCGCGGAGCTGTCGGCGCGGTGTGGCCCGCTCTCCATGCGCGCACCCAGCGCGACCGAAAATTGAATCGCGCCCTGAGTCTTTCCGCCCTCAGCGTGGCGATTGGATCTATTGTGTTGGGTGGCGTGCTGTTTTTCTTTTTTCCGCGTTTCACCGCCGGGTACCTCGGGCGGGCCAGCTTCAGCCCTTCGCTCATGTCCGGGTTCACTGAAAACGTGGAGCTTGGTCAGATCGGCGAGATCAAGAAGAATTCCACCGTGGTCATGCGGGTGCAAACCGGCAAGCCTGTTAATTACGACCGGCTGCGCTGGCGAGGCATCGCGCTGACGACTTTCGATGGCAGGCGGTGGAGCTCCCCGGAGCGCGACCCGGAAAGATTGCAGACGGGTGAAGACGGCTGGATTCACGCCGCTGGTTCTGCGGAGAAACCCGACATTCTCAGGACAGGAATTCTTTATACCGTTTACCTTGAGCCACTGGCCACCGACGCCATTTTCGTGCCCGGCAAAGTTACCCGGCTCAGGGGAAATTTCAATGGTGAGAACGCCGGCTCGTTCGGCGCGATTCGCCGCAATTTTATTTTCCGAGATTTCACGGATACGCTGCTGAATCCCTTTCACAATTACACGGGCATCCGTTACGCCGGTTCCTCAATCTTGCCTCTGATGAACGCCGCAAAACTGCGCGCCGCTCCGACGGAGTATTCCGGCGATATTGGCGCCACGTACCTTCAGCTTCCTTCCGCGCTGGACCCGCGCATCCCGGAGCTTGCCAGAGAAATCACAAGAAATGCCCCTACTCCCTTTGACATGGCCGTGGCAATCGAAAATCACTTGCGCACCCGCTTCGCGTACACGTTGAATCTGACCGGTAAACCGGGGCGCGATCCGCTCGCTCATTTTTTGTTTGACACCCGCGCGGGCCACTGTGAATACTTTGCTTCGGCAATGATCATCATGCTGCGCACACTCGGCGTTCCTTCGCGCGAAGTCAATGGCTTCTTGCCAGGCGAATACAACGAATTAGGCGGCGATTACATCGTCCGCGCAAGCGATGCGCACAGCTGGGTAGAGGTTTACTTCCCGGGCATAGACTGGCAAACATTCGATCCCACGCCGGCGGCTCCGGAAACCGCAACCAGCTTCCTGACGCGCCTGGGAAAATATGCGGACTTGATGGCGATCACGTGGAGCGAATGGGTAATCGGCTACGATTTTGGGCATCAGATGGCGCTGGCGCAAAATTTGCAGCGCGGCTCGCGGAATTGGGGCGAATCCGCGCGCGATTGGTTTGATAGCAAGCAACGCGCGGGCAAGAAATGGATAAAGTCGTGGCAGCTCCAGCAGGGCGTAATAGGTTATTTGGCGCCGATGGCGCTGGTGCTTTTTCTGGTGGCGGTGCGCTTCAATCTGCTTGCTGAATTGATCCGCCGCGTCCGGCTGTTTTTTCAATTGCGCGGATCCAAGACGGTCCGAAATGATCCGCAGCTTGCATCGCGGCTGTACGCGGAGTTGCTTCGAATGCTGGCGCGGCGAGGGCTGCGGCGCGAAGAGACGCAGACGCCGCTGGAATTCGCGGCGGCCGTGGATTCGCCGAATCTCGCGCCTCCCGTCCGGGAATTCACGCTACTCTATGCGCATGCGCGCTTTGGCGGCGCGCCTTGCGATACATCGCGCTTGAAACAATTGCTGGACCAGGTTCGCGCGGCTTTGCGGGCGCGCTGAAACAAATTACTTCCCGTCAAGAAAGGCCGCAGGGGCCCTGCGCCACCACAAACACACGCCCCAACAGCTCATGTTATAATTGAGAATTGCGCGAAGGCGCAAATTCATTGCATATGACCAAGGTCGGATTCGTCAGCCTGGGATGCCCGAAGAACCTCGTAGACAGCGAGGTGATGATGGGTATTCTTGCGCGTCAGGGCTATGAACTGACGCCGCGCGCCGATGAAGCCGAGGTGTTGGTCGTGAATACGTGCAGCTTTATCGAAGCGGCGCAAAAAGAGTCCGTGGACGCCATCTTGGAAATGGCGGAGCACAAGAAATTCGGCGCGGCGAAGAAATTGATTGTGGCAGGATGCCTGGTGGAACGGTTTCGCGCGCAGATTCTGGAGCAGGTGCCGGAAGTGGATGCCGTCGTGGGCACCGGCGAAGTGGAACGCATCATGGAAGCGGTAGAAGGCGATCTTCGCGTGCTGCCGGCGCAGCCGCCCGCGTTTCTCTACCACCATCTGACACCGCGCATCGTCACCACACCCAAGCACGCGGCGTACATCAAAATCGCGGAAGGCTGCGATCATCCCTGCACGTTTTGCATTATTCCGCAGCTTCGCGGGGCGTTTCGCAGCCGGCGTTTCGAATCGGTACTGCGCGAAGCGGAGAATCTAGCGAGGGCCGGCGCACGCGAAATCACGCTGATCGGGCAGGACACGACTTCTTACGGCGAAGACCTCGGCTTGCGCGACGGCCTTGCGCAATTGCTCGGAAAACTCGCGCAGACCGACGGTTTGCTATGGGTGCGATTTTTGTATGCCTATCCGAATCGCGTCACGCAGAAATTGCTGGAGACGATTGCAGAGCATGCGCGGCTCGCGAAGTACATAGACATGCCGCTGCAGCACGCCAGCCGCAACATACTGGCGCGGATGAAGCGCGGTTCGAACGGCGACGCGTTCCTGAAATTGCTGGAGCGCATTCGGGCGACGATTCCCGGCATTTCGTTGCGCACTTCGTTTATTGTGGGGTTCCCCGGCGAAACCGAAGCCGACTTCAAGGAGCTGTGCGATTTCGTGAAGGCGGCGAAACTCGATTGGATGGGAGTCTTCGAGTATTCCGACGTGGACAACGCGGGAAGCTACGCGCTGGACGAAAAAGTGGATGCGGAAGCGATCAGCGGTCGCCGTAACCGCCTGATGGCCATTCAGAAGAAAATCTCTCGGGAGAATCTGCGCGCGAAGTATTTACGGACCAAGCCGGGCGCAACAAAGGATCGCGCTTTCACGGCGCTGATCGAAGGCCCCTCGAAAGAGAATCCGCTCATATGGGAAGCGCGGCTCGAAGGCATGGCTCCGGAGATCGATGGGAAGCTGTACCTCACGGACATTGAGCTGCCGGGCGGGGAGGTCACGGAAGCCGGGGACGTCGCGCGCGTGGAAATTGCCAAGACGGACGCCTACGACTTGATTGGGCGTGTCGTCGAAATCCTGCCTCGTCCTGGCGCGCGGAGTGACGCGAGCGTCGCGCCGATGCCGCCGGTTGCGGCCGCGGAAAAACTCCATCGCATCGCAACGGGAGCGCCCCTGCGCGTTCTGGGCTGAGATATACTCTTCTTCCAAAGATAACGTTGCGTTGGCCTCCGGGATCTGTGCGGCCTGTTTTGCGATGTTTATCAACACCGAGGGCACAAAGACCACAGAGAAAAATAAAGACGCGATGAAGCACAAATGTCCCATTTGCAAAGCGGAAACGGACTCCGCGGTCCATGCGGACTTCCCTTTTTGCAGCGAGCGCTGCAGGGATCGGGATCTGGGCAATTGGGCCGCCGAGAAATACGTAGTTTCCGAACCTGTCTTCGATGAAGACGACCTTGCTGAAAGCAAGGGAGACAGTATCGTCCTCAGTTTGGACGACGATTTGGACAGCCCGAATGACCCCAAACACTGACGCCACTGCCGCGCCCGGAGCAGCTCCCAAGAAACCGCGGCTCGCCCTCGCAATCGCTACCGCATTGGGCGTGGGCTACATCCCCAAGGCGCCGGGGACATTCGGCTCGCTCGTAGGAGTCGCGACGGCTTACCTCTCGGCAGTTTTTTTCTTGCGGCCCAGTTCCTTCGGTGGAGTGTTCTCCTTGCGTCCCGATACCGATGCGGTGCTGACGGACAAGCACTTCCTCGTCCCGGGCAGCGATATTCACAACGCCATTCTGGCGCTTCCTGTGTTTTGCGCCTTGGTCCTGCTCATCGTGCTGGCGGCCATTGGGGTGTGGAGTGCATCGCGGGCGGCTAAACACGCCGGAATGGAAGATCCGCAATTTGTGGTCATCGATGAAGTCGCGGGGCAGCATCTGGCGCTGTTGCTGCCGCTGATTCCCATTGCGCTGCCACATTTTATGGCGCACATGGACTTCTCCATTTTCGCGATTTTTTTTGCACTCAGCCTGGTGAATTGGAAATATCTTTTGCTCGGTTTTATACTTTTTCGAGTGTTTGACATCTGGAAGCCATGGCCGGTGCGTCGGCTGGAAAAGCTGCCGGGCGGCTGGGGAATTATGGCGGATGACTGGATGGCGGGCGTCTACGCTGCAATTCTGCTGCGTGTGGCGTTACACTTTGGTCTGCTCACGTTTCACGTTGGCTGGGTATGAAATTCGGGTTCGGTTCCTCGGCAGAAAAGAACGGCATTCCCCACATTGAGAGAGTTGCGCCTACGGCCGCGATTCCCGGCGGCGAAATGACGATTCTCGGGCGCGGCTTCGTCTCGCGCGTGCAGGCGCGTCCGGTGGTGCGGTTTGGCGAAGTGGAAGCAAGCATTGCGCTGGCCAGCGAGAATCGGCTGGTGACGCGAGTTCCGGAAGGGGCGAATGGCGGCGTAGTGAGCGTAGCCACTTCCGGCCACGAAAGCCCGCCGCATCCCGTGTCCATCGGCTTGCAGATCGCGGACAATCTTCATCCCGTCGCGAATCCCGCGGTGGACCTGGACGGGAATATTTACGTCACGTTTTCCGGTCCGCGGGGCCAACGAGTTCCGGTTTCGCTCTACAAGATCACAGCGAATTACAGCGTGAAGCCGTTCATCACGTCGCTGACGAATCCTAGCGGCCTGGCGCTTGACAGCATGGGGAACCTCTTCGTCTCCTGCCGCAACGACGGCACAATTCACCGAATCACGCCGGATGGGCGCGCCGAACAGTGGATTGAAGGCATGGGCATTGCCACGGGCATCGCGTTCGATGTCAACGGCAATTTGTACGTTGGCGACCGCAGCGGCACGGTTTTTAAAATCAGCCCGAGCCGCGAGATTTTTGTATTTGCCACGCTGGAACCCTCGATCGCCGCCTATCACCTGGCGTTTCATCCGAGCGGCGATCTGTACGTATCGGCGCCGACGACGTCCAGCTTTGACCGTATCCACCGCATCACGCAGGGTGGCGAAGTGAGCGTGTTTTTCCGTGGACTCGGGAGACCGCAGGGGATCGCTTTGGATCGCGAAGGAAATCTCTATGTGGCGGCTTCTTACGGCGGGCGCCGCGGAATTGTGCGGATCACACCGCAAGCGCAGGCCGAGGTGGTGCTCAGCGGCTCCGGCATCGTGGGCATGGCGCTGCAGCCGTCCGGCCGCGCAATTCTTGCCACCACGGATGCGCTCTTCACGCTGGATTGGGACGTTCGCGGCTTGCCTTTACTCGGATAATTGAACGGATGAAAGCGGAGATCATTGCGGTTGGTTCGGAACTGCTGACTCCGGACCGCGTGGACACCAACTCGCTCTTCCTGACCGAAGAGCTGAACAAGCTCGGCATCGAGGTGGTGCGCAAATCGATTGTCGGCGACAATCGCGATACTTTGAGCGCGGCTTTCAAGGAAGCGATGGAGCGCGTCGAGTTGATCATTGCGTCGGGCGGGTTGGGCCCTACGGAAGACGATCTGACGCGCGAGACCGTTGCGGACCTTCTAGGCCGCAAGCTGCACCTCAATAATGAAATCCTCCGTTACATCGAAGGGCGCTTCCGGCAACTCGGCCGGGAAATGCCTGCCGTAAATGTGCGACAAGCGATGGTGCCGGAAGGCGCGGAAGTTCTCGAAAATCCGCGCGGCTCCGCGCCTGGGCTGTGGATTGAAGATGCGGGACATTTCATCGCGCTGCTTCCCGGCCCGCCGCGCGAATTGAAACCCATGTACCAGGAACGGGTTTTGCCGCGGCTACTGCGTCGCAGCTCGAAGGTCCGCATGTTTCACCGCGAATTGCGGGTGGCAGGCTTGGGAGAATCGGGCGTCGAGCAGCGCATCCGGCCGATTCACACGCGCTACACGGACGTGAACACCACCATTCTTGCCGCGCCGGGCGAGATTCAGATTCACCTCCGCATGTGGACCGACGACGCGGCGCACGCACAAAAAACGCTGGACGAAATCGCACAGGGCTTCGAAATCGCACTGGCCGACCGCATCTTCTCGCAGGACGGCTCTTCGATGGAGGAAGTGGTGGCAAGCCTGCTGACGCGAAACAATTCCACGATCTCCGCGGCGGAAAGTTGCACCGGTGGATTGCTTGCACAGCGGCTGACCAGTATCGCGGGCAGCTCCTCGTATTTCTTAGGTGGCGTGGTGAGCTACAGCAACGAGCTGAAGACGGCGTGGGCGGATGTGCCGGCGGAACTCATCCAAACGAAAGGCGCGGTCAGCAGCGAGGTGGCTATCGCGCTGGCGGAGGGCATTCGGCGGCAGGTCGGGAGCACGCTGGGCGTGGGCATCACCGGTATCGCCGGGCCGGGCGGCGGCAGCGAGGAAAAACCCGTCGGCACCGTACACATCGCGCTGTCACATGCCGGCGGCGTGAAAGAGCGCGGCGTGGTCTTCCCGGGCGACCGCGAAGCCATTCGTTGGCATGCCTCGCAACTGGCGCTGGACCTAGTGCGCATCCATTTCCTCTACAACGGCGGAGAACCGCCATCGCGTATCGCCAAAAGGGCGTGACATTCCATGCAGCTATTCGTCGCACTGGAAGTTCCCGCTGAGGTGCGGGAAAATCTCGCAAGCTTGCTGCAATCCTTTCGCGCAGTCTCGCCGCAAATCCGTTGGGTTCGGCCGGAAAATCTGCACGTGACGCTGAAGTTCATTGGTGAAGTGCCGCAAACAAAACTCGCCGAAATTCGCAGTGCACTTGCCAGCGTGCGCTCTGCGCAATCCGTCACGCTGGATTTTCGCGGACTCGGCTTTTTTCCAAACGAAAAACGTCCGCGCGTTTTCTGGACGGGTATTGCGGCTTCGGCAAATCTGAAAACTCTGGCGGCCGATATCGACGGGGCAACGGAAAGACTGGACATCCCACGGGAGCAGCGGCCTTTTTCGCCGCATCTGACGCTCGCGCGGTTCGACCCTCCGCGGCTGCCGGAAACCCTTCGCGCGCCGATCCGGGAAAATGCAGCGCGCGATTTTGGTTCGCTGCGCGCGAGTCAATTTCACCTGATCGAAAGCAAGCTAAAACCCTCTGGCGCAGAGTACACTACGGTCGAAAGTTTTTCGTTCGCGGCGGCGGAGGCCTGACGGAGCATGCTTGCAGTTTCGATCACTGCCATTCTGATTCCATGCGCGGCCTATCTGTTGGGCTCGATTCCTTTTGGATTGCTGCTCGCAAAATTATTTGGCGGCGGGGACGTTCGCAAAGCCGGCAGCGGCAACATCGGAGCGACCAACGTAGCACGCGTCGTGGGCCCGCTGGCAGGTGTTCTCACGCTGATGTTCGACACCGCGAAGGGTGCGGCAGCCGTGTGGCTTGCAGGCCGGTTCACCCAAGAAAGCGCTACATGGATGATGATCGGCGCTATCGCGGTGCTGCTGGGACATTGCTTTCCAGTATGGCTGAAGTTCAAGGGCGGCAAAGGCGTGGCTACGGCTCTGGGTGTGTTTCTAGCCCTGTGCCCGCTTGCAGCGGCCGCCGCTTTGCTGCTCTTCCTTCTGTGCGTAGCCTATTGGCGTTATGTTTCGCTGGGTTCCGTTGCGGCGGCGGCGGCGATGCCGCTGACCATCTATTTTCTGTGGGCGCCACATCACGCGCCACCCATCAGCGTCGACGCGGGGACGCTGGCCATCGCGCTGCTCGTGATCTACAAGCATGACGGAAACCTTCAGCGGCTGGTGGAAGGCACGGAGCCGCGATTTTCCTTTGGCAAAAAGAAAGAAGCGGAATGACGAGGATCGCCATTTTGGGCGCGGGAAGCTGGGGAACGGCGCTGGCGATTGTGCTTTCCCGCACCCGCAAGCCGCACGAAATGTCCCTTTGGGTGCGCGACAGCGAGCTCGCTGAATCGATCCGCAGCCATAGAGAAAATAAAGCGTACCTTCCTGGCTTGAAACTGCCGGAGAGCGTTCGCGTTCATTCTCGATTGAAAGATGCGCTTTCTGGCGCGCAGTTGGTTCTTGGCGCAATGCCGTCGGCGCATGCGCGCGCCGTCTACGGCTCCGCGATTGCTCATGCCAACGCTGGGACGACTTTCGTCAGCGCCACCAAAGGGCTTGAACCGGGGACGCACTTGCGGGTAAGCGAAGTGGTCGCGCAAGTCGTCTCGCCAAAGTTTGCGCCGCGCATCGCGGTGATTTCCGGGCCGTCGTTCGCGGCGGAGGCGGCTCGCGGCGAACCCACGGCCGTCGTCCTGGCTTCACGGGATGCCGCGCTTGCCACGGAGCTGCAGGAGGAATTTGCCGGTCCAAACTTCCGCCTCTATACCAACGACGACGTTCTGGGCGTGGAGCTTGCCGGTGCGATGAAGAATGTGATGGCAATTGCGGCGGGGGCGTGCCAGGGGCTTGGTCTTGGTTGGAATGCGCTCGCGGCGCTGATCACCCGCGGACTGGCGGAAATGGCGCGTTTGGCTGTGGCTCTGGGAGCGCGTTCGGAAACACTCAGCGGCCTGGCGGGACTGGGCGATTTGGTTTTAACGTGCACGGGTTCTCTGAGCCGCAATCGCTTTGTGGGGATCGAGCTGGGCAAGGGGCGAGCGCTGGGCGAAATCCTCGCCAATATGCGCATGGTTGCCGAGGGCGTACATACCACCGAGCCGTTGCTGGCGCTGGCCCGCGAGCATCAAATCGAGATGCCGATCACTGAGCAGGTTAACGCCATCCTGCACGCGGGCAAGTCCCCCCAGAATGCGATTCGCGAAATCATGGAACGGCCTCTAAAGCGGGAGTAGCGAGTGCCCTTGATTTTCCCTATTGCGCCCTTCTAGTACTAAAGTCCCAGTTGCATATGCGTGACGCGGAGCGTTACGCGGCCACCTAAGCGTGCCAGGTTCTCCTAGAATGAATAGTCGAGATGAACCCGGCCTTCAAAGCCCGTTGGGAACGTGTGCGCTCCGGGCGCGTGCGTATCCTTTGGCTCGTTCTAGGCGCGCTATTGCTGGTCAGCGCGTTGCCCATCGGCCTCTACCACCGCCAGGTATTGCAGCTTAGCCAGGACAAACTGGTCGATACCGAGCGCGTTCAGCAGACGGATCTGACCAGGTCGCTGGCGCAGGAAATTCAGCAATTCGAATCCAATTTGACGCAACAGCTTCTGAGCGAACGCCAGATTCTGGCTCTGACCGGCCTCATCGATAACGTCGAAGATACCGCGGCAGAACCTAAAGTCACCCGCCTGCTAGAAAACTTTGTAGAGACCAATCGCAGCACGTTCATTTACCTGACGGCAGTGGGTAAATCCGGAAAAGGCACAAGCGCATCGCAGGGAAATTTTCGGGCCGAGCAGGACCCCTTCGTCGCGAAAGCGCTGAACCGGGCCTTTGTTACCTGCCTGCAATCCCAGCAACTGCAGGTAGTCAAGTTCCGCAGCGATCCTCTGGCCGTGGCGCCGGGAAACCGGCCGGCCTTTGTGGTAGCAGTGCCCTTGAAAGACGTGAACGAGAATTTCACGGGGATGCTGGCCGCAGTGGTTTCCCTGGATCCCATTTTGCGCCGCTTGCAGGAAGCCGGCGTGCGAGAACGCACCGTATTCCTGGTGGACCACAACGGCCGCCTGGTAGCTCACCAAGACACGAAAAATTTTGTCCCTGGCGCGGATGTGAGCAGCAATTCCCTGGTAGCGCAAGTGAAAGCGCTGCCTCAGGAGCTTCGCAACACCGAAACGGTGCGCTTTGCGGAAACCAACAAAAAGCACCGAATCGAGATGATCGGGACGTATAGCACGATTCCTGAATTGAATTGGACGGTCATTGCGCAGCGGCGTCTCGATCAAGCGCAGAGCGACACTGGCGTCACGGAGTTGAACCGCCAGGCACTCGCGTTCGTCAGCATCGTCATTCTAGCCGCGATTCTCGTCGGATATTTCTTCGCGGTGGGCATCAGCGGGCCGATTCGCGGTCTGGCGGCGTCCACTCGCGCCATCAGCCGGGGCGAATTCCACCAGCGCTCTCTTGTACGTGGTGCTTCCGAGATCAGCGAGCTCGCTGAAAACTTCAACAAGATGGCCGGCGACATCGAGGAATACATCGAGCGGCTGAAGGAAGCCGCTGAAGAAAATCGCGAGCTGTTTATCGGCTCGATCCGTATGCTTGCGGCGGCCATCGACGAAAAGGATCCCTATACGCGCGGTCACTCCGGCCGTGTGGCAAAGTATTCGATGCTGATCGGGCAGGAACTCGGGCTCAGCACCGAAGAATTGGACAAGCTGCGCATCTCCGCGCTGCTGCATGACGTCGGAAAGATCGGCGTCGAGGACCGCGTGCTGAAAAAGCCGGGGGCGCTGACGCCGGAAGAATTTGGCTTGATGAAGCAGCACACCGTGAAGGGGGCAAACATCATGCGCCCCGTTTCGCAGTTGAAGGAAATGCTCCCGGGCATCGAGCTGCACCACGAACACATGGATGGCCGCGGTTACCCGTATGGGCTGCAAGGGCAGCAGATTCCATTGATGGCGCGCATCATCGGCGTGGCTGATACTCTCGACGCCATGACCACCAACCGGCCGTATCAAACGGCGATGGAACTGGACTACGCGATGGACAAGATTCGCGCCTTGACCGGTTCAAAATTTGATGCTGTCGTCGTGACTGCTCTCGAGTCTGCTGTCAACGCTGGCAAGCTTCGCCTCAGCGCCGTTGAAGTTCACGTCTAGCGATAATCCCCGACTATTCTCGCCCTTTCTGTTTTTCGTGTCTTTGGGGCGGCTGGCGAATTCGCCCTGGCCTATAACAGTCCGCGAGGCGGCATCTGCTACAATTTTGGGTTGCAGCGATCGTTACGCGCGCAGCCTTATGATTTCACTTTTTGGCAAGAATGAGCCGGAGCCGACACTTCTTGAGCGACTGAAGAGTTCCGTCAGCAAGACCAAGGCGGCGCTCTCCGAAACCGTTGACACGATTTTTCTCGGCGAGCGGAAGATCGACCCTTCGATCCTGAAAGATTTGGAGACGGCGCTTCTCTCCGCTGACCTGGGCGTCAAGACGACACGCGAGATTCTGGATGCGGTGCGCGAAAAATTGGATCGCAACGCACTCACCGATGCCGCGCAGCTCAAGCGCGAGATCAAGTCGCACATCATTCGCATTCTGAACACGCCTGTCCGGCCCGATGTGGCTGCCGGGAGCGGCATTTCCGCTTCGCAGAATGGCAGCGGCACGCGCGTTATTTTCATTGTCGGCGTGAATGGCGCGGGCAAGACCACCAGCATCGGAAAGCTCGCGAACCGGCTACGCCAGGAAGGCCGCAGCGTCGTGCTCTGCGCGGCGGACACCTTTCGCGCCGCGGCCGTCGAGCAGCTGGAAATCTGGGCGCAGCGCAACGGCATCGAGGTCATCAAGCAAAAATCCGGCGCCGACCCTGCCGCAGTTGTTTACGACGCGGTCACCGCCGCCAAGGCGCGCTCGTCCGATGTCGTCATCGTGGATACCGCTGGACGTCTGCACACCAAATCAAACCTCATGGCTGAGCTTGAAAAAATGAAACGCACCGCCTCGAAGGTGATTCCCGGCGCGCCGCACGATGTTTTACTGGTACTCGACGCCACCACGGGGCAGAACGGTCTTGCGCAAGCGCGCGAATTCACTACCACCGTCGGCGTCACTGGTATCATTCTCACGAAACTTGATGGCACGGCCAAAGGCGGCATCGTTGTGGCGATTTCGCGCGAGCTGGGCCTGCCCATTCGTTTCGTCGGCACGGGCGAACAGATCAACGACATGGTTCCCTTCGACGCGGAAACCTACGCCAACTCTCTTTTTGATTAAATCGTGGACTCACACTCCATTCGCTTCATGCAACACGCGCTGGCGCTGGCCCGGAAAGGCATTGGCCTGGTCAGCCCCAATCCCGTCGTGGGTTGCGTGATCGTGCGCGAAGGCCAGATTGTTGGCGAAGGCTTTCATCAATACGACTGGCGGGACCACGCGGAAATTGTCGCGCTGAAATCTGCCGGCGATAAGGCGCGCGGCGCGACCCTTTACGTCACCCTCGAACCGTGCAATCACACTGGCCGCACTGGCCCGTGCACGGAAGCGATCATCGCCGCTGGCGTTCAACGCGTCGTCGCCGCTATGGAAGATCCCAATCCTGTCAATTCCAGCCAGGGACTCGAGCGTCTCCGCGCCGCAGGCATCGAAGTCTTCACTGGCGTCTGCGAAGACGAAGCACGCCGCCTCAATGAAGCCTTCGCCTGCTGGATTCGGACGAAGAAACCATTCGTCACGCTAAAATCCGCGCTGACGCTTGACGGGCAGCTCGCTCTTTCACAATCCCAAAAGAACCCTGGCAAAAGCCCGGGTAAACGCACTAATGACGCGTGGATTACGTCAGAAGAATCGAGAGCCGAAGTTCAGCGCATGCGGCATGCCTCAGATGCGCTGCTCACGGGAATCGGCACAATTCTCGCCGACGACCCTCTGCTCAGCGATCGCAGCGGTCTCCCGCGCCGCAAACCTCTTCTCCGCGTGGTTGTGGATTCGACACTGCGTCTGCCGCCCAAATCACGCGTTGTAAAGACCTCAGATGACGATCTCCTCGTTTTCACATGCGCGTCGCTTGATTCAGCCAAAGCGCGCAAGCTGCAAGACGCGGGCGCTGAAGTGATTCGCTCTAAAATGAAAAATGGCCGCATTGAGCTGACTTCTGTGCTGGCGGAACTTGGCCGCCGCGAAATCCTAAACGTGCTTTTGGAAGCAGGTCCAACACTCAATGGCGCGGCGCTCGCGGCAGGCATCGTTCACAAACTTTTTCTCCTCTACGCGCCGAAGATCGCCGGCGAAAATCGTGTTCCTTTCGCACTGGCCCAGAAGCTCAGCCTTCCTCCGCTGCACAACATCCGCACGCACCAGTTCGGGCCCGACATCGCCATCGAAGCTTATCTGCGGGACGTTTATAAGAAATAAACTGGACTATTCGTCGACACGAAGGACGGCCGCGCCGGGGATGGCATCATTCTTGAGAGCATTCAAGGCACGGTTGGCTTCGTGTAGCGGAAAAATCTGGACGCGTGTTCGAATCGGAATCTCGGCTGCCACACGCAAGAAATCTTCTCCGTCTTTCCGCGTATTGTTCGCCACGCTTCGAATCATGCGCTCCTGGTACAACAGGTCGTAGCTGAACGATGGGATCGGGCTCATATGAATTCCGCCTAGAACAAGCACGCCGCCCTTCTTGAGGGCCTTCAACGCAGCGGGAATAATCTCACCTGCCGGCGCAAACACGATTGCGGCGTCGAGTTTCTTTGGCGGCTCGTCAAGCGTTCCTCCGGCCCATACCGCGCCCAGTTCCATCGCCAGTTTCTGGTGGCGCGCATCTCGCGTAGAAGCATAAACTTCGATTCCCCAATGTCGCGCCACTTGAATCGCCACATGCGCCGCAGCGCCGAAGCCGTAAAAACCCAGTCGCCCTCCTGCTTTAGTCCCGGAAAGCCGTAGCGACCGGAACCCGATGATTCCCGCGCAAAGCAACGGCGCAGCCTGTTCATCGGGAAAACTTTCGGGAATCGTGTAAACAAAATCTTCAGGCGCAACGATGTAGTCCGCGTAGCCGCCGTCCACGCTGTAGCCTGTGAACCCCGGATTGTCGCAGAGATTTTCCGCGCCGCTGCGGCAATATTCGCAAGTTCCGTCCGTTCGATACAGCCAGGCGACGCCAACACGCGCTCCGGCTGCGAATCGTTGCGCACCCTCGCCCCGTTTCTCGATGACACCCACAACCTGGTGGCCCGGAATCACCGGCGATTTGCGCGGCGGCAATTCTCCTTCGATCACATGCAAATCGGTCCGGCACACCCCGCAAGCACGCACACGTACGAGCACTTCCCCGCTCTTCGGCTGCGGCATCGGAACTTCGGTGCATTCCAGCGGATTCGTCTCAATCGCAGCCGGCGAGCGCAACATACATGCCTTCATCGTAAAGCCTCGGCGTTATCTCAGCCCATCCGATTCGCCTAGTCTAGTGCTTTCTACCGTGGGCGCGAAATACGGTACACTCAGATTCCAGAGCGATCGCCACCACTATGTTCACGGGCATTATCGAACACACCGGCACGATCGAAGGGCTCGTCCTGAACGATGACGGAGGGCGTGTCACCATGCACGCGCCGTCCGTCGCTCCGTCGCTGTCCGTTTCGAACAGCATCGCCGTGAACGGGTGCTGCCTGACGATCGTTGATCTCCACAACGGCCGGTTCTCCGCAGATTTATCCGGCGAGACGATTCGCAAGACTTCCTTTGGCGCCAAGGGCGGCGAGCTGAAAAAGGGGGCGCGGGTCAATCTGGAGCAGCCCCTTACCGCGGGTAAGGAGTTTGGCGGGCACTTTGTCCTTGGCCACGTGGACACCATCGGCCGCGTAACGCAACTCAACCCCGAAGGAGAAAACTGGTGGTTTGGCGTGGAGGTTCCAGAGGAATTCGCACACTACGTGGTGCCGAAGGGTTCGATCACCATTGATGGCATCAGCCTCACCGTCGCAACCTGGCACGACAATATCGCCGAAGTCGCCGTGATTCCCTACACCTATCAGCACACCAACATCCGCGACCGCAAGGCCGGCGACGCTGTCAATCTCGAAGGCGATATTTTAGGAAAGTACGTGGAGCGCTATCTGCAGCAGCGCGAACTCGCCGCGCCAGCAGATTCGCCACTGACTGTCGTACGATTGCTTGAGGAAGGTTTCTAGTCGCCCGCTGCGGACACACCGCGGCTTTTCTGCCTCGCCCCGCGCCAATACAGCATCAATCCCAGTACAATCGCGGCCACGGTTCCACCAACAAGTTTCAATTCGAATCCGACCTTGTCTGACGAATCTCCCGGCGGCACCAGCGAAACCAGAATGCCAATCAGAACGATTGCCAGGCCGGTTCCGGCTACGATCCATACGCCCGCTTTGCCCCCAGGGATCAGCACGGCATCTTTGTTTGCGCGCCGATCCGTCCGCGAGTACAGCTTGATCGCCGCCGCAAACATGTAGATGAAAGGAATGAAGTAAAGAATGATGGTCGCATCCACAAGAAATTGATACGCGCCGCGCGTCGTCTCATTGATCTGGCTAATCAGCAGAATCGCGCACGATGCGATCGCTTGCACCAGGATTGAAACGTACGGCGTCTTCCACCGCGGATGGATTTTGCCGAACGCTGCCGGCATGTAGCGGTCGATGCCCACCACGAACGGCACGCGCGCAATTCCGGCCACCGTGCTACCGACTCCGCCCGCATTGCCGACAGTCACCACGACGGCTGCAATAATTCCCAACGCGCCAATTTTTAGCGCGATAGAGCCCACTGTAATCGCATGAAACACGCCGCTGGTTGTGGATACTTCCGCAGCCGGAACCAATGCCAGCACGGCGACCGTTGCCACGATGTACATTCCGGCAATCAGCACTCCCGACGCGTAGACTGCCCACGGCAGAGTTTTCTGGGGGTTGTGCACTTCCTGGCTCATCGCGGAAACAAGCTCCAACCCGCTAAACGCAAATGCAATTTGTGACCAGAAGTTCACGGTGTCCCAGTTCCAGACCGGCATCATGTTGGCGAGCGTGAAGTGTGTGATCGGCCCGTGCTTCGTCCATAGAATCGCTGCAATGCCCAGCAGCGCTAGGAGCGGCAAATAGGTGGACACTCCGCCCGCATTCTGCAGCCACTTGCCGATGTTCAATCCGATGATATTCAGTCCGACTGCCACCACGAGCATGCCGACTGACACTGAAAGCAAGAACGTCCGGTTCTGTGAAAGCGCTGCGCCGTTTTCACCGATGATGTAAGCGCTCATCGCCGCGCTGGCCAGTAGCAATCCGGGAAAATAAAAGACCGTATAGATCCAGTAGTTCCATCCAGCCACGAAACCATGAAAATCTCCGAACGCTTCCTTGGCCCAAACGTACAGCCCGCCTTCTTCCGGAAATCGTGACGACAATTCATTGATTACCAGCGCCGAAGGCACGAAAAACAAAAGCGCCGCAAGAATCCACAAACTGATCGACGAAGTTCCGTTGTGCGCCGCTGCCGCCACCCATCGCGGACCCAGCACCGTGGCGATGTTGAACAGCAGGACGTCCCAGAAGCCCATCTCCTTGCGCAGTTGTTTGATTGGATCGGGAGAGCCGTCCGCCGTTTGGCTCACAGAGTCACGTCCAGCGCGGGAATCAGTTCATCCTGCATGCGGAAATTCTTGAGGAAAGGATCGTCCGAATTCTCAAATTCCTCCCACGGCCCGAAAAGCGTTACCCGGCCCTCCTGAAGAAAGACGACTACATCCGCGAGCTTTTTTGCCAAATGCGTGTCATGAGTCACAACGATGGATGTCTTTTGAAACGCTTTCTTCAGGCGCAGAATCAATTCGCCCATGTGCCCCGCCATGATCGGATCCACCATCGTCGTCGGCTCGTCGAACAGAATGGCCTCGGGATTCTGCGCCAGGGCCCGCCCGATGGCCACCGCGCGCTTCATGCCGGTGGAAAGCTCGCTCGGCAATTTTTCCATGACGTTCTCGACTTCCACCGTGTGCGCAATTTTCATGACGTACTCGTCGACATCCTGAGCGGTCAGGCCCGTCTGGCCTTCGAGTGGAAATGCAATGTTCTCACCAACCGTGAGCGAGTCGAAGAGTGCGCCGGACTGAAAAACCATCGTCACTCTTCGCCGCACTTCTTCGAAGTCCTCTTCCTTGTAATCGGTGACGTCTTGTCCATCAATGAGAATCCGCCCCGAATCCGCTTTCAGGAAACCCATGATGTGCTTTAGCGATACAGACTTGCCCACGCCGCTGCGCCCCATGATCACGCACGTCTCCCCGCGCTTCACCGTGAAGCTGACTTGATCGAGCACCAGCCGCTCGTCGAAGCTCTTGCACACGTCACGAAACTCGAAGTAATTTACGGGCTTCTCTTCGTTCACTATCGCTCTGCCTCCAGAACCCGCCGCGCTTCTTCGTAATCCGCCGCCGTATTCATGTTCCAGAACAACCGTCCCTCGCTATCAAATCGTTTCCAGTCAGCGTCGTCAAGGACTTCCGCGCGAAGCAGTGCGATTCCTTCTGTCACTTTGCGCACGCCGCGTTCGAATCCGGAACGCAGCTTCCCTGCGGCCGCCGTATGCCAGCAAGCACAGAGCGGCTCGGGCCCCGACGCCGAATATGGAACCACAACCTGCGCTTGGCTTCTTATTGCACGTTCGCAAACAAAGGCCAGCCACTCGCGTGTCAGAAACGGCATGTCGCAACTCACGATCAAATTCCATTCGTTATTCGCAGCATTCTTCGCCGAATCCTCAAGCGCCGTGATAATTCCGCCAAGCGGCCCTTCTCCCGGCCAGCGGTCTTCGATAGTCCCCACTCCGAATTCGGAGTACTTACCCCGGGTCGCCACTAATTTCACTTGTTTTGTGACGCCCCGCAAAAGTTCGGTTATCCGCTCTAGCATCGGAGTCCCGCCAACTTCCACAAGCGCCTTATCCCTCCCGAATCGCGTGCTCCCACCCCCCGCCAAAATGTATCCGGCGACTTTCGTCTCAGTTTCCCCGGCACTCATCCTTTGACTCTCTGTTTCATTTCTCTTGCCTGTGTCCTCGGCGCTCTGTGGTCTCTGTGTCAAATTCTATTCGTCTTCAAGCGGCTCGCGTCCCGGCCGCCGGATGCCCAGCTCGCGAAGTTTCTCCTGCAAGCTCTGCCGGTGCAACCCGATGGTCGCCGCAGTTCGCGAGACATTCCACCGATGCTGCGCTAATTGTCTGGTCAAGTAGGCCACCTCGAATTTCCGCTTGGCCTCCCGAAAATCCCTTTCGCCAATACCATTGTCCATCTCTTCACCGCAGTGTTTGTGGGAGATGGCCTCGCCGCGCACCACTTCGCCGGGCAAATCTTCGACGCTAATTTCATCACCGCGAGAAAGTACTACGCTCCGTTCCAGCGCGTTTTTCAATTCGCGCACATTGCCCGGCCAATCATATTTCTCGATGGCCGTCATTGCTTCGCGCTTCAGGCGCGCCGTCCGCCCCAGGCGTGCTCCATGCAATTGCAAAAAACCTCCCGCCAGAAGGGCGATATCTTCCTTGTGGGCACGCAGCGGCGGCAGCTCGATAGTCACTACTCGGAGCCGGTAGAACAAATCTTCGCGAAATTTCCCCGCGCGAATTTCCGCCTGCAGATTGCGGTGCGTCGCGCTGATCACCCGAACGTCCACGGAGATCGACTGCGTCCCGCCAAGCCGCTCAATGGTGCGATTTTCCAGTACCCGCAAGACTTTCGCCTGGGTCACTGGATTCATGTCCCCAATTTCGTCCAGGAAAATCGTGCCGCCCGAAGCCAGCTCGAATTTCCCTTTTTTCTGCTGCGCCGCGCCCGTAAACGCTCCCCGCTCGTAACCAAACAATTCCGATTCGATGAGTGTCTCCGGCAGTGCCGCGCAATTCACCGCCACATACGCTTTGCCGCTCCGTGGCGAACGCGCATGAATCTCCTGCGCCAGCAAATCCTTTCCCGTCCCGCTCTCGCCTAAAATCAGCACCGTCGAATCCGTTGCCGCCACACGGTCCGCCATTTCGAAAGCCCGCCGCATCTCCGCCGAGCGTCCGATCATTTGCCCGAACTGCCCTTCCGTGGTCAAACGGCGCCGCAGCACATCATTCTCTTTTTCCAGGGTCACCAGCTTCAGCAAATTCGCTACGCGCTGGCGCAGCTCCTCCAGCTCGAATCCTTTCACCAGGTAATCCGCCGCACCAAGCTGCAGCGCTTCGACCGCCGTTTTCGCCGTGTCCAGCGCCGAAACTATCAGCACTGGAACTTCGCTCCCCTGCTCGCGCATCCAGCGCAGAAACGAAAGTCCATCCTGCCCGGGCAACACTACATCCAGCAGCACCAGGTCCGGCTGTTCGCGAGGAAGCGCTTCTCGCGCCGCTTCGGCAGAATCCGCTTCCGCGATCCGATACTTGGCCTCCAGCGCCTTTCGCAGCCCGTATCTCGCGGCAGGTTCGTCATCCACGATCAAAATGGTCTTCATCATTCGCTTTCCCTGCTTGCCTATTTTCTCGTCTCCTGCATCGGCAGCGTGACGCGGAACCGCGTGACGCTTCCATTCCCTGCGGGACTCTCCCAATCCAACTTGCCGCCAAACTCCGCGACGCGCCGCGCCACAATCGCCAGACCCAATCCTGTCCCTTGCGACTTGGTCGTGAAAAAGGGCTGGAGAATCTTTTCGCGCAGCGCTGCCGGAATTCCCGGCCCATCGTCTTCCACCTCGAGGGTGCAAACGCCATCGCGCGAGGAAGCACAAACCATGACGTGCCCTCCGCGTGGCGCGGCCTCCAATGCATTCACCAGCAGGTTAGACACGATGTCGTTGACTGATTCCGCGCTCGCTGCCACCATCGCGCTTCCGCCGGAAACTTTGATTTGCATCTTCACTCCTCGCCGCTCTGCTTCGTGCGACAAGACGCCTGCTACCTCTTCCACGGCTGCCCGCGCGTCGCAACTGCCAATGGCGCTGCCTCCTCGCACAGCCGGCCGGCTGAATTGCAACAACTGATTCAGCTTCGTCGACAACCGCCCAATTTCCTCCAGCACCATCTTCGTTTCGCCGCGAATCGATCCCGGCAGCCCCGGATTCTCCAATTGCACTTGCAGGATCGTTTTCATCGACCCAAGCGGGTTCTTCAAGTTATGCGAAATGCTCGCCGCCATCTGCCCCACGAGCGCCAGCCGTTCGCGCTCCGCCAATTCTCTTTCCAGCCGAAGCTTTTCTTCGATCAGCCGGCACAAATCCAGTGCCCCCGGCAATTGCTCGCACAAAAACTCCAGGGCCGCCCGCGTGTCGCCGGAAATAATAGCCCCATGAGGTTCAACGCGAAGGACACCCTGACTCCGATTCCCTTGAACAAGCGGGAATTCCCTCGGATCGAAGGCCAGTGCGGCCCTTGGCTCCGCGGAGATATTGTCATCTGACGGCGAGCTTCCCTTCTGGTTCAATTGCAACCGCACCTCGCGAAGCTCAAACTGCTCTTTTACTCGCCGCTCGATGAACTTCTCAAGCCTGGCCAGATCGCCTTGCCGCGCTTCTTCTTGAATCTCCTTTGTCAAGCGTTGTACCCTGTCCATCTCATGCTGAGCAGTCGCCTGAAGCCTCCTTCCAAAAATCCGCTGGATGGGCTCGATGAAGACAACCAGAACAAATAACAGCACGGCGGCAGTCGCCTCGGGCGGCAGCACCGGCTCAAGCCACGTGCCCACCCTGCGCACCAGGCTCAGGTAAAGCAACGCCAAGAAAGTAATGGACACCGCATAAACGAGGTTCTTTTGCCGGCCGATATTCAGAAAATTGAACTGCAGCACCATCCACATCATCACCGCGAAAGGGATCATGGCGAGAAGCGCCAACCCCGTGCTTAATTTTTCCGCCCCGGCAAGGCTCAGGCCTCCCGGTGCGGCATGCAGCAGCACGACTAGTACGCCGATGGCAAGAAAGAACCTCGCGAGTTGTTTGTGAAACGTCCGCTGAGGCGCGTCCGGCGCTTCCGCCAAGAACCGCCGTTGCAACCAAAAACAAATCAAGAACGCCGCCGCTAACCATAGGCCGTACACGAAGCCCAGGGCCCTCCCCGGCGCCAGCAAAGCCAATGCGGAGTTATTCGCCAGCAACGGATAGACCCGCAAGCCAAAAAAAACGATCGGCGCGTACGCGGCCAGCAACACCACGCGTTTCCTGTCTGATTTCTTCAGCAACCCTCGCGTAGCGGCGTACTCAAAATGCAGATGAATCAGAATCGGCGGCAACGTACATAGCCCAAGGTACAGCAGCGCTCCGGCAAACGCTTGCAACGTCGGCGGGGGAACCGCGTAGTGAATCTGTGCATTCAGTGCGAGAAGGGATCCGCCATAAAAAAAGAACAGCGCCAGGCACAGAAAGAAGAACACCCGCTCAAAATTCCGCTGGCGCCGGTAGCCAAGGATCACCACCATCCAAAAGAGCTGCAGCAGCGTTCCTGCGGTGTACACAATCAGCCGAATGTAGAGCAGCAACCCCATGCAACTCCATTGTGCCGGATTCTACGCCCAGCTGACCTGCAGAACAATCTCCAAGTGCCATATTTTCCTTGCACCACCTAACTTGCTATAAATAAACAGCTTAAGCATACCATGAAATCCACAGGGAATCACCCAAATCGTCCGCTAAATCCTTGACATGACAGAAGTTTCTGCTATATTAGCAGTCGGCTGCGAGGAGTGCTAAATCTCTTTGCCTTGCAGCCGCACTATAAACAAACCGCAAGTTCACCTATGGAGGTTTTTCAAGATGGCAGTGAATCTGACCCCGCTCCACGACCGTGTCATCGTGAAGCGCATTGAAGAGAAAGAAACCGTCAAGGGTGGCATCATCATCCCTGACACCGCGAAAGAAAAGCCGATGGAAGGCGAAATCATCGCCGTCGGCGCCGGCAAGCGTGAGAAGGGCGAATTGATCCCTCTCGACGTCAAGCCCGGCGACCGAGTCCTCTTCGGCAAGTACAGCGGTACAGAAATCAAAATCGAAGACGAGGAATATCTCATCCTTCGCGAAGAAGAAATTCTGGCGAAGTTGAGCGGCGCGGCGAAAGCAGCCAGGAAGTAACTCTGTTCCGGGTAGTGGCCCCGACCCGGTCGGGGCGGTGTTCTTAACAGAATTCGCAGTTCGCAAAAGAAAATATCAGGAGGAATGACCAGTATGGCGAAGCAGATTGTAACAGGTGAGAATTCCCGCCAGGCGATTTTGCGCGGCGTGAATGCCCTCGCCGACGCAGTGAAGATTACGCTCGGTCCCAAGGGCCGCAACGCGGTAATCGAAAAGAAGTTCGGCGCGCCCATCATTACCAAGGACGGCGTGACCGTGGCCAAGGAAATTGAACTCCGCGATCCTCTCGAGAACATGGGCGCGCAGATGGTCCGCGAAGTCGCTTCCAAGACTTCCGACGTTGCCGGCGACGGCACGACCACTGCGACCGTGCTCGCCCAGGCCATCTTCCGCGAGGGCGTCAAGACTGTCGCCGCCGGCGCCAGCCCCACCGCTCTCAAGCGCGGCATTGAGAAGGCCGTCGAAGTCGCGGTTGCCGAAATCCAGAAGCTTCACAAGGACGTCAAGGGCGAAATGATCGCCCAGGTTGGCACCATCTCCGCCAACAATGACAAGCAGATCGGCGGCATCATCGCCGAAGCCATGAAGAAGGTCGGCAAGGATGGCGTCATCACTGTCGAGGAATCCAAGACGATGGAGACCACCCTTGAAGTCGTCGAAGGTATGCAGTTTGACCGCGGCTACCTCTCGCCCTACTTCATCACCGACCCCGAGCGCATGGAATGCGTCCTGGAGGACGTCCGCATCCTCATCCACGAAAAGAAAATCAGCTCGATGAAGGACCTACTCCCGTTGCTCGAGCAGACCGCCAAGATGGGCAAGCCGCTCTTGATCGTCGCTGAGGACGTGGAAGGCGAAGCGCTGGCCACTCTCGTGGTGAACAAGCTCCGCGGCACCTTGCAGTGCGCCGCCGTCAAGGCCCCTGGCTTTGGCGACCGCCGCAAGGCCATGCTCGAAGACATCGCCACCCTCACCGGCGGCAAAGCCATCACCGAAGACCTCGGCATCAAGCTCGAAAACGTCAAGCTTGAGGACCTCGGCCGCGCCAAGAAGGTCACCATTGACAAGGACAACACCACGATCATCGAAGGCGCCGGCAAGTCTGCCGACATCGAAGGCAGGGTGAAGCAGATCCGCTCGCAGGTCGAAAACACCACCAGCGACTATGACAAGGAAAAGCTCCAGGAGCGCCTTGCCAAGCTGGTCGGCGGCGTCGCCGTCATCAAGGTCGGCGCAGCCACGGAAACCGAACTGAAGGAAAAGAAAGCCCGTGTCGAGGACGCTATGCACGCCACCCGCGCGGCTGTCGAGGAAGGTATCGTCCCCGGCGGCGGCTCGGCCCTGCTCCGTTGCATCGCGGCCGTCGAGAAGCTCAAGCTCCACGATGACGAAGCCGTTGGCGCAGGCATCGTGCGGCGCGCTCTCGAGGAGCCTTCTCGGCAGATCGCTCTCAATGCCGGCCACGAAGGCGCTGTTGTGATCGGCAGGATCCGCGACTCCAAGGAAGAAAACTTCGGCTTCAACGCTGAGACCGGCGAGTACGGCGACATGGTGAAGATGGGTGTCATCGACCCAGCCAAGGTCACCCGCCTCGCGCTGCAGAACGCAGCGTCCATCGCGGGCCTCATGCTCACCACCGAAGCCCTCATCGCTGACATCAAGGAAGAAGATAAGAAGGCTGCCGCTGCCGGAGCCCCCGGCGCAGGCGGCATGGGCGGCATGTACTAAGTTCTCCAGCTCGCCCGTAACCTCAATCCTAAAAGGGCGGTCCTCGCGGGCCGCCCTTTTTATTTGATTATCCCTATGGCCCAACCTCCATCGCTCCCTTGCCTACTCTCTTCCCCCTCTGATATCGTCCGTAGGCCTCAAGACACAGACTCTTCAGGGGAGAGTCACACGTCATGCTGGGACTTTTGCAGCGGTTCTTGCCGCGCGAAGAGGGCTTCTTTGACCTCTTTGCCAAACAAGCAGCGAATATCCATGTGGGGGCCGAGGCCCTTTTGAAAATGCTCTCGCACTATACTGGCGTGCCGGAACAGGTGCAAATCGTCAAAGCCATTGAACACGAAGGCGACGAGATTACTCACGCGCTCTTCACCAAGCTCAATCAAACCTTCATCACTCCCTTTGACCGCGAAGACATTTACGAGCTCTGCAGCCGCCTCGACGACGTGATTGACCTCATCGACGCCGCCGCCAGCCGTTTTGTCCTCTACCGGGTGGACACCGTCCGCACCGGTACCGTTGACCTCGTCAAAGTTCTCGTCTCGGCCACAGCCGAGGTAGATGCTGCCGTCCGCGCCCTGGGAACGCCGCAAGAAGCCCTCAAGCACTGCATCGAGATCAATCGCTACGAAAACGAAAGCGACCGCCTTTGCCGCACGCTCATCGCCCAGCTTTTCGACGAAGAGAAGGATCCCGTCCAGATCATCAAGTGGAAAGAAATCTTTGAGGTTATCGAAACCGCCGTCGACAAGTGCGAAGACGTCGCCAACGTCATCGAAGGCGTCATCCTCAAGAGCGCCTGACCTGTGAGCAGCTTCACTCTCCTCCTCGTCGTCATCACTGTTACTCTCACCTTTGAATTCTCCAATGGCTGGCACGACGCCGCCAATTCCATCGCCACCGTCGTATCCACTCGCGTCCTTACGCCGTTCCGCGCCGTCGTTTGGGCCGCTTTCTTTAATTTTGTGGCCGCCTTCTGGTTCGGCACGGCCGTCGCCAAGACCATTACCAAGGGCTTGGTTCATCTCGAAATGGTCGACGAAAAAGTGATTCTTGCCGGGCTTCTCGGCGCTATCGCTTGGAATCTAATCACTCTCGTTCTCGGCCTGCCCACTAGTTCCTCGCATGCGCTGATCGCCGGTTACGGTGGCGCCGCTGTCGCGCACGCCGGTTTCCAAGCCATTATCTTTGGCGGCTGGCTTAAGCCCGTTCTTTTCATTTTCCTTTCTCCTCTGGTCGGGATGCTGGTCGCGATCCTCGTCACTGTCCTGACCAGTTGGATCGTGCGCAGACAGCGTCCGCTCAAGGTTGATCGCTGGTTCCGCAGGCTGCAACTCATTTCCGCGGCTCTCTATAGCCTGGGCCACGGCACCAACGACGCTCAAAAAGGCATGGGGATCATTACCGCGGCTTTGGTGACAGGTGGTCTGCTCAAGACCTTCGAAGTCCCCTATTGGGTCATCATCTGCTGCCATTTGGCCATGGCCGGCGGCACCATGGCGGGAGGCTGGCGCATCATCAAAACCATGGGCCAACGCATCACCAAGCTTAATCCGTTCGGCGGCTTCGCGGCGGAAACCGCCAGCGCCGTCACGCTTTTTGCCACCGCAAAATTCGGCATTCCTGTCAGCACCACGCACACCGTCACGGGAGCCATCGTTGGCGTCGGCACTACCCGTCGGCTTTCCGCCGTCCGTTGGGGCATCACGCGCCGCATCGTGTATGCCTGGGTTCTCACCATTCCCGGCGCCGCCCTCTTCGGCGGTACCCTCTTCCAACTCGTCCACCACTGGCTCCCATAGCACGCATTCCTTGTTCCCTCGAATTTCATTTCTCTCTCGGCTCGGTCTTGCGCGAAAATGGTCCGGGCCGCCGGGCGCAACGCTCTGCCGCCGCTCGCAATCCGCGTAAGGAGGTACACGGGAAAATGGCCGACTTTGAAATTACCCGAAGGGATTTTAGCAAGGGTCTCGCAGGAGCCGCCGTGAGCATTGCCGCTTCCCCTGGGCCGCTCACCCGCACCGTCTTGGGAGCCAACGATCGGATCGGCGTCGGCCTGATCGGCGCCGGCGGAATGGGTCAATTCGACCTAAGGGACTTCCTCCGCTCCGGCCAGGTCGATGCTATCGCCATCGCCGATCCGTTCCAGCCCAATCTGGACCGCGCTCTCGAACTTACCGACGGCAAGGCCAAGGGTTTCAAGGATTTTCGTGCTGTCCTCGACAACAAAGACATCCAAGCGGTAATCATCGCCACCCCCGACCATTGGCACGCCATCCCCATGATCATGGCGTGCGAAGCCGGCAAGGATGTTTACGTCGAAAAGCCTCTCTCGCACACACTGGCCGAGGGCCGCAAAATGGTCCTGGCGGCGGCAAAACACAACCGTATCGTGCAAGTCGGCACGCAGCAACGTTCGGGCGAACACTTTCAAAAGGCTGTCGAGCTTGTCCGCAGCGGAAAGATCGGCAAGGTCACGCTCGCCGAAACATGGATTCACAGTAACAGCTCGCCGGAAGGCATGGGCAATCCTCCGGACGGCGATCCGCCCCCCTGGCTGGACTGGGACCTTTGGCTTGGACCCGCTCTTTATCACGCCTACAACCGCAATCGCTGCATCGGCACGTTTCGCTCTTTTTGGGACTATTCCGGAGGCACACTCACTGACTGGGGCGTGCATCTGCTGGACGTCGTGCACTGGGCGATGGACGTTGATGCGCCAAAAGAAGTCAGCGCCTTCGGCGGGAAATACGTCATCCAGGACAACGGCGAAATTCCGGACACGCTCGAAGTAGTCTTTGAATATCCCGCCTCGCCGGTAAGCGGCAAGGAATTTATCGTGACCTGGAGCAATCGCCACGCTAACTCGCGTGGGCCAGACGGTCACGGCTATGGCATCCAGTTTTACGGCACCGAAGGTACATTATTTATCGACCGCGAAGGCTACACCGTGTGGCCGGAACGCAAACCCGTCGGAGGCGAGAGCGTTACGGCGTTCGCCACCATCCGCAGCGAAGGCTCCGCGCAACACTACCCTCACGTGCTCAACTTCCTGGAATGTATGCGCTCGCGGCAGAAGTCCAACTCCGACATTGAAACCACGCACCGCTCCACCAGCGCGCCCCATGTAGCCAACATCGCCTTCCACCTGGGGCGCAAATTGCGTTGGAACCGCGACGAAGAGCAGTTTGTCAACGACCCCGAGGCCAACAAGCTGCTCACCAAGCAGTACCGCAAACCCTGGAATGTGATCTAGCCCGCTCGCAGGCTCTTGTAGGGCTCGCCTTCCGAGGCGGGCCACTCTTATCTCCGATTCGGCCGGCTCCCGTTCGTTCTGAATGCTGGCGCCACTAAACCGCGTCTACCGGCTCGACTGTACGAATTTGTTCTCGTCCGCATCTATGAAGATAGCCGTTGATCCCCACTGCTCCTTCTTCGGTTCAACCTCGAACTGCACGCCTTTCGATTTGAGCACTTTCGCCGTCGCGAATACGTCCTCGCACCAGAACGATACAGATTGAAACTCGCCGATGCGGTTCTCGTGCCCCTTCGGAGTGAACAGCGCCAGTCCGGAGTCTGCCCCGGGAATCATCAATTCGATCCACCGCTGCGTCTCGGTCATCGGCTGGTCCGTTGTCACTTTGCATCCTGTTCACGCACCGGAATGCTCACAAACTTGATCCCTCGAATCATGGTCGACCTCCTTGTCGAGGGCCGGGGCATAGCCGCACTCGAACGTCCTGCACAATCAGCCATTCGATGCTATACTAATAGCTGGTATAGCGATGCCCGCGCTCGACGATTACATCACCGACGTGCTCCTGCGCGACCTTGTCGGCCACGATCGTCGCCCCGTCAGCTTTCTGGTCTACCTTTGGCTCGCCGCCGAGCACGCCCGCCGCGGCGCCACCGTTCAAATCAGCTACCAGGAGCTCGCCGAAAACATCGGCATTTCAAAGAGTTCCGTCCAGGCGGCCGTAAGCTGGCTCTGCCGCCGGAAATTGCTGGCTACCTTCAAGGAAAACGCCACTGCCGTCCCGCGCTACACTGTGCTCACTCCCTGGAAAGCTTCCGCGCGCCCCAAATCCGCCCGCGCACATTGAAGCATCAGGGCACAGACCCGTGTGTACCAAACAGGTACACCTTTCGTGTCGTACTATTGGGAGGAACAGAAAAATCCAGTTAACTACTCCTATGTCCGAAAGGCAATTTACGCGCTCGTGCCCGCTCTGCGGAGCGGTCAGTCCCCTTTCCACGCCCGCTTGCCTTCGATGCAATCATGCATTTCCGCCGGCGACCATTAGGCAGACTGCTTCCTTTTCCTACAAAAAAACTCTCTACTGGATCGCAGGAGTTCTGCTTGCGGCGGCATTCCTGTTGGTTGCCGCCGTTGCAGGCTTCCTTCATGCTCGCTTGAGCTCCACCATGGCTTACCGCGAAGCCTTGAAACTTGCCAAGGCTTCGCCGGCAGTCGAGGCCGTTCTCGGAAAGGATATTCACCTCAGGTCAACGGCTCTCGGGGTCGCCTTTACAGCTCAAGGCTCCGAATTCGTCCAATTCTCAGTTGCACTTGCAGGCTCGCACGGCGCGGGGCACCTCTACGCGGTTGCAAACTCAATCCATCAGAATCTCCGATTCTCTCGCCTCTCGTTCCTCCCGGCGGCTGGCACGCAATATATTGATCTCACTCCTATGCCGCAGCGCCTCACCTTGCCTCCGGTCCCCGCCAAAAGGGTCTACTTGATTCCTTTAGGGCTCGACGACAGCGAGCCACTCGATTGGGCCCCCGCCTATTACAACGCGAAGTTTGGCATTGATGTAGTGCTTCTCCCTGCGGTTCCCCTCACGGAAAAACTAGTGGACCCTAAGCGCAGACAAGTTGATTCCGAAAGTTGCGTGGAGTACCTCCGCCGACTGTATCCGGAACTGGACGCGGATCCATCTACGCTTCTCATTGCGGTCACTTCAAGGGATGTCTATATCCCATCTTTCAATTGGGCATACGCAGAAAACTATCGGTACGATGGACGTTTTGCGGTTGTTTCTTACGCGCGCCTTCGTCCTCCGGCGATTATGTCGCGCTGGAATCCGGAATGGTTGCATTCTCGGCTTCAGAAGATTCTGACCAAGAATATCGCCATGCTTTATTTCGATTTGCCTATGAGCAGCGATTACACCAGTCTGCTCAGCGGTGGCGTTTTGTCAGGCTCTGAGGTTGACCTCATGGGTGAAACGCTCATCGGAGCCGAAGGAACCTGGGACTCCTTCATCAATGCGGACGAACCAACGATTACCATCTACTCTGTGCCCGGAAAGCCTTCCCTTTGGCGCATGACCGATTCGGACGAAGCTCTACCGCAGCACGGTGCTCACGTCTTTCGTGCGGACTTGGCCAATGGGCTCTTCATTGACCGTACGGCTGATTTCCGCTTGGAAGGACAATACCCCCTCCTGTTTACGAGGTCCTATCGGAACCAGGATAATATCTCGCGTTCCTTCGGTATCGGTGCTTCCGATTCTCTAGACATTTTCCTTGCCGGACAAATGGGTGTGTATGTGGATTTGATCTATGAGAATGGGGGGAGGCTCCATTTCGTGCACGTCCCGCCCCAACCGGGCCTGACCGGCGACACCTATGTAGCGAATGGCTCGGTAGCCGTTTACGCAAGAGACGGTTGGACGGTCACGCAGCGGGACCGCTCAAGACTTTATTTTCCTTACCGGCCCAAAGCCCTCGGCTACAATGTCACCGTCCTCGCGGGCTATACAGATCCGGCAGGGCATAAATATGAGATGGAGCGCAATTCCTCAGGAGAACTGCTCTCCGTCACCACTCCTTCTGGTCAGTGGTTGCATTTTGAGCGCGACACGCAGCATCGCGTTCAACGCATTTCGGATTCAACTGGCCGTGCCATCACGTATGACTACGACCTTCACGGTTGCCTGTCTAAGGTCGCGGATTCTGAGGGATACACCGAGCTATACACCTATGACGATAAGTTCCAAATGCTGACCGTCAGGCAAGGATCCAGTATTCCCTCCATCACCAACGAGTACGACATCTCTGGCAAAATCATCAGCCAGGCGATGGCCGCGGGCGAACAGTTCTTATATCACTACACTTCCGATCCCCAGGGCCGTGGGAATGCCACGGTGCCAGACGTGATTACGGATCCTCGCGGCCTCGTCACGCATATCCAGTACAATTCAGACGGTTACATCCAATCCTTGCCCCTGCCCGCCGAGAGGCGGGAGCCTCTCCACAAGTAGGCACGCGCGACCAAATCTGGCCACAATCAATCCTGCCTGCTGCGTGGTGGATTCCTCTACTCTCTCCTATTCCCGTCAGCGCAAAAGGCCAGCCTCGGCGCCGCTGATCATCCGCCGCCGCTCAACTCTTCGAGCCATTTTTCCAGAACAGTCTGCTGGCTGGCCGGGACGCTTGTGAACATGACACCCATTCCCATATTGGGGAACAGAAATACGACTTTTCCGCGCGCCGTAAATGTGGTATCTGCGCGAGAGATTCTGACCACAATCTCTGTGCCCTCTGGAGAAGGATTCAGCATGTCCAGAAAGCATCCTCCTTCGCTCAAGTCGCTGGTCTTGGCGCTAAGCCTTGTTTCGCTTGCGATTTCGGTTACTTCAGCATCTGCGATGATGGGATAGCGTGGAGCACGGCGGCGCTCAGAGTCCATTCCTCACCGCCCCGCTCCGAATCCCATTCCACGAACTCCAGCCTCAACCGCATAACTTGCAATCATCTCAATGCCTTACAGCTCCATTCGAATGATATCCAACCAATAATCTGACAATCATTTAATTTCATGTTACTCTCCTTTGTGTATATCGCATCACATCCTCGCCGTGTTTTCCGTTTCCCGTTTCTCTGTCATGTCCCCCCTGCCCGACGATGTTCCCAAGTCCTTTCCTGTCATATCGTTTGCCGACTCCCACTCCTTAAACTCTTTCGTATCATATCGTTACAAAAACTTAGGGGAGGGCGTGTCGCGCCAACGTTCAGACCTTCAGACTTTCCACCGTATTTGACCTATCCTCTTTCTTTTCACTCTCTTCCGCACTCTTTTGCGCTCACCAAAAACGCAGCTCTTTTGTTTTCAATCGATTCCACACTCTTTGCCAAAAACCACCCGGGGTGGGAAGGGGCCGCTCTTCAATCTCAAAGATCAAAGGCTACGGAACACCAGTCACTGCATCCCGGCCGTCGCCAGTGTTATCATTCGGTTGAAACGTAGAACTAACAACTTATGACTGAAAACTCTTCCCATTTCGCAACCGTCGAAGAAGCCGTCGAAGAAATTCGCCAAGGCCGCATGGTCGTCCTCGTCGATGACGAGGACCGCGAAAACGAAGGCGACCTCGCCATGGCCGCCGAAAAAATCACCCCCGAAGCCATCAACTTCATGGCCAAGTACGGCCGCGGCCTGATCTGCCTCCCGCTCACCGAGGAGCGCTGCGACGAGCTTCATCTTCCCCTCATGTCGCCCATCAACACTTCCGTCCACGGCACGGCGTTCTGCGAAGCCATCGACGCGCGGCTCGGTGTCACCACCGGCATCAGCGCTTCCGACCGCGCCATCACCATCCTTGCGGCCATCGATCCAAAAACGAAGCCGCAGGACCTCGCGCGTCCCGGCCATGTTTTTCCGCTGCGCGCGCGCAATGGCGGCGTGCTCGTCCGCGCCGGCCAGACGGAAGCGTCCGTGGATCTCGCGCGCATCGCCGGGCTCAGTCCCGCCGGCGTCATCTGCGAAATCATGAATGAAGACGGCACGATGTCCCGCGTGCCGCAGCTCATCGAATTTTGCAAGGAGCACAATCTGAAGATGCTCACGGTGGCGGACCTCATTCGCTACCGCATGCAGCACGAACGCTACGTCCGACGCGTGGCCGAAGCAGTTCTGCCCACGCGCTTCGGCGAATTCCGCATGGTCGCATACGCCAGCGATGTCGACCATGACCAGCACATCGCTCTGGTACGCGGCGATCTGGAAGGCGCGGAACTGGCGCTGGTACGCGTTCATTCGCACTGCCTCACTGGAGATGTTTTCGGTTCAACGGCTTGCGATTGCAGCGAACTTGTCTCGCGCTCGCTCGCCGCCATCGCCAAGGAAAACCGCGGCGTTTTTCTCTATTTGCATCACACGGGCCGCGGTTTCAGTGTCGATACGCCCGAGGAGCCTGGCGTGCTCCCGCAGATTCACTTTCACAAGCGTGGTCAGCTGGATCGCGAGCCTGCCCGCCAGCGCATGGTGCAGCACGAAAGTGGCATCGGCGCGCAAATCCTGATCGACCTCGGCCTCAAGGATATTCGCGTCCTTACTAATCACCCGAAAAAAGTCGTCGCCCTCGAGGGCTACGGCATCCGCATCGCCGACCAGGTGCCCCTCGGCATCGAGCAGCCCAAGCCGACGCACCAGATGTTTTGATGGGCTTGCTCGCCCGCCGAGTCCCGAGCGTAGTGCGGCCTCGCCGGGCGCCTTCCCTATGCGTCATTCCGAACGATGCAAGCAGATTTTTTCTTCCCGCTTCGCTCTTGCAAAGCCGTCGGCCTGCCAATGTGAGGAATTTCTCTCAAGATTTGTCCGGTGGCTTTTCCGCTGGGGGAGTGAACTTCGCCGGCAAGGGGACGGGCTTTGCTGCTGCAGGCTTCCCGACGGTCAAATACCTGCGCATCTTTTCGAGGCGTTTCGGTCCCAGCCCGCGAATGGCCAGCAAATCGTCCACGCTCTTGAACGCGCCGTAGGATTTGCGCATTTGCAAAATCTTTTCCGCCGTCGCCGGCCCGATACCGGGAACTTGCTGCAACTCTTCGGACGTCGCAGTGTTAATGTTTACCGGCTTGGCCGGCGGCTTCTTCGCGAGGGCACCAGGAGTCAGCAGCAGGCAAAGAATCAGGGCAATGCGAATTGCGAAAGCCCGCCAAACCATAGCGGACATATAATGCGCCACATACGTCTACAAATCAATAACAGAGACAAACGTCTCCGCTAACTCAGCCGCGTTCCCTGCGCGTCGTAGACTTCGAGTTCGCCGAAGAGCGCGGCTTGCGATTCGATTTGCGCGCGGTCGCCCACGGCGATGATTTGCATGTTGGCGGAGTCCAGATATTTGCGCGCCGTCGCCAGCAGATCTTGCGGCGTAAGCGCGCGGACTTTCTGGCGATAGGTTTCGAGATAATCGTCCGGCAATTCGTTCACCGCCATAACGGAGAGTTGTGTCAGCAAACCACTCTGCGTCGCGAGCCCCATCGAAAAGACTCCGCTCAAATAATTTTGCGCGTCGGCCAGTTCCTCCTCCGGTACCGGCAAGGACCGCAGTTTGTCCATCTCATAAAATATTTCCGTCAGCGATGCCGCCACGACTTCGTTGCGCACCGCCGCCGAAACCGAAAAGTAGCCATGCTGCCGCAGCGCATTCAAGCTGCTGCGCGGACTGTAGGTATAGCCCTTTTCTTCGCGGATATTCATGACTAACCGGGAATTAAATGCTCCGCCATACAAACTGTTGGTGAGGCCCAGCTTCACCCAGTCCGGATGCTTGCGGGTGATTGCGTGGCAACCCGCAAGGATCTGCGTCTGGACCGCCCCGGGCACGTGCACCAGGCATACGCGGCGGCCGCGCGGATTCGCGGGAGCGGGAGCCGCAGGAGTTTCCGGTCTTTTTCCGGACCATTTGCCAAACACTTTTTCGGCAGCCGGCAACATTTCATTTGCATCAAAATCACCGACGAGCAGCAACGCTCCATTTTCCGGCGTGTAAAATTCGCGGTAGACCGCCGACAGATCTTCGCGCTGGTATGCGGCCACCTGCGCCTCGCTCGGCGAAACCTGGGCATAGGGATGCGCGCCAAACAAAACTTTGCGCAATCGCTCGTTCGCCAAGAAACCCGGCTCGGTGCGCTGCATTTTTACTTCTTCCAGCTTCTGCCGCCGCTCACGTTCGAATTCGGCCACTGGAAACGCCGCCTCTCGCGCCAGTTCATTCACCAATTCCAGCAGCGGCTCGGCAAATTCCGCGAGACCAGAGAAACCAATCGCGCTGATGTCCGCGCCCGCACTGGAAGAAAGGTCTGCGCCAATGCGCCGCAAGTCTTCTTCGAGCTGGCGGCTCGCGCGCTTGGTTGTGGCGGTGCGCGCCACCGTCGCGGTCATTTCGGCAAGGCCTGGAGCGCGATGCACCACGGCGGCGTTTCCAGAGCGAAAAAAAAGTTCACCATGAAACTTGGGAATCGAGCGCGCCTCCGCGAGAATGACTTCAAGTCCATTTGAAAGGCGCGCCCTGGTCCGCTTCGGCCACTTCACCGGACGTTCCGGAGCGAGCGGGGGAACACCGGTTGGCAGTCCCACGGCACGGGCAGCCATTACGCGGCCTCCTTTTTATCCAAGGGGGCGCTGGCCTTGAGCGGCGTGCGAAAGACGATGGCCCGTTTTTCGTTCCGCAGATATTTTTTGGCAACGGCCAGAATCTCCTCGGGGGTGACGGCGAGAAATCCGTCCATGATGGTATTCACCAATTGCGGATCGTGGTCGAACAGAGTGAAGCATGCGAGAAGATGCATCAGCCCGTATTTCGGCATGTACCCGCCGCGGCCGCTTTCGAGCGTGGCGTAATAATCCGAGCGCCACTTCACCTTCAAATGTTCCAGCTCTTCCAGGGTTAAGCCGTTTTGCCAGGCATCACGAATCACGGAATCAAATGCTTCCAGCGCCGCCTGGCTCGAATACTCGGGCTTATGCAGAATGCGGGTGGTCATCTGCGAAGGCCCGTTGTAGCCGAAGAGATCATCGATTCCGCCTTCGGCTTCGACAGCAATCTGTTTCTCCAACACAAGTTCACGGTGTATTCTTCCCGCGCGCCCGCCATGCAACGCCTGATCGAGCAGGGCCATCGCGTACCAATCGGCGGTACGTCTCCTAGGCAACCCGTATCCGATGGCAATGGCGGGCAGCGTTCCGAATTTCTCCTCCACACTGCCCCGGCGTTCTTCCGTTTGTTCCGGCTCGCTGGAATCGGCGAACGGCGGCGGGGCTCCCGCGGGAATGTCACCAAAATGTTTCTTTGCAAGCGCGATCCCTTCTTCCGCCTTTACATCACCCAGCATCAGCAACACGGCATTATTCGGCACGTAGTATGTTTTGAAGAAAGCCTGCACGTCAGCAAGGTCCGCAGCATCGAGATCCGCAAAATCACCGTAGAAATTATGCGCGTTCGCCCAATTGCGGAAGGCCACGGGAGGCATGTCCAGCCACGGGAACCCGCCGTAGGGCTGGTTCATGACATTGACGCGAACTTCCTCCTTCACCACGTCGCGCTGATTTTTCAGGTTTTCATCGTCCACTTTCAGCGCGCGCATGCGGTCCGCCTCGAGCCACAGCACGCGCTCCAGAGCGTTCGACGGCACAGCCTGGTAATAATTCGTGACGTCGTAACTCGTGGAGCCGTTCAGCGTGCCGCCACTGGAATTCACGAGCTTGATGTGCTGCATCTTCGGAGCATTCGCGGATCCCTGAAACATCATGTGTTCGAACAGATGCGCAAACCCGCTGCGCCCCTGCGGTTCGAGCCGGAATCCGATTTTGTAGTAAAGGGCCACGGTAACCACCGGCGCCGTAGTGTCTGGCGCGACTACCACGTCCAGGCCATTTGCCAGCTTGGTGCTTTCGATTCCAATCTGGAGTCGTTTCACGCGTTGCCCCCTGTTGCCTTTGCCCTTGTAATCATTTTCACAGAACTTTTTTCCAATTCCGCCAAGGTACCCGCAGTATCTTGTGCGAGGACGCGCGCCGCCAGGCGGCTCAGCGCTTCATACGCATGCGCAATTTCCATCGGCGATTCCCGAAGGGCCTGCAAGTGCGCGCGCACTACCTTGAAATCTCCGCGAGCGAGCGGCCCCGTCCATGCCGCCCGCGGTCCCAGGCGTTCAAAATTGTCCAGCACCTGGCGCGTCAGCGGCAACAATGCGCGGACGGCTTCGCGCCGCTTCATCCCCAGCGAGACGAGCAACTGCGTGGCTGCTTCTTCCACGGCCAGAATATGACCGGAGGCCATTGCCGCAGCAGCGTGATACAAGGGTTTCTTGCTTCCCGCGACGCGCACGGGCGATCCACCGAGTTCCCGCGCGACTCGCCGCGCGACTCGCACCGCCTGCGTTTCGCCTTCAATCGCAAAGACTCTTCCTTCGAGCGATGGCATAGCGACACCACTGAAGGATTGCAGAGGATGCATCGATCCGACAATCGCCCCGTGCGCCCGCAAGGGTTCAAGGGCACTGGAGTCCGTGGCGCCGCTGGTATGCAGAACAACTCTCCCACGCAATTCTCCTTCACCGATCCGTGCGAGCTCTCGCCCCACGGCTGCAATCTGGTCATCAGGCGTGGTGATCAGGATAACCTGCGACAAGAGGACCTGACGCGTCAATCCCGCCCAGGCCTTCCCTGCCCCAATGAAATGAACGGCGCGTCGCGCGCTTGCCTCGCTGCGGGTAACTACCGATCCAATCTTCCATCCCGCTTCACGCAGCCCGCGTCCCAGCGTTCGGCCCACACGTCCCGCACCGATGATGGCGAGGCTATTCGGCATTCATTGTTAGCATAACCTGAGGGCAACGCTGGATACCAATTCCCAGGGCATTTTTCGAGCTGGTTGATTCAGGGATCAAACAGAAGCGGCTTCGGCCGAAAATAGGCCCGCTACGTCTTTTTGCTTTAGCGCGCGGATACGGTCGCGGAGCTGGGCGGCTTTTTCAAATTCGAATTTCTTGGCTGCTTCGCGCATTTGCGTTTCCAGTTGCTGCAACATTTCGGCGAGTTGCTGTTCGCTCTTGATATTCGCCGTGGCGGCATCGAGGCTGGCGTCGTCCACGGGAACGGTCACATAGTCTGCTTCGACGATTCTGGCCAGCTCCATATCCACGGACTTGATGATGGACATGGGTGTGATGTTGTTTTCTTTGTTGTAAGCGACTTGCTTTGCACGGCGCCGGTTTGTTTCATCTATGGCTTGATTCATGGAGTCGGTGCGGCGGTCGGCGTACAAGATTGCTCTGCCTTCGATGTGCCTGGCGCACCGGCCAATTGTCTGAATCAGAGAAGTAGTGCTGCGCAAGAATCCCTCCTTGTCCGCATCCAAAATGGCCACCAGCGAGACTTCCGGCAAATCCAAACCCTCGCGCAGTAGATTGATGCCGATGAGCACGTCAAATTCGCCGCGGCGCAAATCGCGCAAAATTTTAATGCGATCGAGCGTTTCCACTTCGGAGTGGAGGTAGCGGCACTTGACGCCAATCTCCGAAAAATATTCGGACAAATCCTCGGCCATGCGTTTCGTCAGCGTGGTCACCAGCACGCGCTCATTTTTCTCCGAACGCACGCGAATTTCTTCCAGAAGATCGTCGACCTGACCCTTCACGGGACGAATCTCCACTTGCGGGTCCACCAAACCGGTCGGCCGGATTACCTGTTCCACAACTACGCCGCCTGATTTCGTCAGCTCATACGGACCAGGTGTTGCGGAGACGTATACGACTTGATTGAGTCGGTTTTCAAACTCCTCGAAAGTCAATGGCCGGTTATCCAGGGCCGAAGGCATTCGAAAGCCGTAGTCCACCAGGGTCTGTTTTCGCGCGCGGTCACCGTTGAACATTCCACGCACTTGACCAACAGTCTGGTGCGATTCGTCGATGAACATCAGGTAGTCCTGGGGCACATAGTCGAGGAGGGTTGGCGGCGCTTCCCCCGGCAAACGGCCGCTGAGGTGGCGCGAATAGTTCTCGATACCGTGGCAATAGCCGATGGTGCGCATCATTTCGATGTCAAACATGGTCCGCTGCACGACGCGCTGCGCCTCGACAAATTTTCCCTGCTTCTCCAGCTCCTTCTTCCACCACCACAGCTCTTCCTGAATGCTGACAATGGCGCGGTCGCGCTGCTCCTGCGGCATCACGTAGTGCGTCTTCGGATAAATCGGAACGCGCGACAAATCTTCCTGTCCCCCGCGCACCTCACCGGTGAGCGGATCGATTTGCCGCAGCGAATCGATCTGGTCGCCCCACATTTCGATGCGGTACGCCTGATCCTCATAAGTGGGATAGATTTCGACCATGTCGCCGCGCACGCGGAAGCTGCCACGGCGCAAGTCTTCGCTGCGGTCATACTGAATATCGACAAACCGGCGTAGCAGAGCTTCGCGCGAAGTCTGGTGGCCTTTTTCGAGCATGACGAGCATGCCGTAATAGGCTTCCGGAGATCCCAGGCCATAGATGCAGGACACTGAAGCGACAATCACAACATCGCGGCGTTCGAACAAGGAGCGCGTCGCGCTCATACGCAGTTTGTCCAGCTCGTCGTTGATGGTGGCTTCCTTGTCGATGTAGATGTCCGCGGAGGGAACGTAAGCCTCAGGCTGATAAAAATCGTAATAGCTGACGAAGTATTCGACGGCGTTTTCCGGAAAGAAGGCCTTGAACTCGTGATACAACTGCGCGGCAAGAGTCTTGTTGTGCGCCAGCACCAGAGCTGGGCGGCCGGCCTGCTCGATCAACTTGGCCATGGTGAAGGTCTTGCCGGACCCGGTCACGCCGAGAAGCACCTGATGCTTCTCTCCGGCTTCCACACCGCTGTAGAGCTGATCAATCGCCGCGGGTTGGTCACCGCGGGGCTGGTAATTGCTGTGCAGCTTAAATTTCATGGGAAGGGTCTCCCGCAGCTTCGACGGCCGCTGCCGAATCCTTCATTATACGCCAGCAGGCAAGCTTCGGGTTTCGGGGGCGATACGTGGCGGCAAGTTCGAATCAGGGCTGATGCAGGGGAGCTTCCGTTACCAGGAGCACTTCCGAGTGGCTCTTGGCATCAACATTATAGTGCACGCGATTCGAGCCGTCCGCCTGGGCCACGACGACATCCATAAATTGAGTGGCCTCTTCCGTGGCCCGCACGACGAGGCCGCTCTTCAGAGAAATATAGGTAATGATTTCGTTGGCGCCTTTCGCCGTTCCCGTGGTCCGCAGCTCGTGAAGCTTGAAATCCTCCGGGGTAGCATTTTTTGACGACGAATTCTGCCGCAGCGTTGCCGATGTGAGCAGCACAGCACAAGTATCGGAAGGACCACTGGAGACGGAAACGTCTCCCGCAGGAGAAAGCTGACTCGCATGGCACGGCTCATCGCGCACGTACGTGGACTGCCGCGCCCAATTCAATCCGGCGACGGGAGCCCCTGCCTGCTCCGCTTGGCCGGATTTCCATTTTTCGCCGACCTTCATGCCGTTGGGAGGGAGAGTCCACGCAAGAGCGAAACGCGCAACCCATTGCTGCCAGGCTTGCTTTTGCTCGGGAACAAGAAAATCCAAACCCTTCACTTCGTTGACTGAGCCATCCGGGAAAATCGTGAATTCGATGCTCTGGCCGCTGGACCTTTTTTCTTCTGGCGTCCTTGGCTGGACATTCGGTTCGAAAGTCAGAAACTGACCGCGCAGGTGAATCGCTGCACTGCTGCTTGATTGCTGAACGCCCAGGATCTCAAGCCGCAGCAAGCCGTGCGCGTCGATTTGCGCCGCGTCTGGCGCCATGGGGGCGACAACGTTGCTTTCGGTTTTTACATTTTTGTCGCTCTGAAAACGGATGAGGTAGGTGATGGTCTGGCCGGGCTGCAATCGGGGAAGGAAATGGACACGCTTGTCACCGGCGCAGAGAGTGGCCGCGGCGAGAAGCGACAATCCGGCGATAGGAACTAGATTGCGTTTCAAAGCGTATGTTCAATTTCCCGGCATCTTGAAATGCCGATCGAAAAAGTCGCTGGCCGCGTGATAGGCCGCCAGCCAATGCCGGTGCAGCAGAAAATCGTGCACATCATCGGGGAAAACGAGTTGCTCGATCTCGACGCCTTTTTCGCGGAGGCGAGCGACGAGGTCCACCGTTTGCGTGAAATAAACGTTGCGGTCGTCGTCGCCATGAATAAAAAGTACCGGCGACTTCCAGGTGTTGACGGAAGTCACGGGAGAGGAATCACGGGCCAGCTTGTTCAGATCCGCAGGGACGTTCTTTCCTTCCCAGTTGTCAGTCGGCCAGTCGTGTACGCCGTGCAGGTCCACGCCCGCCGCGAACAGATCGGAGTTGCGCCCTAAACCTAGGGCGGTCAAATAGCCGCCGTAACTTCCGCCCCATAGTCCGATGCGTTTTGCGTCGACCTCGTTGCGGCCCTGCAAATATTTTGCCGCGGCGACCACGTCCTGATATTCGGTTGCGCCGCGACCTGCCCGGCCCGGGGCTTCGCGAAACGCGCGGCCGTAGCCGATGCCGCTGCGGTAATTCAGCGCAAGAACGATGTATCCGCGGCTGGCGAGGTACTGGTTCATGGCGTAGGAGTTCGAGTAGTAGTACATGTAGTGCCAGCCGAGAAGCATTTGGCGGATGGGGCCGCCGTGAAGAAAAATCACGGCTGGGCGCTTTTCGCCAGGCTTCAATCCCGCGGGCATGAAAAGCTGCCCGTGTAATTCCAAACCGTCGTCGGATTTGAAAAGAGCTTGCTGTGGCGCGACGAGGCCGTTGGAAGGAAAATCCCTGGGCCAGGTTCCGGACGCTAGGGCGCCGGTCGTGCGGTCGGGCGCAAGTGAGGTACCGAAAGGGCGACCGGGGTGAGTCGCATCCGATCCGAAATAGATCAGTGTCCGACCGTCACTAAGCACAGCGGGAGCCCACTCGATCCCAGTGCCGCGAGTGAATTGTCCCGGGGTGCCTCCGTCGATCGACACGTTCCAGATGTGGCGGCGATCCACGTCGCCGCAATTTGAATTAAACAGGATACCTTTCTTATCGGGCGTGAAGGACCACTGCTCCACTTCGCAATTGCCGGGAGTGAGGAGCTTCGCTGCGCCGCCTTCGGCCGAGAGTGCGTGGAGATGCAGCCACCCATCTTCTTCAGAAGCGATGACCAGTCGATCGCCAGCGGCCCAGTTGATGACGCCGCCTCCGGTATCTTCGGCCATGTAAGGAAACGATCCCTGCGGCGTCGCGCTGCTGTGCCAGA
>Ga0209378_1000067_pt1 | contig 66390 bp, 69 predicted proteins | sample GraSoiAngelo_156_FD_186170 | JGI IMG/M metagenome (GOLD analysis project Ga0209378, IMG submission 186170) | Grasslands soil microbial communities from the Angelo Coastal Reserve, California, USA - 14_1009_13_40cm (SPAdes) (version 2) | ecosystem: Environmental > Terrestrial > Soil > Grasslands ...
ACTGCCCGTCCTTCACGGTCATGACGAACGTCGGCTGCTTCACGTCGTGCTCGGGGGTGAACGAGAACGGGCCGAGCGGCGTCGCGAGATCGCGCACCGCCTCCAGTTGAGTCTTCACCTGCGCCTTGTCGGTCATGCGGCTCGTCCGCTTCATCGCGTCGATCAGCGCGAGCATCGCGGTGTACGACTGCGCCGCGAACTGGTCGGGGTCTTTCGCATAGGTCTGCTTGTAGGCGGCGATGAAATCGGTATTGGTCTTGTCGGTGCTTGCCTTTGACCACGCCGTGCCCACGATGATGAGGCCGGCGTTCTGGTTCGCTAGTAGCGCAGAGGAGTTGAGCCCGTTCCCGCCGATGACGCGCTTGCCGGGCATCTGTTTCGCGATCTCATCGAGGATCTTCCCCGCCGGACCGGCGAGCGACGACGCCACGATCGCATCGGGGTTCTCGGCCTTCGCCGCGGTAACGAACGGCGCGAAGTCGACGTCGGTGGCGCGGTACGGGATTTCCTTCGCGACGGTGACGCCGTTCGCCTTGAACGCGTCCTTGAAGATCGTCAGGTCGTCGAGCTCGAATTTCCCGTCGCCGTAGATGATCACGACTTTCTTGAGACCGAGCTTGGACGTCGCCGCCTTGACCGTCTCGGGCACCGCGCTCTGCTCGCCGAGCGAGGCGCGGAAGATCCAGTCGCACGGACCGTAGTCGCACTTGCCGACGATGCCGATACCGGTGTTCGAGATCGCGATGACCGGCGTGCTCGCGGCCTGGGCGACCGGGTGTGCGCCCGCCGCGGTCGCTGACAGCGTCGGTCCGAGTATGGCCGCGACCTTGTCCTGCTCGATGAACTTCTTGAAGACGGTGATTCCCTGATCCTTGGTCGAGCCGTCGTCCTCGACGATGAGCTGGATCTTCTGCCGGCCGTTCTGGAACCCGCCGGTCGCGTTGAACTGGTCGACGGCCAGCTGCGCCCCGTTGGTCTGCTGCGGGTTGTAGAAATTGGCGGCGCCGGTCTTCGAGGTTGCGAGCCCGATCTTGACGTCGGGCAGCGGGCCGAGGCTCGCGGATCCGCTCGCCGTCGTATCACCGGTACCTCCGCACGCTGAGATCACGACCGACAGCGCGGCGACCGCGGCCACCAGACACCGGAGCTTCATCTTTGTCCTCCCGCGCGCGCGCCGCGCGCATCGATGCTAGCGAACGTCGAGCGCTTCGCACACCGCGGTCTGACTCCCGCCGGGGGTCGGGCCGCCGGCGAGGACGAGGATCGCACCCCGAGGCACGCCGCTCGTGCCGCCAACGGCAGCGACGCCGATTCCGTGGCGCGGCGTGGGCAGGTCTGGGCCTCGCGACCACGCACCGGTCCGCTCGTCATAGATCTCGACCTCTTTGAAGGTGCCCGACGGCTGCTCGCCGCCGATGAGGTAAATGCGGCCGTCCCACGCCGCGGAGCCGACACCGCCTCGCGGTGTCGGCGCGTCGGCGAGTTTCTCCCAGCGATCGGCCTGCGGCAGGTAGCACTCGAGCGTCCCGAGGTTCGCCGTGAGCGAGAGACGCCGGCCCGCGACGGCGCAGACCCGACCGTGGAGCTCGACCGCCCCAAGATGATCTCGAGGCGTCGGGATCGCCGAAAGGGTGCGCCAGCCGCGGGTCGTGACGTCGTACTCGTACGTCGGCGAGATGAGACGCGAACCATCGGCACCGCCGATGATGTAGATCTTCGTATTGATCGCGACTGCCGCGCCGGCTGCCCGCGGCGACGGCATCGGCGCGATCTCCGACCATCGACCGGTCGACACGTCCAGGCGGAACGACCGCGCGGTCGCGCTGCCGGCGTACCCGCCGAACACATAGACGCCCTCGTCTCCACTGGTCTGGATCCCGAAGACCGCCGCGGACATCGCGTGATCGACACCCTGGGGCAGGTCCGCGATGCGGTCCCAGCGGCCGGTCACGGCGTCGTAGCGCTCGACGCGGTCCGGGCCGCCGAACCCGCCGATCACGTACACCTTGTCCTGCTGGTAGACCGCGGCCGCGACCTCGCTGCGCGGCGTCGGGATATCCGCGAGCCGGCGCCACGCGACAGGAGCGGAGGCCGTGGCCGGGCCGGTGCTCGTGGGACTGGCCGCCCGGGGCGGCGTGCCCACTGGGGCGGGCGGAGCGGTGCACGCTGCCAGCGCGAGAGCGATCAACCCGAGCGACCGTCGCATCACTCCTATATATAGGTGCGGATGCCAGACGAGGTCATCACCGCCGCCGCGGGCCTCGTTGCGTCCTTCCTTTCGGGATTGCTCGGCATCGGCGGTGGGCTGGTGCTGACGCCGCTCCTCCTGTACCTGCCGCCGCTCGTCGGGGGAGTAGCGATCCCGGTGAAGATCGTGACCGGTCTCACCATCGTGCAAGCGATCTCGGGAAGCCTCCTCGGCGCGATACGGCATCGCTCCTACGGGAACGTCTCCGTGCCACTGGTCTGGCTCATGGGGCCACCGAGCGCGATCGCATCGCTCATCGGGGCGCTCGTATCGCAAGGGACCTCCGACCGCGTGTTGCTTCTGATCTTCGCGGTGATGGCCTTCGCCGGCGCGGTGATGCTCATGCTTCCGGTGGAGCCTCGAGATGCGAACACGATCGCCGTGCGCCGGCCGCTCGCGATCGCGATCGCCCTCGTGATCGGATTCTTCGGCGGCATGGTGGGCATCGGCGGCATCGCTTTCATCATCGCCGCGCTCGTTTACATCCTGCGGGTGCCCGCACGCCTGGCCATCGGCACCTCGCTGGGCATAGGGCTCTTTGCGGCGGTCGCCGCGCTCGTCGGTAAGGCCGCGACCGCGCAGATCGATGCGCCGCTCGCCTCTATCGTTTTCGTCTCAGCGTTGGTGGCGTCTCCGATGGGCGCGGCCGTGAGTGTCCGCACACAGCCACGCCTACTGCTCGGGATCCTGTCCGCGATCGTGATCGTCGCGGCCGTCCGCATCGCGATCACTGCGCTCACGGGACGATAGGGCTGGCGCGGGCGACTGCCCGCGCCCTACCATCGGGGGCGAGTGAGAGGGGAAGCGCTCGCGTCCCTCGCGCGTCGGTACGGCACCGCGATCGCGGCGGTCGCGATCACTGTGGCACTGAAGTTCTTGGTCGATGGACTGGGAACCGATCACCCCTACGTCTTGCTGCCGGTGCCGGTTGCGATCGCCGCCTGGTATGGGGGCCGCGGCCCGGGTCTGCTCGCCGCGGCGCTCATCGCCGTGGTCGGTGCCTTCTTTGCCTGGCCGGGCGTCCCGCAAGACTCTGGTGATCTCATCGCACTCGCCGTCGTCACGGTGGAGGCCGTGGTCATCGTCGCGATCACCGTGGGTCTCAAAGACGCGCTGAGTCGCGCCGAGGCCTCGCGAATCGCCGCGGACGAGGCCCAGCGCGAGCTCCACTTCGCGGTGGCGGTCCGAGATGAGGTCCTGGATATCTGGACGGAGAAGGTGCGCGGACCGCTCGCGCGGCTCGAAGCGACGGCAACCCAGGCCCTTCGCACCCTCGAGCGAGATGGGTACCACGGTTCCGCGACCGGCCCGATCCGCTCGATCGTCGACGACGCCGGGCTGCTCACCCGCGTGACCGCAAGCTGGAGGGGTCCTGCGAATCCAACCCGACACGATGACTCGTAGCGGTCGGTGAGGGAGGTCGTCGTCCACTTCGCGCCGAACGAGATCGAGGCGCAGACCGCCGCCGGCGCGCTGCGGGCGAACCGCCTTCATCCGCGGGTCGCTCGCGACGATGCGGACGCCATGCTCGGAATCGCTGGCGGTATCCCGATGGGAAGGTTCGTGGTCCTCGTGCCCGATGACGAGGCCGGAACCGCGCGCGAGATCCTGCGTCCCCAGAGGGGAAGAAGGCGCGCCCGCCGCTAGCGCGTCCCGGTCTCGCGCTCCTTCGGGACGATCTCCTCGCGATCGACAGCTAGGCGGACCTCGCCCTCCGCGATCCGGAGGATGTCATCGCGCGATATCTCAGCGAGCTTGCCGCCCCCGAACAGGCGCTCGAGGGAGGCCCCCGCCTTCACGGTGAATCCGAGGAGCGCGCCGGTGGCCGGATCGAAGCGAACCTCCTCGACCGCGCCGACAACATCACCGTCGCGGTCCTTGACGGTGTCGCCCTTCTGGATCGCCGGCCGATCCCGTTCCTCCATGGCCGAGGGCTCGTTGATCGGCCACAGGTAGGCATTGGGGGGAAACTCGTATCCGGTCGGGGCCGTCCAACCCGGCTCCGGAGCAACGTAGTCGCCCTCCTCGAAGGTCGGCTGCGTCTTGAGCTCCTCTTTCGTCAGGCCGAGAGTGACTTTCTCGCCCTTTGCGTCCGCGGCCTCGAACGCGTCCTCGCCGACGATGACCTCACGGCCAAGCAGCCCGCCTGTGCTGACCACGAACCCGGTGATCCTTTCGGTCGCCGGATCGACGATGACGCGGCGGACCTTGCCGGCGTCGTGGCCGTCCTTCGTCCTGACCCTGGCTCGTAAGTCGATGCGCATAAGCTCCTCCGGTTCGGCCTTCGGCCCGCGGGACTCCCCGACTCTAGTACGGAACGTCGAGGTTGCCGCTGCGCCGGACGCCCGTGCCCTCGAGAAACCCGGCGAGTCCGCGCTGCTCGCCGCGCAGCGCGTCAAGCAAGCGCAGCGCTTCATCTACGGTCAGGTCGCGGCGGAAGTCGGTCAGAGCGCTCTGGACCGACGGTGGCTGCGAAGGGCTCGCCGGCGCCGTGGCGCCCGGTTGCGGGCTGCCGCCCGGAGCGCCCGAACCGCTCGGCCCGCTCGGTCCCGGTCCTGGACTCCCCCCCGGTGGCGGCTGCTGTCCGGGCGGCGGCGTTTGCCCCTGCGGGTTCCGGGCCTGCGGGCGAATGAGCTCGAGGATCTTGTCGATCAGTTCGATGTTGAATTTCGCGTCGCGGTCGGTCGGATCGAGTCGCAACGCCTCGACGTAGGACGCGCGCGCGTCGAGGATCCGGCCCAGACGGAAGAGTGAGTTGGCACGGTCGTAAAACGCGATCTCGCGCGTGCTTCCGCCTTTCGCATTGTCCAGCGCGCGCCCATATGCAACGAGGGCGCGGTCATGATCGTTCAGCTTCGCGAGCGTGTTCGCAAGGTCGACCGCGATCTCGGGCGAGGCCGGCCGGGCAACCTGAAGGTCGCGGTACCGCGCGAGCGCCCCCGCGGGGTCGCGCTGGAAGAGATCGTTCGCGGCATCGACATCAGCGGCCATCGGATCGCTCGGCGCGCACGCGGTAAGGCCCAGCAGCGCGGCGCCGAGGAGACCCAGAAGCCGACGCCGCGGCGTCGAGCGAGCGCCTCTAACCCGGGGCCGCGGCATCGGTCGGCGCTCGTCGATGAGCCAATCGAGGATCAGGGCTGCGACCGCGAGAGCGAGGAAGATCTGGTAGCGATCCTCGGGGCTCACTGCGCCCTCGCTCGTCGGAGCACCGGCGTCGATGGCACGGAGCGCGTCGGCGAGCGAGCGCGCCGCGGTCTCGCCGTCGTAACGAAAGTAGCGGCCACCGCCCTGCTCGGCGAGCGCTACAAGGCGCGACTCGTCCAAGCGGCTCGTGATCTGGGTGCCGTTCGCGTTCACGAGCATCTGCTGGAACTGGCCCTTCGCGTCATAAACCGGGACGGGGCCGCCCTCGGGCGTGCCGATCCCGAGCGTGTACACGCTGATGTTCCGTTGGAGGAGCGGCTCGAGCACCGGAAGGTCGGGCGAGAGGTCCTCGCCGTCCGATATCACGACGATGGCTTTCGCGCGCGCACGGCTCGCGGCATCGGCCGGAAACACCGCCGCCGCGCCCTGCAGCGCCGCGCGCAGAGACGAACCAGGCGTGATCTTGAAGCCGCGGCCGGAGGTGTCGAGCGCAGGACCCACGATCTTGGTGTCGGCGGTGAGCGGATAGCGGAGCACGCTCGTCCCCGCGAAGAGGGTCAGTCCGACTCGACCCCCCGCGAGCTGCTGGCCCAGGATCTGAACGGCCTGCTGCGCGATGTGCAGGCGGTCGGGCGCCACGTCCTTCGTGGCCATGCTCTGCGATACGTCGAGCGCGATCACCGTGTCGACCTGCGCGGTCGCGCCGCGGCGCTGGACTTCGCCGATCTCCGGGCCGGCAAAAGCCGCGGCGACGCCGAAGCAGGCCACGCCCACGAGGACGATCTTCGCGACCTGCCGCGCAGGGCTCGCTGAGGCGAATCGAGCGCCGGACCGGCCGAACGCCGCGAGCGCCCGGCGCCGGCGCACGAGCGTCACCACGCAGAGGACCGTGATGGCCCCGGCCGCGAGCGCCAGGGGCGCGAGCTCGGGGTGCGCGAACACCAGATTCACGGGCTCCTCCGGAAGAGCGTCGCCGCGAGCGCGACCTCGACGAAGAGGAGGAACGCGCCGAGCCCGAGGAACAAGAGGTGGGCCTCCTGGTAGTCGGTGAACTCGCGGGTGCCCACGTGCGACTTCTCCAGAGACTCGATCTCGCGATAGACCTCGGCGAGCGAGTTCTCGTCCGAGACGCTGTAGTAATGACCGCCGGTCTGCTCCGCGATCTTTCGCATGAGCTGCTCGTCGACGGTGTCGGAGGCCCGGTCCTTGTCGGCGCCGGCCTGCAGCGTGATCGCGCCGATGGTGTAGACGCGCACGTCGAGAAGCTGGGCCATGTTCGCCGCATCGAGCGGCGTGATGTCGCCGCTGTTGTTCTCGCCGTCCGTAAGGAGGATCACGACCTTCGACTTCGCGTCGGAGTCGCGTAGCACGTTGATCCCCGTCGCGAGTCCGGTGCCGATCGCCGTTCCTCCGGCAAGCGCGCCCGTGTCGACGGGAGCGACGAGCTTTTGCGACGCTATGTAGTCGAGCGTGGGTGGACCGAGAACGATCGCCTCGCCGCTGAACACGACGATCCCCACGCGATCGTTCTTGAGGCTGCCCAGAAACTCGTTGACGACGCGCTTGACGGCGTCGATCTTCGATGAGCCGCCGAAGCCGCGCTCCGACATGGACCCTGAGGTGTCGATGACCAGGACCACGTCGATGCCTTCGGACACCGACTCGACCGATGCGCGCACGATCTGCGGACGGGCGAGCGCGACGATGAAGAGCACGAGTGCCGCGACCCGCAAGGCGACGAGGGTCCAGCGCATCCGCACGCGGATCCCGGGCGGCGACACGGGAAGCAGGCCAAGCGACGAAAAGAGCAGCCCCGCGCCGGGGCGCCGTCCGCGCAGGACGCTCAGTAGGGTTCCGGCGATGACGACGGCGAGCAGCGCGAGGAGCCAGGGGTCTTGGAAGTGGAGCGTGGTCACGTCGGTCACGAGGGCTGCCCCTGCATGAGGTCGTACTGCTCGGCGACCGCCGCTCGCCGCATGGCGTCGAGGGCGCTGCGGAGGGCGTGGTGCGCTCGGGCCGGGTACGAGATCGAACGATGGAAGCGCGCGACCTCTCCATCGTGAAGGACGTCGTAGATCGTCGCGATTTCCGTGCGGTCGATGCCCGCGCGGAGCATGTCCTCGCGGAGCTCTCGGGGGGTGCGCTCGGTCGCCGACAGCCCAAAGCGATCGCGCACGTACGCGCGAAGCGCTCGGGACAAGAGCGCGTAGTGCTCGGCGTAGCGTCCCTTCTCGGGCAGCCCCAGCGCCGCGACCCGATTCAACTCGGCCATGGCGCGCTGCGCCGGGGTCAGCTGGATGTCGCCTTCGGTCTTGCCCGCGCCGGCACGCCGAGCCGCGGCGCGGCGGGTCTGGCGGATGATCAGGGCGAGCATCACCAGCACCACGACGGCGAGCGCGGCCTGGACGACGATGGGCGAGATCTGTGGCGCGGCGCCGGGCAAGCGGAGCTGCGGCTTCCACGGTTTGATGTCGTCGGTGGATTCGCCCGGCTGGACGACCGTCGTGATGACGATCGGGATCTCCGCGGTCGGCGCGACGCCGATCGCGCCTCCCGGTCCCTGGTAGGTCACGCCGATCGCGGGGAATACGAGATCTCCCACGCGGAAGGCCGTGAGCTTGTACCGGAAGGTGTACCGCATGCGGCCGTTCGCAATCTTGGTGAGCTGCGGGGGGAGTGCTTCAAGTATTTCGAACTCGCCCATCGTCCGGCCCACACCACTGTCGCTGACGGCGTAGCCCGCGTCGGCTTCGATGACCAGCGTGAGCGCGATCGGGTCGCCGATAGTGATCCCGCGCTTGTCCAACGTCGCGGACGCGCTGACCGGCGCGTCGGCCAATACCGCCGAGCCGAACGCAACGAACGCGAAGGACATGACCGCGACGATCACGGGGACGCGCATCAGTTTCGCCTCGACCGCGCGTTGAAGAGTGCGAGCAGCGCCGGCACGTACGGACGATCCGTCGAGATCTCGACGCGGTCGACGCCCATGCGGCTGAAGGTCCGGAGGCGATGGGCCCTGCGCTCGCGTGCAGCGCGCGCGTAGGTCTCACGGATCGCCGCGGCCGAGGTGTCCACGTAGCCGACGCTTCCGGTCTCGGCGTCCTCGAGCGCGAGCAGGCCGACCGACGGCAGCTCGAGCTCGCGGGGGTCGTTCAAGATGAGGGCGATCACGTCGTGCTTGTGGCCGAGCGCGCGAAGCGGCGCCTCAAAATCGAAGTCGAGGAAGTCCGAGAGGACGAATACCACATTGCGCTTCTTGGTGACGTTCGCGAGGAAGTCTGTGACGCTCGCGATCTCGGTGCGCGAGCGGCGCGGCTCGGCGAAGAGCAGCTCTCGGATGACGTGCAGCAGGTGATGGCGCCCCTGGCGCGGCGGGAGAAACTCGCGTACCCCGTCGGCGAAGAGGACGAGACCGATGCGATCGTTGTTGTGCAGGGCCGTCACCGCCAGGAGCGCGGCGACGTCCGTCGCGAGCTCGAGCTTGTTCACGTTCGCGGTGCCAAACCAGCCGCTCGACGAGACGTCGACCGCGAGGTAGATATTGAGCTCGCGTTCCTCGCGGTATTTCTTGATGTAGGGCACGTTCATCCGTGCAGTGACGTTCCAGTCGATGCTGCGGATGTCGTCGCCGGGCTCGTACTCGCGCACTTCCTCGAAATCGAGGCCTGACCCCCGGAACACGCTGCGATAGGTCCCGACGAGTGCCTCATCGGCGAGGATCCGCGCCTTGATCTCCACCTGTTTGACGACCCGTAGGACCTCGGGCGGGACGGGCTCGAGGCGACGTTCCGCGGCCTGCGTCATCTCACGGGACCGGAACGTTGTCGAGGACGCGGCCGATGACGACCTCCGGCGTGATCTCCTCCGCTTCGGCTTCGTACGTGACGATGAGCCGATGGCGCATGACGTCAAGGGCGACGGCCTTCACGTCGTCAGGCAGCACGTAGTCGCGCCCATCGAGGAACGCGTGCGCGCGGGCCGCGAGCGACACGTAGATCGTCGCCCGCGGCGAGACGCCGTAGGCGATAAGCGGCTTCAGGTCGGCGAGCTTGGGCCCCTGTGGGTCGCGCGTCGCAAAGACGACGCGCACGATGTAGTCCTTCACGGCGTCGTCCATGTGGACCTGCCGCACGGCGGCACGGGCGCCCTGGATGGCGGCCGGCGTGGCGAGCTTGCGCGGCACCGCCGCCTCCTCGATGGTGTTGCGGTCCATGATTACGCGCTCTTGGTCCTGCGTCGGGTAGCCGATGACGACCTTCATCATGAAGCGGTCGACCTGGGCTTCCGGAAGGCGGTAGGTGCCTTCGTGCTCGATCGGATTCTGCGTCGCCAGCACGGTGAAGAGCGCGGATAGCGGATGCGTCTCGCCGCCGATCGATACCTGACGCTCCTGCATCGCCTCGAGCAGCGCGCTCTGCACCTTCGGCGGCGCGCGGTTGATCTCGTCGGCGAGAAGGAGGTCGGTGAAGATCGGCCCCAGCCGGGGCCTGAAGGTCTGCTCCGAGGGGATGTAGATCATGGTGCCGTTGAGGTCCGCCGGCAGCAGATCGGGCGTGAACTGAATCCGCTTGAACGACGCGTCGATCGTGTCGGCCAGCGTCTTCACGGCGAGGGACTTTGCCAGCCCGGGGACGCCCTCGATCAGGAGATGCCCGCTGCACAGCATGCCCATGAGCAATCGGTTGACGAGATAGTCCTGACCAACGATCACCCGGTGGATCTCGTGCAGGACCGGCGCGATGAAATCGCCGCGCCGGAGTACCGACTCGTTCGGCACGGGCGCACGAAACGTGGTCGCCACCTCTCAACAGATTAGAGGCTGACTCGACGGTTGGTTCGTTCTAGGGCGTGGATGTTTAGGGCTGCCATGGGAGAAGGCGTCGGCGACTCGCACTAGGCTGCCGACGTGCGGCGGCTCATGTTCAGCCTCTGGTATTGGCTCCCGCGGCGGCCGCCGTGGGACACGGGCATCGTTCCGCCGGAGGTCGAACGCTTCGTCGCATCGCATGCGCCCGGTCGCGCCCTGGACCTTGGGTGCGGCACCGGGACGAACGTCGTGTATCTGGCGGATCAGGGGTGGACCGCGCTCGGGGTGGATTTCGCCGGGCGTGCGATCGCCAAAGCGGTGCGGCGCGCGAGCGTCGCCGGGGTTTCCCGCTGGTGCGAGTTCCGTGTCGGGGACGTGACGCGGCTCGATGGGACCCTGGGCCCCTTCGACCTGGCCCTGGACGTAGGCTGCCTGCACTCGCTGCCCGCGTCCAGGCGCGGCGCGTATTCGGTCGGGCTGGCGCGCCTGGTCCGTTCCGGCGGGACGTACCTGCTCTACGCGTTCGCGCCGGGTGGTCCGGCCGTCGGCATGACGCGCGACGACGTCGCCGCGACGTTCGCGGACACGTTCCAGATCACGCGCATCGAGGAGGGCAGAGGGCGACCTTCGGCGTGGTACACGCTCATGAGGCGTTAGCCTTTTCTTGATGGCCCCGTAGCTCAGTGGATAGAGCAGCAGCCTTCGAAGCTGTTGGTCGGGAGTCCGAGTCTCCCCGGGGTCGCAGATCCGGTACCGCGGTACCGACTGGCGGTCCTATTCGTCCGAGACTGAGAAATCGGCACGCTCGCGAGCATGCGAGCGTGCACGAAATGTGGCGAGCTCAAGCCGCTTGAGGCGTTTCCTCCAGTGCGGAGAGGTGAGCCGAAGCTCCAGACCTGGTGCCGCGACTGTTTCGCCCAGGCGAACGCGCGGAATTATCGGAAGAACCACGAGCGTGAGAAGGCAAGGCTTCTCCGGCAAGTTGCAGAGCGGCGCGCGGAGGTACGGCAGAAGATCATCGAGTATCTCCGCGACCACCCATGCGTGGACTGCGGCGAGACGGACATCGTGGTCCTTGAGTTCGACCACGTTGGCGAAAAGATCGCAAACATATCTACTTACGCGAACGCCGGAAGGACTTGGGAACGTGTACTCGCTGAGATCCAAAAGTGCGAGGTCCGCTGCTCCAACTGTCATCGTCGAAAGACACTCGAGCGCTCATCCTCACGACGAGAATCTCAGACGACGCGCCCGGCCGAGTCGCGCCCAAGGCCGGTACAACTACTGATCGATGCGGCTCTCGGTGTCCGCGTCTGTCGTGTCTGCCAGAAGACAAAGCCCTTGACAGAGTTCCCCTTCCGATCGCTCAGGCGTCAGACACGCCAATGGATTTGCCTTCTTTGCCAACGCGCGTACACAAACGCGTGGTATTCGAGGAACCGGAAGAAACAGATCGCGAATGCCAGGGTTCGTAGGGATCATCAGGCCAGGGAACTCCGCGCTTGGGTGCGCGAATATTTGAAGACGCATCCATGCCTCGATTGCGGCGAGTCCGACATCGATGTTCTTGACTTTGATCACTTGCGCGACAAGCTCGCAAACGTAAGCAACCTCAGTCACGCCGCGGTCTCACTAGAACTACTGAAGCGCGAGGTTGAGAAGTGTGTGGTCCGATGCGCTAACTGTCATCGTCGGAAGACCGCCCACGAAGTACTGAGTTACAGAGTCAAATGGCTCCTACAGCGACCCGGGCGGGACTCGGACCCGCGGCCCTCACATTCGTAGTGTGATGCTCTATCCACTGAGCTACCGGGTCGTGGGATGAATTCTAGCTCAGTTGGCTCAAGACGCGATCCAATCCACGCACATCCCCATCGAACTCCGCCGGCAAAATGAACGCGCGCATTCCCGCGCGCTCCGCTCCCGCATCAACGGCGTGGTCTCCGACCATCAGCGTCTCATTCGGCGCGACGCCAAGCGACTTCGCGGCCGCGAGAAAGATCGCCGGATCCGGTTTCTCCGCGCCGACCTCGAACGAATGCGTGAACGAATCGACGAGACCCTCGAGCCCGTGCTTGGCGAACACCGGACGCAGGTCCGCGGGCACGTTGCTCACGACGCCGACCCGAAGCCCACGGTCGCGTACCGCACGCAAAGTCGGACCCGTATCCGTGTAGGGCACCCACGAATGCGGATCCATCACCCGCTCGTAAAGCTCTCGCGACAGGTCCGGGACGACGCGATCCGCGCGGGTGAACAATGCCGTCCAGACGCGCCGGTGCGCCTCGGGCGAAAGATCACGTCCTTTGGCGATCTCTTCCGGCGTCTTCCCCGCCGCCCAGAGCTCATCCCACAGAGCGCGCGCGAGGCCGATGCTCATCGGCACGCCGGACCGCGCCGCGAACGACAGGATGACCTCCGGCGCGTGCGGAGCGTGAAAGAGCGTGTCGCCCCAATCGAAGAGCACCGCGCGCAGGTGCGGTCTTACTTGCGTAGCCACTCGTGCTCGGGATCGAAGGTCACGCACCACTTCCGCACCGGACCCGCCATCACGTTCAGGTAGTAGAGCTCGTACCCCGGCGCAGCGGACACGGTGTGGTAGCCGCGCGGCACGAGCACGACATCGCCGTCGCGCACCGCCACCGTCTCGTCGAGCGTGCGATCGGCCGTGTATACGCGCTGCACCGCGAAGCCATTCGCCTGGCGCAGCCGGTGGTAGTACGTCTCCTCGAGCTGTGTCTCCTTCGGCGGGTCGTTGGTGTCGTGTTTGTGCGGCGGGTAGCTCGACCAGTGACCCGCGGGCGTAATCACCTCTGTCACCAGGAGCGATTCGGCGGCGGCGTCCTCCATGAGGATGTGATGGATCGTCCGCTCCATGCTGCCGCTGCCGCGGACCTCGCGCCGCATGTCGGCTGGCCGGATGTGGCGTGGACGTTCCCCGCGCTTCGCCGGGGCCGATGCGATCGCGATCTCCACGTCCACCTTCACCGCGCGCATCTCGATGCTCGCGCCGGGAGGCGCGTAGATCGCGTGCGGCGCACCGTCGAAGGGCGTCGCACGCTCCCCCACCTCCGGCCAGCTGACCTCGCCGACACGGACGGAACACCGGCCCGCGATGACGACGACGCACACCTCGGAGTCCTCGGCCTCGACAACGAACCGCCCGCCCTTGGGGATCCAAGTCGCGCTGAAGCTGACGTAATTCCATCCCGCCGTCTGGGGGGTCAAGCTCACTCGGCCATCCAGGCCGCGGACCAGCAGCGAGCGCGGGGTCACAGGTAGCGCCGCTGCTTCGGCTTCGTCTTCTCGTACATGTTGCGGGCGTCGCGGACGCTCGCGGGTTCCGAGACCTCGGCGACGGGCACGTCCCACCACGACTCGTAGCTGGGCACGGATGCATAGCGATCTACCTCGATGTGGATCACGACCGTGCGGTCGACCTTCTTCGCCGCGGCAAGCGCCTCGCGTAGCTCGGCGATACCGCGCGCGCGGATCGCGTGGGCCCCGAGGCTTTCCGCGTTCGTCGCGAGATCGGTGGGGAGGTAGGGTGCGGGATCGCGCTCGCCGTCAAGACCCCGCGAGCCATCCTTGCCCTGGCGAAACTGCGTGCCGAAGCCATCGGTCCCGAGCGATCGTGAGAGACCGCCGATCGACGCGTACCCGTGGTTATCCACGAGGACGACGACGAGCTTCGCGCGCTCCTGCAGCGAGGTGACGATCGCCTCGTTCAGCATCAGGTACGAGCCGTCGCCAACGAGCGCATACACCTCGCGGTCAGGAGCGGCCATCTTCGCCCCCAGAGCGCCTGCGATCTCGTAGCCCATGCACGAGTAGCCGTACTCCACGTGGTACTGCTTGCGGTCGCGCGCGCGCCAGAGCTTGTGCAGGTCGCCAGGCATGGAGCCCGCCGCGCAGACCACGACATCGGTCGGTGAGGAGAACGTGTTCACGGCGCCGATCACCTCGCTCTGCGCGGGTAGGGGCCGGTGATCGAGCGAGTACAGCCGTGTGACCTCCGCATCCCACTCCCGCGCGAGGTTCGCGCATTCGTCGCGGTACGCCTTCTCGACGCGGTATCCGACACCCGCGAGCGCCTCGAGCGTCACCCGCGCGTCGGCGGTCACGGCGAGCGCGGCGTGCTTGGTCGAATCCAACTCCGCGACGTTGATGTTCACGAACCGCACCGCGTTGTTCTGGAAGGCCGACTTGGACGCCGTGGTGAAGTCACTCCATCGTGTGCCGATGCCGATCACCAGATCGGCCTCGTGCGCGAGGCGGTTGGCCGCCGACGTCCCCGTCACGCCGATCGCTCCGAGCGCGGCGGGGTGGTCGTACGGCAGCGATCCCTTCCCGGCCTGCGTCTCGGCGACGGGGATGCCCGTCTCCTCGACGAAGCGACGTAGCGCTTCGGAGGCGCAGGCGTAGATGACACCGCCGCCGGCGACAATGAGCGGCCGTTTCGCCGCGCGCAACGCCGCGACCGCTCTGGCGAGAGCGGCGGGTTCAGGCGGACGGCGGTCGATGTGCCACACGCGTTTCGCGAGGAACTCGTCGGGGTAGTCATACGCCTCGACCTGGATGTCCTGCGGCAAGGCGAGCGTCACGGCACCGGTCTCCGCGGGGCTCGCCAGGACGCGCATCGCGGCGAACGCGGCGGGAATGATCTGCTCCGGACGCGTGATGCGGTCCCAGTAGCGGGAGACCGGCTGAAACGCGTCATTCACCGAGACGTCGCCGCGCGCTGGAACCTCGAGCTGCTGCAGCACCGGATCCGGGATGCGCGAAGCGAAGACGTCGCCAGGCAGGAGCAGCACCGGCAGCCGATTCACCGTCGCCAGGGCGGCGCCGGTGATCATGTTCGTCGCGCCGGGACCGATCGAGCTCGTGCAGGCGAAGGTCTGAAGGCGGTCCTTCATGCGCGCGTAGCCGACCGCCGAGTGCACCATCGACTGCTCGTTCCGGGCCATGTGATACGGCAACAGCTCGGGATGCTCGAACAGCGCCTCACCGATCCCGGCGACGTTGCCGTGACCGAAGATCCCCCAGCAGCCCGCGAAGAAGCGCTGCTCGACACCGTCGCGCTCGACGTATTGCGACGCGAGGAACCGCACCAACGCCTGGGCCATGGTCATATGCGTCACGTCGGCACCCGTCGCGCCAGAAGCGACTCGATCTCGGCGAGCGTGGGCATCGCGTCCGCGCACGCGAGACGCGACGCCACGATCGCCCCCGCGGCGTTCGCGACCTCGAGCGTCCGCGCGAGCGGCCACCCCGCGAGAATGCCGTGGCACAGCGCTCCGCCGAACGCATCGCCGGCGCCAAGACCGTTGAGCACGCGGGTCTCGACCGCAGGCACGCTCACCTCGTCGCCAGACGTCCGGGCGTAGGCGCCATCGCCGCCGCGCTTCACCACGGCGAGCCGCGGCCCCATCTCGAGCAGCGCGGCGGAGGCCGCTCGCGGATCGCGGAGACCGGTCGCCATCTCGACCTCATCGCTGTTGCCGACGACGACCGTCGCGTGACGCAGCGCCTGGCGCGCGTAGCGCCGCGCCTCCTCCTGGACCCGCCAGAACATCGACCGGTGGTCGAGGTCGTGGATGGTCACATCACGTCCGCCGCGAACCTCGAGCGCCGCCAGAGTGGCGGTACGGCTCGGCTCGTCCGAGAGCCCGGTGCCGGTGGTCCAAAAGAGCGGCGCCGCGGCGATGGCGTCCAGGTCGAGCTCATCGCGCGTGAGGTTCATGTCTGGCGCCTTGGGCTCGCGATAGAAGAGGAGCGGAAAGCGGTCCGGCGGATAGATCTCGCAGAAGACGATCGGCGTCCTCAAATATGGGTCGGTCCCGACCCAGCGCGCGTCCACGCCGAAGCCCGCCAGCGCCGTTCGGACGTAGTCGCCGAAGCCGTCGCGGCCGACCTTGGTGATGACCGCGGTACGTCGCCCGAGGCGCGCGGCCGCGACGGCGACGTTCGTGGCGCTGCCGCCGAGCGACTTCGCGAATGTCCGCACCTCGGCGAGCGGGACTCCGATCTGCTCCGGGTACAGGTCGACGCCGACCCGGCCCATCGTGATGACCTCGGGGCTACCCCTGCCGCCTCGCGGACCCGATGCGACGACCTGCTGCGTCAAAGAGATTCGCAGTCTAGAGTCGCGCCGAGTGAAGATCGCGATCCTCGGCGTCGGCCGCCTCGGAGCGTTTCACGCCAAAGCCCTGCGCGCGCTCCCGGGCGTCGACGAGCTGCGCATCAACGACGCCGACTCATCTCGCGCGGCCGCGCTGGCCAAGGAGCTCGGCGCCAAGCATGCCGCGTCGATCGACGCCGCGCTCGACGGTGCGGACGCGGTCGTCATCGTCACCCCGACGGGCACGCACGCCGAGCTCATTCGCCGCGCGCTCGACAGAGGTCTTGCCGTGTTCTGCGAGAAGCCGATCGCGCTCGACCTCGACTCGACGAAGCGCGTGGTCGAGCAGGTCGACAAGACGAAGGGGCGCGTACAGATCGGCTTCCAGCGCCGTTTCGACGCGGGCTTCCAGGAAGCGCGCCGCCGCGTGCGCGCCGGCGAGCTGGGCACCGTCTACAGCTTCCACATGACCAGCCGCGACGCGCTTCCGCCGCCCGACGCCTACATCGAGACGTCCGGCGGCCAGTTCGTGGATCAGCTCATCCACGACTTCGACGTGACCCGCTGGATGTTCGGCGACGAGGTCGAGGAGCTCTACGCCACTGGGTCCACTCTGGGCTTCCCCCAGTACGGCAAGTGGGGCGACGTCGCGACCTCCGCTGTTGTGCTGCGGCTGCGCGGCGGCGCGGTGGGAGCGCTCGAGGCCGCGCGGCACAACGAGGCCGGGTACGACATCCGCGTCGATGTCTACGGCTCCAAGGACACGATCGCCATCGGACTGGATCCCCGCACCCCGGTCACCTCCGTCGAGCGCGACGCGCCGCGCTTCAAGGACCCCGCGTATCCAACCTTCTTCGTGCGCTTCGACGCCGCGTATCGCGCCGAGCTCGCGCATTTCCTCCGGTTCGCGCGTGGCGAGGCCGAGAATCTCTGCACCGCACGCGACGGGATGGAGGCCCTGCGCATCGCGCTCGCGGCGCGGCGGTCGCTCAAGGAGCATCGTCCGGTAGCCCTCAAGGAGATCGCGTGACCGTCATGGTCCGATTCCTCGGGAGCGGCAACGCGTTCAGCGACGGTGGGCGGGCGAACGCCGCCATCCACGTCACCGCACCGGGCGTTTCGCTGCTGCTCGATTGCGGCGGCTCGGCGTTACCCGCCATCAAGAAGCACCTCGATCCCGCGAGCATCGACGCGATCGCGGTGACGCATCTCCATGGCGATCACTTCGGCGGGATCACCTTTCTGGTGCTCGAGCAGCATTTCGCCGGCCGAAAGCGCGAGCTGGTCGTGGGGGGTCCACCGTCGCTCGACCAGCGGCTGCGCGCGGCCGAGCAGGCGCTCTACCCGGACTTCTTCGGGCGGGTCGAGCTCGGCTTTCCGCTCCGTACGCTCGTGCTCGCCGAGAAACCGACTGAGCTTGGCGGTGCGCAGGTGAGCGCTCTCGAGGTCCGTCATGTACGCCTCTCGGAGCCGCACGGCCTGCGCGTCAAGGTCGGAGGCGCCCTGATCGCGTACTCCGGGGATGCGCGCTGGAGCGAACACCTCATACCGGTCGCCAGGGGCGCGGACCTCTTCATCTGCGAGGCCTCGTACTTCGACAGCGACGATCCCGCGCACATCTCGTACCGGCAGCTGATGGCGCACCGAGCCCAGCTCGGCGCGAAGCGGATCGTGCTGACGCACCTGGGCGCGGAGACCCTTGCGCATCTCACAGAACTGGAGCTCGAGCACGCCCAAGACGGGACGGTCGTCGAGGTCTAGAGGGGAGACCGGCCGCACGCCGGCCTCCCCGATGCGCTACTTCGCGGCGTCTACGTATTCGTTCGTCCAGGTCTTCGAGAGGTCGATCGTCTTGCCCTTGACATTGTTGTTGTAGGTCTGGAGGACCTTGAGGATGAAGTCGGGCGCTCCGGCGGGCATCTTCCCGTCCGGGCTGAACATCGGCATGCTGCCGGTCAGCGCGGTGAGGTACAGATCTTTGTCGCCCGCGTAGTAGTCGGCCGGGAGCTTGTCGGCGATCTCCTGCGGCGTGTGCGTCTGGATCCACTTGAGCGTCTTGACATACGCGTTCGCCACGCGCTGGACGACGCTCTTGTTCTGGGCGACCCAGTCAGCGCGCATGTAGATCGAGATGAAGGGGTAGTCACCGCCAAGAGCAGCACGGGTCAGCTCGGGGGTCCGAAGATCGATGAGGACCTTCGCGTCCCCTGTCTTGAGGAGGCGCGAGATCGTCGGCTCGGTCGTCATGCCGGCGTCGATCGTTCCCTGCTTGATGGCGGCGATGAAGGTGTCACCGGAACCGACGGCGATCGGCGTGAACTGATCGGGCGTGATCCCTTTGGTGCTGGCGAGGTACTGCGTGAGACCGTGCGTGCCCGAGCCGATCGAGGTCACGCCGAGCTTGCGCCCCTTGAAGTCGGCCGGACCTTTGATGTCGTTCGCCTTGGCGGTCGCGACCATCTCGGCCTCACCCGGCGCACGCAGGAGCTGCACCACCTCGATCAGGTTCTTACCAAGACCGGCCACGTCGATGGTGTGGTCGTACGAGCCGGACGAACCCTCGACCTCGCCGGCGATGAGCGCTGTCGTCGCGTCCTTCCCTGACGGCTCGTCGATGAGGTTGACGGTGAGGTTCTGGTCCTTGAAGTAACCAAGCGCCTCGGTGAGCTTGTTCGGCAGGTAGATCTGCTTGTTGAGCCCGCCCACCATGATCGTGAGAGTTGCCGGGGCGGCGCTAGCCGCGGCGCTGCCAGCGGCGCTGTTCGTCGGGCTCGCGCCGCCGCCGGTGTTCGTCGCGCCGCCGCAGGCGGCGGCGACAATCGTCGCGATGAGGCCGAGCGTCGCGATGGTTCGCTGCATTCGCGGTCCCCCCTTTGTTTAGATGGGGACTTCGGTGATCGCGTTCGGACGCCAGCGGATCAGACGGTTTTCGAGCCAGGTTAGAACGACCTCGGCCGTGAGCGCGACCACGGCGAGTATGAACATCGCGGCGAAGACGCCGTTCGGGTTGAAGGTGGCCTGCGCCGTCGCGATGACCAAGCCGATCCCGTGGATCGCGCCGAGATATTCGCCGACGACCGCACCGACGAGCGCGAACCCGAAGCTCGTGTGAAGACTCGCCAGGATCCACGAGAGCGCGGACGGGAAGATCACGTGCGTCGATAGCTGCCGCTCGCTCGCCCCCAGGATGCGAGCGTTTGCGATGAGCACGCGGTCGACCTCACGCACGCCCTGGAATGCGTTGAAGAACACAACGAAAAAGACCAGAACGACGGCAAGCGCGACCTTCGACCAGATGTTGTATCCGATGGTGATGATGAAGATCGAACCGAGCACGACCCGCGGCATCGCGTTGAGGGCCTTGATGTACGGCGCGAAGACATCCGAGAGCAAACGCACTCTGCCCAGCGCGACGCCGAAGATAACTCCCAGAACGACGCCGATCAAAAACCCGAGGAAGGCTTCCTCGAGAGTGGTCGCGACCTGGAGCCAGAGCGGCCCCTGTGCGGTGCCGCTCGTGATCCAGGTCCACAACTGAGTCGCGATGCCGGACGGCCGCCCGTAGAAAAATGGGTCCATCCACAGGCCACTCGGGTGATTTGCGTCGATGGTCGTGCCGATCTCCCAAAAGCCGAGGACGAGGACGGCGAACGCGATTCGCAGGCCGTTGACCAGCAGCCGATGGTTGGTGCGTGCGCGCGCTCGCGCACGGGCACCTGCGGTGGTCGCCTCCTCGGCTTGCGCGGGTTCGTTACGAGACGCTGCGCTTAGAGCGCTCATAGCTCACGAGTACCTCGTCCCTGAGGTCGTTCCAGATCTCGTGGTAGATCCGCGAGAACTCGGCTTCGAAGCGGATCTCGGTCACGTTCCGTGGGCGCGGCAGGTCGACGCGATAGACACCCTTCACGGTGCCCGGTCCGGCCGTGATGACAACGACGCGGTCCGCCAGCGCGATCGCTTCCTCGAGGTCGTGCGTGACGAACACGACGGACGCGCCGGTCGCGGACCAGAGCTGTAGGAGCTCGTTCTCCATGAGCGTCCGCGTTTGCACGTCGAGCGCGCTGAACGGCTCGTCCATGAGAAGGATCCGCGGCTCATTGATGAGGGTCTGCGCGAGCGCCGCGCGCTTGCGCATGCCGCCAGAAAGCTGATGCGGGTAGTAGCGTTCGAAGCCGGCTAGACCGACGCGCGTGATCCACTCCCGCGCACGGCCCTCGGCATTGGCGCGCGCGACGCCGCGGAAGCGCGGCCCGGTCGCGACGTTGTCGAGCACGCTCTTCCAGGGAAAGACCGCGTCGACCTGGAACACGTAGCCCACCTGAGCGGCGACGCCGCGGACGGGCTCACCAGCGACGACCACCTCTCCCTCGCTTGGCGGCTCGAGGCCGGAGATGAGCGCGAGCGTCGTTGACTTTCCGCAACCGGTCGGCCCGACGACGGCGCAGAACTCGCCGTCCTCCACGGCGAGGTCGAGATCGCGAAGGGCGGTGTACGCCGTGCCGGCGGGGGTGAGGAAGCGTTTTGTGACATGACGCAGTTCGATCGCCAGGTTGGGCATCCGGGCTACGGTAGGCCAACTCGTGATCGGGTGATCTTTGGCGCGTCGCCCGCGGGCGACCACGCTACGTTGTCGTGCACGGTCACGTGCGGGAAGAGCGCGTAGTCCTGGAAGACCATCGCGGTGCCACGGCGGTGCGCAGGCAGCTTGACGCGGCGGCCGCCGATCTCGATGTCGCCCTGGTCGGGATCGTAGAACCCCGCGATCATGCGCAGCGTGGTCGTCTTCCCGCAGCCGGAGGGTCCCAGGAGCGTGGCGAACGCGCCCTTGGGCACATCGAATGAGACGTCATCGACCGTGGTGACGCCGCATCTCGCCATTCGAGCGGGGCTCTCGGTCGGCTCGTGAGCTGAGGCGATGCGGCCCCAGGGTTCGAGCGAGGTGGCCAAGGCGCATGCCGAGCGGCGCGTCGGGCTCTACGTCCTCGCAAGCGCGTTGCTCGTTGGCGGCACGCTCCGAGTTTGGCTCGCTTTCAACGATGACGGGATCTCCTATCCGGACGAGATCCATCAGAGCCTCGAGCCTGCGCACCGTCTCGTCTTCGGCTACGGACTGGTCGCTTGGGAGTTCGTAGAAGGCGCGAGGAACTGGCTGTTTCCGGGGACAATCGCCGCGCTCCTCGAACTATGCAGGCTCATCGGACTCGACGATCCGCGCGTCTATCTCGGGCTCACGAGGGTGACCTTCGCGGCAATCGGCATCGCGACAGCCTTGGGATCCTATTGGCTCGCTCGAGGGTACGGAGCGGGAACCCTTCCGGCAACTTGCGGCGCGGCGATCTTCGCGCTCGCGGGACCGATGATCTATTTCGCGCCACGCGCGATGAGCGAGACTGCTTCGGCCTTGGCGGTGGTGCTCGGATTTGCGCTGTCCCTGCCGCGGGACGCAGGCTCCGTGCGGCGGGTCGTGGGCGTCTCCATGCTCGGTGTCTCCGTACTAATGCGATTGCAAAACGGGATCTTCTGCCTCGGCCTGTTGGCGATCCTTGCAGGGCGAAGGGATATTCGCGGCGGCGCCGCCGCCAGCCTGGTGCTCGGCGTCTGGGCCGTGGCGTTCGGTCTCCTCGACTGGGTAACGTGGGGCGGCTGGTTCCACTCGGCCTTCGCGTACCTTGAGCACAACCTAGGACCGGAGCCCGAACGCTTCGGTACCGCCCCCTTCGAGTACTACGCGAGCGTGCTGTCGACTGCGATGGCCGCGCCGACGGCATTCCTCGCGGTACTGTCGGTCGCGGGGGTGGTCCGCGCACCGGGTCTTTTTTCAGTCGCGGTCCTCGTCGTGCTGGCGTACTCCGCCGTCCCACACAAGGAATTCCGTTTCATTTTCCCGGCGCTGCCCCTGTTCTGCGCCCTAGCCGGCATCGGCCTCGACCAGATCGGAAAGACCGCCCAGAAACGGATGTCCATCGAACCGCCCGTCAATCTCAAGTGGGTCACGCCGACGCTCGCTGTCTGCGTTCTCGTGAGCGCTGCTCTGTCCGCGGCGACCTTCCACGCGCTGACTTTTCGAGACTTAGGGCAGCTCGATCCACGACTTAGTGACGCCAGCGCGTACGACAGCGGCGGCGATATCAATCGGCTCCTCATCCTCGCGGGCCGCCGAGGGGATGTTTGTGGACTAAAGATAGAGGTTGCTTCGCTAGACATGACTGGCGGCTACTCCTACTTGCATCGCCGCGTGCCGTTGTACCCCTACTCGGGGCCATCGCGGGAATCGGGCTACTTCAACTATGTCATCGCGATTCGTGGTCCGGACACAACGGAGGAGGTCGTGGCGAGCGATGGGCGTCTGGCGCTCGCGCGCACCCGAGATCGTTGCGTCGCCGACGTGGGTTACGACTGGATGCTCCATCCGCTATCACGCTGACGTGTGGTGCTGTCCCCGGGACGCGGCGACGCGGGAACAAGCGCGACCGGGTCTTCTCAGTGTCGGTGCGGTTCCGTACGAAGAAGTGAGGCCGCGGCGGCACACCTATCCGGCGATGACGTGAACGCGATCCGGCTGGAGGAAGAGCGCGACGGCGCCGTCGAGCGCTGCGGCGGCACCGGGGTCGGGCTGGTCCACGATCCATTCGCGATCGTCGACCTTCACCCAGTACCGCATCGTGTCGCCGAGGAACGCGCGTCGCACGATGCTCCCCGCGAGCGCAATGCCTCCTGGGCCGGAGGAGCTCGCGGGCGCGATCGTAAAGCTCTCCGGACGAACGCAGAGCCTCACGTCTTGACCGCGCGCGAGCGCGACGTCGGCGGGGCGGCGCACCGAAGCCCGGTGCGACCCAAAGATCACCGTCACCGCGCCGTCGTCGATCTCGGCGACCATCGCCGGAACGAGATTCACCGCGCCGACGAAATCGGCGAGGAACGCGGTACGCGGGTGGTAGTAAATCTCCCACGGCGCACCGGCCTGCTCGACTTTGCCGGCGTTCATGACCGCGATCCAGTCGGAGAGCGAGAGGGCCTCCTCCTGGTCGTGGGTCACGTACACGAACGTCATGCCGAGGCGCCGCTGCAAGGTGCGCATCTCGACGCGGAGCTGCTCGCGCAGCTTCGCGTCCAGATTTGAGAGCGGCTCATCGAGCAAGAGGACCTGCGGCTCGATTACGAGAGCCCGCGCGACCGCGACGCGCTGCTGTTGACCACCTGAGAGCTGGTTCGGCCAACGGTCGTCGAGACCGTCCAGGCCGACGAACGCGAGCGTCTCCTTCACTCGCCGCGCGCGCTCGGACGCGGACACATGCGCGACCCGCAGGCCGTAAGCGACGTTGTCTCGCACGTTCATGTGTGGGAAGAGCGCGTAGTCCTGGAAGACCATCGCGGTGCCGCGCCTATGCACCGGCAGGTCGTTCACGCGCCGATTCCCGATCTCAATGTCGCCCGCGTCGGGATCGTAAAAGCCCGCGATCATCCGGAGAGTCGTCGTCTTGCCGCAGCCGGACGGCCCGAGCAGCGTCGCGAACGCGCCCTTCGGAACGTCGAACGAGACGTCGTCCACCGCGGTGACGCCGCCAAAGCGCTTCGTCACGTGCGACACGCGCAGGTGCGGATCGTTCGCCACGCTGACCTCCAGTGTTCGGCTCGGCCGGCCTTCCGAGCGTACGATGACGCCCGGTCCAGGGGGAATAGGTCGCGTCCAAGGAAGGGAGGTGGCGCACGACTTCGGCCCCTCTCGCGATTCCCATCGACAACTGGAGGCATACATGAGAAGAGCGCAATGGGCGCCCGCGCTGGTGGTCGCGGCGCTCCTGATTAGCGCGTGCCAGCCGTCGACGACTGGCGGCGGCGGTGCGCAGAAGCCCGCGAAGCTGACCATCGCCGCGGTCCAAGGCAACGAGGATGCGGCCCTCAAGGCCGTCGCCCCGCTGTACGAGCAGAAAACAGGCATCAAGATCGAGATCGTTGAGTTCCCCTACGACCAGCTCTTCGAGAAGCTGGTGACGACGTTCAAAGCGAACTCGCCAACCTACGACCTGGTCATGATGGACGACCCCTGGATGCCGAAGTTCGGCACAGACGAGTCGCTGCAGCCACTCGACTCGACGTACGGCATCAAGCGCGACTCCGACATCCCCGACGTCGTGTACGACGTCGGCACCTGGCCGCCGCCCCGCGGACCCGTTCCGCCGAAGGCCAAGGGCAAGGCAGCGCACCTTATCGGCGTCACCATCGTCGGTAACGTCGAGATGTTCATGTACCGGTCCGACATGGGCCCCGCCCCGAAGACGTGGGACGAGGTCAAGGCCAACGCGGACAAGAACAAGAAAGCGAACTTCTGGGGCTACGTGGTCCGCGGCAAGGCGACGAACCCGATCGTCGCGGACTTCCTGCCGATCCTGTGGTCGTTCGGCGGCGACGTCTTCGACTCCAACTGGAACGTGACGATCGACAACGCGGCGTCGCTGAAAGCGGTCAAGTTCCTGGTGCAGGACCTGAAGGCGGCAGCCCCGCCAGGCTCGGAGAGCATCGATGCGGCAGACCGCTCGCGACTCATGGCTATTGGCCAGGCGTACCAATCAACGGTGTGGCCGGGAGAGATCACCGAGATCGTCGAGAACTCGACCGTCTCACAGGTGAAGGGCAAGGTCAGCTACATCCCGATGCCGGCGGGGCCCAGCGGGAAGGGCATCGGCATGATGGGTAACTGGCTGCTCGGAGTCCCCAAGGCCTCGTCCAACGGCCAGGCCGCGGCCGACTTCATCACCTGGCTTACCTCGTCCGACACGCAGAAGACCTACGTCGACAAGGGCGGCATTCCCGCCCGGAAGAGCATCCTCAACGATGCGTCGCTGAATCAGAAGAACCCGTACTTCGCGGCGCTCGCGAAGTCACTTGAGGCCGTCCCGAACTGGCGTCCGCGCACCGATCAGTGGAACGCGGTCGAGACGATCCTCGGAACGAACCTCAACGCCGCACTCGCCGGGCTCGCGACTCCGGAGGACGCGGTGAAGAAAGCCGCCGACCAGATCCGGACGCTCATGAAGGGAGCCGGGTACTAGGGCTAGCCTCTTCGCGGATCCGATGGCGAATGTGACCGCGCGGCCGGCCCCCCTGTCACGAGCGGGGGCCGGCCGCTTCACGCGACAAGAGCGTCTCGCCTACACGATGCTCGCGCCGGTCCTCGGGACGATCCTCGTGATCGTCACATATCCATTCCTGCTGGCCGTCCTGCAATCGCTGCAGGACTCGGCCGGACGCGAGTTCGTGGGACCGAGCAATTATGTGAACGCGCTCGCGAACCCGCTCCTCTACGAGGCGCTCGGCGCGACCGGCACTTATGCGGCGCTCGTGATGCCCACCGAGATCCTGCTCGGCCTCGGCCTCGCGCTGCTCGTGCACCGCACCGTTCGCAGCTCCAGTGTGCGGGCGCTCCTCTTCGTGTTGGCGACGATCCCGCTGGTGCTCCCGCCGATCGCAGTCGGCGTCATCGCCCGACTCATCTACGCGCCGGGCTACGGCGTGCTCAACTACTTGCTGATCGGCGCCGGCATCGTAAGGGACGAGATCAACTGGCTCGGCCAGCCGGCGACCGCCATGCCGGCCGTCGCGAGCGTTGACGTCTGGCAGTGGACGCCCTTTGTCTATCTGGTGCTCTTCTCAGGCCTTCTAACCGTGCCGCGGGAAGAGATCGAGGCGGCGCAGGTCGACGGCGCTTCCGGCTGGCAGCAGTTCTGGCACATTGAGCTGAACTACCTGCGACCGCTGCTCCTGCTCATCGTCTTTTTCCGCCTTGCCGATGTCCTGCGCGTCTTCGACCACGTCTTCGTCCTCACCGGCGGAGGGCCGGGGAACACGACGCAGCTGCTGAGCCTCTATCTCTATCGCATCGAGTTCAAATACTTCGACAGCGGGCAGGCGGCGGCGCTCGCGGTGCTGGTGCTCGTCGGGGTGAGCATCGCCTATTCGCTGGTTACGCGAGCGCTGCCGGTCGAGAGGCGCTGAGGTGCGACCACGCCGTTCGTGGCGGGCGGTCCTGGCGATCCCGGTCTTCGCGGTCATCGCGATCCTCTACGCGTTCCCGCTCTACTGGCTGCTGGTGACATCCCTGAAGAGCAAGGCTGAGCTGTACCAGACCACGCTCACGCTGTTTCCCGAGGCCCCGACGTTCCAGCCCTACGTCAGCGTTCTGGTGGAGCGCGGCCTCTGGGTACTCCTGCGCAACAGCGTCGTCGTCTGCGGGCTGAGCGTGCTCGTCGCGCTCGTCCTTGGTCTCCTGATCACGTATCCGATCACACGCCTCGAGGTCTCGCCGCGCGTCCGCGTCGGGATACTCAACTGGGCGCTCTCGCTGCGCTTCCTCCCGCCGATCGCCGTGGTCGTGCCCTACTTCGGCGTCGTGCGAACGCTGGGCCTCTACGACCAGCCGCAAGCGCTCGTCCTCATCTATTCGCTCCTGAACCTGCCGTTCACCATCTGGATGCTCAAGGGCTTCCTCTCCGAGATCCCGCGGGAGATCGAGGAGGCGGCCTTCACCGATGGTGCCGGCCGCTGGACGGCGTTCCGGCTCGTCCTGCTGCCGCTCGCCTGGCCTGGTTTGTTCGCGGCCGCGGTGATCGTCTTCACGTTCACGTGGAGCGAGTTCCTGTTCGCGCTGATCCTCACGAGCACGCCGAACGCGCAGACCTTCCCGGTGGGAGTCCAGGGACTCGTGACGCAGTTCGAAGTCATCTGGAACGACATGGCCGCGGCCGGCACGATCGCGCTCGCCCTGCCGCTCGTCCTCATGGTCCTCGCGCGTCGCTACGTGGTTGCCGGCCTCACCTTTGGAGTCGTCCGCGAGAAATAGGTAACGGCTCAGGCCCTCGCCGCTCCCAGCGCGATGCGACCGCGCGCGAGCACTGCGAAGATCAGAAGCGCGATGATCGCCATCCCAATGTCGGAGACGGTGTACGCCGTGGCCGCGCCCCAGTTGAGGTCGCCCACGAGCTGATAGATGCGGATCGTGGCCACAGTCGTCGGCGGCGTGAAGAGGAAGATCACGAGTGAGAGGGTAGTAACGGCACGCACGAAGGTCGTGATGAATCCGACCCGCAACGATCCGCCGAGCATCGGAAGGACCACCTCACGGAACCCACGAAGGCTTGATGCGCCGAGACTCGTCGCGGCCTCATCGATCGAGCGATCGATCTGACGCAGGCCCGCCACCGCCGCCTGATAACCGACCGGAATATTCCAGAAGATGAAAGCGATGATGATGAGCCAGCCCCGATCGACGAAGTCGAGCCATTTCTGGTTGAAGGCGACAAGGTAGCCGAGCCCGAAGAAGATGCCCGGAATGGCAGCGGGGAGGATCAAGAGGAGATCCAGCGCGCGCCGGCCTGGCCACTGCCCTCGCTGCACAAGCCACCCGGCGAAGAGCGCGAAGACTGCCGACACCGCTGCCGCGACGCCGCTGAAGATCAGGGTGTTGCGCAGCGCGTCGCCGTTCGTTCCACTCAGGACATATTGGAAGTGCTCGGTCGTGAATTGGAGATTGTTCGGGAAACGCAGGGTGAGCGCGCTCACCACGAGGCTGCCGTAGACGAGGAGGATCACGCCGGCAAGGCCGAGGCACGCCACGAAGCACGCCCGGCTGACGCCGGGACTCACCGGGGGACGCGGCATCGACGATGCGCGGCCGGAGATCGTGACGAACGAGCGCCCGCCATCGAGACGGACCTTCGCGAGGTAGAGCCCGAGCGCGAGGAGCAGGAGGATCGTGCTGACGGCGGCCGCGCTCGTGTACTCGCCGAAGCTCGAGATGAGGCTGTACGCCTGCGTCGGTAAGACGTAGAACACGCCGCCGATCAACTGGGGATTCCCGAAGTCCTCGAGGATGTAGATCGCGGTCGTGAGGATCGCGGCGCCGAGGCCCGGACGCGATAGCGGCAGGGTCACGCTCCAGAAGACGCGCCACGACCCCGCGCCAAGGTTACGCGCGGCCTGCTCCATGCGCGGATCGCTACGTGACAGGGCGTCGGCGATGAGCTGGTACGCGAATGGAAAGAACGCGATCGTTTGAACGCCCCAGACGCCGTTGAGTCCGTAGATGTTCGGCGATTGGCCGAAGACCCCGTAGCTGATCACCCCTCGCGCGCCGAAGAGGAGCGTGTAGGCGGCCGCGACCACGAAAGGCGGCGAGAGGAGCGGCAGGATACCGATGAGTCGGAAGAAAGGCTTCCAGCGCATGTTCGAGTAGACCATCGCGTAGGCGTAGATGAATCCGAGCAGGACCGCGGTCGCCGTCGACAGAAGGGTGAGCTGTAGCGAGTTACGGAGCGGGACGAGCCAGGTGCCCTCTTGTAGGAACTCGACGTAGCCGCCCGGTCCCGGCGTGAGCACGACCTGAAGCTGCGGGTAGACGATGAACGCGAGCACGAGCGCGATGACAGCCAGCAGCGCGAGCAGGAGTGCCGGCTCGCGCCGCAGGCTGCGCATCGTCTAGATCGTGCGGACTATTGGATGCCTACCGTCGTCTGCCAGAGCTTCTGGATCCGTGTCTTGTTGTCGGTCGCCCACTGGCGGTCGTAGTTGACCAGGCTGACCTGATCGAGGGTCGGCGAGCCCGGAGCCGGTGAAACGTCCTTGCGGACGGATCCGCGGTTGCTGAGCTTCACGTTGAGATCGCCGGCCTCCTTGGTCAGGACCCAGTCGACGAACGCCTTCGCCCCGGGCAGGTTCTTTCCGCCCTTCACGATGCTGACCGCGCCGACCTCGAAGCCGGTGTCTTTCGGAACGGTGAGGTCGATCCTGGTCGGGTCCTTGGCCTTCTCGGTGAGGATGTCGTGGCTCCAATTGGGGGCGCCCGCGGCCTCGCCGTTGGAGATGGACGTGATCACGCCGGGAGAGGTCGGCCCGTACGAGAGGATGTTGACGTGAAGCTTCTTCATGTAATCCATCGCCTGCGTCTCGTTCCGGTTGAAGCGGAAGATCTGGGTGGCGATGAAGATGTAGCCACCGCCGGTCTTGATGGGGTCGGGCAGGATGAGCTTGCCCTTCCAGGCCGGCTCGAGCAGGTCGTCCCAGGTCGCCGGCTTCTTGCCTCCGATGTCCGCGTTGAGCCGACTCGTGTTCGAGATGAAGCCGAAGATGCCCGTGTACCAGCCGGTCCAGAGGCCGGTGGCCTCCTTGAACTGCGCCGCCACGTCCTTCGCGAGCGGCGACTGATAGGCCTCGAGGAGGCCCTGCTTGCCCAGCGGATCGTGGAATTCGCTCGAGCCGCCGACGAAGATGTCCGCCTGCGGGTTGTTCTTCTCGGCTGTGATCTTCGTCTGGAGATCTCCGGCGGCCGCGAGAGGCAGCGCGCTCACGTCGACGCCGGTCGCCTTGGTGAACGCCGCGAAGAGCTGGTTGTTCGTGGACTCGTTGAGCGCCGAGTAGATCGAGATGCGGCCCGTCGCCTTCGCCGTGCCCGCAGCGCTGGCCGACGGCGCGGCCGATGGCGCGGTGCTGGCTCCTCCGCATGCCGCGACGATGGCCGTCGCTCCGGCGAGCATTAGGAACCTGCGCCGATCGAGCTCTGGTGTCATTTGACCCCTCCCACGTTGCCTCGCGCCGATACTACGCTCGTGACCGTCCAACGGACCACGGTTGTCGCACCGGACGATGCGGGGCGAGCCAACCGCGATGCGATGCAGGCGCTCGTCGCGGAGCTGCGCGAACGCCTCGCCAAAGCGCGCGAGGGCGGATCGGAGCGCGCGCGCGAACGGCACACCAAGGCTGGGAAGCTCTTGCCGCGCGAGCGCGTCGAGCGGCTTCTCGATCCCGGGATCGCGTTCCTCGAGCTCTCGCCACTCGCCGCATTCGGGATGTACGACGATCCGCCCGGCGCCGGGATCATCACCGGCATCGGCCGCGTCAGCGGCAACGAGTGCGTGATCGTCGCCAACGACGCGACGGTGAAGGGCGGCGCGTACTACCCGATGACCGTGAAGAAGCATCTGCGCGCGCAGGAGATCGCGCTCGAGAATCGGCTTCCGTGCCTTTACCTCGTCGACTCGGGCGGCGCGAACCTCGACCTGCAGGACGACGTGTTCCCCGACCGCGAGCATTTCGGTCGCATCTTCTACAACCAGGCACGGCTTTCCGCGCTCGGCATTCCGCAGCTGGCGCTCGTCATGGGCTCGAGCACCGCGGGCGGCGCGTACGTTCCGGCGATGAGCGACGAGACAGTCATCGTCAAGGGACAGGGAACGATCTTCATCGGCGGCCCGCCGCTGGTGAAGGCGGCGACGGGGGTCGACGTGTCCGCGGAGGAGCTCGGCGGCGCCGACGTCCACACCCGCGTCTCCGGAGTGGCCGACCACCTGGCGCTCGACGATGCGCATGCGATCAAGATCGCGCGCGATATCGTCGCGCTGCTCGAGCGGCGGACCTACTGGGGCGACCAGGACCGCGGCGAGCCCGAGCCGCCGGCGCGCGACCCGCAGGAGCTCTACGCGATCATCCCACGAGACATCCGCACGCAATACGACGTTCGCGAGGTCATCGCGCGGATCGTCGACGGCTCGCGATTCCACGAGTTCAAGGCCCTTTACGGGACGACGGCGGTCTGCTGCTTCGCGCGCATCGAGGGCTATCGCGTGGGCATCGTTGCGAACAACGGCGTCCTCTTCAGCGAGTCCGCGCTGAAGGCCGCGCACTTCATCGAGCTCTGCAATCAACGGCGCGTGCCGCTCGTTTTCTTACAGAACATCTCCGGTTTCATGGTCGGTAAGGAGTACGAGGCGGGCGGCATCGCCAAGGACGGGGCGAAGATGGTGACCGCCGTCGCCTGCAGCACCGTCCCTAAATTCACGGTCATTATCGGTGGCAGCTTCGGCGCGGGCAATTACGGCATGGCCGGACGCGCGTATTCACCCCGGCAGCTCTGGATGTGGCCCAACGCGCGCATCAGCGTGATGGGGGGCGAGCAGGCTGCGACGGTGCTCTCGATGGTGCGCGACTTCCCAAGGGACGCCGAGCGCGAGGAGTTCAAACGCACGACGCGCGAGCGCTACGAGGCTCAGGGTTCGCCCTACTACTCAACCGCCCGACTTTGGGACGACGGCATCATCGATCCGCTGGACACGCGCACGGTGCTCGCTCTTGGGCTTGCCGCGGCGCAACACGCCCCGATCGAGGACGTCCGCTACGGCGTCTTCAGGATGTAACAGTCGGGGGGGTCGGCCCTCCGGCAGCCAATAGCCCCTTGACCTTCGCAAGGAGCGCCTCTACGTCGAAAGGCTTGCCGATGGTCCCGTCCACGCCGAGGCCGTCGGGCTCGCGGAGGGCGGCGGTATGGGCGGTGACGACCAAGATCGGCACCGGGCCGAACCGCTCGCGGAGCGTCGAGATCCAGTCCAGGGCCACAAGACGGCCGTACGCCTTCAGCGGGATCAGGTCGCTGATCACCAGATCGGGGCGGACGGCCGCCGGGACATCCTCGAGACGCGCGCCGCAGATCGACGCGTACCCCGCGTCTTCGAGCACCATGCGCAGGAGCTCGAGAACGATGGGGTCGTCGTCGAGGACGACGATGCTCGGCATCGGATGACTTCTCGACATCGGTTGACTTCATAGGTTATGTGACGTAACAGAACCGCAACTTTCGCCAAGATTGAAGCGCCGAGCGGGCGGGCACGAGGTCTGCAGAAGGACGTCCGAAGAACAACATGTTCGTTCGAGGTCCTGCCGTGGAACCAACCACTCCTGAGGCCATAGACCCTGCCGCGGTCGCCACCGCCGAGCGCACGAAGCTGTCTCCACTCTCCGAGCGGCGGATGCGCCGCATCCTCGACGTGCTCTGCGACGCCACCCGCCTCAAGATCGTCCGCGCGCTTCGGGACAATCAGCTCGCGGCGAGCGACCTCGCGCGCATCCTCGGCCGCAGCCGTTCGGCGACGAGCCAGCACCTGCGCGTGCTACGCGAGGCCGACATCGTCCAGCCCAGCCGGAATGGCAACGTGGTGCGATACCGTCTGGCCACGGACCTCAATGCCGAGATCCTCCGCGACATCGACGCGGCGTTCGACAAGCTGGAGCCGGGCCCCACGAACTAGCCGCGCTTGGTCGGCAGGTCGCCCAGCACATCGACGTCGCGGCGCCATTCGCCGTCGGGGTCGACCTTCGCCCAGACACGCTCCGGCAGCACGAGCGCGTCGAGGGCTCCCATGAGCGCGCGCAGGCGACGTTCGCCGCCGCCGAGGAGCGCCGCAGCAAGGTCGACTGCCGCTTTCGTGTTAACGACGGCCGGCAGCGGATGCGACCAATCCGAGTCGCCGAGGACGACCGCCCTTTTTCCGGATGTGGTGGCGTGCCGGGCCATGAGCGCGAGCAATTCCGCCCGAAGGCCGGGCATGTCCGCTCCGGCGATCGCCGCCAGCGGCGCGCGCACCTCGGCGAGGCCGGTGCGTACGCCGACGAGCGGCCCGCCGTGCGCGACGTCGTCCCGAGCGAAACGCGCCTGGGATGCGTTCGGCGGCAGCGGAAGCTCCGCTGCGCCTGGCGCAAGGACGATCACGACCTCATCGCAGGCAGCGAGAAGCGCGCGTAGCGGACGGTGGAAAAGGGGCTCGCCGTCGACCGGCTCGACCACCTTCTCACGGCCAAAACGGGTGGATGCGCCGCCGGCGAGAAGGATCCCCGAGAGGCCAATCACGGCCGGGCGAGCTCGACGGTCGCGTTGTAGTCCGGCACTCCCGAGACCGGGTCACGGCGACCGCCAGCGATGAGCGCGTTGGCCTGCGCCATCAGATAGAAGCCGATCCGATCCGGCGCGCTCTCGCGGATGCGCGCAGCGGCGAGAGCGAGAGCCTCATCCCAGCTCACGCGGCGGAAGCCTGACTCTCCGCGCCGCCGATGCATCGGGCACGGAAGGCGGCCGAGGGCGCGCAGCGCGGCCGACGACCGCGGAAGTGCCGCGACGTGCGCCAGGACCGCGGGATCGAGAGCGCGCGCGGTGTTCAGCTTGAGAAGATCAAGGCGCGTCGTGCACAGGTGGATGCCGTCCATCGTCCAGTCATGGAAGCCGGCCACGCCTAGGGCGCACCCATCGCAGACCCCGCGCGAGAGAATCCGCCAGGCGTACGGCAGATCGCGGCGGTTCTCCCAGACCGTTCGCGCGATCTCAAGGTAGTGGTTGGGCTTCGTTCGCCCGAGGCCATACGGGATGGGGCTCACCCAAAGGCGAGGGCGGATCACACGCCGAGTCTAGGAATGCGCACGGCGATGCGCGCGTTGTCCCGATAGATGGAGATCGCGGAGCTGCGCCGAGAGAAGGACGACTACTTCCGGCACGCTCACGACTCGCCGCTGTCGGTCGAGCAGCGCGCGAGCTTCAAGGGTCTGCGTTACCTCGCCGAGGACGCGGCCTATCGCTTCAACGTAACAGTCGATCCGAACGGTGGCGGGACGCTGGAAGAAGTCGAGATGAGCGACGGGTCCGCGAATCACCTGAGGCGCGTCGGCACGGTGCGGTTCGATGTCGCGGGCGAGCGCGTCGCCCTCATCGCGTACGAGCAAGGGGACGAGCTCTTCATCCCGTTCCGTGACGCAACGAGCGGGAAAGAGACCTACGGGGCGGGCCGCTATGTCGAGGCCGAGCCTCTCGGCGGAGGCCGCTTCACGCTCGACTTCAACCGTGCCTACAACCCGTATTGCGCCTACAACGACGCCTGGCGCTGCCCGCTACCGCCCTCGGAGAACTGGCTCGCCGTGGCGATCCGCGCCGGAGAGCTTTCCTTCCATTGACGCGCGAGTGAATCGCTGACGCGCGACGGGAACGTCAGGCGGGAAGCGAAAACCAAAAACGGGTGAGCCCCGAAGCGGATTCGGCGCCCACCTTGCCGCCACCAAGCTCCACCAGCTGCTTCACGATCGCGAGGCCGATCCCGGCGCCACCTCGCGACCGATCGCGCGACTTCTCCACCCGATAGAACCGCTCGAAGACCCGCTGCAGGTCCTGCGGCGGGATCCCATCACCGGTGTTCGAGACGGTGACGACGATCTCGCCGTCGCGCCCCTCGGCCGTGACCCGCACCCGGCCGCCCGCCGGCGTGTAGCGGACCGCGTTCTGGAGGAGGTTCGCCAGTACCTGCGCGAGGTGGTCGGGATTCGCGCGCGCGCGCAAGCCGGCGGGCACGTGCACCTCGAGCCCGATCGCGCGGCGCTCGAAGGCGGGGAACGCCAGGTCGACCGATGCGGCGACGGCCCCGTAGACGTCGATCGCCTTAAGCCGCGGCGGCCCGTGATCGAGCTCTCCATCCGCGAGGGCGTCCAGTGACCGTGCCAGGCGCACGAGGCGATCCACCTCCTCATGGAGCGAGGCGAAGGACTCCCGGCTCGGCGGGATCACTCCGTCCCGGAGCCCCTCGAGGTAGCCCTGGAGGTTGGTCAAGGGCGTTCGCAGCTCGTGCGCTGCGTTCGTGATGAAGTCCGCCCGCTCACGGGCGTGCGCGTCGAGCCGCTCGGCCATCAGGTTGAAGGACTCGGCGAGGAAGACGATCTCCTCCGGACCCTCCGGGGAAACGCGCGCGCTCAGGTCACCCTGCGCGACGCGCCGCGCGGCGCCACGCATCCGCAGGAGCGGAGCGGCGAGCCAGCGTCCCAGAACGACGGCGAGCGCCAGGCTGGCGATGGCCGCGCCGGCGACGGCCGCGGTCAGGGCTCCGCCCACCGACTGATCGAACATGTCGCGGGACGTGGCGACGGACGCGCCGTGCTCCTGCATGAGCCTCTCGAACGCGGCGCCTCCCGCCAATGCGACGCCCGCGGTCACGATGGCGATCGCGCAGACCGATACCGCGAGGGCGCCCAACGCGATGCGCGCGCCGATCCCGTTCACGAAACGAGGGCGCGGTAGCCGATGCCACGCACGGTCGCGACGTAGCGCGGGCGGTCGGGGGCGTCTCCGAGCCGCTCGCGCAGGCGCCGTACGTAGACATCGATCGTGCGATCGACCGCTTCGCCATCCGCGGCTCCGTAGAGCGCGTCGAGGAGCGCGTCTCGCGAGAGCACGCGACCTTCGGCTTCGACGAGCGCGACGAGCAGGCGGAATTCGAGCGCGGAAAGCGCCAGGCGCTCACCGCGGCGGAGCACCTCGTGCCGCTCGCGGTCGATGACGAGGTCGCCGAGCCGCAGAGGCTCGCGCGTCTCGCGGCCGATGGCCGCACGCCGGAGGATCGCCTTCACGCGGACGACCAGTTCTGCGGGAGAAAAAGGCTTCGGCAGGTAATCGTCCGCGCCTTCCGCGATCCCGTGGACGCGTTCGGCCACGGAGCCCCGAGCGGAGAGCATGAGGATCGGCACGTCGGACTCCTCGCGGACGCGGCGTGCCACCGAAAGACCGTCGAGCTCGGGAAGCATGATGTCAAGAACGATGAGGCGGGGCGGGCGCTCGCGGACGGCCGCCAACGCGGCGATGCCGTCGCCCGCGCTCGCGACCGCGAAGCCTTCGCGCTCGAGGTAGGCACGGACGAGGTGGGCGATCTTCGGGTCGTCGTCGACGACCAGGATCGGACCTGCCTCCGCGCTCGGGTTGCCTCTCATGAGACGAGTTTCGACGCTGATTGTGACGCTGGCGTGACAACGTGTCATCGCGCCGCAACGGCGAGCGGCGAGGCTTGGCTCATATCCAAACCTCAGGAGGTCACAGCATGCGCAGACTCATCGCCGGCGCGTTGCTCGCCGTGGCCACGCTCACGGGCACGGCGTCACCCGCGCTCGCCGAGAACCCCGTGCACTTCGGCACCATCTGGCTGAACGGCGCGCAGGTCCGCACGCTTCTACCGCCATCGGCGTTCCCCAACGCCGGCACCGACTCCTTCTATCGCGTCCCGGGGACGGGCGGCGTCGCCGCGGTGGGCCCAGGCGCGGGCGACTACCACGGTGGAGCGTGGAAAGTATTCGACGTCACCTGGAACGTGTCGCAGCGACCGCTCACCTCGGCCGGCGCGGTCCTCGCAGCGGCCGCGGCGGGCGAGATCACGATCGCCCGGAACGCCGAGGCGGACTTCCGCTGCCCGATCCAGCCATAGCCGTGACTCGTGGGCCGGGCCAGGTGTCGATCGGCCCGGCCCACCGAGCGAATACGGTCGCCCGGCTGATCCGCCGGCATCCGGTGGTGAGCGCGCTCGGGGCGCTTGTGCTCGCGGGCGCAGTCGCCGCGCCGCTGGTCGCGTACGTCGTCGTGCCCGCCCTGGTGAAATCCACACTGGTCGAGGACCTCCCAGTGGCGCGGGCACCCTCCGTCACAGTGAGCCAGGGGGAGTTCGTGCGCATCAACGCCGCGGATTACGGAAGCGGCGTGGTGCGGATCGTGAAGGTCGGCGACGATCGCTTCCTCCGATTCGAGAACGTCGATATCGCCGGAGCGCCCGACATGTACGTGTACCTCTCCGACTCGACCGATGGCCGGCCCGGAGCGTTCACCGACCTCGGCCGGCTCAAGGCGACGAACGGTTCATTCAACTATCCGCTCCCCGCCGGCGTAGACCTGGCGAAGGCGCGCTCGGTCGTGGTCTGGTGCCGCCAGTTCACGGTGACGGTGACATACGCCGTCCTAAGGTGACTCGACCGCTACCTCACGACGAGCACGGCTGGACCCCGCATTCCGCCGGCTGTGCGGAGCGTCACACGATCGGGGGTCTGATTGCGCGGCGACCCCCTCGAGAGCTAAGACTCGCGCAGCTTCAGCGTGGCTAATCCATGCTTCATGTAGTCCTGAGCGATCGTGCGGTACGTCGCGACCTCGCCTTGCAGTCGCTCGTCTTCGGGCAGACGCTCGCCGATGGCCTCGAGCGCGAAGTTCACGCCGCGCATGTACGGCGAGAGATGCTCGAGCGGAAACGGAACGCGACCAGTGTCCGTTGATGGACGTGGCCCGCTGGGCAGAGGCTCCGAGCGGAGCTCTTTCCGCGGCGCATCCTTGGATCTCTCGAGCACCTCGAGGAGCTCCTTCGTGAGCGGCCGGTCGGCGAAGTCGCGTCCAACGTAGCGGTACGCGATCGAGAGATCGCGTGCGATGACGAACGCCGCCGGCCGGGCACGCTGCTCCTTCTCCTGGTACACGCCATAGGCGGCGATCACCGTCGCATCAGGATCCGCGAGCATCGGGAAGGGTAGGACCAGCTTGTCGGCCATCGCCTTGTTGCGCGCGACCCCGTCGACGGATATTCCGGCGACCGTCGCGCGTCGGTTCGTGAACTCCTCGTACTGCCGCGCGCAGCTGACCAGCTGCCCATTGCAGTAGGGTCACCAGTCCCCGCGAAGGAACAGCAGCACCACCGAATCGCCAAGCTGCTCCGAGAGCCGCCAGGGATGTCGGTTCTCGTCATTGAGCGTGAAGTCCAGCGGGAGCTCGGCCACGCCCGAACCCTAAAGGAAGCCTGCCGTCGTGCGCGAGAACGCGTCCACGTCTCGGATGTGCGCCGGCTCACACCGCTACGGTTTGGGCGGAGCCGCACGTCGAACCAGGCGGCCCCGCCCATGCTCGGCTCAGAGCTTCACGTACACGTTCTCTCCGCTCTCGTGGACGGACTTGTTGAAGTGGATGACCCCCTTCACCAAGAGACGCACGCCCTCCTCCGCGCCGCCTGGCGGGTTCCCGAGGAGGCACTCGATCTCGAGGATGCCTGGAAGCGCGAGGGTCGTGCCGGCCGGCGTTCCCGTGATCGTGAGCGCGACCCGGCCACCGAAGAAGGACGCAGGCAGGCCCTGCGGCGTCGCGTCACCGTAGGACTGGAACGCGAGCAGCCCGGTCGCGGACCAGGTACCGGTGGCAAAGACCGAGCCATCAGGGCGCTTGTGAACGAAGGTCCCGCCGCCCGTCGCGCTCTTCGCGACGACGTCGAACGTGCCGCTGCCCTTGATCGTGACCGTGTCGCCGTTCTCGGCCACGGCCGTGTTGCCGGTGTTGTTCAGTACGCCGCCGAATCCATCACCGATGTGGTAGGCGAAGGATGCTTTCTCGGTGGCCGCCTGTGCGCTGCCGCTCAGGGTAGACACCGCGATCGCCAGAGCCGCGAGGAACGCGAGGACGCCTCTCATGACCAACCTCCCCTTTTTTTGACCGCCAACGTGCCGGACTGGTATAGCGCAGTTAGGTCAAGCGAGGCGGCATGCACAAGGTAAACGCGCGGTGACGAAGATCACGCGGCGACGGTCCGACCATCTGGGTCAGCTACGCGGTGTCGCCGCGCGCTCGAGGTCCTCGCGCAGCACGAGTCCGACGAGCCGGCCATCCGGGGTCGTCACAAGCGACGTCTCGTGGTGTCGACGATCCATGTATTCGAGCATCTCCGTCACGTTCACGTTTGGCCGGAATGTACTTGTCCCCGGCCGCATCACGTCGCCAACGTTGGCGCCCGGATCGCCGTCGAGCTGTTCCTTGAAAAGTCGGCCGAGCACCACGCGCTCCTGATTGACGACGATGCATGTGTCCCAGCCCGCCGCGCGCTGGCGAGCCATACCCACCTTATCAGCGAGGCCGCAGGTCGGGACGTCCGTTCGCGCGATGTCTTTTATGCGAACCGATTTGGTCCCCTTGCCTTCCAGCGGGAGACCGAATGCACCCCAGTCAGCTTTTCCTGCGGAGTACTCGTACACCTCGGTGAACCCCAGGCTTTCGAGCCGCCACGCGGCCCGCGGGCTCATGTCTCATTGGAAGTCGTGGCAGTACACGACGAGGGGACGGTCCTTCCGGAGCGCCGACGCGGTCTTGGCATCCAGCTCCTTCAGCGGGATGTTGATCGCCCCGGGAAGATGCTCCTCCGCGTACTCCTCGCGCGGGAGAACCTCGACGACTTGCGCGCCCTCACGCATGAGGCGCTGCACCTCCTCGCGATCAACCACCCTGTGCATCAGGCCGCTCCCTTCGGACCGACCGCCTCCTGGTGCTTGCGGCAGGGCGTGCGCTCCGTCGGCCAGCCGTCAACGAGGTGCTCGCGCCGGATCACGAGGTCGCACGCGCGGCAATAGACGTCACCCGGCCGCAGCCAGCGCGCGTCGGGGATGTGCGTCGCGCGCACGACCGGTTCCGCACAACACCAGCAGGTCACTCGAACGTCCCCGGATGCAGAGGAAGGCCGTAGCCTCCCGCGCGGTCAGCCATGTCGCCTTCGAGCTTTCCGCCCAGCCCGTCGACGATCCGATTCATGAAGGAGAAGAGCGCGACATGCGCCGCGATGTCGGCACGGTGCGGCTCCACGGCATCGTGGCCACCTCCCATCTCGCGGCTCAGGCTAGCTCGGCGAGGAGCGTGCGAGATCGGGCGGATGGCTCCGAGCGACGATCCGTGAACCGATGCCGTCGCGTGGGGTCAGGAGGCGCGCTGGCCGGTACCCTGCTCGGGCCGGCGAGCCGGAGCCGCAAAGGCTCGCTGCCGACCGGGCGCGAACCGGAGCGCCCAGAGGGCGAGCGGGACGCCGAACGCGAGGTGGTCCAAGACGAACACGGTGGCTCCCGGCTGCGTCCACATCGGCTTCATGCCGACCGCCGGAAGCACGAGCCCGCTCATCACCACTCCAACGACATAACCCCACGCGATGCCCAGACCGAAACCGGCCCAACCGACCGCGCGCGTCAGCCACAGGAGGACCCCGAAGAGCAGCCCCCAGAACGCCGCCCACAGGAAGTGCACGACGAGTCCGATCATCGCCGGAAGCGGCTCGAGATACAGCGCACCGCCGCTCATGCCCCGTTCCATCGCGCCCATTCCCACGATGGGCGTCGCCGGCATGTACATCGGCGTGAAGATGCTGTGGCCGCTCAGGAGCTCGTTCGTCATGGTGTACACAGCCATCGCCAGCCCGCCGACCAGTCCGGCCAGGACACCGCCGATGAGGTATTGCTTCCGCATCGATCGCACCTCTCTTCGCCGAACTGGAATGCAGATATCGAGCCCCCGACTCCACCTACGTGTGACCTGGCTCACAGGGTGATAGACATCACATCGGCCGTCGCCGGCCGAATCAGCTCGCGAGGCGCCGGAGCGCGGCCTCGTCGGCCAGCTCGATGAGCCGAGGCCGGTTATGCACGATGCCGTCACGCTCCCATTCGGCGATGAGGCGGGATACGCTCTCCCGCGAGCTGCCGATCATCCGGGCGAGGTCCGCCTGGCTTATCCCGCGGACCTCGGTCGTAGGCCCATCCCGGCGCGCCGCGCGCAGCAGCAGCTCGGCCAAGCGGCTCGAGACGGGGTCGGTCGCCGACCGCTCGACGACCTGTTCGAGCTCGAAGAGCTGCCGCGCGAGAATCATGGCCAGCTTCGCGGCCAATCTGGGATGCACGGCCATCGCGCCGAGGAACTGCGCGGCCGGCGCTTCGCAGAAGACGACATCGTCGATCGCGACGACACGCTGGTCTGTCGCGGCGGCGCCGAACAGCGCCGACGTGCCGAAGAGCTGGCCCGGCCCCAGGATCGCGACGGCGACACCGCCTTGAAGAACACGCACACGGCCGGCCTTCACCAGGTAGATCCGATCACCGGAGGGCCGAACCACAAGGTCCTGCCCACTCCGGCAGGAGCGCATCTGAAGCAGGGTTCCGAGGCGTTCCATCTCGGGCTCGCTCAGCCCCTCGAAGAGGTCGAGCCGGCGCAGGAACCAGAGCTTGCTCATGTGATGTGGATCACATCGGTCGCCGCTTTCAACTGTACGCTTGAGCAATGCGCGCGGCACTCGCGCTTGCGAGCGTCATCGTCGCCGCCGCATGCGCCCGGCAGCCGGTGACCGCGGCGCCGTGGAGCGACATCTCCTGCGCGTCGGCCGTCGGATCGCCCGCGAACGCGTCCGACGTACCGGGCTTCTCGACGGCTGGCTGGAAGACCGATTTCGCAAGACACTGCGTGCCGCTCTCGGAAGTCACATCCGGCGGACCCCCGCGGGATGGCATCCCACCGCTCGATGATCCGACGTTCGAGGAGACGGCGCTCGCTGACGCGTGGCTCAAGCCGCAGGAACCGGTCATCGTAGTGGCCGAGAGCGGCACGGCCCGCGCCTACCCCCTCCAGGTCCTCATCTGGCACGAGATCGTCAACGACACGTTCGGCCAGCGTCCGATCGTCGTCACCTTCTGCCCGCTGTGCAACACGTCGCTCGTCTTCGATCGGCGCGCCGCGGGCCGCGATCTCACGTTCGGCACGACCGGCGATCTGCGTTACTCGGATCTCGTGATGTGGGATCGCCAGACCGAGTCGTTCTGGCAGCAGGCGACGGGCGAGGCCATCGTCGGCACTCTCACGGGCACGCGTCTCGATCGCGTGGCCAGCGCGATCCTCTCCTACGCCGACTTCAAGCGCGCATATCCGGACGGCCGCGTGCTCTCACGCGACGGCGCGCTCGCCGAGGTGACGAGGAAGACCGGTCACGGACGGGACTACGGCACCAATCCGTACTCGGGCTACGACCGTGCCGACTCGCCGCCGATCGCGGGCTTCTTCGGGAACGCACCGCTCGACCCGCGACTTCCGCCGAAGGCCCGAGTGGCGATCGCCACCTTCTCGCGCCCTCCTGTCGGTTATCCGCTCGGGCGCCTTTCGCGGTCGACGGCCATCAACGACACGGTCGGCGGCAGGCAGGTCGTTCTCCTGTACGGCCCGGGGGTCGCGTCGCCGCTCGACAGACCTGTGACCTCGGCAGGCGACGACGTTGGCCAGGCCGTGCTCTACGACCCCGTGGTCGATGGCCGTGCGCTGACGTTCCGTGCCGACGGTTCGCACTTCGTCGATGACCAGACGGGCTCGCGCTGGGCGGTGAGCGGAGTCGCCGTCGCGGGACCGCTCGCCGGCAGGCGCCTCACGCTGCTCGCTCACGAGGTCACGTTCTGGTTCATCTGGGCGGTGTTCCACCCCGAGACCGAGATCCGCGACCGCTGACGGCGTCCCGAAGCGATTCGCCTGGCGCGCGCGTCTAGAGTTCGCGTGATGGCGGACTGCTGTGACCCGAACGGCCTGCGCGCGGTCTTCGGTGAGGCTCGGGCGAGCTCCGACGCGCGAAAGTACCGGCGCAAGGGACTGGACGGCGACGGGCGGCGAATCGTCGACTTCCTCGTCGCGCGCGGAATGGCGGGCCGCACGCTCCTCGAGATCGGCGGCGGCATCGGTGCGCTCCAGATAGAGCTGCTACGCGCCGGCGCGGCGCGGGCCGAGAGCGTCGAGATCTCGAGTGCGTACGAGGATGTCGCGCGCGCGCTCGCGTCGGAAGCAGGGGTCGTCGAGCGCATCGACCGCCGCGTCGGCGACTTCGCCGCAGCGCACGCCGGCATCGACTCCGCGGACGCCGTAGTGCTGCACCACGTCGTGTGCTGCTACCCGGACATGCCCGGGCTCGTTCGGCCCGCGGCCGCGCTCGCGCGCCGTTGGCTGGTGCTCACCTTCCCCGCCGACCGCTGGTGGATCCGCTCGTGCCTCCGCCTGGTCAGCGGGGCCCAGTCGCTCTTCCGCCGCGAGTTCCGAGTCTTCTTCCACGAGCCGTCCGCGATCGCGGCGGTCGCGCGCGCCGCCGGGCTCGAGCCGGCGCTGGCGCGCCGCGGGTTCTTCTGGCAGCTGCTCGCCCTGGAGCGTGCGTGACGGCCGTTCGCTCGGAGGTCGACGCGCGGCGCGTGGTCCGGATAACGCTCGATCGCCCGGAGCGGAAGAACGCCTTCGACGCGGAGCTCATCGCCGATCTCACCTCGGCGATCCTGGGGATCGATCCCGCGGCGCGCGCCGTCGTCCTCCAGAGCGAGGGCGACACGTTCTGCGCCGGCGCCGACATCGACTGGATGCGCGGAATGGCCGACTTCAGCCTCGAGGAGAACGTCGCCGACTCGCGAGCCCTGGCCGGTATGTTCCGCGCGATCCACGACCTGCCGATGCCGGTCGTGGCGCGCGTCCAGGGTGCCGCGATCGGGGGCGGGGCGGGGCTGGTCGCGGTGACCGACATCGCGGTCGCGTCGACGGCGGCGACGTTCGCCTTCACCGAGACCCGCCTCGGCATCCTGCCTGCGGTGGTCTCGCCGTACGTCGTGCGCAAGATCGGGCCGGCTCACGCGACGGCGCTCTTCGTCACCGGCCTTCGTTTCGATGCCCTGCGTGCCCTCGAGATAGGGCTGGTCGAAGCAGTAGAAGAGCCCGCCGCGCTCGACGCTCGCGTGGACTCGCTCGTCGCCGCGATCCTCGCGGGCGGGGGGCAGGCGGTGAGTGCGGCGAAGCGCCTCGTACGCGACGTCGAAGGGCGCGGGCTCGATGAGGTGACGGAGCTGACGGTCGAGCGCATCGCGCGCGCGCGCGTTGGTGGCGAGGGTCAAGAGGGGATGCGCGCGTTCCTGGAGAAGCGCGAGCCGAACTGGTGACCACGCTCCTCGTCGCGAACCGCGGCGAGATCGCGCGGCGCATCATCCGGACCGCGAGGCGCATCGGTATGCGCACGGTCGCGGTGTACTCGGATGCCGATGCCACCCTGCCTTTCGTTCGCGAAGCCGACGCGGCCGTACGCATCGGCCCCGCGCCGGCGCGCGAGTCGTATCTCGCGACCGACCGCATCATCGCGGCGGGGCGTGAGGGCGGGGCGCACCTGGTGCATCCCGGATACGGATTCCTCGCCGAGCGTCCCGAGTTCGCTACCGCGGTCGAGGCCGCGGGCCTGCGTTTCGTTGGCCCGCCGGCGAGCGTCCTCGCGGCGCTCGGCGACAAGGCCGAGGCCAAGGCGATCGCCGAGCGGGCGAAGGTGCCGGTACTCCCGGGCTACCTCGGCGACGACCAGAGCGACGAGGCGTTCATCGCCGGCGCACGCGCGACCGGCTATCCGGTGATGATCAAGCCCGTCGCCGGCGGCGGTGGGATCGGGATGCAGGCGGTCCGCGACGAGGGCCGGCTGCGCGAGTCGCTCGCACGCGCGCGCCGGCTCGCGACCGCCTCGTTCGGCGATGAACGCCTGCTCCTGGAGCGGCTCGTCGAGCGACCGCGGCACGTCGAAGTCCAGGTCCTGGCGGACGATCGGGGGAACGTCACCACTTATCTGTTGCGCGACTGCTCGGCCCAGCGTCGTCATCAGAAGATCGTCGAGGAGTCACCCGGCCCGTCGCTCGATGGTGGACGGCAAATCAAGGTCGCCGCCGCCGCGCGCGCGATCGCGCGCGAGGCGGGCTACCGGAACGCCGGCACCGTCGAGTTCATCGTCGATCAAGCTGGTGACTTCTACTTCCTCGAGGTGAACGCGCGGCTCCAGGTCGAGCACCCCGTCACAGAGGTGGTCTGCGGCGTGGACCTCGTCGAGCAACAGCTACGGGTGGCCCTTGGAGAACAGGGGCCGCGCGACGAGTGGACACGCTCGGGCGATGCCGTCGAGGCCCGCATCTACGCGGAAGATCCCGGATCGGGTTTCCTTCCGTCGGCAGGATGGCTCGCGCACGTGCGGTGGCCCGACGGCGTCCGAGTAGATGCGGGATATGAGGAGGGCGACACGGTGACCCGCCACTACGATCCGCTCCTCGCGAAGGTCATCGCGCACGGCGGCGATCGCGCGGCCGCGCTCGATGCGCTCGCGAAAGCGCTCGCCGAGACGGAAGTGCTCGGTGTCCGCACCAACCTCGCCTTTCTGCGGACGCTCATCGCGCACCCGGCGATGCGCGAAGGCCGCATGCACACCGATCTCGTCGAGCATGACCTTTCGCAACTCGTCGCCATGCCGGAGGTCGCGCCCGACGAGGCGTACGCCGTCGCCGCTGCCTCGGTCGTCGCGGCTGCCCGGGACCCTCGCGATCCGTGGAGCGCGTCCGGACCCTGGCGCCTCGGCGAAGGCTCGGCGACGACCGTGGTGCTGCGCGAAGGCGCGCGCGAGCGGGCCGTTCGGCTCGCGGGGAGCGGCCCCTACGAGTACGCCGGTCACCGCGTCGCCGCGGCGGATGAGCGCCATCGCTGGACCGTCGACGGTGAGCCCGCCGCGGCGGCGGGCGCGAGCACCGCGGTGTGGACGACGTGGCGCGGCGGGACCTGGGAGCTCGACACCACGCCGCGCGAGCGGAGCGTGGAGCAGACCGCCGGCGCGGAAGTTGTCGCGCCGATGCCCGGGGTGATCATCGCCGCACCCGCGCAGGCCGACCGCGGCGTGCGGAGAGGCGACCTGCTCTTCGTGGTGGAGGCAATGAAGATGGAGCTTCGCGTTACCGCACCGGCCGACGGCACGGTCAAACGCGTCCTCGCGCGCGTCGGCCAGCAGGTCGAGCGCGGCCAGCGCCTCGCTGAGTTCGACGCGGAGGCGGTCTGATCGAGGCTCGGGATCGGGACGCGGCGCGTCTTGCAATGGGCGAAGGCTGGCCGGTGATGGGCACCACCATCGTGGTGGGCATCACCTTTGGTGTGGTCGCGAGGCAGGCGGGTCTCGAGCCGATCGAAATCACGGCGATGAGCCTTCTCGTCTTCGCAGGTGCGTCCGAGTTCGCGATGGTCAGGCTGTTCAGCGAAGGCGCTGCCACCCCTCTCGTGATCGCCACGGTCCTATTCATCAATCTGCGGCATCTGCTGATGGCGGCGTCGCTCCGCCCGTACTTCATGCGAGCACCACCGGCCCGCCGCCTCGCCGCGGCGTTCTTCCTCACGGACGAGAGCTTCGCGATGGCGACCAGCCACTTCCGCCGCGGCGGGACGAGCCTCGTGTACTACGTGACCTTCGCGGTCGCGCTGTTCGTTCTGTGGAACCTGTCGACGCTCGCCGGCATCGCGCTCGGCAGCACGATCGGTGAGCCGCGCCGCTATGGTGTCGACTTCGCGATCACCGCCACATTCGTCGGAATCGTCGTCCTCGCGGTGAGGCGTCCGGTGGACATAGCGGTCGCGGTCGTCGCCGCCGCCGTCGCCGGCGTGCTCGCGCTGGCCGGAGCGTCGACCGTGGCGGTGATCACGGCGGGCGCGCTCGCCCCGGCGCTCGCCGTCTTCGTCCGGAAGTGATCTGGCTCGCGATAGTCGGCTCGGCCGTGGCGACCTACCTTACGCGGTCGCTGCCGTTCGCTTTGAACGTGCGCCGGCGCCTTCCACCGGCCGCCACGCGCTATTTCGAAGCGCTGCCGGTAGCGATCATCGCGGCGCTCGTCGGACCGGCGGTCGTCGCACCGGGCGGCATGCTCACCCAGGGAGCGGAGCCGCTCGCCGCAGCCCTCGTCGTCGCGACGGTCGCCTGGCGACGAAGCCTGCTCGCAGGCGTGATCGCGGGCGTCGCCGCTGTGGCGCTCCTGCGGCTCGTCTGATCGGGCACCGCATCTGCGGCGGCCCGCGCGGGAGGTGCGCTCATGAGACCTGGTGCTCAAAGGCCAGCGAGTCGCGATCATCGCAACCGATGGGGTCGAGAAGGTGGAGCTGACGCTCCCGCGGCTCGCGCTCGAGGAGGCCGGCGCTGACACCATGCTCATCGCGCCGAAGCCCGAGATCCAGAGCATGAAACACGATCAAAGGGACGAGCGCTTTCAGGCGGATATGACGCTCGCGGATGCGCATCCGGACGAGTTCGATGCTGTGCTGCTGCCCGGTGGCGCCTTGAACGCCGACAAGCTGCGCATGGAGACGGCGGCCCGCGAGTTCGTCCAGCACATCGACCAGTCCGGCAAGCCGATCGCCGCCATCTGCCACGCGCCGTGGCTCCTGGTCTCGGCCAAGCTCGTCAAGGGTCGCCGGCTCACGAGCTACTACACGCTGCAGGACGACATCGCCTGCGCCGGTGGCATATGGGAGGACCGCGAGGTCATTGTCGACCGCAACTGGGTCACGAGCCGGAAGCCCGATGACATCCCCGCACTCGATCGCGAGATGACGACGTTATTCGCGAGGGCGCGTGCGGTACAAGGAAAGGCACGCGCCGAGATGCCCTAAGACCACCGGCCGCGGCGAACGACATCCGCCGCCGGGCGGTGCCCGCGTCGCAGCGATGGAGACGGGCGGTCCTTCGGTTTTGCGTACCCGATGGCGATCACGCCGACCGCGGTGTACTCGTCCGGGATGCCGAACGTTGCGCGCAGCTTCGCCTGATCGAACACACCGAAGAAGACCGCGCCCAGGCCCGCGTCGACAGCGGTGAGGAGAACGAGCAGCGCGGCCATCCCGGTGTCGATGTCCCAGTACGGCACCGGCCAATGGCTCTCGCTCATGTCGGTCCAGCCCTTGTCTGACTCGCTGTAGCGCCGGAGGTAATCCATCTTGTTTGAGAGGCACACGATCAGAAGCGGCGCGTTGAAGAAGTCCGGCCACCCGAACTCCGCGCGCCGCTCGGGAGGCCAGAGCGCATCGAAGTAGCGCGCGGTCTCGTCTTTTCCTTCGAGCACGAGGAAGCCCCAGCCCTGACTGAAGCCGGCGGAGGGCGCTTTTTGGGCGTTCGCGAGCATGCGCTCGACAACGTCGTGTGGTACGGGACGGTCCTCGAAGCTCCGGACCATCTTCCGCTTGCGGACGACGTTCTGGAATTCCATCAAGGCCGGCGATACACGTTGTGAGCCCGGCGGAGCAGGCCCGCATCGACCAGGTATCGCCGGAGCGTCGCGTGATCGCTGTGGAGCGCCTGCAGCAATCGGTTCACCTCGGTCTCGTCGTACTCCTGGTTTCGGGTGAACCGCTCCGCGACGTACGCGAGCACCGCGTACCGCCGCTCGCGTGAGGACGGGATCGTTTCGAGACGGCCACCGCGGAAATAGGGCGCGAGCTCGGGCGGGCCGTCGAACGTCGCCCGCCGCACGTCGTTGCCCTTCGGTCGCTGCATCCGTGCGACGATACGCGCGCCGTGACGGCCGAAGTGCTGCGGTCTCGACTTCCCGCGCGGATAACGATCGTCGAGGTCGCGCCGCGGGACGGATTGCAAGCCGAGAACCGCATCCTCGCCACAGAAGCGAAGCTTGATCTGCTCGACCGCCTCGCCGACGCAGGACACACGGTGATCGAGGCGACGAGCTTCGTGAGCCCGGAGGCCGTCCCTCAGCTCGCCGACGCTGACGAGCTCATGCGCCGCTTGCTTCCGCGGCAAGGCGTGCGGTACCCCGTCCTCGTGCCGAACGAAAAGGGACTCGAACGCGCACTCGCCTGCGGCGTTCGCGAGATCGCCATCTTCGCCAGCGCCAGCGAGAGCTACTCGCGCAAGAACTTGAACCGGTCGCGGGACGAGGTGACCCTGACCCATCGTGCCGTCGTGCGCCGCGCAAAAGACGAAGGTCTGCGGGTCCGGGGCTACCTCTCTATGGTCATAGCCGATCCGTGGGACGGGCCGACGCCGACGACCGTCGCGGTCGACGCCGGCCGGCGCCTGCTCGACCTCGGCTGCGATGAGCTCTCGCTCGGCGACACGATCGGCGTCGGTACTGCCGGCGAGATCAGCACGCTTCTCGGTGGTTATCGCGGCGCGGGCGTGCCGGTCGAGCGCATCGGCATGCATCTTCACGACACGTATGGCCAGGCGCTCGCGAACGCGCTCGTGGCGATGACCGAGGGCGTGATGGTCTTCGATGCGAGCGCAGGCGGCATCGGCGGATCGCCGTTCGCCAAGATGGCCGGCGGCAATCTCGCGACGGACGATCTGCTGTGGATGTGCCGGGGGCTCGGGATCGCGACCGGCGTCGACATCGAGACTCTCGCCGGGACGAGCCGATGGCTGGGCGAGCAGCTCGGCCGCGACCTGCCCGCGCATGTCTCTCGCGCGCTCGCGATGTCCCCGGAAGGGCCGCCTCCTACTGGACGGCGGCCCTCCTGAGCGCGGGGGGACGCGCCTCGCGCTTCTCGCGGACCGCGCTCACCGCCGGGACACCCGAGCCACGCACGAGCTTGTCGAAGGCCGGCACGTCGGCCTTCGCGATCTGCTGCCACTTGGCGAGCTGCGCGTCGGCGCGCTTGCTCAGATCCGCGAAGACCTCATCCATCGCCTTCGTCGGCGCGAAGTCGGCGCTGCCGACAGCCATCGCCAGGCCCCCGATCTTGAGGTTGAGCTTCGCCGGGTAGTTGAGCGTGTCCTGGCGGCTCTTCGCCTTCACCTGGATGAGCTCTTCCTCGACACTGCCAATCTTCGTCTTGAGCGCGGTTGCCGCACGGCGCAGCCTCGCCGCGCCGGTGGTGCCTTCGGCGCGCTTCTCCCAGCCTTCGATCTGGCCACGGAGCGAGCGCATCGCGTTGATCGCTTCATGTACGTCGGTGAGCTTGTCGCGGATCCGGAGACGCAGCGCGAACTGAGCGTCGAAGTCGGCCTGCGTCGCGGACGCGCGCGGGTCCTTACGGATCTCGAACGTGGCTTCGTGCCGCTCGCCGCCGACCTCGAGCCGAACGCGATACTGCCCGGGTGCGCTGATTGGTCCGGCCAACGTCGCCTCCGCCGATTCCCAGGTCGGATCGTCCTCGACGCGGGCGGCGTCGGGGTGCCGCATGTTCCAGGCGAAACGGTTAAGGCCAGCTTCCTTTGGGACCCTCGGCTCGCGCGCCTTCTTGATCTCCTCGGAGCGCTTCTGGTCCGGCGTGAGAGGCTTCTCGTCCTTCTTGTCCTTCGGCTCGGGCGGGGCGCTCTTGAACTGGCGGATCTGCTTCCCCCTCGCGTCGAGGAAGGTGAGCGTGACGTCGCCCTCGGGCTTCTCGCGAAGCCAGTACGAGACGAGTACGCCGTCGGGCGGGTTCTGACCGGCGTCGATGTTGACCTGCGCCTTCTCGCCGGTCGGCTTCTCGATCTGCCGGTAGGTGACGATGGTGGCGCCGGTCATGCGGTAGTTCTTGCCGATCTTCGGGGGCTGCGGGAACCCGAAATCCGTGCGGAAGCGCACGGTTGGCCGCGGGGTGAAGAGGTGCGCCTTGCCCTGTAGCTCGCCGGAGGCGGCGAGCTGCCGGATCGGCGAAAGATCGTCGAGGACCCAGAAGCTGCGGCCGTGCGTGGCCAGAACGAGGTCCGAGTCCTTCACGACCATGTCGTGGATCGGCACGACCGGCAGACTGCCGCCGAGCCGACGCCACTTCGCGCCGTCGTCGAACGAGACGTACACGCCGGTCTCCGTGCCCGCGTACAGAAGACCCTTACGCGTGGGGTCCTCGCGGATCACGCGGGTGAAGTCGTCAGCCGGGATGCCGTTCGTGATCTTCGTCCAGGTGCGGCCAAAGTTCTTGGTCTTGAAGAGGTACGGACGGAAGTCATCGTGCTTGTAACGCGTGGCGGCCACGTACGCGGTCCCGGCGTCGTGCGGCGAGGGCTCGATGATCGAGACGAGCGAGAACGGCCGGATGGCCGCGGGGGTCACGTTCTTCCAGGTTTTCCCGTCGTCGCGCGACACGTGAAGCAGTCCGTCGTCACTCCCCGCCCACAGCACGCCGCGCTCGACGGGCGATTCCGCGAACGCGAAGATCGTGCAGTAGTACTCGGCTCCGGTGTTGTCCTTGGTGATGGGACCGCCGGAAGGTCCGAGCTTCGAGCGATCGTTCCGCGTCAGGTCGGGGCTGATCTTCTCCCACGTCGTCCCCTCGTCGTTCGTACGGAAGACGTGGTTGCCCGTGTGATAGAGGATGTTCGGGTCATGCGGCGAGTGCACGGTCGGCGCGGTCCACTGCATCCGGTACTTCACAGAACCCGCGCCTTCGCCCGAGCTCGACTCGGGCCACACCATGATGTTCCGCGCCTGTCCGGTCCTGCGGTCGTAGCGCGTGAGGATTCCCTGGTAGTTGCCCGCGAAGACCACGTTGGGATCGTCGGAGCGAACCGCGATGTACCCGGACTCGCCACCGCCGATCGCGAAGCTGTCGGCCGCGGTGACCCCGGCGATCGCGGAGCGGCTCGGGACGGTCATCGTGGTGTTGTCTTGCTGGGCACCGTAGATGCGATACGGCGTCTGGTTATCCGTGATCACGTGATAGAACTCGGCCGTCGGCTGGTTGTAGACCGAAGACCAGCTCTCACCGCCGTTGAACGTGACGACCGCGCCGCCGTCGTTGCCATTGATGATGCGGCGCGGATCTTTCGGATCGATCCAGAGATCGTGATGATCGCCGTGCGGGATCGAGAGCTCCTGGAAGGTCTTCCCGCCGTCGTCCGAGCGCCATGCGCTCACATTCAGGACCCAGACCCTCTCGGGGTCCGTCGGGTGCGCGTAGATGTGGTGGTAGTACCAGGCGCGCTGCCGGAGATTGCGGTCCTCGCTCGCGCGATCCCACGTCTCGCCGAAGTCGTCGGAGCGGAACACCGCGCCGTCCTCGGCCTCGACGATCGCGTACACGCGGCCTGATTTCGCGGCCGACGCGGAAACCCCGATCTTACCGAGAAGTCCCTTCGGCAGGCCCTTGTTGCGGCTGATCTCGGTCCAGGTGTCGCCCCCGTCGGTCGAGCGGAACATGCCGCTCCCCGGGCCGCCCGAGACGAGCTCCCAGGGACGGCGAATCGCTTCCCAGAACGACGCGTAGAGGATCCGCGGGTTGTTCGGATCCATCGCGAGGTCGCTCGCGCCGGCCTTCTCGCCGCGACTCAGCACACGCTTCCACGTCTTTCCGCCGTCCCGCGAGCGATACACCCCGCGCTCGGGGTTCGCGCCGTGCGCGTGTCCGAGAGCGGCGACGTACACCGTGTCCGCGTCGTCCGGATGGACGCGGACCTTAGCGATGTTGCGCGTGCGCTCGAGCCCGAGGTGCGTCCACGTCTTCCCCGCATCGGTCGTGCGGTACACCCCGTCCCCGTGCGAGACGTTGCCGCGTATGCAGCTCTCGCCCATCCCGACGTACACCACGTTCGGATCCGACTGGGCGACGGCGATCCCACCGACCGACGCTCGCTTGAAGAATCGGTCGGTCGTGTTCTCCCAGTAGACCCCGCCGTCCATCGTCTTCCAGACCCCGCCGCCGGTCGAGCCGAAATAGAAGGTGTTGCGCTCGCGCGGATCCCCGGCGACGGCGCCGACGCGACCGCCGCGATACGGGCCGGCACAGCGCCACTCAAGGCGATCGAAGAAGTTCGAGATCTCGCGGGCGCCGCTTCGGGAGCGGCGACTGGATGTGGTGGTACGACGCTTCGCAGGCATAGCTGGTCCTCCCCCGGTCTGCGATGTGCGCGGGCAAATCTAGCCCTTCTGTCGTTCGGCGGCTGGGGGGCGGAACCCCGGAAGTTCTTCACGTAGGCTCTGCCCCACCTTGCCCCTCCCCGCGTTCATCCGCGACGCGGTCCGGTGGCTGTTCGCTGCCGTGCTCGCGCATCAGTACGTGGTGCTCTTCTTCGTCGTCGCGATCGAAGAGGCCGGCGTGCCGCTGCCCGCGCCGACCGATGTGGTGATCGCGTTCTTCGGCTACCGCGCCCGAAGCGATCTGCCCGAGCTCGCGCAGGTCGTGCTCGTGTGCGCCCTCGCGTCAACGGCCGGAACGCTCGTCCCGTACACCCTTGCCCGCCGCTTCGGTGTTCCTGTCGCTCACAAGCTGGCCCGCTGGGTGGACGTCGACCCGGTCCAGGTCGACATCTGGACCGAGCGCATCCACCGCCATGGATTCCGTGCCGTGTTCATCGGCCGGCTCGTGCCAGGAGCGCGCGTGGTGATGTCGCTGATCGCGGGCACGGCGAACGTGCCGGTGCGCGAGTTCTCGCCGGCGGTCTTCGCTGCGGCGCTCATCTACTGGACCTTCTGGGTCGCGATCGGTGCGACGCTCGGGCCATCGGTCCGCCGCGTCGTCGATCCGTACATCGAGTACGTCCTCATCGGGCTGCCGCTCCTGGTCATCGGGTTCTTCGTCTTCAGATTCGTGCGCGCGAGAAGACGCGCCGTCTAGCATGCCCGTGAGGACGGGATGGAAGCGCTCGCGCAGCCGCTTCCCGCGTACACAGCGCTCGCGGCGCTGGGTGTCCTCGTGTTTGGGGCGTTTCTGCGGCTGACACGGCTGCGCGCGGGTTGGACGCCGTATCGCACGTGGCTGGTGATGCTGCCGATCATCTTCGCCGCGCTCTGGCTCGGCATCTGGGGCTGGGCGCTCCTCGTGACGATTCTGTCCATATACGGCTTCAAGGAATTCGCGCGCGCGACCGGCCTCTATCGCGAGCGGCTCTTCGTGCTGGTCGTGTACGCGGCGATGGTGGCCGCGAACGTGGCGGCGTACTTCGGCCGCTTCGGTCTCTTCATGGTCGCGCCGGTGTGGGCCGTCGGCGCGCTCACCCTCGTGCCGATCATCCGCAACCGCACTGAAGGGATGCTGCAGAACTTCGCGCTCTCGGTCGTCGGGATCGTCTACTTCGGGTGGTTCCTCGCGCATCTCACGTATCTCGCGATCTGGACCGGGGGCCTCGGCCTCGTTCTCTACGTCGTCCTGGCGACGCAGCTCAACGACGTCATCGCGTTCCTCTTCGGAAAGCTGCTGGGGCGCCGGCACTGGACCGTCCTCTCGCCCAACAAGACTGTCGAGGGCTCGCTCGGAGCGCTCGCCTTCAGCGTGGCTTTCGCGTTCTTGAACTGGCCGCTCGCGTTTCCGGAGCTGCCGTGGTGGGGAGCGCTCGGCCTCGGCGTGATCATCGGCGCGGGCGGGCAGATCGGCGACCTGACCCTCGCGACCTTCAAACGCAACGTGGGGATCAAGGATTTCGGCAACCTCCTCCCCGGGCACGGTGGGGTCCTCGACCGTCTCAATTCGCTGACGCTGGTGGCCCCCGTCGCGCTCCATTTCGTGCGTTTCTTCTTCGACGGCTTTCCGTGAGCTTCGAGTACCGGCCGATGCCGGACTTCGGGCTGCCGCTGCGCGAGCGGCTCGGCCAGTACCCGCGCCAGCCGGACCTCACGATCGACGCCCTGCGGACGGCGGCGCGCTGGATCGTCGTCGGCCTGGTCAAGCTGCAGTTCCCGACCGAGGTTCGTGGCAGCCTCCCCGCCGGCGAGCGCATCGCGCTCGTGGCCAATCATCAGAGCCATCTCGACTCGCTCGTCGTCCTCGCCGCCCTCTCCGAGCGGCGGCGCCGCGAGATCGCGTGTCTCGCCGCGAAGGACTACTTCTTCTCACGGCTTCCGATGGCGCTGGGCGGATCGCTCTTCGCGATGGCCGTGAGCTTCGACCGCACGAAGTACACCGAACTGCGCCGCTGGAGCCGGATCCTGCGCGACCAGCGGCGCGGCTGCCTCCTGGTCTTTCCGTCGGGCAGCCGGCGGCGGTCGGAAGCTCATGACGCCATCCTTTTCGTGCTCGCAAAGAGCGGATGGACGATCGTGCCCGTCGCGATCGCAGGCACCAGGGCGGCCTGGCCGGTGGGCGCCGCACTCCCGCGGCCATTCCGCCGCGTCCGCCTCACCTTCGGCCCGCCGATGTCCGACGTGCCGACCAGGGATCTCGCCGCGGCGCTCGGCGAGTTCTGGAAGGCGAACGCGTGAAAGCCGACGCGTCGGTCTACGAGGGCAAGCGGGTCATCCGGCGCGCCCTGGCGCTCGTGCCCGGGCTCGAGCGGGTCCAGCCGAACGTCGTGACAGTGGCCATCCTCATCCCCGCGGTGCTCGCCGGCGTAGGGCTCTGGCAGGGCTGGTGGATCCTCGCCGCGATCGGCGCGGCCGGACGCATGGTCCTCGCGACGCTCGACGGCTACGTCGCCGAGCGGTTCGAGCGGCGGACACCCCTGGGCGCGTATCTCAATCGCATCGTCACCGAGGTAGCCGACGCCATCGTCCTACTCGGCCTGCTGGGACAGGCCGACGCGTTGTGGGTCGCGCTTGCGGTCGGCTCAGCCTGGATCGTCAACGTCGCCGGTGTGCTCGGTCCCGTCGCAGGTGGATCGATCCAGTGGACTGGCCCCGCGGGTCAGGCCGACCGGCTCGCCCTCCTGCTCGGCGCGTCGCTCGTGGCGATCGTATGGCCGATCGACTGGACGATCCTCTGCGGGCTGCTCGTCTTGCTGAGCGTCGTCACGGCGGCGCGTCGCGTGTCGCGCTCCATCCGCGAGCTCCGCGCCTAGTGCTCGGCGCGATCGCGCGCTCGACCGCGGCCCTTGCCGCGTCGGCGGTCTGGGGCTACGCCGAGGCGACGCGGTTCTACATCGTTCCCGACGTGCTCATCGGCTGGGTCGCGCTGCATGGCGCGCGGCCCGGCGTGTGGACCGCGCTGGCGGCGACCACGGGCGCGGTTCTCGGCGGGGCGGCGGTGCATCGCGACGCCGCGGCGCAGCAGGCGCGCCTGACAGAGATCCCGGGGATCTCCGAGGCGATGCTCGATGACGCGGCCGAGCGCTTCGCCCAGCAGGGGTGGGTCGCGGTGATGCGTGCGCCGCTCGACGGCATTCCGTACAAGGTCTACGCGGCACAAAGCGCGCTCGATGGCCGCCCGCTCGAAGAGCTCCTGATCTGGACGGCCCCAGCGCGGCTCTGGCGCTTCCTTCTCGTTGCGCTCGGTGCGGCAGCGTTCGGCACGATCTTCGCGCGCGCGATACGCCGGCGCGAAGGCCATTTCCTATTCGGTTACGCGGCGGTCTGGGCGATCACCTACCTGCGCTATTACGCGGGGCTTCGTGCGAGGTACGGGGCGATCACGAGCAGCGGAACTGGTCGGGACTGAGGAGGAACGTACCGACATCTGGCAGAACATGGCCGACGATCGGCGCCACCGCCGCGACAACGAGAGCCAACGCCAAGAGCTCACGCCTCGGCAATCTGAGGCATCCCGCGATCGCGACCGGCGTCGCAACGACCGTGAAGTCCGGCTGAGCCCAAAGTCCGGCGAGGAGCCCGCAGCCGGCAATCCCTGCGATGCGCCGGGCATCGTCCTCGCCGCGGACCGCGAACGCCAGGAGCACGAGCGCGCAGATGGTGACGGCCAGGCCGGCAAGGACGTCCGCGCGGAGGAAGTACTTCGGCGCGCATCCGAGATTTGCTCCGATCAGCAACGCGAGATAGAGAAGTCCGAGTCCGGCAATGACGGTCTGCAGCTTTCGCACGTCACCAGCGGTGATACGCGGGGTGGCCCGGCTTCACCGCGACGAACGTCCCGCGAAACGTCGCGCACACTTTCCCGCCGGCCCAAAGCTCCGCTTCGACGACGGCGCGGTCCTCTCCGAACTCGAGCGGCCGGGCGACGAGCTCGATCGGGCCGTCCGTTGGCGTGGGGCGAAGCAGCTTCACCGCGTATTCGGCGGTGACCGTGCATGGTGGCAGCGATGCAGCCGACCGGCGCATCAGGTGGTACGCAGCCGTCCAGTTCGCATGGCAATCCAGGAGCGTGCCGGCGATGCCGCCGGAGAGCGCACCGGCGAACGCCTCGTGGTGCTTTTCGGCGCGCCAGCTGGCGACGACCTCGTCGCCTCGCACAACGCTTTTGATCCGAAGACCTTTCTCGTTGCGCGGACCGCAGCCGAAGCACATGCCATTCGGGGCATACCGGTCCTGAAGCGCTTCGTTGCTCACCGAGTCAGGTTATCGGCAGAATCCGCGAGTGCGCGAGACCCAGGGGTCTGAGGGAGCGAAGCCCCTTGAACGCTGGTGGCGGGAGGCGGTCTTCTATCAGATCTACCCCCGCTCCTTCCAGGATTCGACCGGCGACGGGGTCGGTGACCTCGCTGGGATCATCGCGCGCCTCGACCACCTGAACGGCGCCGAAGGCTCGCTCGGGGTCGACGCGATCTGGCTCTCTCCTTTCTATCGCTCACCCATGGCCGACTTTGGCTACGACGTCTGCGATTACCGAGACGTCGATCCGCTTTTCGGCACGCTCGCCGACTTCGACCGTCTCCTCGCGGAAGCGCACCGCCGAGGGATCCACGTCATCGTCGACCTCGTACCGAATCACACCTCGGACCTGCACCCGTGGTTCGAAGACTCCCATTCCTCGCGCGATGCTCCCAAGCGCGACTGGTACAAGTGGGCCGACCCACGGCGCGGCGGCGGACCGCCGAACAACTGGCGGTCGGCGTTCCGCCGCGTCGGCAGCGCGTGGACGTTCGATCCGCGGACCGGCCAGTACTACCTGCACCACTTCCTCCCGCAGCAGCCGGACCTTAATTGGTGGAACGAAGAGGTCCGTGCCGCGATGGACGACGTCATGCGGTTCTGGCTCGATCGCGGGGTCGATGGCTTCCGCGTGGACGTGGCGCACGGCCTGGTCAAAGATCGCGACCTCCGAAACAATCCGCGCTTCCGCATGTTCGGCTGGCCGCGCCTCCGGAACTGGGACCTCGAGGAAGTGCACGAGATCCACCGGCGCTGGCGCAAGATCCTCGACTCCTACCCGGGCGATCGCATGGCCGTCGGCGAGGTCGGCGTGCGCAACCTCCAACGGCTGGCACGCTACTACGGGCAAGACGACGAGCTGCAGCTCTCGTTCAACTTCCATTTCCTCGAGCAGCCTTGGCGCGCCGAGCGCTTCCAGGCGGTGGTCGAACAATGGGAGAGGCTGCTGTCCGCCGCGTCGTGGCCCGACTACACGCTCTCGAACCACGACCGATCCCGCGCCGCGACACGCTACGGGCTCGATCGCGCGGGGGTCGCCGCGACGATGCTCCTCACGCTCCGGGGCAGTCCGTTCCTGTATTACGGCGAAGAGATCGGGATGACCGACGTGGCCATCCCACCGGAGCGCCTCCGCGACATCGATGGCCGTGATCCGGAACGCACTCCCATGCAGTGGGACGCGACCAAGAACGCGGGCTTCTCGACGGCGGAGCCCTGGCTTCCGCTGCCGGCGAGCTCTCGCGAGCGCAACGTGGCCGCCCAGCGTGACGATCCCGCGTCGCTCTTCTCGCTTTACCGCCGTCTCATCCGCCTGCGCAAAGGATCCGCGGCCTTGCGACGCGGCTCGTACCGGACGCTCCCCTCACCACGCGGGGTATATGCGTATGTCCGCGAGGCCGAAGGCGACCGGCTTTTCGTCGCGCTGAACTTCACGAAGACCAAGCGCGAGGTCTCGTTCGGCGCGGGTGAGGGACGCGTTCGGTTTTCAACGGACCATCGCCGCGACGGCGAACGCGCGGCACTCTCGCGTCTCACGCTCTCTCACGACGAAGCAGTGATCGTTGGGGGCTGATCTACTTAAGTGCCCCGGTGCGACCTCACTTGACAAATTGGCGATAGACGGACCACGACGGGTCGTTCTGCGCCATCACTTGGACCTGATGACTCGGTAGCGCGGCCTTCAGATCTTCGTGCAAGCCTGCGATCCAATCGCCGGAAGCCGTGTACATCACGAACTCGCGCCTGCCGTTTGTGGTGATGACTCCCACCAGCACGGCTCTGGCGGCCACCTTTTCGATGAGCGCGTCTTCGAAGACCGCGAGCTGCCCCATCTCCTGCGTGTTGGGCAGACCATGGCGGTCCGGCGCTCGAAGCGGGATGGCGACCCCGATCTGGATCGAATAGCGCGGATCCTTCGCGAGCCGCGCCGCTCGTTTGTCGAACCTCGCGAACAGCGCGTGACCCTCATTCGTCCCTTGGAACACCTGCCAGCCGTCGGCGGAGGGCTTCTTTACCGGACGACGATCAGCCAAAAGACACCCTGGTCTTCCATCCAGACCGTGCCGTCGATGACCGGCCGCAGATTCAGGCGGTACGTGCCGAAGTCCGTCGGCGCGCGCACCTTGAAGCGGAACTCCGCGATCTCGCCCGGCGCGACCGTCGCTGCGGTCGTCGTCGCAATCCGGTCGTCCCATAGCCAGTCCGCGGCCATCCCTAGTCGATACGGCAGCTTGTCGTCGCCGTTGAGCCCGAGGTTCGCTTGCTTACCCCACACACCGCGCTGCCATGTTTCCGTCCCGGAGTTCGAGAAGCGGATCCAGAAGTCGGCCACCTGGCCCGGCGGCATCACGAGGTACGCGGACTGCTGCTGCCAGGTCGAATGCCATCCGGGGAGGAGAGCCTGATTCATCGACGCCGCGGGGACACGACCGGAGTTCGGGTCGATCATGAGCGACGACGCGTCGACCGCCTCGAACGCACCCGCCGGGATGCGCTTCAGTTCGGCGATAAGCTGGTCTCCCCAGCGCGAGTCGACCTGGCCCTGAAAAAACCAGTTGGATCCGTTGTCCGCGACGATCAGGCCGTAGCGCTGCATCGCCATCAGGACGACCTGCGCCTGCGGGCTCCAACCCTCGAAGCTGAAATTGGCGCTGAGGCGAAACCGCGCGCCCATAGGTGGCAGCGCTGGATCGCGGGCCGCGCCGGCCTGATGTCGTGCGGGCCAGACGTAGCTCCGGTCGGTGCGCTGCGCGGTGAAGCGGATCGCGTGATCGACGAGACCGCGCGCGACCTCGTCGTAACGCAACACGCCTGGCCAGATCGGAAGACCCGCAGCGTCAGCGCTCGTCCAACCGGCGGGGCGAAGCGCGTATGACTTGAGGTCGAATACCGCGCCGGACCCTGCGGTCGGCTGCCCGCCGTTCCAGGATGCGGCGAAGAGCTCGTACAGCACGCAGGTGTCCCTATTGAGCATGAACGCATGCGCGTCGGACGCGGGCTCGATCGGCGTGTTCGCCGTGAACGGATACGGCACGTCATCGCTCTCGTCGGCATATTGGAAGGAGAGGCGCGTGGTGGGTGTCGCGTTGCTCGTCACCTGCAGCTGATACCCGTACGGCCCGCCGAAGTCCGGGTGGAGCAGACGCGTCGGGCCGCCCATGTTCGCGATCCAGGTGGCGCTCATCGGGTGGACCGGCATCTGCTGGACGTTCGAATGCCACACGTCGTCCGCCGGGTAGATCGGGCAGCTCGGTGCTTCGGGCATCGCTGAGGCAGCCGCCGGGTACGCCTGAGGCGCCAGCAACGCGACGGCCAGAACGAGGACGAGAGGCCTGCCCACCCGCCAATTGAACGCAGGGAACCGCCCCAAAAAGGCGTCATCTTGACGTCAGAACAGGCGTTCCATATTCTGCGTTTCATGTCGAACAGACGTTCGAGCAGCCCGGTCTACACCGTCGAGTTCGGACTCCAGGTTGCGCCTGCCGAACGCCGGGTTCTCGTTAGTCGCTTCGAGGCTGCTCGGCATGCGTACAACGCCGCGCTGTCGGAGTGTCACAAGCGCAGACGTCTGCTTGTTGAGTCGCGCAGCTACACGGCGGCCGTCGCAATGCGACGGGGTCCCGCGCGGACAAAATGCCTCAGAAAGCTTCAACGCCGGTATGGATTGACCGAGTACGAGATGGACCGCTGGTCCACAAAGAAGCTCAGCGGAACGTGGATCGCCAATCATCTTCATGCACAGGCACGTAGGAGTCTGGCAACTCGCGCGCTAACCGCAGTTCTGAAGCACCACTACGGAGTTACTGGTCGTCCTCGCTACAAGGGCCCAAACCAGCTCGACTGCATTGCTGGCGAAGATCCAGACGCCGGCATTCGCGTTCGCGGGGCTCGACTGGAATGGCGACCCCTGTCATTTCGATTGCTGTGCCGCAACGGTGGGGCAAGCGCGGATCAGCTCACTTCAGAAATCCGCCAGATACGCGTTCTTCGCCGACGTATTCGCGGGAAGACCCGTTTCTTTGCACAACTGATCGTTGCCGGCATCCCTCCCAACACTCAATTACCCGGAACTCAGTTGATTGGGATCGATCCGGGGCTGAGTTATATGGCGATCTCAACAACCACCTCGGGCACGATCGTCGACATAAGCGATACCAGAGATCGAAGGGTGAAGATTGCCGGGCTTTCAAGGGCGATTCAACGGAAGCGCAAAGCCGCCCGAGTGGGTATGTCGAGTGGGCTAGAACGAAGGCCTTCGAAACGTCAGCGGAAACTCCAGACGCAACTCGCGGATCTCCATCGACGATTAGTCTCAGAGCGCCGGAGCCGACACGGTCGGATTGCGAACGCACTCCTGACCTTGGGCATTCGCCTTCGGATCGAGCGGAACTCATTTCGCGCCTTTCAACGCCGCTACGGACGAACGATGGGTGCAGCTGCGCCTTCGTCGTTCATACGCCATCTCGTTCGCAAAGCCGAAAACGCTGGCGGACAGGTCGTATTCCTCCCTGCGAGTCTGCGGCTGTCGCAGACATGCCACAGCTGCGGCTTGGTTCTGCGCAAGGATTTGGGCACCCGTCTTCACGAGTGTGCGTGCGGAATCGGCCCAGTTCAGCGCGACATCTACTCAGCGTGGCTAGCGATCATGACCAAACCGGATCCGAAGGGGTCCACTTGGTCTCTCGATGCGGATCAAGCGCGACGTGCTTGGTCAGGTGCGGGACTTCGCCTGCCGGCGGCGTCGAGAGTTCTCTCGGTCGAGCGATTCGTCGACTGGACCAGAGCTGAAGTCGCGAGTGGCGACGATCCCTCGTTCGCCAGCCCCTCACCGGGGACAGAGCGGCTCGCCGGCGCAGCGCGCGCGATGCACGATGAGGCTCGGAATGACGTAGGCGCTAGGCCGAGGGTCCGAGAGAGTCGTGCGGGCCGGCGCCAAATGCGGCGGGAAACGGCGCGACCGTTAGTGACCGCATGAGTCCACGAACGGCTGTTCGGTTCCCAGCGCGCGTGAGCCTCGAGCAAATCCTCGACACGCTCGCGCGCGACCCCGACTTCAAGCAGCTGGTCACGCGCTGGGAGCGCATTCCGCCGCGCCGGGCGAGCTACGCGGAGTTCCCCGCTTGGCTCGACGGCCGGATCTCGGCGACGCTGCGCCGCCGCGGAATCCTCTCGCTGTACTCGCATCAGGCCGACGCGCTTGAGACCACGCACGCCGGGAAACACACCGTGGTAGTTACGCCAACCGCAAGCGGCAAGACCCTCTGCTACGACCTGCCGGTCATCGACGCGATCGCGAAGGATCCCACCGCGCGCGCGCTCTACATCTTCCCGACCAAGGCGCTTGCCCAGGATCAGCTCACCGAGCTCGAGCGGCTCGCGAAGGACGTCGACATCGAGCTCAAGACCTACACGTACGACGGCGACACGCCTCCCGCGGTTCGCGCCGCGATCCGCAGCGCCGGACACGTGGTGATCACCAACCCCGACATGCTTCACACCGGCATCCTTCCCCACCACACCAAGTGGGTGAAGCTCTTCGAGAACCTCCGCTACGTCGTGCTCGACGAGCTCCACACGTACCGCGGCGTCTTCGGCTCGAACGTCGCCAACGTCCTGCGTCGGCTGCGACGCGTCTGCGCGTTCTACGGTTCACACCCCGTCTTCATCTGCACCTCCGCGACGATCGCGAACCCTGAGGAGCTCGCTCGCCGTCACGTCGAGGACGAGGTCGTGGTCATCGACAAAAACGGCGCGCCCAGAGGCGAGAAGGTGCTTGTGTTCGTCAACCCGCCCGTCGTGAACCAGTCGCTCGGCGTCCGCAAGAGTGCGCTGTTCACCGGACGCGACATCGCAGCGACGCTCCTCGCGTCGGGGGTCCAGACGATCGCCTTCACGAGATCGCGCGTCTCGACGGAGCTGCTCCTCACCTACCTTCGCGCGCGTTTCCCCCAGCCGCAGTGGCCGCCCGATCTGGTGCGCGGCTATCGCGGCGGGTATCTTCCGTCGGAACGGCGCGCGATCGAGCGCGGGCTGCGCGACGGATCGGTGCGCGGCGTCGTCTCGACGAACGCGCTCGAGCTGGGCATCGACATCGGCGCGCTACAGGCCGCCGTGCTCATCGGCTACCCGGGCACTGTGGCGTCCACCTGGCAGCAGATGGGCCGCGCGGGTCGGCGAGAGGAGCTCTCGGCGGCGTTCCTCGTGGCGACATCGCTCCCGGTGGACCAGTACGTCGTCCAGCACCCCGATTACGTGCTGCAGCGCTCGCCCGAGGCCGGGCTCGTGAACCCGGACAACCTGCACCTGCTCGTTCAGCACCTCAAGTGCGGCGCGTTCGAGATTCCCTTCGAGCGGAAGGAGCGCTTTGGCACGGAGGACACGCCGGGTGTGCTCTCGTATCTCGACGAGCAGGGCATCCTTCACGAGGCCGACGGCCGCTACCACTGGTCCGCGCAGTCGTTCCCGGCCGAGGGGATGTCGCTCCGGACCGCGACCTCGGACAACGTCGTGGTCGTCGACCAGACCGACGGCAAGCAGCGCGTCATCGGCGAGATCGATCGCTTCGGCGCGCCGCTGACTCTGCACGAGCAGGCTATCTATCTCCATGAGGGCCGCCAGCTCCAGGTGGAGCGCCTCGACTGGGAGAACGCGAAGGCATACGTCCGCGAAGTGAAGGTCGATTACTACACGCAGGCCGGCGAGTCGGTACGCATCCGCGTGCTCGACGAGTTCGCACGGCAAGACTCTCCGAGGTTCGGCCGCGCACACGGCGAGGTCCTCGTGTCGGCGATCGCCACGATCTACAAGAAGCTCACGATGTACACGCACGAGAACATCGGCTGGGGCAAGATCCACATCCCCGAGCAGGAGCTCCAGACGACGTCGTTCTGGCTTTCGCTCTCGGCGCATGCGACGGCCGGCTGGCCACGGGAGCGGGTCGAGGTTGCGCTCGCGGGGCTCGGCAATCTCCTGCACGGCCTCGCGCCGCTTCTCCTCATGTGTGACCCGCACGACCTCGGGCTCGCGGTCGAGGTGCGCTCACCCCATACCGAGCTGCCGACGATCTACCTGTTCGATATGACCCCTGGTGGCGTCGGCTTCTCGGAGCGACTCTTCAAATGGACCGACGCGCTCCTCGAGCGCGCCCGAGAGCACCTCGACTCCTGTGGCTGCGGAACCGGTTGCCCGTCCTGCGTCGGTCCGGCGCACGCGCTGGGCCACGACGTCCGCGAAGCCGTCGCCGATCTCCTCGCCCTCCGATGAACGACCTCCGAGCTCGAATCGCGCAGATCGTCGAGCGCGATCGCGCCCGTATCGCCAATGGGGAACGTGGGGCGAAGCTCGCGGCGCCGACCGAAACCCTCTCTACGCGCCGGGACCCCTCCGGCCTGGCGGCCGGTTTCCCGTCGGTCGCTACGCGCCCAGGGGCCCCTACCCCTGGGGGCCCTCGGTCGGCGCCGCTCGCTGACTCTTCTCCCCCATTCGTCGTCCACGAGAAACGGATCGCACTCGACGATCTCGGGCTCGAGATCGTCGGCAGGGGAGCGTGCGATCCGCTACTCGTCGCGCACCTCGGACTCAAGGGCGATCCGCCTGAGCGATGGCAGGACGTGCTGTTCCTCGATACGGAGACGACGGGGCTCTCGGGCGGCACGGGAACGTACGTCTTTCTCATCGGCGTCGCTCATTTCGCCGGGAAGGAGCTGATCCTCCGGCAGCACCTGCTCCTCGATCTCGGTGCGGAGCGGGCGTTCATCGCCGCTCTCAAGAAAGAGATCGAGCCGTTCCGGGCCTGCGCCTCGTACAACGGGAAATCGTTCGATCTTCCGATCATCCGTACTCGCTTCGTCATGGCCATACGCAGCGAGCTCACGATCGATGATTCGCACCTCGACCTCCTGCACCCGGCACGGCGGCTGTGGCGCGACCGGTTCGGGTCCACATCCTTAAAGCAGCTTGAGGAGAGCGTCCTCGACGACGGGCGAATCGCCGACGTGCCCGGCTGGCTCATCCCCGATGCGTACTTCCACTACCTCCGCAAACGCGATCCGGCGATCATCGCCCCGGTGCTCGAGCACAACGCGCGCGATGTGATCTCCCTCGTTCGCATCACGGATCGCGTCGCACGCGCGGTGCTCGCGGCGCGCACGGGTCGCGCTCCGGACCACGCACCCGCGGCGTTCGCGCTCGCGCGCGGATTCGAGCGGACCGGCGAGCTCGACGCGGCGTTCGCCTGCTACGAGAGCGCGTACTACGACGGGGACAACGCCCTGCGCGCAAAGCTCGCTATCGCTTTCGCGCGCCACCTCGAGCGACGCGGTGAGCTCGAGCGCGCACTCCGGATGATGGAAACGCTCCTGGACCTCGGCCTTGGCTCGTCACGGTGGCGCGGGCAAGCCGAGAGCCGAATACGCAGACTGTCCAAGAAGCGATGGCGCGGGCTCGCGACGGCAACCTGACGATCCGGCCGCTCACGGCGGCGCGCGTCGACGACGTGAAGACGGTCACGCGTGGCACATGGGGCGCCTCGTGCTGGGACCTCTTTCCCCGATACAGCCCCGCACAGCAGCGCGAGCTCGGCATCACCGGCGGCGGTCCAGGTACGAATGAAGAGAGGCGCCGGGTGGCGCTCGCGAAGCTGGCGCGGCGTCGCAAGAACTCCGCCGGGCTTGTCGCGTACCAGGGCGGGGAGCCGATCGGGTTCATCTCGCTCGGACCGCGTTACGACTTCTCGCGGATCGAGCACTCGCGCGCGACGCCTCCGGTCGACGATGTCGCGGCATGGGTCATCCCGTGCATCACCGTGCGCCGGGGTCATCGGGGTCAGGGCGTCGCGGTCGCGATGATCCGCGCTGCCGTCGAGTACGCGGGCAGGCGCGGCGCGCCCGCGGTCGAGGCCTACCCTCGCGCCGGTCGCAAACGCGTCCACGACGACTTCGCGTACTTCGGCACCGACGCGATGTTCCGCAAGGCCGGGTTCAGGCAGGTCCGAGGTGTGTTGCCGGACCTACCGAAGGGTTGGGCGCCGCGCGTGACGATGCGCACGACGATCAGGAAGCGCACTCCCGACGCGCGCCGCGCCCACCGTGATCGGAACGGCTCAGCGCTCCCGGTCAGGTCGCCTGAGAAGAGGTCAAGCGTGTAGGCCTACGGGTCAAAGTGGTAGACGCCCGAAAACGGGCCACTCGAACCGCCGTTCGAGGACTGGAAGGTTCCAACCCCGTGCAGGTTCGCGAGGCTACCCACGCCTTTGATGGTGAAGCGCCCGCTTGCCGCACCGCTGGCATCGCCGGTCCCGGAGAATGGCAAGACGAGTGTGCCCGAACGCCCCGTGCCGGCGAGCGTGCACGCGCAGACGTCCGCCCCATTGAAGTTGAGCGAGCCATCGGGATGAATCACCAGATCGATGTGTTCGACGACGGATCCCGAGAGATCTCCCGCGTAGACCACCTGTACCGTCTGGCTGATGAAGGTGTTGCCGTCAGCCTGTCGAAAATCCGTTGTGCGAGCGCTTATGTTTTGGAACGTCCCGTTGAAAGCGACTTGCGTGCTTGCGGACCCCGGTGATCCGACCAGAAGCGCTGCCACGGCCATACCAGCTCCGAGTAGCGTCTTTCGCCACAAGTTGCGCATTGCGTTCGCCTCCCCTGCGGCCTGGGGGCGGCCCCTTCGCTTCAGTCGGTTTCGGTTTCCGCCCTCGCC
>Ga0209378_1000068_pt1 | contig 65446 bp, 63 predicted proteins | sample GraSoiAngelo_156_FD_186170 | JGI IMG/M metagenome (GOLD analysis project Ga0209378, IMG submission 186170) | Grasslands soil microbial communities from the Angelo Coastal Reserve, California, USA - 14_1009_13_40cm (SPAdes) (version 2) | ecosystem: Environmental > Terrestrial > Soil > Grasslands ...
CCGATGCCTGCTCCGACCCGGCCGTTCATATCGCCGACGACGATCAGCGCGCTGAACGAGAACTTCCGCCCGCCCTTGACGACCTTGGCGACGCGGTTGACGCGAACGACTCGATCGGCGAGCTCTGAGCGCTCGCCGCTCGAATGCGGATACCTACCTCCACCTCTCTGGCTCAAAACTCCAACCCCGCTTCGCGCGCTGCATCGGCAAGCGCCTTGATTCTTCCGTGATACAGGAACCCACCGCGGTCGAACACGACGCTGCTCACCCCGGCGGCCTTCGCCTTGGCCGCGATGGCCTTGCCGACCTCGGCGGCCTGCGCAACGCCGTTGCCCTTGACCTTCATCTCCACGGTCGACGCGGCCGCAAGCGTCCGGCTTGCACCGTCGTCGATGAGCTGCGCGTAGAGGTGATTGAGGCTCCGAAAAACCGCGAGCCGCGGCCTTTGCGTTGTGCCGGCGACGTGGACACGCACCCGCTTGTGGCGCTTCGCCCGGTTCTCCTTGCGATCGTGGCGCTTGATCATGCGGTGGCCTTGGCCCCCTTGCCCGCCTTGCCTGCCTTGCGGCGGACCTTCTCGTCTCGATACCTCACGCCCTTGCCCTTGTAAGGCTCGGGCGGCCGCATTCCGCGGATGTCGGCGGCGACCTGGCCGACGTCTTCGATCGAGATTCCGTTGACCGAGAACTTGGTCGGATCCTGGACCTCGATCGAGATTCCCTTCGGAGGCTGGAACCGGATCGGGTGCGAGTAGCCGAGGTTTAGCACCAGCTCCTCCCCCTGCTTGGCCACGCGGTAGCCGACGCCGACCAGCTCCAGGTTCTTGGTGAAGCCCTTCTCGACGCCTTCGACCATGTTCGCCACCAGACTGCGCACGAGACCGTGCATAGCGCGGTGACGGACGTCCTCGGACGGCCGCTCGAACACGAGCTCGCCGTCTGACTGCTTGATCGTGATGTCCGCCGGCAGGGTGCGCTCGAGCTGGCCCTTGGGGCCTTCGACCTTGACATGGCCCGGCGCCAGGGTGACCTTCACCGATTTGGGCACCGCAATCGGCAGCTTTCCGATCCGCGACAACTCTTCCTTATCTCCTACTACCAGACGTAAGCCAGGACTTCGCCGCCCAGCCCCTGGCGCAACGCCTGTCTTCCGCTCATGACTCCCTCAGCCGTGCTGAGGATGGCGATTCCGAGGCCGCCGAGAACCCGCGGGATCTCAGTCTTGCGTGCGTAGACGCGCAGGCCGGGGCGGCTGATCCGCTTCACCCCGGAGATCACTCGCATCCGATCCGGGCGGGACTTGAAGATGATACGCATCGTCTGCGTCGGTCCGTCAGCCTCGACGTCGTAGCCGGCGATGTATCCCTCGTCCTTGAGGACGCGGGCGATCTCGAGCTTGAGCCTCGATGCAGGGACCTTGACCTCGGGGTGTCGAGCAGCGTTCGAGTTCCGGATTCGGGTCAGCATGTCCGCGATCGGATCGCTGACGATGCCCGTCGCGGCGGTGCGCTTGACGTTCTTGTTGACCTTGCCAGCGGGCGGCCGGCCGTCGCCTGTTCGTGCGACTGCTGTAGCCATCACCAGCTCGACTTCGTCACGCCTGGGATGCGTCCCTCGGCGGCAAATTCGCGGAAGCAGATGCGGCACATGCCGAACTTGCGCAGGTAAGCGCGCGACCGCCCACACAGGCGGCAGCGATTATGGAAACGCACCTTGAACTTCGGTGTCACAAGGTCTCGCTTCCAGCGCTCGATGGATGATTTCTTCGCCAAAACTCTCTCCCCTTACCTCTTTCTGAACGGCATTCCAAGCCGAGTCAGTAAACTCCGAGCCTCGTCGTCCGTCTTCGCGGTCGTGATGATCGAAACCTCGAGCCCGCGCAGCTTGTCGATCTTGTCGTAGTCGATCTCCGGAAAGATCACCTGCTCGCGCAGTCCGAGCGAGTAGTTCCCGCGCCCATCGAACGCATCGGGGCTGACCCCGCGAAAGTCGCGGATGCGCGGCAGTGCGACGTTCAGCAGCTTGTCGAGGAAGTACCACATGCGGCGGCCGCGCAGGGTCGTCTTGATGCCGACGGTCTGGCCGGCGCGCAACTTGAACGCGGCGACCGACTTCTTGGCCTTGACCAGCTGCGGCTTCTGGCCGGTGATCGTCTGTACGTCACCGACCGCGGCGTCGAGCGCCTTGTCGTTGTCCTTCGCCTCGCCGATGCCGATGTTGACCACGATCTTGTCGACGCGCGGCACCTGCATGGCGTTCCCGTAGTCGAACTCCTTGGTCAGCTGCTGGGTCACCGTTTTGCGGTACGACTGGAGCAGGCGCGGCGGCGCCTCCGACCTGGTGCCGGGCGCCTTCGGGGCCTGCTCCTTCTTGGGAGCTTGCTTCGCTTTCGCCACTGCTACTGAGCCTCCGTCTTGCGCACGCGCTCGTATGGCTCCCCACAGTGGCGGCAGATGAGCACGCGCGCTCCCGACTCGAGGATGGTGTGCTTGGTCCGCGTCGGCCGGCCGCAAGATGGGCAGACGAGCATCACGTTGGAGTAGTCGAGCGCGGCCTCGAAGTCGACGATCCCACCCTGCGCGACCTGCACGCCACCTCGGCGCTGACCCGCCTTGGTGTGCCGCTTCAGGATGTTGACGCCCTTGACGACGATCTTGTGCTGGTCGGGGATGGTGCGCAGCACCTCGCCCTGCTTGCCCTTGTCCTTGCCGGCGATGACGATCACGGGATCGCCGGGCGCGAGGTCGAGCCAGCGGCGCGTCGGTTCTGGTTTGTTTCTGAGCATTGTTCTAAAGGACCTCCGGGGCGAGCGAGATGATCTTCATGAAGTTGCGCTCGCGCAGCTCACGCGCGACAGGTCCGAAGATACGGGTGCCGCGCGGGTTGTTGGCCGTGGCGAGAAGCACGGCCGCGTTCTCGTCGAAGCGGATCAGGGAGCCGTCCGGCCGCTTGTACTCCTTGTTGACACGGACCACGACGGCCTTCACCACCTCGCCCTTCTTGACCTGGCCACCGGGTTGGGCCGACTTGACGGTGGCGGTGATGATGTCGCCGACGTAGGCGTACTTGCGGTAGTGGCCGCCCGCCACGCGGATGACCAGGAGCTCCTTCGCTCCTGAGTTGTCCGCGACCTTTAAGCGTGTCTCTTGCTGGACCACGCCTAGCGAGCCTTCTCCACAATCTCGAGCACGCGCCACCGCTTCTCTTTGGAGATGGGGCGTGTCTCGGTGATGCGGACGAGGTCGCCCACGCCGCACTCGTTCTTCTCGTCGTGGACCTTGAAGCGGGTGCGCTGCTGCACCGTCTTGCGATACAGACGGTGCGCCTTCGACGAGCCGACCTGGACGATGACGGTCTTGTTCATCTTGTCGGAGATGACGGTGCCCAGGCGGACCTTGCGCCTGCCGCGCGCCGCGGTAGGGGCTGTCTGAGTGGCGGTGTCGCTCATTCAGCGTCCTCCTTCTTTTTGCCACGGCCACGCTTGGGCTTGGGCGCCTCTTCCTCTTCGACCACCTCAACAACCTCATCCGCGGCCGGCAACTCTGCCACGGCCACGGCCGACGGCTCCTCCTCAGCGCTCGGGGCGATCCCGAAGTCGCGCTCCCGGATGACCGTCATGATCCGCGCGATGTCGTGGCGGACCTTGGAGATCTGGCTCGAGTTCTCGAGCTGGCCGACGGCGTGCTTGAACCGGAGCTCGTAAAGCTCGCGGCGCGCCGAGCGCAGCCGCATCCCGAGCTCGTCTGCCTCGAGGACGCGAAGCTCGTCCACCTTCATCTCGAGCTCCCGCTCTCAGCAGAGGAGACAAAGCGCGTCTTGATCGGCAGCTTCGCCGCCGCGAGCTTCATCGCCTCTTTGGCGACCTGCGGCGTCACGCCGCCCATCTCGAACAGCACGCGCCCGGGCTTGATCACCGCGACCCAGCCCTCAGGATTTCCCTTGCCCGAGCCCATCCGGGTCTCCGCGGGCTTCTTGGTGATCGACTTGTCCGGGAAGACGCGGATCCAGATCTGGCCGCCGCGCTTGACGTGCCGGGTCATCGCACGCCGGGCGGCTTCGATCTGCCGGTTGCTCATCCAGCACGCTTCCATCGCCTGCAGGCCGTAGTCGCCGAACGCCACCGTGGCGCCGCGCGTGGCGATGCCCTGGCGACGGCCGCGGTGCATCTTGCGGTACTTGACGCGCTTGGGGATCAGCATCAGCTGTCCACCTTCTTCGTATTGCGGGTGGTCCCGGCCTTCTTGACAGCGGCTGGCGTCGACTTGGTGGGCGCCGCGGTCTTCTTCACCTCAGTCTTGGCTTCGGCCTTCGGCTTCGGAGCGGCTTTGGGCCGGGCCGGGGCTGCCTTCTTCTCTTCGACCTTGGCGGCGGCGGTTCGGGTCCGGCGCGGCGCCACCGCAGTCGGGGCTTCCGGCACGGCGACCTCGATCTGCGCGGCCTGCGGCTCGGCGACCGCCTCGATGAGCTCGGCCAGCGGCGTCACCGGCTCGGGCGGGTTCGGCAGCGGCTCCTCTTCGGGTGTGGGCGGCAGCCGGCGCTGCGCTGGCGAGATCTGGTCCTTGTAGATCCAGACCTTGATGCCGATCGCGCCGAACGTCGTCTTGGCGGTCGCACGACCGAAATCGATGTCCGCGCGCAGGGTGTGGAGCGGGACGCGGCCCTCCCGGTCCTGCTCGCGGCGCGCCATCTCCGCGCCGCGCAAGCGGCCTCCAGCGTAGAGACGGATGCCCTTGGCGCCGGCGCGCATCGTGCGCAGGATCGACTGCTTCATCGCCCGCTTGTAGCTGATGCGGCGCTCGATCTGGCTGGCGATGTTCTCGGCCACGAGCTGCGCGTCGAGCTCGGGCTGTTTGATCTCCTGGATCGAGATGCGCACGCGGTTACCGAATCGCTTCTCGAGGTCTTCGCGCAGCTGGTCCACGCTCGACCCGCCCTTGCCGATCACGATGCCGGGCTTGGCGGTGTGGATGGTCACGGTCAGCTGCGCATTCGACGAGCGCTCGGTCTCGATCTTCGCGATGCCCGCGTTGCGCAGGCGCGCGAGAATGACGCGGCGCATCTCGAGGTCCTCATGCAGCATCTTCGTGTAGTCCTTGGGGTTGGCGAACCAGTTGGCCTCCCAGGGACGGAAGAAGCCGAGGCGGAACGCGTTCGGATGAACCTTATGACCCAATTAGTTACTTCCTTCCATCGGGCTGGTCTTCGACGACCGCCGTGATGTGACAGGTGCGGTGGAAATACTCGTGCGCCATGCTGCGGCTCACAGGACGGCGCCGGCGAAACGTCGGCCCTTCGTCGATGAGCAGCTGCTTGAGCACCAGGTCATCGCGGTTGAGGTTGAAGTTGTGCTCGGCGTTGGCCGCCGCGGACTTGATCGCTTTCGCGACGTCGCGTGCCGCGTGCTTGGGCGAGAACTCCAGGTACGCCAAAGCTTCCGACACCTTCATCCCTTTGACGGAGTCGGCGACCAGGCGCGCCTTGCGAGGCGCTCGGCGAACAAACCTCTGGACCGCGGAAACTTCCATTGTTGCCAACTTCTCTACTTGACCGTCGTCGTCTTTTCGGTGTGGGTGCCGTGGCCGCGGAAGTGTCGCGTCGGCGCGAACTCCCCCAACCGGTGACCGACCATGTTCTCGCTGATGAAAACGGGCACGTGCTTGCGCCCGTCGTGCACGGCGATGGTGTGACCGACCATGTCGGGGTAGATCACGGACGCGCGGGCCCAGGTGCGGATCACCTTCTTGTCGCGTGTCTGGTTCATCTTCTCGACCTTGTCGCGGAGCGACGGGCTGATGAACGGACCCTTCTTGGTTGACCTACTCACTTATTTCTTGCGTCCCTTCTTTTCGCGGCGGCGGATGATCAGCTTGCTCGAGGCCTTGCTGGGCTTCCGCGTTCGATAGCCGAGCGCGGGCTTGCCCCAAGGCGTCTTGGGGTTGCCTCCGGGTCCGGTCTTGCCCTCGCCGCCGCCGTGCGGATGGTCGCGGGGGTTCATCGTCGAACCGCGGACCTCGGGGCGCTGGCCAAGCCAGCGGCTGCGGCCTGCCTTGCCACCGGACTCGTTCTCGTGCTCGATGTTACCGACCTGGCCGATCGTGGCCTGGCAGCGGATGTGAATCCGGCGCAGCTCGCCGCTCGGCATCCGGATCACGGCGTAATCGCCCTCTTTCGCGAGCAGCTGAGCGCTTGCGCCGGCGGATCGGACCAGCTGACCGCCGCGACCGAGGGTGAGCTCGATGTTGTGCACGGTCGAACCCACAGGGATGTTCTCCAGCGGGATCGCGTTGCCGATCCGGACGGCCGCCTCTGGCCCCGCCTCGATCGGGTCGCCAACCTTCAAGCCGACCGGAGCGAGGATGTAGCGCTTCTCGCCGTCCTTGTAGTGGATGAGCGCGATCCGGGCGCTGCGGTTGGGGTCGTACTCGATGGTCGCGACCTTTCCTGGGACGCCGTGCTTGTCGCGCTTGAAGTCGATCTTCCGGTAGAGCTTGCGATAGCCGCCGCCCTGGTGGCGCGTCGTGATGCGGCCCTGGTTGTTGCGGCCGGCGTGCGTCGGCAAGGACTCGAGCAGCGTTTTCTCCGGCGTATCGGTTGTGATCTCATCGAAGCCGGAGATCGTCATAAAGCGACGGCCGGGGCTGGTGGGCTTGAACTTTCTAACCGGCATCAGACTGACCCGAAGAGCCCTTCGATCTTCTGGCCTGCGCCAAGCGTCACGATCGCCTTTTTCCAGTCCGTGGTCCGTCCGACCGCGCCCGTGCCCGTGCGCCGAAACGCGCGCCGCTTCTTGCCGCGCATCGTCACGGTGTTGATCCGCTTGACCTCGATGTTCTGTGACTCGTACTGCTCCTCGAGCGCTTTCTTGATCTCGGTCTTCGACGCGGTGGCGAGGACCTTGAACGTGTAGCGGCCCTGCGAGTAGAGCTGGTACGTGCGCTCAGTGATCACCGGGCCGATCACGATCTCAGACGCCGCTTTCGTCGCCATCAGGCGGTCTCCTTCTGGCGCGGGCTGAAGTTCTCTTCGAGCAGCTCGATGGCTTCTTTCGCAAGCAGCAGATACGTGTGCGTGAAGAGATCGCGGATGTTCAGGTTGCGGGCCAGCACGATCTTCGCGCCCGCCAGGTTCTCGAATGACCGGCTGACCGTATAGTTCGGTGCCGGGAGGACCACGAGCGCGGTGCTGTCGAAGCCGATCGCTTCCATAAGCTCGGCGGCCTGGCTCGTCTTCGGCTCGTCGAACACGAAGTTCTCGATCACGCGAACCTGCCCGTCGATCGCCTTCTGGCTGAGCGCGGAGCGCAGCGCGAGTCGTCGCATCTGCCTTGGCATGCGATGCGAGAAGTCGCGCGGCCTCGGTCCGAAGACGTTGCCGCCGCCTTTCATGCTCGGTTCCCGGATCGACCCGTGGCGCGCGCGGCCGGTTCCTTTCTGACGGTAGGGCTTGGCGCCACCGCCGGAGACCTCGCCTCGGGTCTTGGTGCTGGCGGTTCCCTGCCGCGCGTTCGCCAGCTGGCGGAGATAAGCCTGGTGCATGACGGGCATGTTGGGCTTCTCCTCGAAGATCGCCGTCGGCAAGTCGACCTCGCCGTTGCGCTCGCCGAGGGCGTCGAAATACGGAGCCTGCAACGCCATCAGACCTTCCTCGGGTTGGGCTTGCCCGCCGGGCCCTTGGGCTTGACCTTCTTGGTTGACTGGCGGACGAGCACCAGCGCGTTCTTCGCGCCCGGCACGCCGCCCCTGACCATGAGCAGATTCCGGTCGGCGTCGACACGCACGATCCTGTACGCGCGCGACGTAGTGCGCACGTTGCCCATCTGGCCGGACATGCGCACCCCTTTGAACACCCTCGCGGCGTCGGTCGCGCCGATCGCGCCCGGCTGGCGGACGTTCATGGAGCCGTGCGATTCGGGCCCTCGGCTGAACTTGTGACGCTTGATCAGGCCCTGAAAGCCCTTGCCCTTGCTGGTCGCCGTCACGTCGACGAGCTCGCCGGCGGCGAAGATCTCGGCCTTGAGCTCCTGACCTGCCTCGAGGCCGTCGTAGTTGCGGATCTCGACGACATGCCTGTGCCCCTCGAGGTTGGCCTTCTTGAATTCGCCCAGTCGCGGGCTGTTCAGCTTGCCTTCCTTGGCCGGCGCGAACGCGATCCGAACAGCGCTGTAGCCGTCCTTCTCCGCGGTGCGCAGGCCAAGCACCTTGCACGGCCCTGCCTCGAGCACGGTGACAGCGGTCACCGTGCCGTCGGGGTTGAAGAGCTGGGTCATGCCCAGCTTCCTGGCGAGAAGCCCCTTCACGACTTGATCTCGATGCTCACGCCGGCCGGGAGGCTGAGGCGCATGAGTGCGTCCACGACGCGTGGGTTGGGGTCCAGGATGTCGACGATCCGCTTGTGGGTCCGCATCTCGAACTGCTCGCGGGAGTCTTTGTCTATGAACGGCGAGCGGATCACGGTCAGCTTTGAGATCTCGGTTGGGAGCGGGATGGGGCCGGCTGTGCGCGCGTTCGTACGGCGGGCGGTGTCCACGATCTTGTCCGCCGCCTGATCGAGGACCCGATGGTCATAGGCCTTGAGCCGGATCCGAATCTTCTGCGCCACTGGCTGCCTTTTCCCTATTCCTTCTTATATGTGCCTTACTTGATGACCTCGGTCACCACGCCGGCGCCGACGGTCTTGCCGCCTTCGCGGATGGCAAACCGGAGGCCCTGCTCGATACCGATCGGTTCCCCGAGCGTGATTTCCATCACGACGTTGTCGCCGGGCATCGTCATCTCGACGCCCTCGGGCAGCTTCACCTCACCCGTGACGTCGGTGGTCCGCAACTGCGGCCGGTAGCCGGTGAGGAACGGCGTGTGCCGCCCACCCTCTTCCTTGGTCAGGACGTAAACCTGGGCGTTGAACTGAGTGTGGGGCGTGATGGTACCGGGCTTGGCCAACACCTGGCCGCGCACGACATCCTCGCGCTTGACGCCACGCAGCAGCGTGCCGACGTTGTCGCCGGCCTGGCACTCGTCCATGTCCTTGTGGAACATCTCGATTCCGGTGACGACGGTCTTAGTGCTGTTGGGGTGGATGCCGACGATCTCGATCTCCTCGTTCCTCTTGAGCTTGCCGCGCTCGACACGGCCGGTGGTCACGGTGCCGCGACCTTCGATCGTGAACACGTCCTCGATCGGCATCAGGAACGGCTTGTCGACGGGTCGCTCCGGCTCCGGGATGTAGGTGTCGACCGCGTTCATCAGCTCGAGGATCTTCGGCGACCATTCGGGGTCGCCCTCGAGGGCCTTGAGCGCCGAGAGGCGGACGATCGGGATATCGTCGCCCGGGTACTCGTACTTGTTCAGCAGCTCGCGCAGGTCGAGCTCGACCAGCTCGATGAACTCCTTGTCGTCGACCATGTCGCACTTGTTCAACGCGACAACGAGGAACGGCACGTTGACCTGGCGGGCCAGGATGATGTGCTCGCGAGTCTGCGGCATCGCGCCGTCGTTCGCGGCCACGACGAGGATCGCGCCGTCCATCTGGGCGGCGCCCGTGATCATGTTTTTGATGTAGTCCTGGTGACCAGGGCAGTCGACATGAGCGTAGTGACGCTTCTCGGTCTCGTACTCCACGTGGGTGATCGAGATCGTGATGCCCCGCGCCTTCTCCTCTGGAGCCTTGTCGATCCGGTCGAATGGTGTGAACTCCGCAAGTCCCTTCTCGGCCAGAACCTTCGTGATGGCGGCCGTCAACGTCGTTTTGCCATGGTCGATGTGACCGATGGTCCCGACGTTCAGGTGGGGCTTGGTCCGCTCGAACTTCTTCTTCGCCACTGTCTCCTCCTAACTAACTTCTCGGCCTATCGCGGCGGCCCACAGCCTCCGCCAAGTTGCCTGGCATCTCTGCGTAATGACTGAATTCCATCGAATAAGTCGCCCGCCCCGAAGTCATCGACCGAAGCTCGGTAGCGTAGCCGAACATCTCCGCGAGGGGGACGCTGGCCTTGACGTTCTGCGACGTGCCGCGGCCTTCCATGCCGAGGATATGACCGCGCCGCGACGCGAGGTCGCCCATCACGTCGCCGAGGTATTCCTCGGGCATCACGACATCGACCTTCATGATCGGCTCGAGCAGGTAGGGCCTGGCCTTGTGCATGCCGTCCTTGACGGCCATCGAGCCCGCGACGTGGAACGCCATCTCGCTCGAGTCAACCGGGTGATACGAGCCGTCGACCAGCGTGACCGTAATATCGACCACCGGGTATCCGGCGACGACGCCCGACTGGAGCGCTTCCCTGATTCCCTTCTCGACCGCGGGGATGTACTCGCGGGGGATGCGTCCCTGCGTGACCTTGTCTTCGAAGATGAATCCGGATCCCTGCTCGCCCGGCCGCACCTCGACCTCGGCGTGGCCGTACTGGCCCTTGCCGCCGGTCTGCCGGACAAACCGCCCCACGCCCTTAGCCGCCTTCTTGATCGCCTCTTTGTAGGCGACCTGCGGCTTGCCCTGGTTGGCATCGACGCGGAACTCGCGCAGAAGCCGGTCGATGATGATCTCGAGATGGAGCTCGCCCATGCCCTCGATGATCGTCTGGCCCGTCTCTTCGTCGGTGTGGACCTTGAACGTGGGGTCCTCTTCGGAAAGCCTCTGCAAAGCCATGCCGAGCTTTTCCTGGTCGACCTTCGTCTTGGGCTCGATGGCGACCGAGATCACGGGCTCGGGGAACGTGATCGATTCGAGCAGGATCGGGTGCGCCTCATCGCATAGGGTGTCGCCGGTGGTCGTCACCTTCAGGCCGACGGCCGCGGCGATGTCGCCCGTGAACACCTCGTCGACGTCCTCGCGACGGATCGCGTGCATGCGCAAGATGCGCCCGATGCGCTCCCGCTTCCCGGTCGACGCATTCATGACGGACGAGCCGGCCTTCAAGCGGCCTGAGTAGACGCGGAAGAACGTCAGCTTGCCGACGCCCTGCGGGTCCATCTGGATCTTGAAGGCGAGTGCCGAGAATGGCTCGCTGTCGTCGTGCTCCCGCACTTGGAGGGCGCCAGTCTTGGGGTCCTTGCCCTCGACCGCCGGCACGTCGGCCGGCGACGGCAGGTACTCGACTACCGCGTCGAGGATCGGCTGCACCCCGCGGTTGCGGAGTGCCGCCCCGCAGAGCACCGGGACGAGGACGCCCGCGACCGTGCCCCGGCGCAGCCCGCCCTTGATCTCCTCCTCGGAGATGTCCTGCTCCTCGAGGTACTTGTGCATGACGTTGTCGTCGAAGTCCGCGACCGCTTCGATCAGGTCGTGGCGGTACTGGCTGACCAGGTCCTGCATTCCGGCCGGGATCTCCAGCGACTCGGTCGACGTCGTGCCGAGGTCATCCGTGTAGACGACGGCCTCCTTGCTGAGCAGGTCGACATAACCCACGAAGTCGCCCTCGGAGCCGATCGGCAGCTGGATCGGCACCGCGCGAGCGCCCAGGCGGGTGCGGATCGACGCCAGCGACCCGTAGAAGTCCGCGCCGATGCGGTCCATCTTGTTGATGAAGGCGATTCGGGGCACGCCGTAGCGGTCGGCCTGGCGCCAGACCGTCTCCGACTGGGGCTCGACGCCCGCGACCGCGTCGAAAACCGCGACCGCACCGTCGAGAACGCGCAGGCTCCGCTCGACCTCGACGGTGAAGTCCACGTGCCCGGGTGTGTCTATGATGTTGACCGCGTGGTCGCGCCAGTTGGCGGTCGTCGCCGCCGACGTGATCGTGATCCCGCGCTCCTTCTCCTGGACCATCCAGTCCATGGTCGCCGCCCCTTCGTGGACCTCGCCCATCTTGTGGATGCGGCCCGCGTAGAAGAGGATCCGCTCAGTCGTCGTCGTCTTGCCCGCGTCGATGTGCGCCATGATTCCGATGTTTCGGACCTTGTCGATGGCGACGGGACGCTCCTGCATCTTCAGTGCCACGTTCATCTCTCTTAGTACCGGAAGTGCGAGAAAGCTTTGTTGCTTTCGGCCATCCGGTGGGTCTCCTCTTTGCGCTTCACCGCGCCGCCGGTGTTCTGCGCAGCATCGAGAATCTCGTAAGCGAGCTTCTCGGACATACTCTTCCCGCCGCGCTGGCGCGCAAAACGGACGATCCAGCGCCGGGCGAGGGCGAGCCGGCGCTCCGGCCGAATCTCGATCGGTACCTGGTACGTGGCACCGCCGACGCGCCGAGGCTTGACCTCGAGCAGCGGGGTGGCGTTCCGCAGGGCCTGGTCGAAGACCTCGAGCGGCTCCTTCTTGGCTTGCTTGGAAGCTCGGGTCAGCGCGTCATAGACGACCTTCTCGGCGGTCGAGCGCTTGCCGCGGCTCATGACCACGTTCACGAACTTGGCGATCGCCTCCGATTGGTACACCGGGTCGGGCGCGACGACACGCTTGACGGGACGGTTGCGACGAGGCATCAGGCTGCCGCCTTGCCCTTTTCCCGCTTTGCTCCGTACTTCGACCGAGCCTTCTTGCGGTTCTTGGTCCCGGCGGTGTCGAGGGTGCCCCGGATGATGTGGTAGCGGACACCGGGGAGGTCCTTGACGCGGCCGCCGCGGATGAGCACGACCGAGTGCTCCTGCAGGTTGTGGCCGATGCCCGGGATGTAGGCCGTGACCTCGATCCCCGTGGTCAGGCGGACGCGGGCGACCTTCCGGAGGGCCGAGTTCGGCTTCTTGGGGGTCTGGGTATAGACGCGCACGCAGACGCCCCGCCTCTGCGGTGAGCCCCGCAGCGCGGGCGCCTTAGACTTCGCTCTGGCCGCCCTGCGCCCAAGGCGGACCAACTGCTGGATGGTTGGCAAACGGTTCTCCGAATGGCGGTTTGATTCCCACGCGGCAATAGCCGATTGGGCGACAAGCGATGAGTATACCCAAATCCCATTACTTCGAAGCTCGCCCGGCGACCGCCTCGCGGCCGAGGACGGTGCGTCTGCGGCTGGGTGCGCTCGAACTCGCGCTGCAGGCCGACAGGGGGGTTTTCGGCTCCAAGGGGATCGACGCCGGGACGATGATCCTGCTCCGCGAGGCGCCGCCGCCGCCCCTGTCCGGCGATCTACTCGACCTGGGTAGCGGCTACGGGCCGATCGCCCTGGTCCTGGCCCGGCGAGCTCCCGAATCCCATGTCTGGGCGGTGGATGTCAATGAACGGGCGATCGAGCTGACGCGGGCGAACGCCGCCACGGCTCAGACCCCGAATGTCTCCGCCATGCCGCCCGAGCAGGTGCCCGACGGGCTTCGCTTCGACGCCATCTACTCGAACCCGCCCGTGCGGGTCGGCAAGGCGCCGCTCCACGACCTCCTGCTGACGTGGTTGCCGCGGCTGAAGCCGGGCGGGGCCGCCTATTTGGTCGTGCAGCGCAATCTGGGTTCCGACTCGCTGGCGAAGTGGCTGGGCGAGCAAGGTTTCGACGTGACGCGGCTCCGATCGAAGAAGGGCTACCGCGTGCTCGAGGTCAAAGCCGCCTCTTAACAGGCTGGGTGGGAGCGGTTTTTCGAAACCGCCAAGCTCAACCCAGGTTCGGCCGGCGGGGGAGGGCCCGGCAAGAAGAAGGGAGGGCCCCAAGTCCGAGCAGGGCTAGAACTGACCCGCGAAATGGCACGCCGCCATCTGGTCCCGCGCCCCATGCGCCTCGAGCGGCGGCTCCTGCTCGCTGCAGACGCCGGGCACCCTCGCTATCGGGCAACGCGGGTGGAACCGGCATCCCGACGGCGGGTTCACCGGCGACGGGATCTCACCTTTCAACGTGATCGGCGCTCGGCTCATCTCCGCCACCGGGTCCGGGACAGGGATCGAGGATAGGAGCGCCTTCGTGTATGGATGCTGCGGCCGGTCGTAGATGTCCTTCCGGTCGGCCGTCTCAACGACCTTGCCCAGATACATGACTGCGATGCGGTCCGACAGGTGCCGCACCACGGCGAGGTCGTGGGCGATGAAAAGGTAGGTCAGCCGGAACTCGTGCTGCAGGTCCTGCAGCAGGTTGATGATCTGGGCCTGGATCGACACGTCCAGCGCCGAGACCGGCTCGTCGCACACGATGAAGGAGGGGTTCACCGCCAGCGCCCGCGCGATTCCGATCCGCTGTCGTTGGCCGCCGGAGAACTCGTGCGGGTAACGGTTGGTGAAGTTGGGATTAAGGCCCACCAGCCGCAGCAGTTCCTGTACACGGCGCCGCCGCTCCTTGAAGGTTCCTACCGCGTAGTTGTCGAGTGGCTCCTGCAGGATGTCGCCGACCGTCATGCGCGGGTCGAGCGACGCATACGGGTCCTGGAAGATCATCTGCATCTTCCGGCGCACCCGTCGCAGAGCGCCACCGCGCAGCCGCGTGATGTCCTGCCCATCGAGCATGATCGAACCCGCGGTTGCCGGCAGCAGTCCCGTAACGAGTCTCGCCAGGGTCGACTTACCGCAGCCTGACTCGCCGACCAGGCCCAACGTCTCTCCGCGCCTGATCTCGAGGTCGACGCCGTCCACGGCGCGTACGGACAGACCCGAGAAACCACCGACCGGGAAGTGCTTGTAGGCGGCCTTGATCCGGAGCAGCACGGGATCCTGCCGGACCGCGGTAATCGACGCGGGCTCAGCCGCCAATGGTCCCCCCCAGCTCGGCGGTCGGGGCCTTCAGCTTCTCGGCGGCCTCCTTCGAGAGCGCGCTCTGCTTGGCAGCGTCGATGTCGTCCTGCTTGACGTTCCGCATCAAAACCCAGCACCGTGCCACCTGGTTCGTCGCCACTTCGCCCAGCGGAGGCTCAGGCTCGTCCTTGCACTTGTCGATCACGAAGGGGCAGCGGGGGTGGAACTTGCAACCTGGGGGCGAATGCGAGAGGTCGGGCGGCAGTCCCTTGATCGACACGAGCCTGTCCTTGCGCGCCTCGTCGACGCGGGGGACCGAGCGGAGGAGCGACCAGGTGTACGGGTGCTGCGGACTCTTGAAGATCTGCTCGACCGGACCCTCTTCGACGATCCGGCCGGCGTACATCACGATGATCCGCTGGCACAGGCTCGCAACCAGCGCCATGTTGTGCGTGATCAGCATCATCGCGGTGTTCAGCTCGCGGTTGAGCTGCTTCATCAGCTGGATGATCTGGGCCTGGACCGTGACGTCAAGGGCCGTGGTCGGCTCGTCGGCGATCAGCAGGTCGGGTTCGTTGGAAAGACCCATCGCGATCATCGCCCGCTGACGCATGCCGCCGGAGAACTGATGCGGGTAGTCCTTGACGCGCGATTCGGCGGCCGGCACTCGCACCCGCTTCAGGAGCTCGATGACACGTCCTCGGGCGAGGGTTTCCGTGAAGCGCTCGTGCGCCGTCATGGCCTCCTCGATCTGGCTCCCGATCCTGGTGACCGGGTTCAGCGAGGTCATGGGGTCCTGGAAGATCATCGCGACGTCGTTGCCGCGGAAGTCGCGGATCTCCTCATCCGTCATCTTGGTGACGTCTTTACCGCGGAACAGGATCCTGCCGGACATGATCTTGCCCGGGTCGGGCAAGAGTCGGAGGATGGAGAGTGCCGTCATCGTCTTGCCGCAACCGGACTCCCCGACGACGCCGAGCGTCTCGCCGGCGTCGACGTGGAAGGTCACACCGTCGACTGCGTGGACGACACCCCGCGTCGTGAAGAACTGTGTGCGGAGATCCTGGACTTGAAGCAGCGGCTGTGCCAATAGAAACGCTATCGCCGCATGCGGGGGTCGAGGGCGTCGCGCAGGCCGTCACCGATGAATGAGAAGGCGAGCAGCGTGAACCCAATCGCCAGGGCCGGGAAAACTACCGAGGTCGGGTTGGCGTAGACCGCCTCGTAGCCGTCGAACACCATCTGGCCCCAGGTCGGTGTTGGCGGTTGGATGCCGACCCCGAGGAAGCTGAGGACCGCCTCGAGAAAAATCGCCTGTGGAATGCCGAACGTGAGGGTCACGATGATCGGGCCCAGGGAGTTGGGTAGGAGGTGCTTGATGATGAGCTTGAGTGGCGGTGACCCAGACGACCTCGCAGCCTCGATGAATTCCTTTTCCTTTATCGACAGCACCTGTCCGCGGACCAGGCGCGCAAGTCCTACCCAGTTCACCAGCGCAATCGCGCCGAAGATAGTCAGCAGGTTAGGTTTGAAAACCGAGACCACTACCAGCACGAAGAGCAGGTCTGGGAATGCGTACCAGATGTCGGTGAACCGCATCAGCAGATTGTCGATGCGGCCACCAAAATAGCCGGCGGCAAGCCCAATCGCCAGCCCGATGGGCAGGATGATGCCCTGTACCAGGATCCCGACCGAGAGCGAGATCCGGCTTCCGAACAGCAACCGGCTGAGGGTGTCTCGGCCCAGCTCGTCCGAGCCAAGAAGGAACCCCGCCTGACCAGGGGCGGCCTCGATATATTGCACGTTCTGCTTCACTGGGTTCTGGAGGATCCCGAGCTGGACCAGCAGCGGGCAGAGAAAGGCGATCAGCACCAGAATGAGAACAAGCGCCGCTCCAGCGACTGCAAGGCGGTTGCGCCGGAAGCGCTGCCAGGCATCAGTCCATAGACCGATCTGGGTCTCGGCGACCTCCCACTCGACCAGCTGCTCGACCGCGACCGCCGGCACCGCCACCTACGTAAGCCTCACGCGCGGATCGATGAAGACATAGGCGACGTCGACCACCAGGTTGGCGACCGCGATGATGACCGAGAAAAGCACGGTGGTGCCGAGGATCATCGGGTAGTCTCGTGATGAGACCGCCACCACGAAAGCTCGTCCGATGCCAGGGATGTTGAACACCGTCTCTACAATCACCGAGCCGGTTACCAGGAACGCGAAGGTGGGGCCAAGTGTGGTCACGACCGGGATCAGCGAGTTCTTCAAGATATGCCTGATGACAACCAACCGCTCCGGCAGGCCTTTCGCCCAAGCGGTCCGAACGAAGTCCTGGCGGATCGTGTCCAGGGTGCTGGCTCGTGTCAGACGGGCGGTGTAAGCGATCGGCAGCAGTGAGAGCGTAATGACCGGCATGATCAGGTGAGAGTCAAGGCCAAAATCGGCCGACGGGAGGAAGAAGTTGCCATCCGTGGCCTTGTAGAGCACGACCGAGAAGACGACGACCATCAAGGCCCCGATTACGAAATTCGGGAATGAGGCAGCGAAAGTTGCGAAACCCATCGTGATGTAGTCCACGCGGGTGTTCTGTCGCAAAGCAGCAACCACACCGAGACTTATTCCGACTGGAACGATCAGAAGAAACGCCAGAAAGCCGATGGTCGCTGTGTATGGCCAACCGCCGCCGATGAGAGTGACCACGCTCTTGCCTTCGTACTGGTACGAAAGGCCGAAGTCGAAGTGGATGACGTTCCAGAGGTAAAGCTTGAACTGCTCGGTCTCTGGTTTGTCCAGGCCGTACTTGATGTTGAGGTTGTTCATGACCGCCTGCGACAGCTGGCGGCCCCCAGTCCTATCCCACGGGCTTCCCGGGGCCAGATGCATGAGCACAAAAGTGATAAGAATCACGAAGAAGACGATCGGCACCATCCACAGGATTCGCTTACCCACGAAGATGGCGAGGCTGCCGCCCCTGCTGCCTGCCAGCTGTGACATTCGCAACGGCAGAAGGGCGCCCCGACCGGAGCGCCCTTCGCTTATTGCCATTTAACTTCTAGTGCGTCGTGATGTACACGTCGTGCCAGTAGAAGGAGCCGACCAGAAACTGATCGTCTATTGCAGTGGATTTGACATTGGCCACCCACGGCTGTATGAGATCGTACTCGGCGTCCTGGTAAAGCATGCCGATGGCAGCCTGGTCGATCATGATCTTGTGGGCCGCGGCGTAGTCCTTATTGCGTTGTGCCTGATCGACTCCGGCGTCTGCCTTCTTGACTAGCTCGTCGAAGCCGTCCAATTTGGCGCAGCCCCAGTTGAGGGAATGGCACGCGCCAGTAGTGTAGTTGTCGAACCAGTCCTGCTGGTCCGGATAATCGGCGCCCCACCCGTCGGGACCATAGAGATCGAAATCCCCCTTGCGGAGGTAGCGACTGGTGGTGGTCTTGCTGTCGACGACATCCAACTGGATGTTAAGCCCCAGGTTGGTATTCCACTGGTCGACGATGAACTGGTTGATCGTCTTGTTTCCCGTGGTGTTGCGCGTCAGCAGCTTGAACTTGTTGAGGTCCGCTGCAGTCACGCCCGCGTCCGCCAGCAGCTTCTTCGCCGCCGCCGGGTCGAAGCTTTGTACCTTGTTCGATTCGTCATATCCGGCCATGCCCTTGGGGATATAGCTCAGTGTCGGCGTGCCAACACCGTGCAGCACGTTGTTGACGAGACTGTTGCGGTCGATCGACTTGGCGAACGCCATGCGCACCTTGGGGTTGTCTAGGGGTGGCCTTTGGGCATTGGCCACCATCCACCAGGTGCCCAGCCTGGGATACAGATTCGCCTGTTTGCTTAGTTTGGGATCGCCACGCACGACGGTGACATCGGCTAGTGGGACTCCGATCATGTCGAGAGCACCGGTCTGGTACTTGGAGTACGCCGTGTTGCCGTCTTCGATGAAGTATTCGATCACTTGCTGGAGCTTCGCCGGCCCACCCCAGTAGTACGGATTGGGGACGAGGGTGACGTGATCCTTGGGCGCGATCTCGGAGATCTTGAAAACGCCATTGCCGATTATCGTCGCGGCGTTGTTAGCCCACATCAGGGCCTTGGTGGGGTCGTTGGATGGGAATGCCCCGCCAGCAGCCTGCTCGACAACATCCTTGCGAATCGGAGCCGCGAGCCACAGGGTCACGACCCATTTGAAATACCCGGCGGGGTGATCGAGCTTGATCACGAATGTGCTGGGATCGGGTGCGGAGAGACCAAGTCCAGAGACGAAGCCATCGATATCCTTGACGCTGCTCTTCGAGCTGAAATCGCCCCAATGTGTGGCACCGGCGATAACGCTGTCGAAATATGGGTCGACGTAGCCAGCAGCTAGGGCAGGGTTGAGCAAGTGCTGATAGCCATAGACCCAGTCGCTTGCGGTCACCGGCTTGCCATCGCTCCACTTGGCATTCGGCTGCAGGTGGAATGTGTACGTCAGTCCGTCTGACGAGATGTCGTAGCTCTTGGCAGCGGCGGCTTGCACGTCGCTGCCATCAGCCTTGGGCTTGAGCAGGGCTTCGAAGACCTGGCGGCCGACACCCGCCTCATATGAGTAGGTCTGCTGAGTGGGGTCGTAACTGTTCGGCTCGGTGCGGTCGTTGACACGGAGAATTTGCTTGTCAGGTGGAGCGGGGTTTGCGCTGGTACTTCCGCCCCCACCACAGCCAACCAGGAACACCCCGGCGGTCGCGAGCGACAACGCACGGCGAATGGTTAACCGTGAATGCATACGCGTCTTACCTCTCAGACTCATCCTGCAGCCTTCTTCCCGGCGGCCGAACCGGGGCGAGAGTGCGCCGGCAGCAGGTCTTACTCACAGCCACTCTTGCGGGCCACTTTGAATTCTGTTGTGCGTGGCTAACAAGTGTCAAGTTTTGAGCACAAGAAGCAGACGAACAGGTGTTTGGAGCGCGCCGGCTCAGTGGGGCGCAATCGACAGCCCCGCCGGCGCCAAGGCCCCGGGCCACTCGTCGACCGGTGAGTTGACAAGGCCCCGCACGTACGGCTGGACGAGATACCAGGTCACCGTTTGGGCGAGGAACACGACAGGCGCCTCGCCGACGAGCATCGACTGCGCCTGCAGGTATTCCTGGTCGCGCCGCGTGGGCTGTGTATCCGTCCGGGCGACGCTCACGAAGTTGTCGTACTGCGGGTTCTGCCAGAACGCGATGTTGTTCGAGCTGGTCGTTAGAAAGAGGGCGTACCAGTCGGCCGGGTCGGGATAGTCGGCCGTCCAGCCCCTCGGCCCGGTGATCTGGAACTGTCCCGCCTCGACGCGCGAGGAGAGAGTGTTGGGGTCGAGCGCCTGGAGGTTGAGCTCGATCCCAAGGTTCGTCTTCAGCTGGTCGTGCACGAATTTGGCCGTCGCCTTGGCGAAGTCGGACGACTGGTCGTACGCGTAGGTCAGCGATACCTGCTTGGCCGAAAGCCCCGAGGCGGCGAGCGACGCGCGCGCTTGAGCGACGTCGAATTTCTGGGAGGTCAGGTTCGGCGAGTAGCCATGCATGCCTTTCGGGATGAAGGTTTGCGCAGGGGCGGCCTCGCCCTCGAATACCTGCGCGACGAACGCGTTGCGGTCGATCGCCTGCGAGATGGCCTGCCGGACCCTCAGGTTGTTGAGCGGCGGCGAGTTGACGCGGAAGACGATCCAGAACACGGTGAGGTTCGGCGTCTTGACGAGCCGGCGGTTGAGCGCCGAGTCACTGCTCACCGACGAGGCCTGCGCCGGCTGCACCGACATCTCGTCGAGCTCGCCGTTCTTGTACTTCGTCAGCGCCACCGCGCCGTCGTTGACGATCATGAAATCGATGCGCACCAACGACGGCTTTGGGCCCCAGTAGTTGGGATTGCGCTCGACCCGGATGTGATCGTTCTTCACCATCTCGGTCACCCGGTACGGGCCGTTGGTGACAAACGTCTCCGGGGCCGTGGCCCACTTGTCGCCGCTCGTCGCCACGACGTCCTTGCGAATCGGCGCGGAAGCGGGCATCGCGGCAAGCCAGATGAACGCGGGATCCGGATGCGCGAGCTGGACCTGGAACGTGAAGTCGTCGACCGACTTCAAGCCAAGCGTCTTCAGCGCGGTGTCGATCGTGGCCTTGTCGCGCTGCGGGTCCATCAGCGAGACCTTCTCACCATTGAGCACAGCGTCGGCGAAGAGGGTTTCGTTCGGCGCCGCCAGTCGCGGGTCGATCAGGCGCTGCCAGGCGTAGACAAAGTCCTGCGCCTTGACCGCGGTCCCGTCCCAATACTTGGCGGCGGTCCGCAGGTGGAAGACGTAGGCCGTCCCGGAGCTGTTCACCTCGTAGCTCTGCGCCGCGGCCGGCTCCACACCGCTCAGGTCTGCCTTGGGCTTGAGCAACGGCTCGGCGACGGCGCGCAGCAACGCCGTCTCGTAGGTGTACTGCGTTTGGCCGGGGTCCAGCGATGCGGGTTGGTCCTCGAGCTGCACCCGCAGCACCTGGTCCTTCGCGAGCTTCGGCCCGACCGTGACGCCGCTATCACAGGCGGTCGCGACTGTTGTGATCGCGATCACGGCGCCAATGGCGCGCCAGAACCTTGAGCCTGGAGTCACGCCCCTCATCTTAAGTAGTCGGTAGGAACCCTTAGGTTTCCTTCCGTGGTGCAAAACAAAAGGGAGCAACCCTGGCGGGCGCCCCCTTGTGCACGTAGGTTGACTTTACCCTAAACCGGGTCGGTTATCTATACAGATAGCGTCTCCAGGTCAATTGGCTCCTCCTCCAGGATTCGAGCCGCCTGCTCGCGCTGCTTCTTGTAGTAGTCGAGCCCCGTCCCGGCGGGGATCAGCTTGCCGATGATCACGTTCTCTTTCAGGCCCCGCAGGCGGTCCACCTTGCCCGAAATCGCGGCTTCGGTGAGGACGCGGGTTGTCTCCTGGAAGGACGCGGCGGACAGCCACGACGTGGTGTTGAGAGCCGCCTTGATCAGGCCGAGCAGCACGGTCTGTGCGGTGGCGGGCTCCCCGCCTTCCGCCAGCGCCCGGGCGTTGGCCTCCTCGTATTCCCACTGCGAGACGATCTCGCCGGGCAGCAGGCCGGTGTCGCCCGCGGAGTCGATGCGAACCTTCCGCATCATCTGCCGAACGATGACCTCGATGTGTTTGTCGTTGATGTCGACACCCTGGCTGCGGTAGACCTTCTGGACCTCGTCGACGAGGAAGGTCTGGACGGCCTCTTTGCCCAGGATGTGGAGCAGCTCCTGCGGAGAGATCGAACCCTCGGTGATCTGCTGGCCGGCCTTGATCAGCACCGTGTGACCGTCGCGCCGGTCGAGCTCCGGCCGGATGCGGACCTGGTGCGGGATCGCGTATTCGCGCACCTCCTCGTCCACCGTTTTGACCGTGATCTCCTTGGCCGAGATCGCGACCTTGCCCGCGTGGCGTGTCCGGATGACGTCGTTCTTGGAGTCACGCGCCAGCTCCTGGCCCTCCATCACGTCCTCGCCGGATTTGACGAGCGCCTCCATCTTCGCCGGCAGCGGGTACGAGACCTCGAACTCCTCCTTGGAGGTCACGCGCACCTTGCGTGAGCCTTCCTGGCGGATGATGTCGAGCTCGCCGTCGATCTCCGAGATGATGGCCTTGCCCTTGGGGATGCGAGCCTCGAACAGCTCCTCCACGCGGGGAAGACCCTGTGTGATGTCAACGCCGGCTACACCACCGGTGTGGAACGTACGCATGGTGAGCTGGGTGCCCGGCTCGCCGATCGACTGCGCCGCGATGACTCCCACCGCCTCGCCGATCTCCACGATCTTGCCGGTTGCCAGGTTGCGCCCGTAGCACGTGCGGCAGACGCCCTCGCGAGCCTCGCACACGAGCACCGACCGCATCTTCACGGGCGCTCCCGCGACGATGATCGCGCGCGCGGCCTCGTCGCTGATCGACTGGCCCGCCGCGACCAGCACCTTGTTCTTGATCGAGATGTCCTCGGCGGCCACGCGGCCGGCGATCTTCTCGAAGATCGGCTCGTTCTTGGCCCGCTCTGGGGTGATGTCGCGAATCCAGATCCCGTTCGTGGTTCCGCAGTCCTCCTCGCGCACGATGACGTCCTGTGCGACGTCGACGAGACGCCGGGTCAGGTAGCCGGAGTCGGCCGTCCGCAGAGCGGTGTCGGCAAGACCCTTGCGCGTGCCGTGCGTAGAGATGAAGTACTCGAGCACGGTGAGCCCTTCGGTGAAGTTGGCCATGATCGGCAGGTCGATGATCCGGCCCGTCGGGTCGGCCATCAGCCCACGCATGCCCGCCAGCTGGCGGATCTGCTGGATGTTGCCGCGGGCGCCCGAGCCCATCATCATCCAGATCGGGCTGAATTTGTCGAACGCAAGCTCTGTCTGGTTGCCAACGTCTTCGTAGGCGCGCTGCCAGAGCTCGATCACCTTGCGGTAGCGCTCGTCTTCGGTCATGACGCCTCGGCGGTACATTCGCTCGACGTCGGCCACTTCTTTTTCGGTGTTGCGGATGATCTGCCACTTGGTGTCCGGGTGCGGGATGTCCATCGCGGACACCGTGATTCCGGCCTGTGTCGCGTAACGGAAGCCCAGGCGCTTGATGTCGTTGACGACGGTCGCCGTGACATCGCTGCCGTACAGGCGGTACAGCTCGGCGACGAGCACGCGCAGCAATTTGCGGTCGTAGTGCGCGTTCTGGAACGGCAGCGGCTGCATCGACTCCTCGTCCATCGGCTTGCGCCCGATGGGCAGAGACTGGTTGAAGACCACACGGCCCGGAGTCGTAACGACCGTCTCGGTTCCGATCCTGACCCGGATCCATTCCTGCAGCTTCACGACCTTGCTCTCGAGTGCGAGGAGCACCTCGTTCTGGGAGCTGAAGATCCGCAGCTTGGACGTGTCGGCCGGCTGGTCGCCGCGGGTCGCGGTCAGCCAGTAGCATCCCAGGACGACGTCCTGCGTCGGCGCGACCACGGGGTGGCCGTCCGCCGCGGACAGGATGTTCTGCGACGACATCATGAGGTTCTTCGCCTCGGCGATGGCGCCGCTGAAAAGGGGCACGTGGACGGCCATCTGGTCGCCGTCGAAGTCGGCGTTGAAGGCGGCGCAGACCAACGGGTGGATCTGGATCGCCGAGCCTTCGACCAGGACCGGCATGAAGGCCTGGATGCCCAGGCGGTGCAGGGTCGGGGCGCGGTTGAGCAGCACCGGGTGGTCGCGAATGACCTCGTCGAGGACATCCCAGACCTCGGTCCGGCTGCGCTCGACCATGCGCTTGGCCGACTTGATGTTGGTGGTGTAGCCCTTGTTCACGAGCTCGCGCATGACGAAAGGCTTGAAGAGCTCGAGGGCCATCTTCTTGGGCAGGCCGCACTCGTGGAGCTTCAGCTCCGGGCCGACCACGATGACGGAGCGACCCGAGTAGTCCACGCGCTTGCCGAGCAGGTTCTGGCGGAAGCGGCCCTGCTTGCCCTTGAGCATGTCGGAAAGCGACTTCAACTTGCGGTTGCCCGTGCCGGTGATGGCTCGGCCGCGGCGGCCGTTGTCGATCAGCGCGTCCACCGCTTCCTGGAGCATTCGCTTCTCGTTGCGCACGATGATCTCGGGCGCGCCGAGCTCGAGCAGCCTCTTCAGGCGGTTGTTGCGGTTGATCACGCGGCGGTAGAGGTCGTTCAGGTCGGACGTTGCGAAGCGGCCACCGTCCAGCTGGACCATGGGGCGCAGCTCGGGCGGGATGACCGGAAGCACCTCGAGCACCATCCACGTCGGGCTGGCGTTCGACTTGCGGAAGTCCTCGACGACCTTCAGGCGCTTGATCGCCTTCTGCTTGCGCTGGCCGCTCGACGACTTCGACTCCTCGCGAAGCCGGTACATCTCGGACTGCAGCTCGATGCGCGACAGAAGGTCGCGGACCGCCTCCGCGCCGATGCCCGCACGGAACGCACGGCCGAACCGCTCCTGGTAGTCGCGGAACTGGGTGTCGGTGAGGATCTGCTTGGCGTGCAATGCCTCGAGGTCGGTGCGTGTGGCCTCGATCTCCTGCTCCAGCTGCTCCAGCTGGCCCTGGATCGCCTCGCGCTCGGTCTTCGTGGCCGCCTCGATCTGGCTCTCGAGCGCCTTCTTGTCCGCGTCGAGGCGCTCCTTGGCGCGCTTCTGCGCAGCCTTGGTGTTGGCCTCCAGCTTCTCGACCTTCTCCTGGACCTTGGCCAGCACGCCGCGCGACATCTCGCGCGACATCAGGTCGCCCTTGTCGATGACGATCTCTTCGTCGCCGTTCTGGCCGACGGTCATCTGGCGGCGCGACTTGGTGCCGATCCCTGCCTTGATGTGCTCCGTGGCCTTCTTGCCCTGGGTGGTCAGCTCGTCGACGGCCTCCTGCAGCTCTTCCTCGAGCCGCGAGACTTCTGCTTCGACGTCGCCCTTCAGCTTCTTGGCCTTGGCCTCGTGCTCCTGGCGCAGCTCGCGCGCCTTGGCATCGATGTCGGCGCGCAGGCGGACGGCCCGCTCGTCCTTGTCGATGTTCAGCACTGCGAGCATGTCCTGCCGGACTTCCTCGTGGACGTCGGTGACGATGTAGTTGGCGAAGTAGAGGATCTTCTCCAGGTTGCGCGGAGACATGTCGAGCAGCAGCCCCATGCGGCTCGGGATTCCCTTGAAGTACCAGACGTGGCTCACCGGCGACGCGAGCTTGATGTGGCCCATGCGCTCGCGGCGCACCTTGGACCGCGTCACCTCGACGCCGCACTTGTCGCAGATGATGCCCTTGTAGCGGTAGCGCTTGTACTTTCCGCAATGGCACTCCCAGTCCCGCGTCGGGCCGAAGATGCGCTCGCAGAAAAGACCGTCGCGCTCCGGGCGGAGCGTGCGGTAGTTGATCGTCTCGGGCTTGGTGACCTCGCCGTGCGACCACGACATGATCGTGTCCGGAGAAGCCAGCGACAGCTTCAGCGCGTCAAAGTTCTCGAGTTTCAGCAACCTTTTTCCTCTTCTTCCTTATCTATCTATGTGGTTACGACTATTCGGCGGAACCTCGCGAAATCTTCGATTTCGCGAGGACTCCGTCTTGGTTGAATGCCGGATTCCGCCTCATTCGGCGGAATCCTCCCCGAGCTCTTCGCGCTCGAGGCTGATGCCGAGGTCCAGCGGGATCTCGGGGATGTCCTCTTCTGAAAGTACGATCTGGCGCTCGTCCTCGCTCAGGATCTCGACCCCGAGCGCGAGTCCTTCCAGCTCCTTGACCAGCACGCGGAACGACTCCGGGATGCCGGCCTCGAGCGTGTTGTCGCCCTTGACGATCGCCTCGTAGGCCTTCACGCGGCCGACGATGTCGTCCGACTTGACGGTCAGAATCTCCTGCAGGACGTGCGCGGCGCCGTAGGCCTCGAGCGCCCATACCTCCATCTCGCCGAAGCGTTGGCCGCCGAACTGAGCCTTGCCTCCCAGCGGCTGCTGGGTGACCAGGCTGTAGGGGCCGGTCGAACGGGCGTGGATCTTGTCCTCGACGAGGTGAGCCAGCTTGAGCATGTAGATCTGACCGACAGTCACCGGCTCGTCGAACTCCTCGCCGGTGCGGCCGTCTCGCAGTCTGACCTTGCCGTCCACCGGCAGGCCGGCCTTCTCCAGCTCCTTGACGATCGTCGCCATCGGAGCGCCGTCGAAGACAGGTGTCGCGATCTTGATGCCGAGCGTGCTGGCGACCCAGCCGAGGTGCGTCTCGAGCACCTGGCCGAGGTTCATCCGGCTCGGCACGCCGAGCGGGTTGAGCACGATGTCGACGGGGGTGCCGTCCGGCAGGTACGGCATGTCCTCCATCGGCATGATCCGGGCGACCACGCCCTTGTTGCCGTGGCGGCCGGCCATCTTGTCACCGGCCGAGATCTTGCGCTTCTGGGCGATGTAGACCCGGACCATCTCGTTGATGCCTGGGCCGAGCTCGTCCTTGTTGTCGCGCGAGAAGACCTTGACGTCGACGACGATTCCGCGCTCGCCGTGTGGCACGCGCAGGCTCGAGTCGCGAACCTCGCGCGCCTTCTCACCGAAAATTGCGCGGAGCAGGCGCTCCTCCGCCGACAGCTCGGTCTCGCCCTTCGGCGTGATCTTGCCCACCAGGATGTCGCCCTGCTGGACCTCGGCGCCGATGTACACGATCCCTCGCTCATCGAGGTTGCGCAGCGCATCGTCGGCGACATTGGGGATGTCGCGGGTGATCTCCTCGGGGCCGAGCTTGGTCTCGCGAGCTTCGGACTCGTACTCCTCGATGTGGATCGAGGTGTACATGTCGTCCTTGACGACGCGCTCCGAAAGCAGGATCGCATCCTCGAAGTTGTAGCCCTCCCACGGCATGAAGGCGACCAGCACGTTGCGGCCCAGCGCCATCTCGCCGTTGTCGATTGCGGGCCCGTCGGCCAGGATGTCGCCCTGCTCGACGTGCTGCCCCGGCTTGACCACCGCGCGGTGGTTGAGGCAGGTGCCCTGGTTAGAGCGGGCGAACTTCTGCAGCGGGTAGTGACGCTCTGGTCCGCCGCCATCCGGCTTGACCACGATCTCGAAGACCGGCGTCGCGTGGACCGTCTTCAGTTCCTTGGGGTGCGCGATGTCGGTCACGGTGCCGGCGACGTCGGCGACGATCATCTCGCCCGAGTCCTTTGCCGCGTAGTACTCGACGCCCGTGCCTACCAGCGGCGCGTCCGTGACGAGAAGCGGCACGGCCTGGCGCTGCATGTTCGCGCCCATGAGGGCGCGGCCCGCGTCGTCGTGCTCGAGGAACGGGATCATGGCCGTCGCCACCGAGACGATCTGCTTCGGCGAGACGTCCATGTACTGGATGTTGTGGATCTCTTCGATCTTGAAGTCGCCACGCGCCCGAGCCGGCACGCGCGCGTCTACAAATGTGCTTTCCGGCGTCAGCGCGGCATTGGCCTGCGCGATGCCGAACATATCCTCCTCGTCGGCGGACAGGTACTCGACCTCGGTGGAGACCCAGGGCACGATGTCGACCGAGCCGACGTGCGCCTTGATCAACTTCTGCACGGCCTTGGCGTCGAGCACCTCGTGCGCGGCCATGACCTCGTTGCCCTTGGCGTCGACCGCGGCCCGGCGCAGCGTGCGACCCTCGAGCTTGGGCACGATGGCCTCGTTCAGCGCAACGCGGTTGTACACGCGGCGGAAAGGCGTCTCGATGAAACCGAACTCGTTGACCTTGGCGTAGGTCGCGAGGTTGCCGATGAGTCCAATGTTCGGACCTTCCGGCGTCTCGATCGGGCAGATGCGGCCGTAGTGGCTGTGGTGCACGTCGCGGACGTCGAAGCCGGCGCGCTCGCGCGACAGGCCACCGGGGCCCAGCGCCGACAGGCGGCGCTTGTGCGTCAGCTCGGACAGCGGGTTGTGCTGGTCCATGAACTGCGACAGCTGGCTCGAGCCGAAGAACTCCTTGATCGCGGCGACCACGGGCCGCGCGTTGATCAGCGACGCAGACGTGACCGTGTGCGGGTCGCTGATCGTCATGCGCTCCTTGATGATTCGCTCCATCCGGATGAGGCCCATGCGGAACTGGTTCTGCAGGAGCTCGCCGACCGCGCGCACGCGGCGGTTGCCGAGGTGGTCGATGTCGTCGGGGATCTGCTTCTCGCGCGGAGCGTTGTTCAGCTCGATGAGCTTGCGGATGAATGCGATGAAGTCGCCCTTCTCGAGGATCCGCAACTCACGCTGCCGGACGCGCTCGAGGATGTCGTCCTCGTCGCGGCCGAGTCGCTTGTCGACCTTGTAACGGCCGACGCGGCCGAGGTCGAAGCGGCGCGGGTTGAAGAACAGCGACTGCAGAAGGTTGCGCGCGTTGTCGACCGACGGCGGGTCGCCCGGCCGTACGCGGCGGTAGAGCTCTAGCAAGGCGTCCTCGGTCTTGGTTGTCGTGTCCTTCTCGAGCGTCTGCTCCATGTAGCGGTGCTCGGGGTTGTTATCGACGTCGCCGAACAGCTCCATCAGCGCGCGCTTCTGCGCCTCGCGGTCGTTCTCGGTGCCCTTCATCTGGGGCAGCTCGAGTGCCTTGAGCAGGACGGTGACGGGAACCTTGCGCTTGCGGTCGATCTTGACCGTCAGGAGGTCCTTCGCCGATGTCTCGATCTCCAGCCATGCGCCGCGGTTCGGGATGAGCTTGGCGCCGAAGAGCTTGCGACCGGTGTTCGGGTCCTCGGCGGCGGTGAAGTACACACCAGGTGAGCGCACGAGCTGCGACACGACGACGCGCTCGGTGCCGTTGACGATGAAGGTCCCCTCGTCAGTCATCATGGCGAAGTCGCCCATGTAGACCTCGGACTCCTTGATCTCGCCCGTCTCCTTGATGGTGAGGCGGGTCCGGATGCGCAGCGGCGCGGCGTAGGTCATGTCCCGGTTGCGGCACTCTTCGACGGAGAACTTGGGCTGTCCGAACTCGTAGTCGAGGAACTTCAGCTCGAAGTTCTTTCCCGTGTAGTCGGTGATGGGGTTGATTTCGTCGAACAGCTCACGCAGCCCCTCGCTCTTGAACCAATGGAACGACTCGAGCTGGGTGGCGATGAGGTCCTTCAGCTCGACGAGGTTCGGGATGCGGCCATAGCTAAGACGCGCGGGAGCTCTCATCTCTGAGATCAATTCGGTTCTCCTTCCAGGAAAAAGGGCGCGCTCAGTTAGAGGGCTTCGTGAGCGGCCGGGACGTGCACAAACGGCGAGTATACGACAGATTACCCCTCTTTAGGGGCGCTTAAACAGGACCAGGTGGAAGGCCGCCTGGCCGAGGTTTCCGGGCACTATACCACCGGCCGGGCCAGATCGCCACAGTCTCCGTTAGCCTGTCGGTGATGCCGGATTGGCAGGCCCTCCGGGCCGAATTTCCACTCCTGGCCAAGTACATCTACTTCAACGCCTGCTCGCTGGGCCCTCTTCCCCGGAGCGGCCAGGCGGCCCTTCACCGCTACGCCCAGGACTGGGATGAGCAGGGCACGCCGGTCTGGTTTACCACCTGGCTGCCCCTGCTCGAGCGCTTCCGCGGTCGGGTGGGCGAGCTGCTGGGCGCTCCGGCGGGCTCGACCGCGATCGCCCCATCGGTGTCGGTCGCGCTGACCACCCTGGCCACTGGCCTGCCCCTACCGCCGGGGCGGAACAAGGTACTGATCGGCGAGCTCGACTTCCCGACTGTCGGCCACCAGTGGCTTTCGCGGCCCGGCTTTGAGGTGGAGTTCGTCCCCTCCCGAGACGGCATGACGATCTCGCCCGAGGCCTTCGCCGAACGGATTGACTCGCAGACTGCCCTCGTGGCGACGACCCATCTCTTCTACACGACCGGCTACCTGCAGGACGTGCGCGCGATCGCCGACGCGGCCCATGCCGCCGGGGCGCTATGCGTGATCGACGGCTACCAGACTTGTGGCTGCGTCCCTCTCGACGTCGAGGCGATGGGCTGCGACGCCTTCGTCGGCGGATGCCTCAAGTGGCTGAGCGGCGGACCGGGCAACGCCTTCCTTTATGTACGGCCGGATCTGATCCCCCGCGTTCGGCCCCAGGGCACGGGCTGGTTCGCGACCCGAGACCCCTTCTCTTTCACGCCGCAGGAGCTCGTTTTCGCCGACGACGCCCGCCGCCTCGAGACTGGTACGTGGGCGATGGCATGCCACTACGCGGGGCTGGCCGGTCTGGAGCTGATCCTGGAGGTCGGTGTGGCGAACATCCAGGAGAGGCTGCGCGACCTGACAGATCGGATTCTCGAGCGGTGCGATGAAACCGGCGTCAAGACGTTCACACCGCGGGACCGCGAGCGCCGGTGCGGGATCGTGACCTTGGAATGCGACAAGCCCGAGGAGGTCGAGGCCGCACTGCACGCGCAAGGCGTGATCGTCGACTCACGCCCAGGGCGGATCCGCCTATCCCCGCACTGGTGCGTCACCGAGGATGAGCTGGAACGCGGGATGGATTTGGTCTTGCGGCTGGTCAGGCGGCCCAGCGCATCCCGGGCCCGCGAACTCTCCTAGGAATCACCCGCTCCGGCGGGATGAACTGCACCCCATCGCCGGCCCTGATCACCTGCCAGCCACCCTCATGCACCAGGCGGTGATGGTGGTAGCAAAGGGGAAGGAGGTTGGGCAGCGGATTGGAGAGCGACTCGATAGCTGCCCCAGAACTGACCTGTAAATCTATATTCACCCAAACGCTCCCTTGGGACGCCCAATCCCAACTCCACTCCCCCTTCACAGTCGTCTTCCAGCTATACGTTCTAGTTGAATGAGGCGTGATCTGGGTCTCCCCGCCCACATTTCCGCCTGCCTGTTCGACCTTGACGGGGTCATCACCCAGACCGCCAAGGTCCACGCCCAGGCCTGGAAGCAAACCTTCGACGAGTTCCGCATCCCCTTCGAGATCGTTCCCGACTACGCCGACTACGTCGACGGCAAACCCCGCGCCGACGGCGTCCAGTCGGTCCTGACAGCCCGCGGTATCGAGGCGACCCCTGAGCTGGTAGCAGACATCGCGAGCAAGAAGGACCAGCACTTCCTCGACCTCATTCATCGCCACGGAGTCGAGACCTACGAGAGCTCCGTCAGCTACATTCGCCAGGCGCGCGCCGCAGGTATGAAGCTGGCAGTCGTCTCCTCGAGCAAACACACCACCGAAGTCGTACGTGCCGCGGCTCTAGATAGCGACTTCGACGCCCAGGTCGATGGCAACGTCGCCGAGCGCGAGCACCTACCCGGCAAGCCCGCTCCCGACACCTACCTCGCGGCAGCCACGATGCTTCAGACCCTGCCCGCCAACGCGGCCGTCTACGAAGACGCCCTCGCCGGCGTCGAGGCCGGCCGGGCTGGGCGCTTTGGGCTGGTGGTCGGCATCGACCGCGCCGGCCAGGCCGATGCGCTGCGCGCGCACGGAGCGGATATCGTCGTGCAGGACCTTGCCCAGCTCATGAATTCGTGAATTGATGCGAAAACCCGACCGCTCGAGCCCCGAGCCGTGGGTCGTGCGCGAGACCAAAGTCGACCTGGCGCAGCTCGGGAGGTCGGAGTCCATCTTCGCCCTGTCCAATGGCCACATCGGCTGGCGGGCCAATCTCGACGAGGGCGAGCCACACGCCATCTCGGGCTCCTACCTCAACGCCGTCTACGAAGAGGTGCCTCTCCCCTACGCCGAGGAGGCGTTCGGGTATCCAGAAGCCGGCCAGGCGATCGTCAACGTGACAAACGGCAAGATCATCCGCCTGCTGGTCGACGACGAGCCCTTTGACATTCGCTACGGCGATCTGATCTCCCACGAGCGCGTGCTCGACCTCAAGGCCGGCGTGCTGGCACGCACGGTCGACTGGGAATCGCCGACGCATCGTAGGGTCCGGGTCCGCTCGACCCGCCTGGTCTCGCTCGTTCATCGCGCGGTGGCCGCGATCCGCTATGAGGTCGAGCCGGTGGGATCGACCGTCGACCTCGTCCTCCAGTCGGAGCTGGTGGCCAACGAGCCGGTGCTGGGCAAGGACGAGGCCGATCCCCGATCGGGCACCCTCATCGAGCACCCACTCGAGGCGGAGTTCTCCGCCACCAGCGAGGGCGGAGCCGTGCTCATCCACAGCACCAGGCACAGCAAGCTGCGTATCGCGGCGGCGATGGATCACATCGCACGCGGACCCCGCGGCACAGAGACGAGGACCGAAGCGCACCCCGACGACGCCCGCTTCACGGTGACATCGAAACTCGCGCCCGGGCAGCGGCTGACACTCGTGAAGTTCGTAGCCTACGGCTGGTCGAGCGTCCGCACGGTGCCGGCGCTGCGCTCCCAGGTGGAAGGCGCCCTCGCGACGGTGAGCGAGCACGGCTGGGACGGCCTAGCACGTGCTCAGCGAAAGTACCTCGCTGACTTCTGGTCACGCGCCGACGTCGAGCTCGAGGGAGACGACGAGGTCCAACAGGGGATTCGTTTCGCGATGTTCCATGTGCTCCAGGCGGCCGCCCGGGCGGAACAGCGCGCGATACCGGCGAAGGGTCTTACCGGACCTGGGTACGACGGCCACACGTTCTGGGACACCGAGACGTTCGTGCTCCCAGTCCTGACATACACGGCGCCGGAAACCGTGCCGGACGCCCTGCGATGGAGGCACTCGATCCTGGACGGAGCGCGCCAGCGCGCGAGCGACCTCGGCTTGAATGGGGCCGCCTTCCCATGGCGGACCATTCACGGGGAGGAATGCTCAGGCTACTGGCCGGCGTCCACGGCCGCCTTTCACATCAACGCCGATATCGCCGACGCGGTGCTCCGCTACATGTCAGCCACCGAAGATGTCGCTTTCGAGCGGAAGTTCGGAGTCGAGCTGCTGGTCGAGACCGCACGCCTTTGGGCGTCGGTGGGTCATCACGACCGGGGCGGCGAGTTTCGCATCGACGGCGTGACGGGTCCGGATGAGTACAGCGCCCTCGCCGACAACAACCTGTACACGAACCTCATGGCGCAGCGAAACCTGAAGGCAGCAGCGGACGCCGCCGAGCGGCACAAGGGCATCGCCAGGCGCCTGCAAGTCACACGAGCCGAGATCCGGGCCTGGCGATCAGCCGCCAAGAACATCTACATCCCCTACGAGCCCGAGCTGGGGATCCACAAGCAGGCGAGCCAGTTCACGGACCACGAGCATTGGGACTTCGAACACACCCGCCCCGACCAGTACCCGCTGTTCCTCCACTTCCCCTACTTCGAGCTGTACCGAAAACAGGTCATCAAGCAGGCCGACCTCGTGCTCGCGATGCACCTGCGCGGAGACGCGTTCACCGCTGAGCAGAAGGCTCGGAACTTCGCGTACTACGAGGCCATGACCGTGCGCGACTCCTCACTTTCCTCGTGCACGCAGTCGATCATCGCGGCCGAGGTGGGACACGTCCAGCTTGCGCACGACTACCTGGGCGAGGCGGCCCTGATGGACATCAACGACCTCGAGCACAACGTGCGCGACGGCGTGCACATGGGCTCCCTCGCCGGGGCATGGCTGGCCGCGGTGCACGGGCTCGGCGGCATGCGACACCACGGCGAGTCGTTGGGATTCCGCCCGCGCCTGCCTCGAGCGATTCGCAAGTTGACCTTTCGGGTCATCTTTCTGGGACGCCTACTCAAAGTGAGCTTTGACCACCGACAGGCGACGTACAGCCTGGTCCGCGGCCGGCCGATCACATTCGACCACTATGGCAAGGCGATGCGACTCGTGCCCGGTCGTTCCGCAGTGCGCGGAATCCCCGAACTGAAAGCGCCGCCCGAGCCCAAGCAACCTTTCGGACGAGCGCCCGCCCGCCGAGGCCGGCAGAGACCGCGCATGCTGCGGCCTCGACCGGCTAAATCGTCAGGTCCCTAGCCCTTACTTCATCTCCGCCGTGGCGCCGGCTTCCTTCAGTCGCGCGACCGCCTTCTCGGCGTCGGCCTTCGCCACGTTCTCGAGCACCGGCTTCGGGGCCGCGTCGACCAGGTCCTTCGCTTCTTTCAGACCTAGCTGCGTCAGCTCGCGGACCGCCTTGATCACGTTGATCTTGCTGTCGCCGACCGCGGTCAGGGTGACGGTGAACTCTGTCTGCTCCTCTTCCGCCGGAGCCGCTTCGCCGCCCGCCGCAGGACCCGCCGCCGCGGCCACGGCCACCGGGGCCGCCGCCTTGATGCCGAACTCGTCCTCGATCGCCTTCACAGCCTCAACCACGTCGAGGATGCTCCAGTCCTTGAGGGCCGCCACGAACTCTTTCGGGGTGATCTTCGTCGCCGCCATTTACGCTGCCTCCAGTTTTGATTTGTACGCGTCCAGCACTCCCAGAAGCTGCTGAACAGGGGTTTGCATGATTCCGACCAGCTGAGCAACCGGTGACTGAAGCGTGCCCAGGAGCTGGGCAAGCAGGGTATCGCGGGACGGTAGGTCGGCCAGCTGCTTGACCTGGTCCGGCGAAAAAACTCGGCCTTCGACAAGGCCGCCCTTGACATCGAGCTTCAACCGCGTGGTCCGCACGAATTCGTTGATGAGCTTCGACGGCAGGCTCAGGTCGTCGTAACCGAACGCGATCGCGACCGGGCCTTCGAGCTCCGCCTTCAGGTCGGCCACGCCGGCCGCGTCCGCCGCGCGCCGGGCGAGCGTGTTCTTGACGACGCGGTATTCGACGTCGCCGGTGCGCAGCTTGCCGCGCAGCTCCTGGAGCTGTGTCACGGTAAGGCCGCGGTAGTCGGTCAGCAGAGCGACCTTGGCCTTGCGCAGCTTCTCGGTCAGAAGCTCGACCTGTTCCGCTTTTTGTTCCTTACGCGCCTTGGGCAATAAAAAATCCTCCCCGCCCGACACATCAAGGCAGGAAGGATCTACATGTCCTTCATTTACAAGTGCCTCGGTAGGAAATTAAGCCGGTTCGCGCCGGCGCCTACGGTCTAGGGCAGACCGCTGATTATACGGAACGCTTCTGCTGCCAATCCTCGCGCAGCAGCTCGGTCAGGATGTGGTCCCGCCACTCGCCGTCGATGAAGCGGTCACGCGTCCAGCGGCCGACATCCTTGTAGCCCGCCGCGCGCTGCGCTCGGGCGCTCGCCTCGTTGCCGGCCAGGTACCCGGACTTGAGCTTGCGCAGCGGCGTCTGCGTGAACGCATAGTCGGCCCGGAGCTGCATCAGCTCCCTCCCCAAGCCCTTGCCCCACACCGACTTATCGCCGAGCACGGTCCCGGTGGTTCCGAAGCCGTGTTTCCAGTCGATCCGCACGATGCTGGTGCCCCCGACGACGCGGCCCACGTGCTCGACGACCCAGAACACCGAATCCGGATCGCGCGCCATGCGGTCCAGCCATTCCTTCTCGGCGTCGAGCGACGGCGGATTCTGCAGCTTGAGAAAACGAGTGACCTCGAGATCGTCGAACCACGTGATCATCACCGCCGCGTCGGCCGGCTGCGGTGGCCGAAGCCTGACCAGCTTGCCTTCGAGGATCGGCCCGTACATGGCCGGAGAGGTTAGCTAACTGGCGACATGGAGCTTGGCCGCTTCCTTGACGTCCACCGGGACGGAGGGGCCCTGCGTCGACGTCAGGAAGAACGTGCGCAGGTACTGGCCCTTCGACGTCGACGGCTTGTTGCGGATCAACGCGTCAACCAGGGTGCTCAGGTTCTCGTGGAGCTGCTTCGAGTCGAACGACACCTTGCCGATCGGCACGTGAATGATCCCGAACTTGTCCGTCCGGAACTCGACCTTGCCGCCCTTGGCGTCGCGCACCGCTCGCCCCACATCGTTGGTGACCGTGCCTGACTTCGGGTTCGGCATCAGGCCGCGCGGGCCGAGGATCTTACCCAGCGGTCCGACCTTGGCCATCATGTCGGGCGTCGCGATCGCCGAGTCGAAGTCGGTCCAGCCCTCGGAAACGCGCTTGACGAGATCGTCGCCGCCGACCACATCGGCGCCCGCCTCCTGAGCCTCCCGCGCGCGCTCGCCGGCGGCGAACACGGCCACGCGAACCTTCTTGCCGGTGCCGTTGGGCAGGACGACCGAGCCGCGCACCATCTGCTCCGCGTGGCGAGGATCGACCCCCAGCCGGATGTGAGCTTCAACGGTGGCGTCGAATTTGGAGATCGAGGTGTCACGGACAATCTGACAGGCGATCTCGGGCTCGAGGCCGCCGTTCCCGTTGCCCCCGACAGCAGCCTCCACCTTCTTGGCCGCTTCGATGTACTTCTTGCCGCGCTTCTTCGGCATTACTCGACCACCTCGAGGCCCATCGAACGCGCCGTGCCCTCGATCATCTTCATGGCTGCTTCGGTGTCGTACGCGTTGAGGTCCTTGCTCTTCGCGTCGACGATCTGGCGTACCTGCGACCGCGTGATCCGTCCGACCTTCTCGCGGTTTGGCTTCGCTGAGCCTTTCTCGACGCCCGCGGCACGCTTGAGCAGCTGCACCGCCGGCGGGGTCTTGAGGACAAACGAGAAGCTGCGGTCCTCGAAGATCGTGATCAGCGCGGGCACGACGTCACCGGCCTGCTGAGCCGTGCGCTCGTTGTAGGCCTTGGTGAACTCCATGATGTTGATGCCGTGCGGGCCGAGCGCGGTGCCGACGGGCGGCGCGGGCGTGGCCTTGCCGGCCTGCAGCTCGAGTTTGAGCACCGCGCGGACTTTCTTCTTGCCCATGGTTCGTTAGTGGACCTTTTCCACCTGCTAGTGGACCTTTTCCACCTGCAGGAGGTCGAGCTCGACCGGCGTCTCGCGGCCGAACATGTTGACCAGCACCTTGAGCTTGCCCTTCTCGGGGTTGATCTCGTCGACCTTGCCGTGGAAGTCGGTGAACGGTCCGTCGACCACGCGCACCGATTCGCCGACTTGGAACTCGACGCGGATCTTCGGCGCCTCCTGCTTCATCTGCTTTTGGATCGCGCGGACCTCTTTCTCCTGCAGAGGCACCGGGCTGTTGGCGGAGCCGACGAAGCTGGTCACGCCTGGAGTGTTGCGAACGACGAACCACGACTCGTTCGACATCTTCATCTTGACCAGGATGTAGCCGGGGAAGATGCGCTTCTGGACATGGCGGCGCTTGCCGTCTTTGATCTCGATCTCGTCTTCCATCGGAACAAGGACCTGGAGGATCTTGTCCTGCATGTCCATCGACTCGATGCGCTTCTCGAGGTTCTTCTTGACCTTCTCCTCATGCCCCGAGTAGGCATGCACGACGTACCACTGCGCGTCGTCGTCGGCCGTCGATTGTGTTTTTTCGACGGCCATCAGTGGACCCCGTTGTTGTAGATCGTCCGCTTGGCGGCCTCGGCAAGCACGTAGTCGGTGCCTCCGATGAAGATGCCGAGCACGATCACGGTGAAGATCACGACCAGCGTGTAACGGTATAGCTCGGGGCCGGTGGGCCAGACCACCTTGCGCAGCTCGTCGTAGACGTCGCGCAGGAACGGGCCGATGCCCTGTCGGGCGGCCGGTTCGTCGCGCTTGCGGGCGGTTACTGCCATGTGTCGGTTACTTGGTCTCCTTGTGAGGTGTGTGCTTGTGGCACCACTTGCAGTACTTGCTGAGCTCGATCCGGTCGGGATCGTTCTTCTTGTTCTTCACAGTGGTGTAGTTGCGCCTTTTGCAGACGCCGCAGGCGAGGCTGATGATGTCTTCCATGGTTGGCTCTTTGGTTGGGAGAAAGAAAAAAGCCTAGGTTTCCTAGGCGCTGTCAATAGTAGCAGAGGATTCCGCCGCCCCATTCACCGATGGGGCTCGGGCAAAAAGCTCGACATCTGCGCGCTGCTCACCGCCCAACTGACCTCCCGCCCGGTCCGCCGTGGACCGGGCCATATCATTCGGTCGATGACCTCCCACACGATTGCCGTGCTCCACGGGGATCAGACCGGCGAAGAATTGCTCCTCGAGGCGCTCCGGCTGCTCGAGCCGGGCGTGCTGGGCATCCAGGTCGAGGCCAGGGACTTCGACCTCTCGCTCGCCGAGCGGCGCCGCTCGCGCAACCAGTGCGTGCTCGATGCCGCCCAGGTCCTGCGCGAGCTCGGCTTTGGGATCAAGGCCGCCACCGTGACACCCGAAGGCTCCGGAGATGTCGGCAGCCCGAACGCCATCCTCCGCAAGCAGATCGACGGCCGAGTGATCGTCCGCACCGGACGCCGGATTCCGGGCGTGCGGCCGATCGCCGGCGTCCACGCCCCGATTTCCGTGATCCGGATGGCCGTCGACGATGCATACGGCGCGCGGGAGTGGCGGGAGGGCCACGACCTTGACGAGTGGGCCTACCGGACGGAGAAGATCAGCCGCAGAACGTGCCGGATCGTCGCCGACTACGCCTTCCGCCATGCCAGGCGGATCGAGGCCAAGGTGTTCGGGGGGCCGAAGTTCACGGTCAGCCCGGTGTACGAGGGCATGTTCAAAGAGGAGCTCGACGCCGCGGCCGAGCGCCACCCCGACGTCCGCTACGAGCCGCACCTGATCGACGCCACCTACGCGCTCCTGCTCGCGACGACCGGCGAGGCGCTCGTCATCCCGGCGCTCAACCGCGACGGCGACACGCTGTCCGACCTCGTCATGCAGATGTTCGGCTCCATCGCCGGCGCCGAGTCGACGCTGCTCGCGTTCGACGAGGCCGGGGCGGTCGAGGTCGCGATGACTGAGGCCCCCCACGGCACGGCGCCGGCCCTCGAGGGCAAGAACGTCGCCAACCCGACGGCGATGATCATGGCGGTGGCTTCGCTGCTCAGCTACATGAAGGGCGAGGACGCGCGACGCGCCTCGCGCGCGGTCTACGAGGCGACGCTCGAGGCGGTCTCGGACGGCGTCAGGACGGCCGACCTCGGCGGCCAGGCCTCGACCTCCGACTTCACGTCCGAGGTCATCCGACGCGTCAAGACCAAAGTCGACGTCTGGAGCGCGCTCGCGGACATCGAAAGATAGATCCCTTCCCCGCTCGCCGAAGGGTGGCGCGCGGCGCCAGATGGGGACAATTGAACTTGAATGCGCTACCTGGCGCTCGGCGACTCGTACACGATCGGCACCGGCGCCTCCGATGACGCGCACAGCTGGCCTTCGATCATCGCCGCGCGCCTGGGCGCGGAGCTGACCAACCCGGCGGTCAACGGCTACACGACCCTGGATCTCATTCGCGACGAGCTCCCCCACCTCGAGCGGGTGAGGCCTGATCTCGTCACGATCCTGATCGGAGTCAACGACCTGGTCCAGGGCCGCACGGCCGACCAGTACCGCGATTCGCTGAACAGGATTTACGACGCGGTCGCCCGAGCCACGCCGAAGCTTGTGATCGCGGTCTCGATCCCGACATGGTCGTACGTACCGGCGGCGGCGGAGTTCGGGGGCGCCCAGCGTGTCGAGCGGCTGACAGATATCTTCAACGACGTCGCGCGCGGGGAGGCAGAGGCACGAGACTTCGGTTGGGTCGACATCGGGCCGGCCAGCACCTCCGGCATCGGCACGGACGGGTGGATCGCGGCCGACGACCTCCATCCCGGCGACGCCCAGTACGCGGCCTGGGCGGAGGCCATATGGCCGGTGGTGAGAGATGAGTTGACAAGCGCTTGACACGCCATACGATTGCGGCGTCGAAGGGGCTCCGTCGGTCCGTTGGGGAACAGGGAGGTTTGCCCATGCACCGCATCGCCCGGCTTGCGATTCCAACGATCGCCATCCTGGTCTTCGGCCTGATCGGCGGCTCCGCGGCCTCGCCGAACACAGGCCTGACCAAGCAGGACGCCGCGAAAAAGATCCTCAGCTCAGGCGCGAGCAAGAACATGACCGGCCCGGCTCGCGCGTTCGTGGAAGCGACGGCACGCGGCGATCACCGCCTCTCCGCAGACGCCAACGTGATCACCCAGAAGGGCAACAAGGTCAATTCCTCCAAACCCGTCGGCGGAGGCTCGCTGCCCAACGTGCGGGTGAACAACCCCGCCGCCGACAAGGCCGGGGTCGGCCAGACCACCCAGAGCGAGACCGCCATCGCCATTTCGGGATCGAATGTCGCGGTTGGCTACAACGACTCCGCGGGAGGCCTGCTGTTCTACGTCGCCGGTGACGACCTAACCGGCTACTCCTACTCGACCGACGGCGGCCAGACGTTCACCGACGGCGGGGCGCTGCCCGACCTGGGGGGCAACGTCAACGTCGGCGACCCCTGGCTGACCGCGGACAGCGCCGGCAACATGTACTTCTCGACGCTGACCATCGACGGCTCTACGGGTCTTCTCCTGGTCGGTGTCTCGAAGTCGACGGACGGTGGCAAGACGTGGACGGGCGCGGCAACCATCCCGCTGGCGCCGAACATCGCGTTCGCTTTCGCCGACAAGGAAGCGATCACAGCCGGCCCCGGCAACGGGAACCTGTACGTCGCGTGGGACGACTTCAACTTCGACAACCTCGGCAACTTCTCGCTGGGCATGCCGGTCGCGCATTCCACCGACGGCGGCCAGACCTGGACTACGGCCTACGCAACGAACTTCACGTTTGGACCCAACAGCGGCTGCAGCTTCCAGCAGGAGATCGGGGCGCAGCCGTTCGTCATGGGCGGCGTCGTCCTCGTCGCCGCGGAGCAGTTCAAGGTCGCCGACCCGACCTGCACGGGCGGGACCGCCAGCCTCAACGAGGTGGTGTTCGTCTCCCGCGACTCCGGCGCCACCTGGACGGCGGGCGCCACGATCCCGATCACGCCCTCGACGCAGATCGGCGCTTTCGTGCTCGCGCCCTCGCAGTACATGCGGAACATCGAGTTTCCGACCCTGGCGGCGTTCAAGGGCAACGTCTACATGGCCTGGAACGACGGCGGTAACGGGTCCGGCCACAGCCACATCCGGCTCGCGCAGCTCGACAACTCCGGCAACCTCGTCGGCGGCACCTCCTTTGTCACGTCCGGCACCAACGACGAGGCCCAGCCGTCACTGACCGGCGACTCCAGCCTCCACCTCACCTACTACCAGATCAGCACCGACGCCAACGGCAACGGCCAGCTCGACGTCTTCATCTCCAACACGAACAATGGCAACAGCTGGAAGACGCAGCGGGTGACGAGCCAGTCGTTCCCTGGCGTGTACACCGTGCCGCAGTTCGACCCCCTGTTCGCGTTCGCCTACATGGGCGACTACATCGCGAGCGCCAACGACGGCCAGCACGTCTATATGGCCTGGGGTGACAACCGCGATATCGTCACCGACTTCCTGTGGCCGAACGGCCGCCACGACCCGGACGTGTTCTTCGCCCGGCAGTAGTCGACGAGAGGGTCACGGTGAGCGGCGTAAGCCCTAAACCGTGATCCTCTTGAACGACTCCGCGTACTGATAGCCGCCCTTCTTGCCCACGTCCCGGTGGCGCTTGCGCATGAACTTCTCGACGTCCCACTCGCGGCCGGGCTTGGCAAGCTGGCTCTTGTGCTTGCGCAGGGCTTCGATCTTGCGATCGAGCGTCGGCGTGATGTCGACCAGGTAGTCGCCCTGGGTCCAGAACGGGATCCAGACCTCTTTGACCTCGTGCGGCTCGAAGCCTTCCTTGAGCAGCGACCGGAAGGCGCGCGGGTTGCGCGAGTCGGGGTAGACGGCCGCCATGGTGGCTTCTCCGACCGCGAGGTGGTCGGGATGCGACCCGCCCATCGGCGCGTCAAGCACGCGGCCCGGGATGTGTGTGATCACCAGCTCCGGCTTGTACTTGCGGATCATCCGCACGATGTCGCGGCGCAGCTTCAGATCGGGCGCCAGATGGCCATCCTTGTAGCCGAGGAACTCCACCCGCTTGACACCCAGGACCCTCGCCGCTGCTCGCTGCTCTTTCTCGCGGATCGCGATCAGCTCCGAATCCTTCTGCGTCGGATCCTCGCCGCCCTGCCTTCCGTCGGTGACGATGACGTAGGTGACGTCGGCCCCGCTGTCGGCCAGCCGCGCGATCGCGCCGCCGGCGCCGAAGTCAGGGTCATCAGGATGGGCGGAGACCATCATCACGCGCTGGAACTTGGGCAATCTTCCGTTGCTGCGCGCTGTCGCCATGTGAAAAAAGGTTAGTGAGTCGGCGTCTCCTAGTGCTTGGCCTTGGCCGGCGCGTTGAGCGACACGAGCGGGATCGCGGGCTGGAGCGGCGCCCACAAACCTTCCAGCTGCTGCACGGTCAGCCGCGTCCGGATGGCGATCACGCGGCCGCCGAAGGCCGCGGTCTTGACCGCCGCCCATCCCCCGCTTCCGGCCATGCGCATCGGCACCGTGACAACCGCGGCGAGCGCGGCCGCCTCTTCGCCCGCTCGGGCGCCTCCGTCGGCGACGGCCCGCGAAAGAGCCGCCGAAAGCTCGTCGTCGAGCTGCCACGTCTTGGCGAGGACCGCACACTGGCTTGCGCCCAGGCGCCCCACCGCTGTCACATAGCGCGACACCATCGCCCCCAATGAGCGCGGGTTCGTGACCGCTATCGCGGAGGCGAAAGGCGCGTAGGAGGCGGCAAACTTGATCGGGGTGAGGCGATGGCGGTGGACCAGCGCGGACACGGCATGCCACGCGGCCACGGCCTCGTCATCAGAGCGACCGCCGAAGAAGTCGATCAGCGACGTGCCGGCGTTGACCAGCGGAGCCACCGCTTCTTCGTTGGCGTCGGGAGCAGCGGCCGCGACGCGGTTCCAATTCCCCCTGTCGAGTGAGGCGACCTTGTGCGCAAAGCCGCCTCCGTTGAGCCCTTCGAACGCGATCGACGGCTCGAACGGGACGAGGACCTGACGGATCTGGTCGAGGTTGGTGTGGTGGTGAGACTCGAGAGCGAAACTCGCTCGCTCGACCGCCACGAAGGCGCGACAGCGCAAGTAGTTGTCGAGGTCGCGTGTGCCATCCAGCATCGCGAGGATCGACCGGACGACGCCGGCCGGCTCGGCCGCACCCTCGCGGGTGACGCTCGCCACAAGCTTACGGCGGTCAAGCACGCGCAGCCACTGGATCGCCGACAGCTCGGAGACGCCCTTGATGAAAGCGGCCACCTCGGCATGGTTGGGCCCGTATGGCGCAGGGGCCTTCGCCGCGGAGGCGGGTGCGGCCCGGGCCCGGGGCGGTCTGGTGATGGTCTTGATCGCGCTGTTCACCGCGGAGCGCACGCGTTCGGCCACCGGCATCGGTTCCTCCACCTGGCTGAGGGAGGAAATCGGGATCACCGGTTCGAGCGGAGCCCAGAGCTCTGCGACCTCCTGAGTGGAAAGGTCGCCGAGGGTGCCGAGCACCCGCCCCCCATGCACCAGCGTTCTCACCGCCGACCACCCTTCGTCGCCTGTGAGCTGGTTCGGGATCAGCGAGAGCGCGCCAATCGCAACCGCTTCTTCGCTCCTCACGTGCCGGTTCTTGGCCACAGCCTGAAGCAACGTGCGCGAGGCGCCGGGCTCGATCCGCCAGCGCTTGGCCAGGGCGAGCAACTGCTCCTTGCTCAGTCCGTCGAGCTTGGCGATGAACCGCCGCGTCAGTGGATCGAGCACGTCCGAGCCCGACAGCGGGATCACCGCCGCGAATGGCGCGTAATGGACGGCGAGCTTGAGAGCGGGCAGCTGCGACCGCATGACCAGCGCCGTCATCGCCTCCCAGGCGGCCACCTGCTTTTCCTCGCTTTTCTTGACGAGGGTGTCGAAGAGCACCTCGCCGGCCCTGGCCATCGTCTCGGAGATGCGCGTGTCGCTGCTGCGGATGGCGGCCTGGATTGAGCGCGCCGAGTCAGGGGAGCCGCCGCCTTCCTTGCTGACGGAGCCTACGAGGCGGCGGGTGGCGAGGACCTCGCGCCATTGCCAGGGCGTCAGGTGGGCAGCCGCGACGATGAAAGCCTCGACCTCGGCGGTGTGCGGGCCAAACCGGTGGGAGGCGTCGTCGTTGGCCCTCTGAATACGGCCGAGCAGACCATGGGAGGCGGGCGCCACAGCGCTATTCTCAGCGCATCCCCGCCGGCTTAAGCCTCCTTAAACGGTCTCGACCTTCAGGAGGTTTGTCTGGCCCGGACGGCCGACCGGAACACCCGCCACCACAACAACGCGGTCGCCCGGGCGGACCATGCCGCTCTGCACGGCCGCCTCGGTCGCGTTGGCGATCATCTCGTCGGTATCTCGCCCCGGGCTGACCAGGAGCGGAAGCACCCCCGAATAAAGCGCGGTCCGCCGGAGCACCTCCGGATGCGGGCTCGCGGCGATGATCGGCACCCCCGGCCGCGCCTTGCTGCAACGGAGGGCGGTTGTGCCCGATTCGGTGAAGGCGATGATGACCCGCGCCTGCAGCTCGGCGGCGGTGGACGCGGCGGCATGCGCGATCGCGCTGCCGACCTGGCCGGGCTCGCGCCAGAACTGGCGCGCCCGCTCGTACCCCGGGTGCTTTTGCGCCGCCTGGCAGATCCGTGCCATCGCGCGCACAGCCTCCACAGGGTGCGCGCCGATCGAGGTTTCCTGCGAGAGCATCACAGCATCCGTGCCGTCCCAGATGGCGTTGGCGACGTCAGATGCCTCGGCGCGCGTGGGGCGGTTCGCGGTGACCATGGACTCGAGCATCTCGGTCGCCGTGATGACGGGCACACCGGCGCGGTTGGCCTGGTCGATCACGTCCTTCTGCACGGCGGGCAGCTCGCCGAGCTTGAGCTCGACGCCGAGGTCGCCCCGCGCGACCATGACCGCGTCCGCCACCTCGAGGATCTTGGCGAGATTGCGGATCGCCTCGAGCTTTTCGAGCTTGGCGATCACGGGGATTGAGCGATTCATCCCGGTGACGTGCTGCTGGCAGTCGATGACGTCTTCGGGTCGGCGTACGAACGATAGGGCGAGGTAGTCGACCTCGAGCTCCACAGCGAGCTTGAGGTCGTCGATGTCTTTTGCGGTGAGCGCGGGAAGCGGAAGCGGGCGGCCGGGCACGCTGATCCCCTTGCGGGCGCCCAGCAGTCCGCCGCGGACGACGGACGCCTCCGCCCGGCCGTCGCTCACCGCACGGACGGCGAGCTCGATCCTGCCGTCGTCGAGGAGAACACGATCTCCAGGCCGCAACGCCTGAACCAACTCCGCATGAGACACCTGGACCACCTCCCCACCGTGGGGGGAGGTCGCGGCGAAGCCGCGGGAGGGGTTAACCGGTCCCGCACCAACCAACAGAACGGACCTGCCTCGCACCAGTCGCTGGAACGTGCCCTCGACCGGTCCGGTCCGGATCTTCGGACCCTGCAGGTCGCCCAGGAGCGCGACAGGCCGGCCGGCGTCGTCGGCCGCCTCCCGCACCGCCTTCGCTGCGGCGCGATGTGTCTCCGCGTCGCCGTGCGAGAAGTTGAGTCGCGCGACATCCATGCCGGCCTGGACCATCGCCCGCATCACCTGAGGCGACGCGCTCGACGGCCCGATCGTGCAAACGATCCGCGTGCGGCGAAGCATGTTCATTGGTAGCGCTGGACCCGACGCGTCATCTCCCTATCGGCCTCGTCGACGCGTCGCTCGAGCTCGACGGCGCTGATCACCGCGCCGCCCATGCCGCGCACGAGATCGCGCTGAAATCGATCCGACGTCGCGACGGTGATCACATCGCCCGTCTGGCTTGCCTGGTAGGCGAGCCTCTCGATCGAGTGATCAGCGGAATGTCCCTTGCGGGTGAAAATCACACGCACGCCGTTGACTTTCTCCTCCGAGTTCGACATCGCCTTCGAGTGATGCGCGTCGAAAACCACGGTCAGCTCTTCGCCGCTGATCATGCCGAGCACCGACAGTCGCTTGATGAGCTCGTCGCGCGCCGCTTCGAGCGAGGCGCTGGACAGCAACCGCTTGAGCGATGGCCAGGCGTGGATCACGTTGTAACCGTCGACGATCAGCCTCTGCACGCGACTACATGAATCTCATGTTGAGCTGGCCGATGAAGACCAGGCCGGGGTCGATGCCGGCGAGAGCCGTGAGCTGATAGACGGCCCCGAAGAACGCCTGCCTGATAGGCGCCACGAACCACAACGCGAGGAAGACGCCGTAGATCGCAAGAATGCTGTAGCGCATCGCGGCGAACTGGAAGGAGTACGGCAGCCAGGGCCGGATGATCCCGAAGCCGTCGAGCCCGGGCACCGGGATCAGGTTGAGTACAACCGCGAGCACCATGAAGAATCCAAGCACGGCCAGCGCCGCGAAGAAGTTCCCCGACCCGGACGTGATCCACCCCGCCTGGATTGCCACCCCGAAGGTCGCCGCGATGAGGAGGCCGCACACGGCCGTCCCCACTGGGCCGGCGATCGAGACGGCGGCGCTCCATGCCCGGGTGCGCAAGGCAGAATGGTTGATGTAGACCGCGGCGCCGGGCAGCGCGACGCCGCCGATCAAAAGAAAGATCACCGGCAGGACCAGGCTCATCGTGAGGTTCGTGTAGCGGAGCGGATTCAGCGATAGGTAGCCGGCGCCGACCACCGATCGGTCGCCGCCGAGGTAGGCCACCAACGCGTGGCCGAACTCGTGGATGCAAAGCGACATGATCCATCCGCCGACCACGAAGAGGAGAGTCCACAGCGGGATGAAGCGCGGCAGGAAGTTCGTCCAGAGCAACACGGCGGAGACTGCGGTCGCGCCGGCGATGCCGATGAACACCGGACTGATACCGAGGACACCGCGCAGCGAAGGCCAGGGTTGCCGCCGCAATGCGGTGTCGGGCCGTGAGGTGTCACGGTAGTTGGGCACACCAGCGCGGGTTCCTGTCTGGAGATGCCGGCGGAGGTCATAAAGGGTGAGCCCCGCTTGCTGCAGCGGACCCGACGTCGCCGGTGAGTCGCTGTACAGCATCGCAAGCAAGAGATGTATCGAATCGACCTGGTAGTGCCCCAGCACCTGCGCCTCGCGATTGGCATTGACGAGCAGCTGACGTAGTGGCAGAGGGTTCGCGTCTGCGCCATTCGACTGGATCAGCGGCGCGATCGACTTGGGGTCGAACCCCATGGCACGGATCTCGGTGTCGGCCAGGTTGCCCGGGATCTGCAGCGTGGCGTTGAAAACATCGCCAGGCGCGACATGCATGGAGTCGCGCTGCGACGCAACCTTGACCGCGCGCTCCAGGATCTCGCGCGCGTCCCGCGTCAAAACTATGTCCGCGGAGGCACGATCCAGCTCATCGCTTGCGTCAGGCACCGCTCCAGTCTAGGAGGAGGTGGAGTGGAAGGCTCTCTGGCGCATGACCTCGTAGAGGATCGCGGCGGCGGCCGCGGATGCGTTGAAGCTCGCGACGTGGCCGGCGATCGGCAGCTTCACCCTGGCGTCACATCGCTCTTTGACCAGCCGGTGCACGCCGGCGCCCTCGCTGCCTACGACGACACAGACGGGCTGGGTGAAATCGAAGTCCCACGCGTACTGCTCGCCACGCGGGTCGAGCGCGACGCACCAGATCCCTGCCCGCTTGACCTCGACGATCGCCGACGGCAGTCCGGAGACGCGGGCGATCGCCAGCAGCTCGATGGCACCAGAGCTCGCCTTGACCGCAACGGGCGACAGGGGAGCGCTGCGATGCTCGGGGACGATCGCGCCGTCGGAACCCGCGACCTCCGCGCTGCGCAGGATCGCGCCGAGGTTCTGTGGGTCCATGATCGAATCAAGCGCGACCAGCAAGGATGGTCGGGTGTCCAGGAGCTGCTTGAGGGTCCACTCGCGGCGCGGCTTGAGCTCAGCGGCCACACCCTGGTTGACCCCCGGCGCAATGGCGTCTAGGCGCGCCGCGGGCACGACCTCGACCCGCGACAGCTTGGCGAGCTCCTCGAGCCGCGGATCGTGGCCAAGCCCCGCCGCCTGGTAAATCTTCAGAACGCGGCCCGCGCGCGCGGCTTCGAGCACCGCGTTCCGGCCGTGAATCAGCTGCCCCAAATCACCCGCTTGGCGCGACGCGACGCCACCTGACACCGTCTTTGGAATCCTCGAGCACGATGCCGCGTACGCGCAGGTCGGCGCGGATCCGGTCTGCTTTCGCGAAGTCGCGCCTTCGGCGGGCGTCCTCCCTTTCGGCGATCAATCGCTCGACCTCGTCGGCCAGACCGGGCTCCTGGGCACGGATCACATCGAGGTGCGCATCGACGTCATCGAGCATCGCGTGCAGCGACCCCTTGTTGAGCGGTCCGACTCGACCGGCGTCCAGCGCCGCGTTGGCCTCGCGGATCAGGTCGAAAACGAATCCGACGCCCTGCGGCAGATTGAGGTCGTCATCGAGCGCGGCGCGATACGCGGCACGTACATCGGCGATGCGCTGGGCCAGCTCGACGTCGTCGGTCGCGGCGGGAGGCGTGCGGTTCACCCGGTCGGCAAACTCGCGCAGGCGGCGTACCTGCTCGGCCGCGGCGTGAAGCGCCTCTGAGCTGAGGCGCATGCGCGAGCGATAGTGCGCGTTGGCGATCAGGAAGAAACGAATCGCCAGTGGATCGTGGCCCGCCCCAACCAGGTCGCGGAGCGTCGTAAAGCCGCCGGCGCTCTTCGACATCTTCTCCCCCGTCGCGTCGGCGAGAAACTCCGAATGCAGCCACACGCGCGCGAATTGCTTGTGGTTGGCCGCTTCGGATTGCGCGATCTCGTTTTCGTGATGCGGAAAGGTGAGGTCCACGCCACCGGCGTGGATGTCGAGCGTGTCGCCCAGATAGCGTCTGCTCATCGCCGAGCATTCGATGTGCCAGCCCGGGCGTCCGCGGCCAAACGGCGCGTCCCACACCGCACCGAGCTTCTCGTCCGCGGGCTGCGGCTTCTTCCAGAGCGCGAAGTCGCTGACCGACGCCTTGTCGTACTTGTCGGTTGCGACTCGAGCGCCCACTTTCAATCCCGCGCGGTCGAGGTGGGACAGGGCGCCGTAGGCGGGAAAGCTCGCGATCCGGAAGTACACATCCCCATCGGCAATGTATGCGTTCTCGTTTTCGATGAGCGTCGCGATCATGTCGACCATCTCCGGGATGTGCTCGGTGGCGCGCGGGTAGTGCTCGGCGCGCTCGGCGCGCAGCGTCGCCATGTCCTCGAAGAACGCGGCGACATAGGGCGCGACATACTCGGCGATCGTGGTCCCAGCGTGCATCGCCTGGTCGAGGATGCGGTCGTCGATGTCGGTGAGGTTCATCACGTGAGTGACCCTGTAGCCCGCGACGCGCAGGTGGCGCCGTACCAGGTCGTAGAAAAGGAACGCGCGCAAGTTGCCCACATGGGCGTAGTTCCACACGGTCGGACCGCACGTGTACATGCGGACCTGGCCTTCCTCCAGCGGCTCGAAATCTTCCTTCGTGCCGCTCAGCGTGTTGTGGAGTCGCAGCGTCACGGGATAAGTGTCGCCTAACCGAAATTCCGCACTTTCAGCCCGATGGAGCAGCAGACGCCAATGGCTTACGAAGTTTTTCCACCAGCCGCCGGCGGATCAAGTCTCGTCAATGGTCGCGACTGCTTGCGCGGCGATGCCGGAGCCGTGGCCGATGGCTCCCAGACCCTCCGGCGACTTACCCTTCACGTTCACGTCGACCGTGCCGAGTCGACTCGCGAGGTTCGAGTTCATGGCCGCAAGATGTGAATGGAGGCGCGGCTCCTGGGCGATCACGATGCAATCGACATTGACGACTCGATAGCCGGCATCGTTCAACATGGCGACCGATCTCTCGAGCATGCGGAGGCTCGATGCATTTTTGAACTGCGGATCGTCCGCTGGAAAGTGCGTGCCGATGTCACCCAGGCCGGCTGCGCCGAGGAGCGCGTCGATCACTGCGTGCGTGAGCACGTCAGCGTCGGAATAGCCGTCCAGCCCGGTCGGATGCTCGATTCGCACGCCGCCCAGCACGAGCGGACGCCCGGCCACCAGCGCGTGGACGTCGTAGCCGATCCCGACCCTCACCTGCCTACTGTCTCGTGCTCCCGGATCAGAGCCTCCACCACCTCGAGATCCTCGGGGGTCGTCAGCTTGATGTTGGCGGGTTCGCCGGGCACGACCGTGACGGCGTGACCTGTCGCCGCGACCAGCTGAGCATCGTCGTCACCGACCAGGCCCGCGTCCGCCGCCTCCCGGTGCGCGCGGGCGAGAAGCTCGTGCGAAAAGCCCTGGGGCGTCTGCGCGAGCACGATTCGCGAACGATCGAGGCTTTCGACGAGCCGGTTCCCCTCCACGCGCTTGACCGCGTCGCGAGGTGAGATCGCGGGGAATGCCGCACCGGACTCCATCGCCGCCGCCAGCACTCGACGGACGAGGGCCGCCGTGGCGAGCGGCCGCGCCGCGTCGTGCACGAGCACGTAGTCACAGTCACCCAGCGCCGCCAGCCCAACCCTCACCGAATCCTGCCTGCTCTCGCCGCCGGCTTTGACCACGACCGGCTTGCTGGGATGCAGCGCCGCGACCTCGCGTTCGGCGTTTTCGAGGCGGCTCGGCGGGCCGACTACGACGATCCGGTCGACCTCGTCGAGAGCGAGGAAAAGTTCCAGCACCCGCGCCAGCGTGGTACGGCCGTTGAGGCGCACGAGAGCCTTGCTTCCGCGCCCCAGCCGCGAGCCTGTGCCGGCCGCCGCGACGATCGCGCCTACGGTCGGCACTTAAGCTGACTCCTCGCGCGGCTTGACCCTGCTCGGAGACCTCCGGGAATCGGCGCTTAACGGCTCGGCAAAGATCATCCGGCCGGCCGAAGTCTGGATGACCGATGTGACGACCGCCGTGATCGTCTGGTTAAGCAGGCGGCGACCGTTCTGCACGACGACCATGGTGCCGTCGTCGAGACTCCCGACGCCCTGGCCTGGCTCCTTGCCTTCGCGAGCCACGGTCACGAGGATCTCCTCGCCCGGAATAGCGACCGGACGCATCGCCTGAGCCAGCTCGTTGAGGTTGAGCACGGCGACCCCTTCAAGGCGGGCGATGCGGTTGAGGTTGAAGTCGTTGGTCATGATCGCCCAGCTTTTGCGCTTGGCCGTGCGGACGAGGTGGGCGTCGATTTCGCCGTCGGGCGGCGTTTCGTCTTCGGTCACTTGAAGGTTGATCGCCGGGTCCTTCTGCATGTCGGTCAGCACCTCGAGGCCGCGCCGGCCGCGCCGGCGCCGGGTGACGTCCGCCGAGTCGGCCACCTGCTGCAGCTCCCGCAACACCGAGCTGAGGATGACCAGCGGCATGTCGACGAAGCCGGTCTTGGCGATGTCCAGGATGCGGCCGTCGATGATCACGGACGTGTCCAGGAGCACCGCGGGGAGGCGATGGGTGTCGAGCCCGGACTTCTCGCCACCGAAGAACAGCGCGCTGAGCTCGGCGCGGCGCGTGAGCCCGACCGAAGCTCCCTGCGCTCCGAGCAGAAGGGCAAGCACCAGCGAGAGCGGGTATCCGTAAGGAAGGTCGCGGACGAAAAAACCGATCAAGAGGGCGATCACGAGACCGATCACCATGCCCAGCAGTCCACTCAGCAGGTCCGGCAGCGGGGTGCTCGTGAGCCGAAAGTTGATCCCGCGCCACCCGCCCAACAGGTACGGCGTGCCGAGGTACGCGAAGATCAAACCTTCGAGCGTGGTCAGCCCGATGATCGCCCAGCCCGGGTGGGCGTTGGTGCCCAGGCCCCGGACCATGAAATAACCGAGCAAGAAACCACCGACCACCCCGAGCCCCGCCCCTGCCCATCGGGCGAGATACTCGGAACGCTTCACGGGTTACCTCCTCAAGAGACCGAGAGACCGGCCTCCTTGATGAATGCGCCGGACTGAATGGGTGAAGGAAATGCGGCCGAGAGCGCCTCGGCCAAGGTCCGGACCTCGACCACGTCGAGGCCGGAAGGCCGACCGGCACGCGAGCCGGCCGGAATCAACGCACGCGTAAGGCCATGCCGAGCCGCCTCCTGGAGGCGGCGCTCGAGGTGCCCCACGCGACGCACTTCGCCCGACAATCCCAGCTCTCCGATCACGAGCAGGCCGTCCGGCATTGGCCTGTTCTTTTCGTTGCTGATGATCGACAGGGCGAGACCGAGGTCGGCGGCCGGCTCCGTGATCCGGATGCCACCCGCCACGCTAACGAAAACGTCGGACTTGGCAAAAGAAACCTGAATCCGTTTTTCGAGCACCGCCAGGATCATGTGCAGGCGGTTGACGTCGATGCCGTTCGCGACGCGGCGCAGCATCGAGTGCTCGTTCTTGTTGACCAGGCTCTGCACCTCGACCAGGAGCGGTCTGGTGCCCTCGAGCACTGACACGATCACCGTCCCCGGGGCGGCCTGGGCGACGCCGGCGAGGATCGCCGACGAGGGGTCAGGCACCTCCTCCATGCCGAGCTCGCCCATGGCGAAGACGCCGATCTCCTCGGCCGAACCGAAGCGGTTCTTGGTCGCCCGAAGCAAGCGCAGCTCCTGGCGCCGGTCGCCTTCGAGGTACAGCACGGTGTCAACGATATGCTCCAGGACCCTGGGTCCAGCGATCGAACCGTCTTTCGTGACGTGCCCGACGAGAAAGACCGGGACGTTGATCTCCTTGGCCAGCCGCATGAGCCTGGCCGCCGACTCGCGGACCTGGGTCACGCTGCCGGCGCTCCCTTCGAATCCGGCGTCGGTCACCGTCTGGATCGAGTCGATGATCGCCAGCAGTGGGGCCTCACCTCGAATCGCCTCGCAGATGGCGTCCAGGTCGTTCTCGGCGAGGAGCAGGATGCCAGGCTCAAGGGCACTCAGGCGTTCGGCCCGCATCCGCACCTGCTGGCCGGACTCCTCGCCCGAGACGTATAGAACCTTGCCGCGCTTGGCCACCTGGGCCGCGGCGTGCATCAAAAGGGTCGACTTGCCGACACCGGGCTCACCGCCGATCAGGACGAGGCTGCCTGGGACGACACCTCCACCCAGCACCCGGTTGAGCTCGCCCCAAGCCAGCTTCGTACGCGGCGAGTCCTCCGAAGCGATCTCGCTGAGGGGCATTGCTCGCGCCGCCTGCACCGGATGCAACCTGGAGTCCTTGGCCACCCTCCGGGCCTGGTACTCCTGGAGCGTGTTCCACGCGCGGCAGTGCGGGCACTGGCCGGCCCAGCGGAGGCTCTCGCCGCCGCACTCGGTGCAGACAAAGGTGATGGTCGACTTGGGCATGGAGAGACTGTACCCAGGCCCGGCCGGTTGGCAAGGGCGGCCGTACCTTTTTACACACTGCTGGCGTTTTTACTGGTGAACTCAAGACGCCGCCCTGACCTACCCCCGGGGCGGCGTCGCCATTTCAACTCCCCACCTCGTGGGAAGGTCGGCGGCGGAGCCGCCGGGTGGGGAGCATCAAGCTGGCACAATCCTCCAGCGTGGATGCCTCCATCTCGGTCGACCGAATTCGTGAGGCCGCGACCGTCATCGATCCCGTCTTCCTCCACATGCCGCAATACGAGTGCGAACAACTCAGCGAGCGGCTTGGTGTGACAATGGTGCTCAAGGTCGAGTCGGCCAATCCAATCCGCTCGTTCAAGGGTCGTGGCGCCGACTACCTGCTCCACCGCTTCGCTGCCAAGGACCACGGCTTCGTCTGCGCGTCCGCCGGCAACTTCGGCCAGGGCATGGCGTATGCGTGCCGCAAACGCGGCGTGCCCCTGACGGTGTTCGCGGCGCGCGGAGCAAATCCGCTCAAGATCGAGCGCATGCGCGGGCTAGGTGCGACGGTGATCCTCCAGGGCGATGACTTCGACCAGGCGAAGGACGCGGCCAAACAGCACGCGACCCAGAGCGGCCAGAACTACATCGAGGACGGTCGGCTCGGCCCGATCGCGGAAGGCGCGGCGACGATGGCCGTCGAGCTGACTGAACGCGAGGAGCTGGACGCGATGTTCATACCGCTCGGCAACGGCTCGCTCGTCAACGGCATCGGCACCTGGCTCAAGCATGCATCACCGAAGACCCGCGTGATCGCGGTGTGCGCCGAAGGCGCGCCCTCGATGGCTCTCTCGTGGCAGGCGCACAAGCCAATCGACGCGCCAAGCAACTCGATCGCCGACGGAATTGCTGTTCGGGTGCCGATTCCCGACGCGGTCCGCATCATGTCCGGCACCGTCGACGAGGTGATGCTCATCAGCGACGACGAGATGCGGAATGCGATGCGATATCTGTTTCTGGACGCCGGACTGGTGATCGAGCCGGCGGGCGCGGCCGGCGTCGCCGCGATCGCGAAGGTCGCGAGTGACTGGAGTGGGAGACGCATCGCCGCCATCCTCACGGGTGGCAACCTCACCGAGGCACAGGTCAGAGACTGGCTCTACTGAGCCGGGGCGTGCTCCAGGTCGGCCAGGTAGTCGAGTGCCGCGAGCGGCCCGTACTGGCTGTAGACATCCGGCACCGCCGCCTGCAAGTTCGGTTGCAACTGATCCGCGAGCTGCGCCCGCAGGTCGGGCGGTAGCTCGAACCGCCGCCGGCCGTAAGACGCCACGAACCGGCGCAGCTCAGGGTCGAGGCGCCTCAAGAAGAGCTCGGCCGGTGTGGCGGGCGCGAAGACAGGCGGCGCCGGAGCCGTGACCAGCGAGGGCGGAGCGCCTGGCGGCGGAGGTGGCGGCGGCAGGCCGCCTGGCAGCTGCCACAGCGCGACGGAGTCGGAGTCCTTGACCACGATGGTTCCAGCCGCGAGGTCGCCGAGCCTTTTGCCTCGCCCGTTGACGAACAGGACGACCAGGCCGACCCCATACGCATAAGGAAGGAAGTCGACGATCCGCACTACGTTGCGAATCCCGGCCTGGACGAACGTCATCGGCTCGCCGCGATCACCCACCGCGCGCAATCGGAAAACCTTCTTGCCCACGGTCTGCCCCGACCAGAACGCCTCGCACGCCCAAAAGTAGCCGAAGATGACGACGAAGCTGCCGATCACCGCGACGAGGAACGCCACGGTGTTGGCGCCGGCCGCCCCGATCGCGATCGCGGCGAAGTAAAGGCCGACCAGGATGCCGGCCAGGATCAGCAGGTCCAGGAGCTGAGCAATGCCGCGTGTCGCCAGTCCCGCGACCTGGTAGTCGAACGAGACGCGCTCGGGCGTCGCGACGATCAGGTCGCTGTCTGGGAGCGGTTGATTCATCTGTTCGTTATTGTCGTGAAGTGAGGGCGGAAGACTTCGTAGCGGTGCGGCGCGAGGACTGGAACCGGCTCGAGGACCTGCTCGCGCGCGCCAACTCTGGCCACCTCAACGCGCTCACCCCCGCCCAGGTGCTGACCATGGCCGCGCTGTACCGGCGAGCGACAGCCGACCTGGCTCGCGCGCAGCGCGACTGGCCGGGTGAGCCCGTGCAGCGTTACCTGAACGGGCTCGTGGCGCGCGGCCACGGCATCGTCTATCGCCGCGGCGGAGAGGTGTGGAAACGGATCAAGCGCTTCTACATCGAGACCCTTCCGCGCACTTATCGCGAGGCATGGCCGTACCTCCTCGCCGCCGGCGCGCTGATGTTCGTGCCGGCGCTGATCGCCTTCTTCGTAGTCCTCGCGAATCCCGACGCCGCCTACACCATCGCCGACCCCAGGCTGATCGATCGGGTGCATCATCACCAACTCTGGACTCAGATCCCGCAGGAGGAGCGGGTGCAGGTGGCGGGATTGATCATGGTGAACAACATCTACGTCTCGATCCTCGCGTTCGCGCTCGGCATCGTGTTCGGACTGCCGGTGATCTGGGTGATGATCTCGAACGGGATCAGCCTCGGCGGACTCTTCGGTTTGACGCAGGCCTACGGATTGGCCGGTGGCCTGTTCGAGTTCGTGATCGCGCATGGGGTGCTCGAGCTGTCGATCGTGATCGCGCAGGGCGCGGGCGGATTGATGATGGGTTGGGCGCTGGTCTCGCCCGGCAACCGAAAGCGGTCCGACGCCCTGGTGATCGCGGCCCGCCGAGCGTTTACGCTCTTGCTCGGCCTCGCGCCGCTGCTCGTGATCGCGGGCACGATCGAGGGCAACATCTCGCCGTCCGGCGCGCCCTTCGTCCTCAAGGTCGCGATCGGGCTGACGACCGGCTTGCTCTTCTACTCCTACCTGCTGCTCACCGGTCGCTCTTCAAAGAAGGGCGCGCTCCTTGAGCTCCAAGTAGCGCTCGACCAGGGACGGCGACAACTTACCGGCGACCACGTCCAGGCCTAAAACTCCCCCACGCCGCAGCAGCTCGAAGCTCTCCCGGCGGCTCGACACGAACTCTTCCGCCGCCGCCCATTCATACGCCCGGTTGGTGCTGTTGATCGGGCCGTCCCGCGCGCTGAGGACAGACGGGTCCGACATCGCGACCACGAGCACCAGGTGGCGCGCCGCGAGGCGAAGCGCGTGCGCGACCAGCTCGCGCGACGCCTCGGGGTCCTGCACATCTGTGAGCAAGACCACCATCGATCGCCTTCCGACCCGGAGCGCAAGGTGCGTCATGGCGTGGCCGAAATCGGGCTCGACGTATTCCGACTTCACCGAGTAGAGCGCTTCGGTGATGCGGCGCAGCTGAGCCGCACCCCGCTCCGGCTTGATGAACCCGGTGACGCGGTCGTCGAAGGTCATCATTCCGACGCGATCTCCGAAGGCTTGCGCGACCCAGGCCAGCATCAGCGCGGCGTTGACCGCGTGATCCAGCTTGTCGAGGTCGCCCGCCGGAGCGGTCATCAACCGACCGCAATCGAGCGCGATGATCACCTGCTGTCCCCGTTCGGCCTCGACCTCGACCATGACCGGGCGGTCCCGTCTGGCGGTGGCGGTCCAGCTTACGCGGCGGATGTCGTCGCCCCGGACGTAGTCGCGCAAGCCCGCGAAAGCAGTCGACGCACCCGGCGGCCGGGCGCGGCGCATCCCCACCATGGCTCGCAGCCCTCGTCTCAGCGAGAGCTGGATGCGCTTGATGGCGACGACGTTCGGGAACACCGCGACCTCCTCCGGCTGCGCCAGCCTGACCTGCCGGCGCCACCATCCTTCGTCACGCCACACCTGCAGGTCGATCGGACCGAACACGTAAGCGCCTCGCTTTGGTGAATACGTGCGGTAGGCGATCTTGAGCACGCCCCCGGCGTCGAAGCGTCCGGCCACCTGCCGCGGCGTGGCCCGCAGCGCGTCCGGAGCGTGGTCGGCGACTTTGCCGAAAAGGCCGGCCGCCGCGGGGTTTTGCACCACGACGGTCACGTCTTCGGGCTCGCCCAGAGAGAACGGTTCGGGCACGGTCCGCCGCAATACGTATCCGCTCCGGCCGGGCAGCAACGCGAGGTCGCGCGCGGCGACGATCACGAGGCCCAGGTGGTAGACGACCGCCACGAAGCCGAGCAACGGCGACGCGACCGCGAGCGCGATGAGCCCCGCTCCAATGGCCACAGCCCAGATGAGCTTTGGCTGCGGCGCCAGGCCGCGGACCAAGCTCAGCGCGGGGGTACGACGCGGCCCGCGACCGCGTCCAGCACGCTGTCAGGCGTCTGACCTGCGACCTCCGCTTCCGGGCGAAGGATGAGGCGATGGCGAAACGCCGGCGCCAGCAACGCCTTGACGTGGTCGGGCGTGACGAACTCGTGGCCGTCGAATGCAGCGTAGGCGCGCGCGCCGAGCATCAGCAAAACCTCAGCTCGCGTGCTGGCACCCAATGCGATCTCAGGCGCGGCCCGGGTGGCCGACGCCAGGTCGACCACGTAGCGGCGGATCTTCTCGTCAAGCACGACCCGTGAAACGTGCGCCCGGCACGCCTCGATGTCGGCGGCGCTGAGGACAGGCTCCACGCCAGCCTTGACCGGGTCCCGCAGCTCGATGCCTGACTCCCAGCGCCGCAGCACTTCCATCTCGTCGGCAGGCGACGGGTAGTCGAGGCGGACCTTGAACAGGAATCGGTCCTGCTGCGCTTCGGGCAACGGGTATGTGCCCTCGTACTCGATCGGGTTCTGCGTCGCCATCACAAAGAACGGCGCCGGAAGAGGAAGTTGCTGGCCCTCGAGGGTGACGCCGCGTTCCTCCATCGCCTCCAGCAGGGCGGACTGGACTTTCGCGGGCGCGCGATTGATCTCATCGGCGAGCAGGATGTTCGTGAAGATCGGCCCGCGTCGCAGCCCAAACGTCCTCGTGGCCAGGTCGAAGACCGAGGTGCCGAGGATGTCCGCGGGCATCAGGTCAGGCGTGAACTGGACGCGGCCGTACTCGAGGGTCAGGGCCCGCGCGATCGCCTTGGCCAGCAAGGTCTTGCCCGTGCCGGGCACACCCTCGAGGAGCACGTGGCCCTGCGCGATGAGCGCGATGGCGCACAGCCGGATCGCGTCGTCCTGGCCCACGATCGCCTTCGCGAGTTGCTCGCGGAAACGCGCGAAGAAGTCGGTTGCGGTGGTGGAAGCAGTACCGGTCAACGAGGCTTTCCCGTCACCGGGTGCGCGATGTCATGGAGCCGGCGCGCCGCCTGCAAAAGCTGTCCTTCGCTCGCGGACGCGGCGAACAGGGAGTTCTCCACCTCGGCCAGCTCGCCGGCCACCTCGGGCGCGCGCACCCACAGAGCATTCCAGAAGCGCTCGCGCGGCTGCAGCGGAAGTCCGGTCCGCGAGGCGACGGCCCGCTCCGTCGCTGTGGCGAGCAAGCCCAGCGTCACCGCCCGCGCGCTCGACCGACGCAGGAGCTGGCCGACCGCGACCGACCACTCCGCGTCCGAACGCGCGACCTCCGCCGGTCGGCCGACGAGAGGGCCAAACCTCCGGCCGCGGAGCACCAGGCCGAAGAAGACCGCGACCAGCAGCCACAGCAACGCAGCGCCCCAGGGGGTCGTGATCCACGACTGCGGCGCGAAATCGCTCGCCGTCAGTCCGTGGTGGTACTCGTCGAACGTTACTGCCGCGCCCGCGCCCGACGCGCTGATGAGATCTGCAAGCAAAACCCCGTTGTCGGCTTTCTCGAGGTAGCCGTTGCACAGGACGAGCGGGTCGGCCAGGACGACGACGTGACCAATCCCGAGCTGCTGCACGTACCCCGCGACAAAACCGTCGGGCGTGCGCAGGAGCGGTACCTGGGTGGCCGACGGATCCAGCGGCACGATCGCATCGCCGCCGGACACAGCCGTCACGCCGGCAAGCGTCGGCGCCGTCGCCGCGTATCGCCCACCCCCGGCGAAGCCGTCGAATCTGCTGACCCCAAGCGAGCGGTCGAGCTCAGGGTCGCCCTGCTCCGAGGCGTAGATGAGAAGTCCGCCGCTGTCCCGCACCCACTGCCGCAGCCGGTCGGCCTCGTCAGCGGTATAGGGACTCGTCGGCGTGAAGACGAACATCACACTGAAAGGAGAGGGCGTGTCAAACGACCCGGTCACCTGAGAGGTCTGGTGCCCCATCGCCTCCGCAAAAAGAAGCACCGCCGATGCGCCGTTGGCGGCATCGCTGCTGGAGCTGTGCTCGGGCGAGTCTGCATGCGGTTGCAAGAAATAGATCGCGGCCGCGAGCAGGATCGCGAGCACGGCCGCGACGATCCAGCCTCGAGCCGGCCTCACGCGGCCTCCTGCGCCGGCTGACGGAACGCGGCCGCCACTCGGGCAGCTGTTGCATAAGTCGCGGCGTCCACATCGCGCCCTCCGTACACGGCCGCCTCGAATGGCACCAGCAAGGCGCGCAGGCTGGAGAAGTCCGGCGCGCCCATAAAGATCTCACGTACTGTGAGCGGGCTTCCCTCCCACGTGCGCTCGCCCGCGAGCGTGGCTGCGACCCCAGCGCAGAGAGCGCGAATCGCGCCGACGCGGTCACCTGCCGCCACGAGGCGATCGGCCTCGTCGAAGAAGTCAGCCGGCGGACGCGGGCCCCCGGCGGGCAAGCTACGCGCCTGTGCGAAGCGGCCTCGCGAAGCCCGGACCACAAGGAACACGAGGGCCGCGACCACCGCCATACCCACTGCGTAGTACCACCAGAGCGGCGCCTGGGGTCCGGCTCGGTTGCCGAACAGCAGCCTCAGCAGTGCGGTGATCCGGTCCTGGACCCATTGCGTGAAACGGTCGATGAGCGATGGCGGCCGGTGGAGCGCGTCGTACCTGCTCATCGACATCACTTCGTGCAATCGCTGGGCGGCGAGGGACGGATCGGACGTCGTCATGGGCTGGAGCAAGGCCGCCAGGAGTGAGCTCAGTCGCGCCCTCGCGTCGTCGTAAAGCGGCGGTCGCGCCTTGAGGTCGCTGAGGATCTCCGGCTGCGTGTTGCCCGTGCTCTCCGTCAGCACCTGGACTGCGGCCGTCGCCGGCGACGCATCTTGCGGCGACGCGTTCTGGATGAGGTCGTATGCCCGTTGAACCGCCTCGGCGTACCGGGGTGGAAGCACCGGGTCGGCGGCCGCAGTCAGCACAGTCGCGCTCGTAAGCGCCGCCGCCAGCGCGAGCGAGGCGATGCAACGCGCCAGCCGTGCTCGGTTCAAGGCGTGGCGGGCCGCACAGCCAGGCGGTGCGCCATTTGGAAAAGGTCGAGCGCCTCGCGACGGACTCGCAGATCGAAGTAGATCAGCACCACCGCGATCTGCAGGACGGGGTTGACCACGGCGTCGACGATGACGTTGATCGCGCCGGCGATCGCCAACAGGATGTACGAGGAGAAAAAGAGCGAGAGTGCGGCCACCGGCACGACAGCGAACGCGACCAACGCGGTCCTGACCACGTAGGTGAGAACGCCGAGCAGGAACACGATCAGGAAGGTGCGCCACCACCTGCCCGCGACCAGGCGCCAGCTTCGGCTCATCGCCGCGCCCAGCCCAATGTTCTCTACGAACATCATCGGCACGACGGCGATCCAGTTGACCCAGATCCAGGCCCATAGCGGGATGAGGCAGAAAACAATCGCCATGACGACGATCAAGAGGAAGAAACCAAGGAGCGGAAAGTAGCGGCGCAGGACGGCCATAAAGACTCCACCTGGCGTCACCTGCCTGCCGAGCGCAGACTCGCATGCCGCGTATGTGACAGCCCCGAACCCAAACGGCAGAAGGGCAAGGTTGATCAGAAGAGCAACGATCTGCGCGAGCTGCGACTCGATGTATGTCGTGCTGTCGAGCTGCGAAGCAGGCTGAAAGAGCGAGCCGAAGACAGCAAAGATGTTGAAGCCCGACGACGCGGCTGAAGGGATGGCAAGCAGGGCGGAGATGCCCGCGAAGAGCCAGAAGTGCCGGCGGTACATGCGAAACGTCTCGTCCAGAAGGTCGCCGATTTCCAGCGGGCGCAGGCGGAGCGGAACCAACACGCTCACTTTTCTAATTCAAAGTCCGGTCGCAAAGCTACCGGCTAAGCGTTGCACGAAGAGAAGGCATGGGAATTGAGTCAAAATGCGACCCCGGACCCAGATGACGTAACAGTCCTCTTCGTCGAGGACGATGCGCTGGTGGCTCAGATGTACCGCCTCAAGCTCGAGCTGGACGGGTACTCAGTCGACATCGCTGGCGATGGTCTGATCGCTCTGGAAAAAGCAAGGACTTTGCACCCTGACATCATCTTTCTGGACATAAGGCTTCCCAAACTCGATGGACTCAGCGTCCTCGAAGCGCTGCGGGCGGACCCGACGACGGAGCATATCCCGGTCGTCATCCTTTCGAACTGGAATGAGAAGGAACTGGTCGAGCGTGGCGCCAAGCTCGGTGCGCTCGACCACATGATCAAGAGCCAGACCACGCCGGCCCGGCTGTCCCAGCGCCTGGCCGACTGGCTCCGGAAGTAGATCGATCTAACTCCTCCCCATTTATGGGGAGGTGGCGCCCCATCCGGCCCGGTCGCGGCGCGACAGGTCCACCTTCCCCGGCAAGCGGGGAAGGTAAGGGCCGGAGGGGCCCTTCGGGCGGTGCTTCCCCACAAGGGGGAAGAGTTTCTAGCTTTTCGCGGGCGCCGGACCTGCCGCGGCCGGCTCCTTGTGCTTGTGCTTCACCGGCTGAACTTGAGCCCATCCTCGCCCTCGACGTCGATCTGGACGACATCGCCTCGCGCGATCTTGCCGCGGAGCAGGTGCTCGGAAAGCTGGTCCTCGATCCGGCTCGTGATGACACGCCGCAGCGGGCGCGCGCCATACGTCCGGTCGTAACCCTCTTTTGCGAGCAGGTCCTTCGCCGCGTCGGTGACCTCGATCGTGATCTGCTGCTCGGCCAGGTGCTTGCTCAGCCGGTTCAGCTGCAGGTCGACGATCTCGCGGATCTGGTGCGTGGTCAGGCTCTTGAAGACGACGACCGCGTCGACGCGGTTCAAGAACTCGGGGCGGAACATCCGCTTCAGCTCGTCGTCGATCTTCTGCTTCGTGTTCTGGTGGCGTCGCTCGACCTCCTCCGTCTCGTCGACGACCGCGGGCTGGAAACCAAGTGAGGTGCCCGCCTGGTTGACGTCGCGGATGCCGAGGTTCGAGGTCATGATGATCACGGTGTTCGCGAAGTTCACGATCTTGCCCTTCGCGTCGCTGAGGCGACCGTCCTCGAGGATCTGCAACAGCATGTTGAAGACCTCGGGGTGCGCCTTCTCGATCTCGTCGAACAGGATCACCGAGTAGGGCCGGCGCCGCACGGCCTCGGTCAGCTGACCGCCTTCGTCGTAGCCGACGTACCCGGGCGGCGATCCCACCAGGCGGGCGGTGGTGTGGCGCTCCATGAACTCCGACATGTCGAGCTTGATCAGCGCGTCCTCGGAGTCGAAGAGGTATTCCGCGAGTGCACGGGCCAGCTCGGTCTTGCCGATTCCCGTCGGGCCCAGAAAGATGAAGGAGCCGATCGGCCGTCGCGGATTCTTCAGCCCCGCGCGAGCGCGTCGCACCGCCTGCGAGACGGTGATGATCGCTTCCTCCTGGCCGACCATGCGCTTGTGGATCTCTTCTTCCATGCGAAGCAATCGCGCGCTCTCTTCCTCGACGAGCCGCGAAACGGGAACGCCAGTCCACGCGGCCACGATCTGTGCGATGTGCTCCTCACCCACCTCGGGCACGGTCTCGCCCAGCTTGTCGCGCCACGCGGCTTCTTTCAGGGCAAGCTTGTCCTGCAGCTTCTTGACCTTGTCCCGCACGCTTGCGGCGGCCTCGAAGTCCTGTTTGTTGACGGAGTCATCCTGCTCCGCGCGCTGCTTGCGAATTTCCTTCTGGAGCTCTTTCAGATCTTCAGGAGTCGTGGTCAGCTTCATGCGCACGCGCGCCGACGCCTCGTCGATGAGGTCGATCGCCTTGTCGGGAAGTGCGCGATCGCTGACGTAGCGGTCGCTGAGCACGGCCGCCGATTGAACCGCGGCGTCGGTGATGACCACGCGGTGATGCTTCTCGTACAGGGCCTTGACGCCGTTCAGGATGTCGATGGTTTCTGTCAGCGACGGCTGGTCCACATAGACCGGCTGGAAGCGGCGCTCCAGCGCGGCGTCCTTCTCGATGTACTTGCGGTACTCGTTGAGCGTCGTCGCACCGATGCACTGGATCTCACCGCGCGCGAGCGCGGGCTTCAGGATGTTCGCGGCGTCGATGGCACCTTCGGCTGCCCCGGCGCCGACGAGGGTGTGCAGCTCGTCGATGAACAACACGACCTCGCGGCTAGACCGGATCTCGTCGAGGATCTTCTTGAGCCTCTCTTCGAATTCACCGCGGTATTTGGTACCCGCGACAAGCGCGCCCATGTCGAGAGTCAGCACGCGCTTGTGCTGGAGTGACTCGGGGACGTTGCCGAGATTGATCTGCTGGGCGAGGCCCTCGGCGATTGCGGTCTTCCCGACCCCGGGCTCGCCAATCAGGGCGGGGTTGTTCTTGGTGCGGCGGCTCAGGATCTGGATGACGCGCTCGATCTCCGTCTCCCGTCCAATGACCGGGTCGAGCTGGTTGCGTCGCGCGAGCTCAGTGAGGTCGCGACCGAACTGGTCCAGCAACGGAGTCTTGGACGGCTTCTTCGGGGCGGGCTCCGCTTCGGTCTCCGCGCTCGAGTCGTGGAGCAGGCGCTCGATCTCGGTGCGCACCTTCTCGAGGTTCGCGCCGAGGTCTTCGAGCACATGCGCGGCGATCCCCTCGCCCTCGATGAGCAAGCCCAAAAGCAGGTGCTCGGTGCCGACGTAGTTGTGACCCATGCGCCGCGCTTCCTCGAAGGAGATCTCGATGACCTTCTTCACACGCGACGTAGGGATGATCTGCTGGATGATGATCCGCTCGTTCCGGCCGAGGACCGACTCGATGGTCTGCCGGACTTTGCCGATCTCTACGCCAAGGTTGTTCAGAACCTTGGCGGCCAGGCCTTCACCTTCACGGAGCAGCCCTAGGAGAAGATGCTCAGTGCCGATATAGCTGTGGTGCGATCGTTCTGCTTCTTCTTGAGCAAGCGTCAGAACCTTCTTGGCGCGCTCAGTAAATCTCTCAAACGGATACAAGGTCCCTATCCCTCCTGGACTACTTCTTCGACTACTAGGTGGGGCCAGCACCTCCTCAATGCTTCAGCGGTACCGGGTGGTACCTCTGCACCTAATATAACGTCCAACTCAGCCACCGGATTTCAGTTAAGAGGAGGCGCGGTGAAGCACCTTCTCGAACGGATCGGTGGTTTCGTTCCTTCTCTTGTCGCGCTAACGCTGCCACTCGTGTCTCTACCCATCGCAAGCGATTCCTACATCCTTCCTCGTGCGTCGATTGTGATCGCCGGCGCGTGTCTTGGGATCGGGTTAGCGCTCTTGATCTCCGCTGGGCCGAGCCTTGGCGCCTGGCGACTCCCGCTGCTTGCCGCCGCAGGGGCCGCCATGCTGGCCTTCGTCTTCTCCATCTCGTGGCCGCTCAGCCTCATCGGGTCGTTCACACGGTACGAGTCTTTGCCGATGAGGCTCAGCTACCTGGGCCTGGCGGCGTCCGCGGTGTGGCTTCTCCGCACCAGGTTGCAGCAGGACGCGGTCGGGGTCGCCTTCGTCGTCGGAACGTCGGTGGTCGCCTTCAAGGCGTGGCTCCAGTGGTTCTTCCACGCTCCATTTCGTCCCGATGGCGACGTTGGCAATGCCAACCTGCTCGCCGCGCTGATCGTCATGGCGATACCCATCGCCATCGACCGCGGCCGGCGGAGCGCCTACCTGACGCCGGCCTGGGCGGTCGCGATCGTCGTCCTGCTCGCCGGGCTTGTGGTGACTACATCCCGAAGCGGAGGCCTGGGCTTGATCGCAGGCACGCTGACGGTGATCGCCCTGTCGGTGCCCGCGCGGTTCTTTCGCGCGGCCGGAGCCCTTGCGGCTGTCGGAGTAGGCGCGGCCGCCGCTTTCATCCTGGTCTGGCCGCCGCTCCGCGGGCTCAATCAGGACCCTCCCGAGCTGCGAGTCCACCTCTATCAAGACGCGCTACGAATGATCGCCGCCAGGCCGGTCAGCGGCTGGGGCGAGGACACCACCGGGCTCGCGTTCGGCCAGTTCCTGAGCCGGGACTATGCCGGACTGGTCACCTTCGATCGGGTCCACTCCGGCGTGCTCGAGATCGCGGCGACCCAGGGCCTGTTGGGTCTGGCCGCGCTGACGTGGGTTATCGTCGTGCTTGCGCGGGGGATGTGGCGCGGCAGGTCGCGACCCGGCGTGCCGGGATTGGCGGGAGCGCTGGTCGGCTACAGCGTCTGGGTGTTCTTCAACTTCGACTGGGCGCCGGCGACGGGC